>Ga0137412_10003713_pt1 | contig 12166 bp, 7 predicted proteins | sample CZODoug2_1_16fun_FD_122160 | JGI IMG/M metagenome (GOLD analysis project Ga0137412, IMG submission 122160) | Vadose zone soil fungal communities from Angelo Coast Range Reserve, California, USA - CZODoug2_1_16fungal (Hybrid Assembly) | ecosystem: Environmental > Terrestrial > Soil > Vadose zone...
TGGGATCGAGCGGGTCTTCGAGATCGGCCGGGTGCTGCGCAACGAGGGCGCGGACTCGACCCACTCGCCGGAGTTCGCGATGCTCGAGACGTACGAGGCCTATGCCGACTACGACACGATGGCCACGCTGACCCAGGATCTGTACCAGAATGCCGCCCGCGCCGTCTTCGGCTCCACCACGGTCAGGCAGTTTGACGGCGTGGAGCTCGAGCTGGGCGGTGACTGGCCGGCGCTGTCGCTGTATGAGCTGGTGTCCGAGGCGGTCGGCGAGGTTGTGTCGCCCGCGACGCCGGCCGATCGGCTGCGCGAGCTGGCCGAGAAGCGCGACGTGCAGGTGGCCACCGATTGGGTGCCCGGGAAGCTGGTCGAGGAGCTGTTCGAGGCGCTGTGCGCCACCCGGCTCGACGGCCCGGTGTTCATTCGGGACTACCCGATTGACACCAGCCCGTTGACCCGGCAGCACCGGACAAAACCCGGTGTGGCCGAGAAATGGGATCTTTACATCGGGCGGGTGGAGCGCGCGACCGCGTATTCCGAGCTGGTCGATCCGGTGATCGAACGGGATCGGCTGCGAGCCCAGTCATTGGCCGCTGCACAAGGAGATCCGGAGGCAATGCAGTTGGACGAGGACTTTCTGCGAGCGCTCGAATACGGCATGCCACCAACTGGTGGAATGGGCCTGGGCATAGATCGCATGATGCAGGTTTTCACCGGTCGCGGAATTCGTGAGACCCTGCTCTTCCCCTTCGTCAGGGCGGAATAGTGTCGCAAATAGCGTCCCTGTATCCTGCGTTTGTCGGGGCGTCCGAGGATGAGCCAGCCGGAATTCCCAAACAGCACACCCCCACATTGTTTGGTGAAAATAACCAGGAAGGAACTGACGTGGCGAAAAAAGTCGTTCTCGTCGACGACCTCGATGGCGGCGACGCCGATGAGACAGTGGCTTTTAGCCTCGACGGCGAGAATTACGAGATCGACCTGTCGCGTAAGAACGCGACCGCGCTGCGGCAGGCCCTGGCCGACTATGTGAGTGCCGCTCGCAGTGCCGAGCGCACGCCGGCGCCGGCCGCGGCTCCGCCGAGCAGCAACGGCTCCCGTACGCCATATGCGCCGATCGACCGGGAGCAGGCCGCGGCGATTCGTACCTGGGCCCGCAAGAAGGGGCACGACGTCAGCGATCGCGGCCGCATCCCGGCCCGGCTGGTGGAGCTCTACAACACCACCCGCTGACCGACAGCGCTACGACTCGCCGGCTTGGGCGGCGCTCCGTGGAGAGCGCTCACTGAATGGAGCGAACGTGACGTTGGTACGCCTAGAGCGTACGAACGTCACGTTGGGTCCGGCCCCTGAACATCGGGCGGTGCGCGGTCGCCGTGCCGGACCGTGATCGTGATGGCGAAACCGTCGGAATCCGGTGGGTTTCGCCATCACGATCATGGGTGAACGCCGTGGTTTTCAAGATCATGAGCGGATTTGCGGCCGTTTCGATACGAATCCCCGGCATCGACGGCGCTTTCCTCAAGATCGACGAGGGAGCGTTGATCGTCGTCATGGTTCGGGAGGATGCGGATCGGGTCGCCGTTCGCAATGATCGGGATGGATTTCGTCAACGTTCCGCGTACAAAACTGATCCCGATCATGAGACTGCGCCCATTCGTCGCGCAGTCGCCTTCGTCCGACTCTGCGCGCAGCGGGTTATTCGGAGCCAATGTCACGTTCGTACGCTCTAGGCGTACCAATGTGACGTTCGCTCCATTCGGTAAGCGCTTTCCATCGTCGATCTTGACCTTATCGCGGTCGATAGCGGGCAAAACGGGCCAGCAACGTCAAGATCGGCGCGCGAACGTCAAGATCGGCGCGGCAACGTCGGTGGGTGAGCGCGCGGGTCGACGGCGATGGCGCCGCCGCCATTGCGCGCCAACGTGACGTTGGTGCGGCTAGAGCCTAAGTTCGTCACGTTGGGTCCCCTGCCGGGCGGCGGAACTCGGCCCGCCAACGACCCCAGGCCGAGGTGTCTTCGCGGATCTCCTCGACCAGCACCGATTCCAGCCCACCGTAGGCAAAAGCCTCGATGTCGGCCCGGCTGAGCAACCATGGCGGACCGGTCCCGTCATCCGCCGGGGACGGCACCATGGCAATTACCAGCAGCGTTCCGCCCGCAGCCACGAGGTCGGCCACATGGTGCGTCGCCGTTCGCTGATAGTCCGGCGGCAACGACTGCACGGTCAGGCTTTCCAGTACGAAATCGAAGCCGTGTCGCCATTCCGCGGGTGGGTCGAGCAGGTTGGCGGTGCGATAGTCCACCGCCGAATCCGGGAATCGCTCGCGGGCGGTCCGCACACCGGTCTCCGACACGTCGAACGCGGTTGTCGCGAAGCCCGCCGCGGCAACGAATTCCGCGTCCATGCCGAGACCGCATCCGACCACGACCGCGCGGCGCCCATCCCCGTGCACATTCTGCTGTTGCGCCCATTGCGTCAATACCGGATTCGCCGCACCGCGGTCCCACGGCACCTCGGCGGTACCCGCACCGGCAGCCACATATAGCCGTTCGAACCATCCGGTCGGGTCGTTGACGGCCAGCGACTCGGCCGCCAGTGCTCGCGCCTGCGCGTCGGGATCGGTCACTGCGCCATCGTACTCAGTTGCCACTAGCTCGCCGATCTTGAGAATATGGCCGCCGATAGCGGACAAATCGCAGCCATAACCTCAAGATCGGCTTGAATTACGGGCAGTTGCCGATATCGCTCTCCGCGGCGGCCAGTTTGATATCGGTACGAGCCAGACCGATCGCGTTGACGGTCAGATGCACCGCGGTCACCGTAAGACCGGCATCCGGGCCAGCGACCGGTGTCTGCTCATTCAGCACAAGCTTGATCACGCCGACGTTCACCGTGGTATTCGGCGCCACCGTGGTTGGCACCGAAATCACCACCACGCCGCCGACCTTGAGATAGTCGATGGTGACGCTGCCGGCCGAGCCGCTGCATTGCGTCGTGGATGTCGACTTGATCGCCCCCACCGAAACGGCCGGAATTCCGACCAGCCGCACGCCGACGTCGGCCAGCGAAGCAGTCGCGACCGATTTCCCGGGAAATGCCGTCGTGGCGACTTTTGCGCACAGCCCGTCGGCGCTGACGAGACCCTTGAGCGCGGCCACACACGGCACCGACGTCGAGGAATCCGTCGTCGTCGATATCGAGCCGGTGTCAGGCGTCGGCGCCACATTCACCAAGGTCACGCCCAGCAACGTTGACTTCGCGGTAAGCCCGTAGGCACGCCCGGTCAGCGTCTGCGGCGTCACCACCACAGTCTCGTCCCCGCATTTCGAGGCGGCCGCGTCGTTTTCCGCATCGCCGCTGTAGGAGGCGATCCACCGATACGTACCGGCCGCACCGATCGACACATCGCCGGACGAGGCGCTCTCGCTGCTGAGCGACACCGTCTTGGTGGCGATCGGCTTCTGGCAGGTGGTGTCAGCTGGCGCATAAAGCGTGAACGTCATATCACCGGTCGCCTGGTAGTCATTCGCCAGGGTCGCGGTGTCAGACACATTGCCGCCCGCGGGAACGCTCGCCGACGCAATCGTAGAAATCGTGGGATGCGACTTCGTGATCTCGACGGTTTCGCTGCCACACAGCGAGGTCGCGCCGTAGTTCTGGTCATCACCCGGATAGCTCGCGACCCAGTTGTAGGTACCGACTCCGGCGTTCGCCACGATGTCCCCAGAGGACGCCTTGCCGCCACTGATCGCGCCGGTCTTGCTGGCAAGCGGCGTCTGGCAGGTGGTATCCCCCGGTCCGTACAAACTGAACGTCACGTCCCCGGCCGGCGCATTGCCGCCGGAAATCGTCGCGGTATCCGAAACCGGACCGCCGAGATGCGTCGCGCCGGACGCCGTAGTCGATATCCGCGTACTCGCTTTCTTGCCGGACGGCGTGGTGATCGCAACATTGCGCACGACATGCTGCTCAGCCGTGTTCGCGCCGGTCGCCGCGGTGAATCCGGGTCGGACGGTCGTAGGCACCGATACCGGGACATTGATCTTGAGCTTGCCGTCGATCGACACGCTCAAGCGTCCACCGTAGACGTTGACGTCGACGTCGTGCGTGCCCTTGGTGAGCTGGCCGATATCCGTCGATGTCGCGGCGTAGTTCAGGCTGTGATTCGTGCCGGCGATGCCCACCGCGACGCCGACGAAGTTGCCTGACGGGTCGGTATCGTGCTGGAAAGTGTCGAGCGTGACCGCGACCGCATTCTCGATTCCGCCATAGCCGAGGCCGCCGCCCGGATCACCCAGTGACGTCGCCGGATCAGCTCCATCGGCCAGCGTGAAGGTCAGGCCATCACCTCCATTGCCGCCGCCGATCTCGGCCGTGAAGTGGGCATCCAGGCCATCGCTGGGCACCGTCGCATTGGAGAATGCCGATCCGGCGAGGTTGTTGTCCGCCGAGGTGAGCACGAGATCGTTGCCGCTGGCAGCGGCGGATCCGTTGAGCGTCCAGTCCGCACCAGTCGGCGGCGGGAGCGTATTGCCGTCCACCCCGCTGCCCGTCAGGGTCTCCAGTTGGGCGCCGTGGCCGTCGGTCGAGCTGATCAGATAAGTCGCGCTCACCTGCCCGGTCGCCTTCGGCGTGAACGTGACCTGCTGCCGAACGACATCGTCCGGCCCGATCGTGGTGCCCTCATCCAGCGGCGCGGCGGAGCTGAATACGCCGACCGGCGCCTTTGCCTTGCTGACGACCAACGGGATGTTGCCGGTGTTCTGGATGTCGAATGTCAACGTTCGTGAGGTGCCAACCGGCACCGACCCGAAATCCGTCGTCGGTGGGCTGAATTCCAGATGTGCCGTGCCCGTGACCGCATTACCGGCCAGGTTCACGACGACATTGCCGTTTGTCGAGGTAATCGAGAACGAGGCATTGTCGTTGCCGGCTGCCGTCGGTGAATACTCGACCGCGACCCCGAGCGACTGCTGCGGTGCGATGACCGTTCCGACCGCAGGTAGGCCGGTGACCTTGAACGGAGCCGACGCTGCCGACGTCGCGGTCACGGTCTCATCCGTACGGCCGGTATTCGTAATGCTCACGGCGCGCGTCTTGGTGGTAGACGTGGCGATCGTGCCGAAGTCCAGCGGGCTTGGTGTGGCGGCTAATCCCGGTTTGGTCCCGGTGCCGTGCAGGTCCAGCGTGACCGGGCCAAGATTGGTGTCGAGCGACAGCGTTGCCGAGGCAGCGCCGGTGAAACTCGGCGTGAACGTGACCGGCAGGTCAAGCGTATCGGCGGCATTGAGCGTCTTGGGCAGGACCGCACCATCCACCGAAAATGGCGCACTGGTCGATGCGCTGTTCACGGTGATCGTGCGCGACGCCGTGAAATGCGCGGTTCCGTTCGCCGAGCTGCCGACATCGACCTGACCGACGTCGACCGGCTGACCGGTCAATGCCACCGATGCCGGACGGCCAAACGCGTACAGCACGCCGTCGCGGTTGCCGACATAAACCCGGCCGCCGCTCGTCGCCGGCATCTCAAACTTCGAGGCGGTGCCGATCGAGGAGGACCAGCGCAACTTCAGTACGCCGTTGGTCGGCGTCGTGTCATAGGCGCGTAGCTGCCCGTTGCCGCCGTTCTCGTTGTCGCTGTACACCTCCCAGACCAGGCCGGACCCCGCTGTGGTGCCGTCAGAAGTGATGATCGGCGAGCCAGATGTATAGCCGAACGTCTCCGCGCTCGCGCCGGTGGCGATCAGCGTTGGATCGCCACCGGTCACCGAATGCTGGAAGGCCCGCAGTGGACCCTGGCTGCCGACAAGATAAACCCAGCCGCCCTCACCGCCGTACACCGCCGGATGTCCCCAGACGCCTTCGTACGGGCCAATCGTTTGCACCGTCGAGTCGGTACCGCCCGACCCCTGGCCGCGCCCGCCCAGGCTGTCGCGATCGAGCAGAAATACCCGGCCGTCCTTGCCGTCCTCGACCAGCAGGTGCGGGTGGGACGCGGTGCCGAAGCTGTCCGGCAAAGCGGCGGGTGCGCCCGACCCAAGGTCGTAGTCGATGTCGTTCAACGCGGGCGCATTTTCGGGAGCGAAGAAGTCGTGCTCGGCCAGCTGACCACTCGCATTGAGCCCGATCCGGACCACGGCCTCGCCGAGGTGCAGCTGCGGGCTGGTGCCCGGGGCGTTCGGCGGCGCCGTTCCGTTCCCGGTCGCCAGGAAGATGCGCGGGTTGCCGTTTGCGTCGTTGCCGTCGGACATGAGGCCACCGCCGGCGCCCCAGATTCCGGAGCCGCCGCCGTCCTGGGATTCCGACGTCCACACCGACTGCATTCCGGGCGTGCCGCTGGTCTTGACCGCCATCACGTAGCCACGCCACGGCCCGTGATCACAATGCGAACCAAAACCGATGTAGACCATTCCGTTGCCATAAAGCAGGCCGGTGCGTTGCATTTCCCAGGCCGGATCAAATGTCACCGACGGATCATTGCCGGCGGTGCCCTGCAGGGTAACCGGAAATCCGGGCCGGTCCGATCCGTCCGCGGGATTAATCGCCTGCAGGTACCAGTGCGGGTGCTGGGCATCCGGACCGTCATCGATCTTGGTGGTGAGATAGATCGTCTTGGACGCGGCGTCGTACACGGGAGTCGACGTTGAGCCGAGATCGGGATAGAGATCACCGCAGCTGACCGTGTCGGCCGCAAACGGCTTCCCGAACGCGCGCTTCCATTGAACGGCGCCGGTCTTGGCGTCAATGCCGTACGCATTCGCCTTTTCGGTGGTCGCGACAACCGTATTGCCGATGACCAGCGGCTGGGCATAGATGCTGCCGTCGAGCTGCGTGGAGAACTGCTGACCGAAATCACTGGCCGTGACCTGGGACGGCGCGAGCCCCGGCTCGTGCGAATCCCACCCAGTCCGAGCGGTATCGCCGGACACGGTGACGTTGTCGGCGCGCGCGACCTGCACCGCCGTCAGCCCGGTAACGACGAACGCGCATGACAGCAACACGCCGAGCAGCGCTCGGCGCAGCACAGAGCTACGCATGATTCCCCCGAGATCCCCGCAAAACACCGCAGCACGCGGTCGGGCGGACTGTAACCGAGCCAAATGCCTCGCTACAGGGGAATGCGCATACTACAGAGCCCTGCAGAGTCGATTTCCGCATCGCATCTATCGACTGGGCGAATCGACGGCTTACTGTTAAGGGATATCCCTCTATTGATTCGGGCCGCGGAAATAGGCGCCGGGCGGCAGGCCGGTCTCGCGCCGGAAGGCGGCGATAAACGCGCTCGGCGTTTCGTAGCCGACCCGCGCCGCGACCCGGGACACGGGCTCACCGGCGGCCAGCGCCGGCAGCGCGGCGCGTAATCGCAAACAGGTACGCCAGCGGCCGAATGGCAGGCCGGTGTCGTGCCGGAATGCACGGGCCAGCGTCCGGCCGCTCGCGCCGACCTGCCGGCCCCACGCCTCCAGGCTGCGGCCATCGGACGGGTCGGCCAGCAGCGCCCGCGCGACATCGCTGGCCCGGGCATCGCGCGGTGTCGGCGCCTCGATGCTCGCCACCGGCACCGGTTCGAGCAGGTCGAAGAGCACGGCCTCCGCGCGCGAGCGCGCCGCCGCATCCATATCCGGTTGGGCGAGGTGCCCGATCAGCTCGGCCAGCAGCCCGCCCACCGCGACCGGTTGCGGGTCCGGCCAGTCGATCGAGCACCGCTCCGGCATGAGGTAGACGCTGCGCATTGTCGTCCGCCCATGCCCGGTGGTCTCGTGCGGCACGGTGGCCGGGATCCAGAGCGCCCGGGTCGGCGGCAGCACCCAGGTGCCCGCGTCGGTCTCCACATTCAGCACGCCGGACGGCGCCCAGGCGAGCTGGTGCGCGTCATGGGTGTGCCTGCCATATCGGGTCCCCGGCGGCATCGGGAACGTGCCGACCAACACCGCGGCATCCTGTCCGAATCGCGACATACTTTGGAAGGCTACGGCCTAGCGGCCACCTTGCGACCTTTCGTAGCGTGGCGGGCATGAATGAGAATCACGCCCGCGTCTGCCCGAGCCCGGAATGGGCCGCGATGATGCAGACCGAGGTGCTGCCGGTATTGACCGCGGGGCTTGACCTCGGCAATGAGCTGCTGGAGGTCGGGCCCGGCCCCGGAGCGGCGACGGAATGGCTGCGGCATCAGGTGAAACGGCTCGTCGCCGTCGAGCACGAGGACGAGGCCGCCGAAAAGTTGACGGCGAGATACGCCGACACCAACGTCGAGATCATTCACGGCGACGCCACCGCACTGACGTTTCCCGATGCGAGCTTCGACTCGGCTGCCTGCTTCACGATGCTGCATCACGTGCCGACCGTGGCGCTGCAGAATCGGCTGCTCGCCGAGGTGTTGCGAGTGCTCAAGCCCGGCGGTGTGCTCGTCGGTGCCGACAGCCTGCCCAGTGACCCGCTGCATCACTTTCACGAGGGCGACACCTACAACCCGGTCGAGCCGGGTACGTTCTACACCCGACTGCAGACGCTGGGCTACGACCGGATCACGATCACCGTGGACCGGGCGCTTCAGTTCATCGCATACCGACCGCTCCCCGACGACCCCGAGTAAACGCGCCACACCGATTGGTCCGCACGCGACCGCTCACATCAAGCCGTGGTAGTGTACGAAACGGTTTCGTACACAGACCAGGGGTGCTGATGACAGACAGCGCGGTCGTCGCCCGGGACGGCGTTGGAGTGGGGCGCGGTGAGGCGCGCGAGCAGGCGATCCTGCTCGCCGCGTTCCAGCTGCTCGCCGAGATCGGCTACGAGCGCCTCACTATGGACGCGGTCGCGGTGCGGGCCCGGGCCAGCAAGGCCACGATCTATCGGCGTTGGCCGGGCAAACCGGAGTTGATCGCCGCGGCGCTCCGGCTCTACGCCGCCGCGGACACCGTGCAGTTCAAGGAGACCGGGAGCCTGCGCGGCGATCTCCTGGCGATGTTGCATGGCTTGCGGGACAAGTTCCACCGCCAGGACTGCGCCATCTATAGCGGGCTTATCCGGGCGATGCAGACCGACGCGGAGTTGGCCAGGATCATTCGCGCGCAGGTCGCGGACAACAAGCGCAAGATCGGTGAGCTACTCAGCGAGCGGGCAATTGCCCGTGGTGAATCTCCGCCGGATCTGGAGATCATCCGGGAAATAGCGCCGGCCCAGATGCTGATCCGGCTGTTGATAACCGGAGAGCCCGTGGAGGACGACTATCTCGTCCACCTGGTGGACGAAATCGTACTGCCCCTACTGGCCCGAAAACTGAGAGTGTCCATATAGGACTACGCTGACGTACGCCCGTACCTCTTGGAGATATTCATGACGCACGCCTCCGATATCCGTACCCAGGCGGCGGACCCGACAGGACCGGATCCCCGGCGCTGGCTGGCCCTCCCGGTTATCGCGCTGGCGCAGCTGATGGTCGTGCTCGACGCGACGATCGTAAACATCGCGCTGCCCTCGGCACAGCACACATTGCATTTCACCGACGCCAACCGGCAGTGGGTGGTCACGGCCTACACACTGGCTTTTGGCGGACTCCTGCTCCTCGGCGGACGCATCGCCGATTTTGTTGGGCGCAAACGCACGTTCCTGATCGGGCTGATCGGTTTCGCCGCGGCCTCCGCGGTCGGCGGCGCAGCCACCACGACGGCGATGTTGCTATCGGCTCGCGCGGCGCAGGGCGCATTCGGCGCTCTGTTGACGCCGTCGGCGTTGTCGCTGCTCTCGGTCATGTTCACCGATCCCAAAGAGCGCGGCAAGGCATTCGGTGTGTACGGCGCGATCGCCGGCGGCGGCTCGGCCGTCGGGCTGGTGCTCGGTGGCGTGCTCACCGAATACCTCAATTGGCGCTGGTGTCTTTACGTCAACACCCCGATCGCGATTATCGCGGCAATCGGCGCGTTGCTCGTCCTGACCAACACCCGGGCGCCGGGCAAGGCGCGGTTCGACATTCCCGGCGTCATTCTGGCCACTGGCGGTCTGGTCGCTCTGGTGTATGGCTTCACGAAGGCCGAGACCGATGGTTGGAGCGCCACCATCACCCTGGGGACGGTGGCCGGCGGGGCGGTGCTGCTGCTGATCTTCATGGTGGTCGAGGCCCGCGTGAAAAATCCGCTGCTGCCAATTCGGATCGTGGCCAGCCGGCATCGCGGCGGCGCGTATTTGTCCGTGCTGTTGGCCGTTATCGGCATGTTCGCGATTTTCTTCTTCCTCAATTTCTATTTGCAGAACATCAAGCATTTCTCGGCCGTGAAGACCGGGCTGGCATTCCTGCCGATGACCGGTGGTGTGCTGTTCAGCTCGGCAGTGTGCAGCCGACTGATGTCACGCGTGCCGCCGCGGTTGCTCATGGGCCCCGGACTTTTCATCGCGGCCGGCGGCATGGCGCTGCTGACCCAGATGGGCGTCAACACCGCGTATGTCAGCCACGTGCTGCCGGGCCTGATCCTCGTCGGCATCGGCCTGGGCGGGGTCATGGTGCCGGCGATAAGCACCGCGACGCTCGGTGTCGCGCCGCGCGATGCCGGCGTGGCCAGCGCAATGGTCAACACCGCGCAACAAGTCGGCGGCTCGCTGGGCACCGCGCTGCTCAACACCATTGCGGCCAACGCCACGACGCACTACCTGACCTCGCACGCCCGTACCCCGACGATCGTGCCGACCGCCGCGGTGCACGGCTACAACGTCGCAGCCGCGTGGGGCGCAGGCATCATGGCGGCCGCCGGCGTACTGGCCCTGCTGCTGGTCAATGCGCCCCGGTTGCGCTCGGTTGACGGACCGACGCCGCCGCCGGCACCGCTGCCGCCGGCCGACCGCGGCGAACGCGCTGACGTCCCGACCGGCGGGGTGGGCGGCATGCCGGATTGGCCGACCGATGCGCCGATGAATGGGGCGGCGGTTGAGATGGCGGGGCAACCCGGCGGGCTCCGCACCGCTCTGCTCGACGCGCCCGCACCGCCGCGCGCCGCCGGGCCGCGGATCGCCGGCACGGTTGTCCACGGATCGGGTGCCCCGGTGCCCGATGCGACGCTGACCCTCATCGACTCCTCCGGCCGGCAGCTGGGCCGGGGCCGCACCGACAGCGACGGTGGTTTCGCGCTGCCGGTCGAGGAACGTGGGCACTACGTGCTTATCGCGCACGCCACCGGATTCGAGCCGAAGGCCGCCGCGATCGACCTGACCAACGGGAATGGCGCCCCGGTCGATATCGCGCTGGCCGGGTCGGCCGGGCTGCTCGGCGTGGTGGCTACGCCCAGCGGCGCACCGGTCGCCGGCGCCGCGGTCACGCTGACCAATGCGACCGGCGAGGTGGTCGCCGCGCAACGCACCGGAGCCGACGGTCGCTACGAGATCGGTGATCTGCAGGCCGGCGGCTACACCCTGGTCGTGGTCGCCGGAACGCACCGACCGACCGCGCTGCCGATCGAGCTGGACTCGTCCGGTCGGACCCGGCAGGACGTCGCGCTGGCCAGCGGCGCGGAGCTGCGCGGCACGGTCAAGGCCGGTGACCGACCGTTGCCCGGCGCGCTGGTCAACCTCGTCGATCGCAACGGCACGGTGGTCGCGGCCGCCGAGACCGACGACGCCGGCCGGTACGAGTTCGGCGACATCGCGCCGGGTGACTACTCATTGGTCGCGTCGGGATATCCGCCGGCGTCGAGCGCGATCTCGGTCGCCGGCGAAGCGACGCACGACATCACGCTGCGGCACGGCTCCGCCCGCCCGACTGCCAGACTGGCGGGGTGACCGCTACATTCGTCCTTGTCCACGGCTCGAACGCAAACGCGTCGTGCTGGGCGCAGTTGCAGGGTGAGCTCGCGTCGCTCGGGCAGCATTCGCGCGCCGTCGATCTGCCCGGACACGGGCCGGATGCAGCGCCAGATACGGCGCAGCCCTCCGCCCTCGCCGGCATCGGCCCGGCCGACAACATCGAGCACGTCGTCGAGGTCGTACGGCAGGCCGCCGAAAACGGACCGGTGATCCTGGTCGGACACAGCCGCGGCGGTTGCACGGTCGACGGTGTCGGCGCCGCGATACCCGACCTGCTCGCGCGCATCGTCTACATTTCCGCGTGGTGTTGTGTGCGGCCGTTGGACAGCTATCTCCGTACGCCCGAATATGCGACCAATTCGATCGACGCGGCC
>Ga0137412_10003715_pt1 | contig 12164 bp, 10 predicted proteins | sample CZODoug2_1_16fun_FD_122160 | JGI IMG/M metagenome (GOLD analysis project Ga0137412, IMG submission 122160) | Vadose zone soil fungal communities from Angelo Coast Range Reserve, California, USA - CZODoug2_1_16fungal (Hybrid Assembly) | ecosystem: Environmental > Terrestrial > Soil > Vadose zone...
CTAGACGCAATCTTCGATAATCTGCTATCCATTGGCCGTCGCGGAACAACTCCGGATGGAGCAACTCTTCGACTCTCCGAAGGAAGGAATCTCGTTTTTCCGCAGAGAGCTTCGCGGAATAGTACGAACCAAACATGGTGATCCAATTCCTCATGCCGGCTTCGCCATCCGCGAGCGGGGTTGGACGGTCAAACAGCGTGATGAAGCGGACTTCGAGTCCGTTCGTTTCGAGCAGCGCCGCGTATTCGCTCACGCTCGGGTAATACCATGGATTGAGTTCGCCGGGCACGGTGGCGTGCAACTCCGACAACGCCTGGTCGAACGCGGCTTGCATCTTTCGGATATTCCCCTTGCCGCCAAACTCCGCGACAAACCGGCCTCCCGACTGGAGGGCATTCCAGACGCTTCGAATTACGAGCTCGGGTTCTTGTATCCAGTGCAACGTGGCATTCGAAAACACAGCATCGAATTCGGCCCTATAGGGCAGATCTCTCGCGTCCGCCTCTTCGAATTGCAAATGGGGATAGGCCTTCCGAGCCGCGGCTACCATCTCGGGTGATCGATCCACGCCCATCACGCGCGCGCCGGAATCCGCAATTTGCGCCGTCAGATGGCCTGTCCCGCATCCGATGTCCAAAATGCGCTCGTCCGTTTGGGGGGCCAGCAGCGGCCCCAGATCGGCGCCGTACTTCCACACGAATGCGTACTTCGCGTCGTATAAATTTGCGTTCCATTCCGGCTGGCGTTTCGTCAATGGTTCATTCATTCCTTGGCTCACGGCTTCCCTTCTCCGCCTTTGCTCCGCGCACTCTCCAGATCATCCGTCCGGCGGAATGCGCTGAACGCGTAATGCGCGGCTGCGAGGGCCGCGCAAACAGCCGTTTCCGTGCGGAGGATGTTTATGCCAAGCGCGGCTTCGGCGAAGCCGTACTCTGACGCGACGTTGAATTCCGCGTCGGTCCATCCTCCTTCGGCGCCAATCGCAATCGCCAGATTCGCGGTAGCAGTATCCTGTCCGCCTGGGAGCGAGGGCTCGAGCAATTCGCGCATCGGCTTCGCTCCGGCACGTTCGGAAAGCAAAAGGCGAACCTGCGACTTTTCCGTGCGGAACGCGTCCCGCGGCTTAGCCGCATCGTGAAGCGCTGGTACGCGCAGGCGGCGGGACTGTTGCGCCGACTCGAGCAGAATCTTTTTCATCTGGCCGCGCGCTTTGCCGACGCCACAACCAATCCCTTCTCGCTGCGCTCCGCAGCCAGCGGAACGATTTCATCCGCTCCGAGTTCGGTGGCTTTCTCGATCGCCCATTCGAAACGGTCGAATTTGACGATAGCGAGGAGCAATGTGATATGCAGCGGCGGCAGCAGGACCGGGAGACGTTCCATAAGGGCGAACTCGACCGCGTCGCGGCCAATTTCCTGCGTGCGCGCCAGCCACACGGACTCTCCGTCGCTCAATTCATAAAGTTGGCCCGGCTCGGCGCGGAGAACACGCGCGAGGTGGTGCGCTGCTTCGCCATGCAAATCCGCGGTGGCGCTTTCAAACCGTTCCACAAAGAATCGCCTGCGCATCGTACGCTATGTTATATCAACCTTATGCGGGGACGTATGCGATGGAGCCGTGGGCCGGGCAAATCTCAGTGTTCGAGGAGCTTTGTATTTCATGTTGTGACTTTATCGTTGCTTCTTCTCCTGCCATGCAGCGCGCCTCATGCCCAATCTCGCCCCGCCTCTTCGCAGCGCGTTGTGATTATTGACACCGATGCGGGCAGCGACGACCTGATGGCGATCTCGTTTCTACTCTCGCGGCCAGACATTCGCGTGGAGGCCATCACGATCGTGAACGGAATGGCACACGTCCCGGCGGGAGGCCGGAATGTTTTGCGCTTGCTTGCGCTGGCGGGCCGCCACGAAATACGCGTGTATCTTGGCCGGGAGACACCACTTTCCGGGAACGCGGAATTCCCCGCCGACTGGCGCCACAATTCGGACGATCTTCCTGGTGTGACGCTTCCGGAGCCAACGCACGCGATCGAGAGCGCGCCTGCCGCGGAATTTCTGGCGAGACGTCTCGCGGATGCCGCTCATCCGGTTCAGGTACTGACGCTCGGCCCGCTGACGAATCTCGCGGAAGCGCTTTCTCATGCGCCGCGCGCCGCGCGAGGGATCCGGCAACTCGTGATTATGGGCGGCGCTGTTCGAGTGTCCGGCAACCTCGCGGATGGCGGCGCATTCAAGACGGACAACACCTCGGCAGAATGGAATATGTATATCGATCCCGCGGCGGCGAAGACGGTGTTCGCGTCCGGCGCACCGATACGGCTCGTGCCCCTCGACGCCACGCAAAGAGTGCCCATCGACATGGCCCTCCTCGAACAGTTGCAAGCGAAGGCCGAAACGCCACTCGCGCGGTTTGTGGCGCAGGTGCTCGCCAGCAATCGGGACGCTATCCGCCAGGGATTTTATTTTGCGTGGGATCCGCTTGCGGCGGCTGCGCTGGCGAATCCCGCGGTCGCGACGTTTAAGCCGCTTGCAATCGAAATTAGTGACAAGACCCAGGATTTGGGACACACGATGGAGACGAAGAAGCGGCGGGCGAATGCGCAGGTTGCGATCGACGCCGACGTGCTGAGATTCCGCGATACTTTCATGAAGGCGCTGGGAGTTCAGTGATTTGTTTTTGTAGGCCGGGTCCCCGACCGAGTCGGGATGCCTTGACCGCGCTTCAGACCAGACGGTTTCTTAATCCGGGCAATCAAATCTCCGTCCCGGTCAGACCAGGCCTTGCAGATGCCCGCCTGAAGGCGGGCGCTACATGGATCAGCGTTCTCGCGTCAGCCGAAAATGTCTTTGACTTTATCGAACAACGAGGAATCGCGCTGCGCGGGACGGTTCTCGACAGGAAGTGTCGCGCCGAGTTGCTCGAGAAGGCGGCGTTGCTCGCGGGTCAGCTTCGTCGGCGTCACCACATGAATATTCACGTACAGATCGCCTTTCCCTCCCCCATGCGGATCGGGCAATCCCTTCCCTTTCAAACGAACGATTTCGCCCGTTTGTGTGCCTTCGGGAATTTTGACCGTCTCTTCTCCGTTTAGTCCGGGCACTTTGATTTCTGCTCCCAGCGCGGCCTGTGCGACGGTCACGGGGACCGTGCAATATAGATCTGCATTCCGCCGCTCGAAATAGGGATGCGACCTGACTTCCAGGACCACGTAGAGGTCACCTGGAGGGCCGCCATTGTCGCCGGGCTCGCCTTCTCCCGGCACGCGAAGCCGCGTATTCGAATCGACGCCCGGGGGAATTCGCAAATCGATCGTGCGGGTGCGTTCGATGCGGCCTTGGCCCCGGCAGTCCGGACACGCCTCTCGCACGATTTGCCCCGCGCCGCGGCAATCCGGGCATGTGCGGGAAATCGTGAAAAAACCCTGCTGGTAATGGATCTGGCCGCGGCCGCTGCAGGTCACACAGGCAACGACCCCTATGCCCTTTTTCGCCCCAGTTCCGTTGCAGACTTCGCAGAATTCCAGCCGCGGAAGCCGGATTTTTGTGCTGACGCCGGCCGCCGCTTCTTCAAAGCTCAATTTCATATCGTACCGGAGGTCCGCGCCACGTTGCGAACGGGCGCGCGCGCGGCGTCCCCCGAAAATATCCTCGAAGCCGAAAAAATCGCCGAAGATATCCTGAAATTCGTCGAAAATCGTCTGATTGACGCCGCCGTCAAAACCGCCGCGTGAAAGTCCAGCAAATCCGAAGCGGTCGTAGGTGGCGCGCTTCTGCGGTTCGGAAAGAATCGAGTACGCTTCAGTGGCTTCCCGGAACTTTTCCTCCGCTTCCTGTTTTTTTTGAGGGTTGCGGTCCGGATGCCACTTCAACGCCGCCTTGCGGTAGGCGGATTTGATTTCGTCGGCCGAAGCGGCACGTTCGACTCCGAGCACTTCATAGCAGTCCCGTTTTTGACTCATCGGTGAATTTAGCTGGGCCCCTAATTTTCAAATTTTCCTGAATTTGTGTCGCCGTTGGTGTGGACGACGACACGGACAATCGCGGGCCGCAGGACACGCCCGTGAAATATGTACCCGTCTTGGAAGACGTGGAGAATGAATCCGTCGGGATGGTCTTTCGATTCGGCGCGCTCGATGGCCTGGTGAAAGTGCGGATCGAAAATTTTCCCGGCGGCATCGATGCGCTCCACGCCGTGACGCGCCAGGGCATCCCAGAGCTGCTTGCGGATCAGCATCATGCCCTTGCGATATTCTTCGTAGGCGGGATCGTCGTGCGCCTGGAGCGCCCGGTCGAATCCATCGAGGACGGGAATCAAATCCGCGATCAGGCGTTCGACGCCGCGGCGCGCCTCATCATGGCGGTCACGCTCGACCCTCTTACGATAGTTTTCGAAATCGGCCTGGCGGCGGACCAGTGTCTGAAGGAGATCTTCTTTTTCCGCGCGGAGCCTGGCGACCTGCACGGCGAGCGCTGACTCCTCACCCGGCGCGGAACCACCCGGCGGAGGATCGTCCCCCAAGAACGACGGCTCGCTAGACGGCGGCTCACCGGTGTCGTACGAAAAGATTTTTTCTTCCTCGCGCTTGGGCTCCGCCACTTTTGCTAACTCCGATCCAAAGTTTCGCTGAATGCGCGGGCGACAAATGCCACCGCGGTTATGGCGCGCTCGTAGTGCATGCGCATTGGGCCCAGCACGCCGACCGTGCCCTGCGCCTGGTCCTGGAACGAATACGGGGCGCTGATCAGGGCAAGGTGCTCGCCCGCTGGATCGATCCCTTTCACACCGATCTGAACGTGCACCGGATCAGGCGTGTCAATGCAGCCGGCCAAAAGGGCGATGAGCTTGTGCTTTTCCTCAATCGCCGCCAGAACTTCCCGCAACTGGGCCTGATCGGTAAATTCCGTGGTCGCCGCCATCTGCGCGGCCCCTTCCACGTAAATCCGTTGCGTCGAGCCCTGCCCCAACATTCCCGGGTCGCACAGCGCCAGGGCATCGCGGACCAGAAGATCATAGCGTTCCTGCTCCATCGCCAGGCGGGCAAGGAGATCGGTCCGAATGGCTTCGAGCGTGCGTCCGACGTAATGGCGGTTCAAATAATCAGCCGTGCGGTCCAGATCCGGCTGGGCGTAGGCCCTCTCCGGCCGAATGATCTTGTCTCGCGTGGCTCCGCCCGTTGAAACCAAAACAATCACAACACGCCCATCGGGCAACAGAACAAAACGAATGTGCTCGAGGACTGTCTTGGCGATCGGGGGCGAAACGATAATTCCCAGGCCGCGCGAAATCTCCGCCAGGACGTGCCCCGCGCGCTCGGTCACTTCATCCGTGGTCGTTGCCGACGCGAGTTCACCGCGAATCCAGCGCTGGTCTTCCGGGCTCAACGTGGCTTGCGCCGCCACCTGCTGCGCAAAAAAGCGATACCCTGACGCCGTTGGAACTCTGCCCGCCGAAGTGTGCGGCTGGTAGAGATAGCCTTCCTCTTCGAGGTCCGCCATCACGTTCCGAATCGTGGCAGGGCTAAGGGATTCGACGTGCCGCCGTGAAATGGAACGCGAGGAGACGGGTTCCCCCGTCTCTATGTACACGCGGACAATGGCGGAAAGAATCTGCCGGTTGCGCTCGCTGTGTGGGGCTGAATGTGACATCGCTTGAACGACCCAAATCTCTTCCTTCATTGATTTTATGCGCAGGAATCCTTCCCGTCAAACGAGATGAGGGTAAGTTGTTCCCTCCTGCTGAAAACAAGGCCTGGAACTGCCCCGTTGGCTGATTCCGAGAGATCCAAACAGCGGCAGGATGATTAGTGGAACATCCGGTTTCTGCTCAACTGTGATCAGAAGAATCCATCTGTGCGCGCTGCAAGCGGTCCGAGTAGTCGATATAGAGCGTCTTCCATTCAGAGTAGAAGTCGATGGCGGCCGTTCCAGCTTCGCGGTGGCCGTTGCCGGTGTTCTTGGTGCCTCCAAACGGAAGCTGGATTTCAGCGCCGATTGTGGGCGCATTCACGTAGACGATGCCGGTTTCGAGATCCCGCATGGCCCGAAACGCTTGGTTCACATCCCGCGTGTAGATCGAAGCCGAGAGGCCGTATTTCACACGGTTCGCGATCTCGAGCGCTTCGTCAAAGGAGTCGAACGGAAGCAAGGCAACGACCGGGCCGAAGATTTCCTCCTGGGCGATGCGCATCGCCGGATCTACATCTGCAAAAATCGTGGGCTCGTGGAACCAGCCATTGGCGAGTCCGTCGGATTCGGCTCGATGTCCTCCGACAATAAGTCTCGCGCGCTCGTTCTTCCCGATCTCTACGTACTTCATAACAGTCTGCAATTGCGTTTCGTTGACCAAAGGTCCAATTTCGGTTTCTGGATCAAGGCCGTCGCCAATTTTGAGAGCTCTCACTCTCTGCGCAAACCGGTCGAGGAATTCTCTATACACTTTCTTGTGAACAGCCACGCGGCTGGCAGCCGTGCAGCGTTGTCCGCTCGTCCCGAACCCGCCCCACACCGCGCCTTCGACAGCGAGATCCAGGTTCGCATCGTCCATGACGAGGATGATGTTCTTGCCGCCCATTTCGAGATGACACGGCTTGAACGAGGATGCGCAGGCCTGGTTGACCAGACGGCCCGTTTCGGTCGAGCCGGTAAAGCTCACCGCCGCCACATCGGGGTGGGTCACCAAGGGCGCTCCAGCGTCGGGTCCCATGCCGTAGATCACATTGACGACGCCCACAGGCAGGCCCGCTTCGGTCAGAATCTGCACTAGGTTATATGTCGAGAGCGGCGTGTCTTCCGCCGGCTTGATCACCACCGTATTGCCGCAAATCAGCGCGGGCATGATTTTCCACGACGGAATCGCCATCGGAAAATTCCACGGCGTAATCAGGCCGACCACTCCCAGCGGATCGCGCACCGACATGGCAAATTTATTGGGCAGCTCCGAAGGAACGGTCTGGCCGAATAATCTGCGTCCCTCCCCAGCCATGTAGTAGGTCATGTCGATGGCTTCCTGCACGTCACCGCGCGTTTCTGATAGCGGCTTTCCCATTTCCCGCGTCATGTCTCGCGCGAGATCTTCCTTACGCTTCACCAGAGTCTCCGCGGTACGGTAGAGAATTTCGGCGCGCCTGGGCGCAGGCAAGAGCCGCCATTTCGCGAAGGCCGCCTTGGCCGCCTCTACCGCGTCATTCACATCTTCCTGAGTGGAGGACGGGAAAATGCCGATGAGTTCCTCACGATTGGCGGGATTGCGGTTCTCAAGCGAGCGTCCAGCGCGCGCCTCGACCCACTCCCCGTTGATGAAATTCTTATGAATCTTGGGAACGGCCACTGTCGCCATGCTGCCTCCTGAAGGTCTGCTGACGGGAGATCCGCTGCACAAGCCGGATGACTGCGGACGGAATTTCCGCTCGAAATTTGAATGTAACAGAGGCGCCGGAACGCGTCAAACAGCGTTGTGCGCCACGGCGTGGGCAATCTATTGGGCGGAAGCAGCAGGCGGAACGGTGGTAGAGGCGGTGGGAATGGGAGCGCCTTTGCCGGCAGTGTCAGAACCTAAGCCAAGCTTCACCAAAGTCACAGCATCGATTTTTCCGGTGGGATTGAGGCCTTGATTCTCTTGAAACTTCTTCATTGCATTGACAGTAGCGTCGTCCCACTTTCCTGTTGGTTGTCCTCCAAAGGCGCCCTCACGGTTCAGTGCACTCTGAATTTCCCGGATGCGGTCGGGCGTAGGAGCTTTTTGGCCACGCGCTGTGGCCTTGGACTTCTTCCTTTTCTTGGAGGTAGTCTGTTTCTTGTTCACGGACGACTGCGGGGCAGCCGTCCTTCCGGCAGCGGAGACAACAGGGGCCGCGCTCACCAGGAGCACGGCCCCAAGGGTATAGAGCCAGGTTCTCTTAATCATAAATGTTTTTCACTGGTTCCAAATTCCGGCGGGCCTCAAGTAAAGCCCACTCGTCAAGCCCGCACCCGGACTGTTACTTCTCCGGAGCCGGGATCGCACCAGCCAGGTAAACCGTGTCAAACTGGGTCCCGCCCGTGCGCCGCCGGATTTTGAACAGGACGTTTTCCCCCGGTTTCATGCCAGAGACGGTATGGCGGTAGTCCGCAACAGAGGAAATGGCCGTATGGTTGATCTCGGTGATGAGATCGCCGCGGACAAAACCGATGTCTTCGGCGAAGCTTGCCGGATCGACCTCGGTGACCAGCACACCTTTCATATCCTCGAATCCGGCGCGGCGCGCGCGATCTGTTCCGAGATCTTCGACACGCAACCCGAATTCAACCGGCGTCGTTCCACTGTCGTTATTGCCACCGTTCGCGGCGTGATCCGGGAAAATCTTTGTGCGATCCGCGACCGTCAAGCTGGCTTCATGCTCTTTCTTGTCGCGGATATAGGTTACATGGATGTTATTTCCAACCGTGGTGGAGGCGATCGGGTTCACAAGATCGCTTCCATTGTGAACAGGCTTGCCATTTACGCTCGTGATGACATCGCCCGATTGCAAGCCGGCCTTCTCCGCCGGACTGCCTGACTCAACACGTTGCAGCACAATCCCGTAAGGCGCGCCCAGCTCTTTCAAAACGATCGGATTGCTACCCTGAGTCTCCGTGAAACTGACGCCAATCGAACCGCGCGTGACTTTGCCGTTGGCGATGAGCTGATTATAAACGCCAATCGCCGTATTCGAAGGTAGTGCAAAGCCAACGCCCTCGTTCCCATGGCCTCCCGTGATGATGGCCGTGTTGATGCCGACCACTTGCCCGGACATATTCACCAGCGGGCCGCCGGAATTTCCCGGATTGATAGCCGCATCTGTCTGGAGGAATCTCTGGAATTGCTGGCCCACATTGCCGCGATCCTTGGCGCTGATAATTCCGGCGGTGACGCTCCCCTGCAGGAACCCGAACGGATTCCCAATCGCGAGAGCCCAGTCGCCAACTTGAACGGAATCGGAATTACCCAGCTTAGCCGCCGGCAAATCATGTCCTACATCGATCTTGATGACGGCGAGATCGGTCTCTTCGTCAACGCCAATCACCTTGGCGGTGTAGGGCATTTGTTCGCCATTTAGAGTCACCTGGACTTTGGTGGCCTGGTCCACGACGTGATTGTTCGTGAGGATGTATCCCTTTTTGTCGACAACCACGCCCGAGCCCAAGCTGCGCTCGGCAGTGGGACCTTGATCGGGAAAATCAAAGAAGCGATTAAAAAAGTCCTGGAATGGCTGTTGGTCCTGATCGTCCTGCGGACCCATTTGGCCGTGGCCGCGCGGGACGGGCCGCCCTTGCCCCGGCGCTCGGCGCTCAATCACCTGGGTCGTCGAAATATTCACAACCGCCGGCTGCACTTTGCTCACAATCGAAGCAAAGGCGCTCGACAATTGCACAGGGTCCGGAATCGCCAACGGCGTGGCGTCAGAGGTGGACGCAGGATGCGATGCTCCCACGCGTCCGGAAGCCACGGTACCGATCACAATGCCGATGGCCAGTGTGACTGTAACCAAAAGGGACGCGACAATTTTGCGATTTCGCGCCCAAGCAGCGAATTCAATTAGCTGCAATCCCATGTTGTTCACTCCTTCGTACCAGATCGTATTAACAAAACTCGTTCAAGATTATACCACTGTATCACGCTGGCACGTGTCTTCGACGTGCGACGATGATTCTTGAAGGCAACTCTGGCGCAAACGGGCAGGTTGCGATTTTCCCCGGCCCTGCTAGACTAGGATGCATAAAAATGGCTCCGCGCACAATGTATCGCAAAATCTGGGATGCTCACGTCGTCCATGAGGCGGCGGGAGAACCCTCGCTGATTTATATTGACCGCCATCTCGTCCATGAAGGCACCTCCCCGCAGGCGTTTTCCGGCCTGAAGGAAGCGGGCCGCAAAGTGCGACGGCCTGACCTGGCGTTCGCCGTCATGGATCACTCTGTCCCCACAAAGAACCGCCATCTGCCCATTCTGGATGCGGATGCGGCAGGACAATTTTCGGCCCTGGAACGCAATTGCCGCGAGTCCGGCATCACCCTGTTCGATATGTTCAGCCACAACCAGGGCATCGTGCACGTCATTGGGCCGGAGCTGGGGATCACGCAGCCTGGGCAGACCATTGTTTGCGGCGACAGCCACACTTCGACGCACGGAGCGTTTGGCACGTTGGCATTTGGTATAGGCACGAGCGAAGTCGAGCACGTTCTCGCAACGCAATGTCTCTCCCAATACGCTTCCAAGACGATGCATATCGTCGTCAATGGAATCCGCGCAAAGGGTGTTTCGGCGAAAGACATCATCCTTGCGATCATAGGAAAAATCGGCATCGCCGGCGGAACCAGCCGCGTCGTCGAATACTCGGGCGAAGCGATTCGTGCGCTCTCGATGGACGGTCGCATGACGGTCTGCAACATGTCGATCGAGGGTGGCGCTCGCGCCGGAATGATTGCGCCGGATGACACAACCTTCGCCTACTTGGAGGGACGCCCTTACGTCCCGCGCGGGAAAGCCTTTCAGGAAGCCATCGAGGGTTGGAAAGCGTTGGCCACGGATGTCGGCGCGGAATTTGACGCCACTGTCACGCTCGATGCATCGAAGATTGCGCCGCAAGTCACTTGGGGGACGAACCCTGGCATGGTTACCGGAGTGACCGAGCGGGTTCCCGAACCGGGATCGTTCCGTGAACCCGACGATCAGAAGGCTGCTGCGCGCGCGCTCGAATATATGGGGCTAAAGGCAGGGACAGCGCTTGTGGACATACCGGTTGACCGTGTGTTCATCGGATCGTGCACGAATTCGCGACTAAATGATTTGCGGGCCGCCGCGCGCGTCGTTGCCGGTAAGCATGTGTCCAAGAATCTCAAGGAAGCGCTCGTGGTGCCCGGCTCGATGACCATCAAGGCGAAGGCGGAAGCCGAAGGCCTCGACAAGATTTTCCGAGACGCCGGATTCGAGTGGCGCGACGCGGGATGCAGCATGTGCATCGCGATGAATCCGGACGTTCTCCCTCCCGGTGAGCGAGCCGCCAGCACTTCCAATCGAAATTTTGAAGGACGGCAGGGCAAGGATAGCCGGACGCACCTGGTAAGCCCGGTCATGGCGGCAGCCGCCGCCATCGCCGGCCACTTTGTGGACATCCGCGAGTGGAACGTGGACGCAACGGAGTAAGTTATGCTGCCATTTTCAAAACATACAGGATTGGTCCTGCCTCTTGACCGCATCAACGTGGACACGGACCAGATGGTGCCGAAGCAGTTTCTGAAGGCGCAGACAAAGCAGGGCTTCGGGCGGGTGTTGTTCTACGACTGGCGTTACCTTCCCGGAGAAAAACCAAATCCCGACTTCATTCTCAATCAACCGAGATATAAGGGGGCCTCAGTCATGCTGGCTCGTGCGAACTTCGGTTGTGGTTCCAGCCGCGAGCACGCGCCGTGGGCCGTCGCAGACTACGGTTTCCGCGTCCTGATTGCTCCAAGCTACGCCGACATTTTTTACAACAATTGCTTCAAGAACGGGATCCTGCCGGTTACGCTTCCCGAGGGAAAGGTAGACGAGCTATTCAAGCGGGCCGAAAAAGAAGAAGGCTACTCGCTAACCGCGGACCTGCCCAGCCAAACGATCCATGACGCACATGGGCTCAATCTTACTTTCGAAATCGACAAATTCAGGAAGTATGTTCTATCGGAAGGCCTCGACGATATAGGTCTTACGCTCAAGCACGAGGCTGCCATCACCGCGTTCGAACAGGCCCGGCACCCCGGCGCCACGATGTACGAAGCTGTGGACGCGAAATATTCCCCCAAACATCCATAAGTAGCGAGCCTGCGAATCCTCTCCAGGAACGCCACGAACTTAACGTTCACAATGTTTCCCTCGAGCCGGCGGCTTTGCAAACCGCGGCGGCGAAGGGAACCCAGCAGGACAGCCTTTCCATGAGTTTTCGCGGGGCCTGGATCGTCCCAGATCCCGAATTTTCGCGCGTGATCCGACGAGTGTAAGGATTGGTGGCAGAGACCTTCGCGTCGTGCAGACTCACGCATTCCCGATGAGTGAAGAAACTTGCGAAGCCGGGCTTGGAGGTGTAGAGTCCCGGCTGCCGGGAAATCACAAATGGAAATTATACAGGGAATCAGCGGACATTTCCGGAACGCCGGCAGGATGCCCGTGAGGCA
>Ga0137412_10003716_pt1 | contig 12163 bp, 9 predicted proteins | sample CZODoug2_1_16fun_FD_122160 | JGI IMG/M metagenome (GOLD analysis project Ga0137412, IMG submission 122160) | Vadose zone soil fungal communities from Angelo Coast Range Reserve, California, USA - CZODoug2_1_16fungal (Hybrid Assembly) | ecosystem: Environmental > Terrestrial > Soil > Vadose zone...
CGTACCTTCATCGCGAAGAATTATCCGCATGAAATGCGCGTCCCCAAGCCGGAAACCGATCTAACCAAGGAGCAGATGCTGCTCTGGCACCGCATCCTCCACAAGAAGGGATGGATCGCGCCGCTATGGCCCAAGGAGTATGGCGGGCCGGGCTGGTCGATCACGCGGCGCTTCATCTTTGAGCAGGAGACATCACGCGCCGGGACGCTGCCGCCACTCGCGTTCAGCGTGACCATGGTCGGCCCGGTCATCTACACATTCGGCAACGCCGCGCAGAAACAGAAGTTTCTGCCGCGAATCCTCTCCGGTGAGGATTGGTGGTGCCAGGGTTATTCGGAGCCGGGATCCGGCTCCGACCTCGCGTCGGTCCGCACCAAAGCCGTGCGCGACGGCGATCACTACATTGTCAACGGCCACAAGACCTGGACCACGCTGGCCCAGCATGCGGACTGGATCTTCTGCCTGGTGCGGACCGATCCGTCGGCCAAGGCACAGGCCGGTATCTCCTTCCTGCTGATCGACATGAAATCGCCCGGCGTCACCGTGCGGCCCATCATCACCATCGATGGTTCGCATGAGGTGAATGACGTTTTCCTCGAGGACGTGCGCGTCCCTGCCGAGAATTTGATCGGCGAGGAGAACAAGGGCTGGACTTACGCAAAATTCCTGCTGGGCAACGAGCGTACCAGCATGGCCGGCATCGGCCGGTCGACGCGTTATCTGGAGCGTCTCAAGCGCATTGTAAGAACCGAAGTCGGCGAGGACGACCCGACTTTCGGGGAGTTCATCAGGGAGGTCGCGCGCGTCGAGTTGGATGTGCTTGCGTTGGAGGCAACCGAGTTGCGAATCGTTGCACAAATGTCGCGTGGCATCGATCCGGGACCGGCTGCGTCGCTGTTCAAGATCAGGGGCACTGAGATATTCCAACGCATCACGGATCTAACGCATCGGGCGATCGGCACCTACGGACTGGCGATTCGCGAACACCCGGTGAGCGCCAACCACTTCATGCCGGGGCCCGAGTACGGGCACACGGCGACGGAGAAATATCTGAACTCCCGAAAGCTCAGCATTTACGGGGGATCGAATGAAATCCAGCGCAACATCATCGCGAAAGCAGTTCTTGGTCTCTGACCATATCGCACGAGGCATCGGATGGATATCCAGTTGACGGAAGAACAGGAATTGCTCCGTTCCAGCATTCAGCGGTTCCTGCGCGAGCAGTACGATTTCGACGAACGGCGAAAGATTGTTGCGACGGACGAAGGTTGGAGCCGCAAGCATTGGAGCGCGTTCGCCGAGCTCGGGTTGTGCGCGGCGCCGTTCCAGGAGAGTTCCGGCGGCCTCGGCGGTGGATCGCTTGCGACCATGATCGTGATGCAGGAGTTCGGCCGCAACCTGGTCGTTGAACCGTACTTCGAGACCGTTGTTCTCGCAGGCGGCCTTATCGAGGACGCCGGCTCGCCCGAGCAGCGCGGGGCGTTCTTACCAAAGATCATGGACGGCAGCGCCATATGGACGCTGGCTTGGGCAGAAGGGCGATCACGCTACGATTTCGGCAACGTCGCCACGACGGCGCGACGCCAGGGGGACACTTTTGTTCTAAGCGGAACCAAGGCGGCGGTGATTGGTGCGCCATGGGCCGACAAGTTGATCGTCTCGGCGCGTACGTCCGGGGGACCCCGTGATCGCGACGGCGTAAGCCTGTTCGTCGTCGATCGCCATTCGGCCAATCTCCACTTGCAAAGCTTCAAGACCATGGATGGTCGGCGTGCTGCCGAACTCACGCTGATGGACGTTCAAGTGCCGGCGGACCAGCTGCTTGGTGCTGAGGGAGAAGGCGTCGCGGCGCTGGAAGCATGCCGCGACCGTGCTATCGCGGCGCTTTGCGCGGAAGCAGTCGGCGCGATGTCAGTACTGAATTCCGCGACGCTTGAATACAGCAAAGCGCGCAAGCAATTTGGAGTCGCCCTCGGGACGTTTCAGGTGTTGCAGCACCGCATGGTCGATATGTTCATCGCGCTCGAAGAGTCGATCTCGCTGACACAACATTTGAGCCTCAGCCTTGCGGCCCGGGAGCCAACTGGATCGAAACTGGCGTCTGGCGCGAAGTCGAAAGTCGGCAACGCCGCGCGCTTCGTCGCGGAGCAGGCCGTGCAGGTACACGGAGGCATGGGTATGAGCGATGAATTGAACGTCGGCCATTACTTCAAGCGAATAAGCTCCATCAACATCCAATTTGGCGATCCTGCCTATCATCTGATGCGATACGCGCAGCAAAGCTGAATCTCCGTCCGAGGCGGAAATCCGACCATCGTGTCCAACCAAAGGTATAGCAATGACTGAAGCTGTGATCGTCTCGACCGCCCGTACCCCGATCGGCAAGGCATACAAGGGCGCGCTCAACCATACCGAGGGCGCCACCCTCCTGGGGCATGCGATCTCGTCGGCGCTGTCACGCGCCAGGATCGAGGGCGCCGAGGTAGAAGATGTCGTGATGGGTTGCGCCATGCAACAGGGCACCACGGGCAGCAATATTGCGCGCAAGGCGCTGCTGCGCGCAGGACTTCCGGTGAGCGTGGCCGGAACGACGATCGATCGCCAATGCGCGTCCGGCCTTCAGGCGATTGCCTTGGCTGCGCGGTCCGTGATTTTCGACGGTGTGGAAGTCGCTATCGGCGGCGGTGGTGAGTCGATCAGCCTGGTGCAAAACAACCAGATGAACACGTTTCATGCCGTCGATCCGGAACTGCTCGCCATGAAGGGAGACGCTTACATGGCGATGCTGGATACGGCCGAGATCGTGGCCAAGCGCTACAATATCTCGCGCGAGCGCCAGGACGAATACAGCCTTGAAAGCCAGCGCCGGACGGGGTCTGCGCAGCAGGCCGGCCGCTTCAACGACGAACTCGCGCCGATCAAGACCACGATGGCCGTGACGGACAAGGCGACTGGTGCCGTGTCATACCAGCAAGTGACGCTCTCGACCGACGAGGGGCCGCGTCCCGAAACCACCGCTGAGGGTCTCGCAGGCGTCAAACCGGCCAAGGGGCCGGGCTTCACGATTACCGGTGGCAATGCCAGCCAGCTCTCCGACGGCGCAAGCGCCGCCGTCATCATGAGCGACAAATTGGCGGCGCAGAAGGGACTGAAGCCGCTCGGCATTTTCCGCGGCTTTGTCGCGGCAGGGTGCGAGCCGGACGAGATGGGCGTGGGGCCGGTCTACGCCGTGCCCCGGCTGCTCAAGCGTCACGGACTCAAGATCGACGATATCGATCTTTGGGAATTGAACGAGGCATTCGCGGTGCAAGTAATCTATTGCCGCGACAAGCTCGGGATCGATCCGGAAAAGCTCAACGTCAATGGTGGCTCGATCGCGGTTGGCCATCCCTACGGCATGACCGGAGCGCGGCTGACCGGCCACGCCTTGATCGAGGGGCGCCGGCGCAAGGCCAAATACGCCGTCGTCACCATGTGCGTGGGCGGTGGCATGGGCGCTGCCGGGCTTCTCGAAATTGTCCACTAACGATTAGCATCTCAAGAAGACCCGGATCGGCAAACACATCGGAGGCAGGCGTGAAGACAGCAATCACCGAAATGTTCGGCATCGAACATCCCATCATCCAGGGCGGAATGCACTATGTGGGATTTGCCGAACTCGCGGCCGCGGTATCAAATGCCGGCGGCCTCGGGATCATCACCGGTCTGACGCAAAGGACCCCTGAGCTATTGGCCAAGGAGATCGCGCGTTGCCACGATATGACGGACAAGCCGTTCGGCGTGAACCTGACGTTCCTGCCGACCTTCAGCGCGCCTCCGTATCCGGAATACATCGCAGCCATCCGGGAAGGCGGCATCAAGGTTGTTGAAACCGCGGGTCGCAGCCCCGAGCAGTACATGCCGGCCTTGAAGGCGGGCGGCATCAAGGTGATTCACAAATGCACGTCCGTTCGGCACTCGCTGAAGGCCGAGCAGATCGGTTGTGACGCCGTCAGTGTCGATGGCTTCGAATGCGGCGGCCATCCCGGCGAGGATGATATGCCTAATATGATCCTGTTGCCGCGCGCGGCCGAGGAACTGAAGATCCCGTTCGTCGCCTCCGGCGGCATGGCGGATGCACGCAGCCTGGTCGCCTCCCTTGCGATGGGGGCCGCCGGAATGAACATGGGCACGCGCTTCATTGCCACCAAGGAAGCGCCGGTGCACCAGAACGTCAAGGATGCGCTGGTCAAGGCCTCGGAGCTCGACACGCGGCTGGTGATGCGCGGGCTCCGCAACACCGAGCGCGTTCTGAACAACAAGGGTGTCGAACACCTGCTCGAAATCGAACGCGAGAAGGGCAGGCAACTCAAGATCGAGGACATCCACGATCAGGTGGCGGGCGTCTATCCCAAGGTGATGATTGACGGCGAGATGGACGCCGGCGCCTGGAGTTGCGGCATGGTCGCGGGCCTCATTCGCGATATTCCGACGGTCAAGGAACTGATCGATCGTATCATGGCGGACGCCGAACGGATCATCCGTCAGCGCCTGACTGGCTTCCTCGATGGTGCCGAGCAGAGGCCGGCTGCCGCTCGGGCGATCGCGTGAGCGTTGAAGCGGCCAGACGGGTCAGCGATGGATGGCCTTCGACAGCCTTGAGGAGGGGGAATTGATGAATCCGGCCGACTTCCACTACTACGAACCCTCGAAGGGCCACGGCCTCCGGCACAACCCGTTCAACGCGATTGTCGCGCCGCGTCCGATCGGCTGGATTTCGTCGCGGAATGCGGCTGGTCAACTGAATCTCGCGCCATACAGCTTCTTCAACGCATTCCTCTACGACCCTCCGATCATCGGGTTCTCCTCGATTTCGTGGAAGGACACCGTCAAGAACGTCAGTGAGACCCGCGAATTCGTCTGGAATCTGGTCACGATGGATCTGGGCGAGCGCATGAACGTGACGTCGGCGCCGCTCGGTCACGGCGTGAGCGAGTTCGAAGCCGCGGGGCTGACGCCAATTCCGGGGCGTCACGTCGCTGTGCCGCGGGTCGGCGAAAGCAGGGCGGCCATGGAATGCAAGGTCGTTGATGTCTCTCAATTGGCCAATGCGCGTGGCGAGAAGGTCGAAGGCTGGTTCGTGCTCGGCGAGGTCGTCGCCGTATACATCGACAAGTCCCTGATCGAGGACGGTGTCTACAACACGGCACTTGCGCGTCCCATCCTGCGCGCGGGCCGTGGCGGTGATTATCTCGAGGTCAGGACCGAAAACATGTTCGAGATGAAGCGCCCGCCCGGCAGCAGCAAACCGGAATTCCACGGTACCTGACGAGAGGAGCGATCGATGACCGAGCATGTGAAAACCGAAGTTGCCGCAGGCATCATGACGATAACGCTGGCCCGCGCTGAAAAGAAGAACGCGCTCAGCAACGCCATGTATAGCGCCATGTCGGATGGGCTTGAGCGCGCGGAGAAAGATCCGGCCGTACGGGTCGTTCTGTTCCAGGGGGACGGCGACAGTTTCACGTCCGGAAACGATATTGCCGATTTCAGCGCCCAAGCCAATGGAAGCGACACAGCAGAAAGCCAGGCGTTCCGGTTCATCCGCAATCTCGGCAAGGCCACCCGTCCGCTCGTCGCCGCTGTGCAGGGCAACGCGGTAGGCGTCGGCACTACGATGTTGCTGCATTGCGACCTGGTATTTCTTGCCGACACGGCAAGGCTGATGACACCGTTCGTAAATCTGGCGCTGGTTCCCGAGGCGGCTTCGAGTTGGCTGCTGCCTGCCCGCATCGGGCATGTCCGCGCTTATGCCATGTTTGCGTTGGGCGAGCCGCTTGACGCGGCGACCGCATTGGCCTGCGGCCTCGCCAACGCCGTGGTGCCGGCCGCAGATTTGCGCGCCAGGGCCAGGCTGGCCGCCGAAGCCCTCACCAAGCGGCCCGCGGGCTCTCTTGGTCACACCAAGGCGCTGATGCGTGAAATGGACAAGATCGCTGCGCAAACGAACCGGGAAAGCGTTCTATTTGCCGAGCGGCTGCAGACCGCCGAAGCGCGTGAAGCGTTCGCGGCGTTTGCCGAGCGACGAAAGCCTGACTTCACAAACTTAACGAGTGACTGACAAGCGACCCGCGCGGAATTTACGCCAATCGAGACCGCGGGCCTGCAGGCGTGGCGGCGGTCATGGCGAACTCTCCCGTTGATCGCTGTTGTTATATGACGATAATCATATAAGATGACCGGCGTTTCAATGAGATGTTGCCGACGCCTTCAAGGGTGCGGTCCAGAATGGCTCCGAGGGATGGCGACGCGCTGCGACAAATCCATAACGTCAAGGAGGTCACCATGACGGCCGGCGAGTGGCTCAAGACAGCTTGTAACCTGTGTTACATCAATTGCGGTATCGAAGTCTTGGTGAATGACGGGCGCCTCGAGAAAGTACGGGGCGACCGTTCGAGCCCGAAATCACAGGGCTATCTGTGCAACAAGGCGACCCGGATTCCATATTATGCGCATCACAGGGATCGGCTCACGACGCCGCTGCGTCGTCGCGCCGACGGCGGCTTTGATGAAATCGAGTGGGACGTGGCGATCTCAGAAATCGCGGAGCGGCTACGAGACATCGTCGACAGGTATGGCGGCAAGAGTATTGCCCTTTATGGCGGCGGCGGGCAGGGCAACCACGCCGGCGGTGCCTACGCCAGTGGATTGTTGCGCGCGCTGGGTTCGCGTAGCGTCTTCAACGCCCTTTCGCAGGAGAAAACCGGCGACTTCTGGGTCAATGGCCATATGTTCGGCAGCCAGACGTGCCACACCGCAGAGGACGTACATCATTGCGATCTCTTGCTTGTCATAGGTGCAAATCCCTGGATCGCGCACGGCTTCCCCAATGCGCGGGATCATCTCAATCAAATCCGCAAAGATCCCGCACGCAAGCTGATCGTTATTGATCCCAGGCGAACGGAAACCGCCGAAATGGCCGATCTGCATCTCGCGGTTCGTCCCGGCACGGACGCGTTCCTCCTTGGCGCGCTGCTGGCCACGCTTGTCCGTTCCAACCGGTTCGACCATGCCTTCATTCAAGAGCACACGATCGGCTTCGCGGAAGTGAGCCAGGCACTGCTGAACATACCCGTTGAAGAGTGGGCGGCCGCCGCCGATATCTCGATCGCGGACCTGGAGCGTTGCGCCGCGATGATCGTAGCGGCGAAGGCCATGGTGGTTCGGGTCGAGCTCGGTATCCAGCAGGGCATCAACTCGACGCTCAACTCCTATCTCGAAAAACTCCTGATCATGCTTTCCGGCAATTTCGGCCGCAAGGGTACCAACCAGTTGCATAGCTGGCTTCAGCCGCTATGGGGCAATTCACCGAACCAGACATTCGCACCGACCGGCGACACTATTATTGGGGGCCTGTTGCCGCCCAACATTTTCCCCGAAGCGGTGCTCAAGGATCACCCTGACCGGTTGCGCTGCGCCTGGATCGACAGCTCCAATCCCGCCAATACGGCCGCAAACACCGAGGCGGTGGAACGCGCGCTGCGCTCGCTGGAACTATGCGTCGTGGTTGACGTTGCGATGACCGAAACCGCGCAGCTCGCACATTATGTTCTCCCGGCGTCTTCGCAATTCGAGAAAACCGAATTTACTCTGTTCAACTTCGAATTCCCGACGAACTATTTTCACGTTCGTGCGGGTGTATTGCCGCCGCTCGCCGGCACCTTGCCGGAGCCCGAGATCTACACGCGGCTTGCCATCGCCCTGGGGCTTCTACCGGGCGACAATGTGCTCGCGCCCCTGCGGGAGGCGGCGCGGCGCTCCCGAGCCGAGTTCGCCGTCGCCTTTCGTGCTTTCATCGCGGAGAACCCTTCGATCGGCGCAGTTCCTGCCCTGGTGCTCTACCATACGCTGGGGCAAACACTGCCGGATGGCACGGCGGCCGCGGCGCCCTTGTGGAGCGCGGCGCTGGCTTGCGCGAAGCGATCGCCGCAAGCGGTGCGGCGAGCGATCGGCGCATCGGACGAGGTGGCGGATCATCAGCTCGGCGATCTCCTGTTCGACACCATCGTGGCCACCCGGCAGGGCACCGCGGTTACCCGGCACGACTATGACGAGGTCTGGTCGTTGATCAGCCATTCGGATCGCAGGGTTCGACTGGTGGTCCCGCAGATGCTGGAATGGCTCGCGCGTCTCGATCCGCAAGCAGCGGGCGCGCCAAAGGAGTTTCCGTTCATGCTGGCGGCCGGTGGCCGGCGCATGTTCAATGCCAACCAGATCTTTCGCGATCCGGCGTGGCGTCGCGACGATCCGGACGGCGCCATGTTGATCAATTCGAGCGATCTGAGCGAGTTGGGCGCGAAGGATGGTGACTGGGTCGCCGTCGAGTCGGTGGTCGGGCGGCTCGTCGTTCGCTGCAAGGTCGATGACGCCATGCGGAATGGCCAGTTGGCCCTGCCGCACGGCTACGGTCAGGCATACCCCACGTCGGACGGAGAGCGCCTGATCAACGGGCCGCGCATCAATCTACTCACCGAGAGCGGCAACCGCGATCCTATTGCGGGCACGCCCTACCACAAGAACGTCGCGGTTCGTCTGGCCCTGATATCCGCACACGAGGCTGCCTCCCATCAATCGCAGTCCGAGCGAATTCACATGAGAGCGGCCGCACAATAGCTCGGAGGGAAAGTAAATGACCGAGAAACCAATCGCGATCGTGACCGGGGTAGGGCCGGGCACTGGAGCTACCATCGTCAAGCGCTTCTCTGCCGGCGGGTTCCGTATCATCGCGCTTGCTCGCTCAACGGAGCTCATCAACCGCCTTGCGCAGGAGCTCCCCGACGTGCACGCGATAACCTGCGACGTTTCGGACGCGGCTGAGTGATGCAGTTCCTGGTGCGTAGCGGGTTGGTGTTCCTGTTCGTGCTCGTGAGCCACTCACTCGAATGGCCGAGCCTTGCGTACGCAACATCGGAGGCCATTCTGGCACTCAGCACGTCGTTGGGTGTGCCCGGCATGCGACTGTCCGTTGACACGATTCAACTGGCTGCCGAGAACTATCAGTTTCTCGTGTCGTGCACGTTTATTGACGTGATCATGGGATCGATCGCCCTCATGTGGAATCAACATGCAGCGATCGCGACAAACTGTATCCGGCTGACTTTCTGGGCGGCCGCGTTGCTCATATTCAATGTATTCAGACTGGAGTTGGCCGTTCTCGGCCATCTGCGGGGGATTCCGTGGTATCCAATCGATGGCATCGTGGGCGGTCTGGCCTACTTCCTCGTGTGGCTGGCCATCTGGCATTGGAAGAGCTGGAGCATTCCCGATACGCCGATGCTCTGGGCCAGATTCGCGAGGGGCCGCCGGTGAAAGAGACGTAGCTCAGTCGTCCCTGTCGCCGCCCGCTATGACCAGGAATTGGGCAGTGGCATCCTGGAAAAAAGGATCGACTACGTAGAACACACCACCCTCAACTGTTGGGATGGCTTTTGCAGGAGGACCGGCGGTGACCATACGGCCCACATCAACTTCCAGACGTGATCGTCAAGACGTCTATCGATCCAGCTGGCATCGAGCTCTTTTTTTCCGGCGGCACGCGCTCCGATCATTCCCGCCTTGCCGACGCCGCCTCGATCCATACAATCGCCCCTGGCGCAGGCTCTACGACCCTCATCCTACTCCCTCATGAAGAACGCGAGCGCCACGACGGGAAACGCAAGACCGACCCACGCCGCAAGCGTCCACCCTCCCTCCGCGTACGCCCAACCGCCTAGTGCCGAGCCGACCGCGCAGCCGATGAAGAAGGCCGCTACGTAGAGCCCGTTCAGACGGCCCCGTAACTCGGCCCCGAGTGAAAAGATCGCGCGCTGTCCCAAGGTCATGTTGGCCGTCGTGCCGAAATCGAGCAGAATCGCCGCCGCGACCAGTATGGCGAGCGCCAACATCGAGCCTTGCGGGGCGATCTGTGTCATCAGAAAAGCCCCCGCGACGGTCAGCATGGCGAGAGCGGTCGCGGGACGGCTCCAGCCGCGGTCGGCAAGCCGCCCACCGATGGGTGCGGCGATGGCTCCCGCGACGCCAGCCAGCGCGAATAGCGCGATCCCGCCTTGCGACAGATGGAACGCCGGCCCTGCGAGCAAGAGCGGCGTCGTGGTCCAAAACAAGCTGAACGCGCCACCCAAGAGTGCCTGATAGAGTGCGCGCCTCTGTAGGACGGGAGTCGTTGCAACCAAGTTGACCATGGAGGTCAACAATCGCCCATAGTGGAGCTTCGCGGTTGGCGCGCGCTTTGGCAGCGCCCGGCTGAGGACCAACGCGAGCACCGTCGTCGCACCGGCGGATAAGAAGAATACGGCATGCCACGAGTAAATGTGAGCGACGAAACTCGAGATCGGACGCGCCAGCATGATGCCGAGCAACGTACCGCTCATGACGTTGCCGACGACCCGGCCCCGCTCGGCGTCCGATGCCATATGCGCAGCGTAGGGAACGAGCATCTGCACGACGACCGAGGCGAAGCCCACAAAGAGTGCCGCGGTAAGGAAGAGCGATGCGCTAGACGACAATGCCGCACCCAGGAGAGCGAGCACGCAAACCGCGAGCATGACGAGCACGAGGCGGCGATTCTCCACCAGGTCGGTCAGCGGGACGATGAACAGCAAGCCGGCGCCGTAGCCGACCTGTGTCAGCGTGACAATCAACCCCGTCGCCCGCGCGGACAGGGCGAGCGAGGCACTGATCGGTCCGGCCAGGGGCTGAGCATAGTAGAGATTGGCGGCAGTCAGGCCGCAGGCCGTCGCGAGAAGAACTGTCATCCACGGAGCAAACGTGCGCTCCCCAGGGCTTGAGGTGGCTGTGATATCGGTCATGCTGACTCTCGTTTTAGGGAACGCTCGTTCCCTATTTAGGTAAAAAAACTCAGTCGAGCAACTTCATCGCGGTATCGGCCACCGCCGACATCTGCGCGTGAGTGCGTCCGGTCTTCCCGACAACGCGCATGCCTTGCAGCACACACAACATCAGGCGGGCTGTCGCTTCGCAGTCGATGGCGGCACGGATGGAGCCGTCTGCCTGGCCTTGGCGAATCAGCTTGACGAGCAGCGCTTCGGCTTTGTGAAGCGACGCGGTCACCTGCTGCACGACCTCCGGCTCGAGGATGGACAGTTCGGCGGCACCGCCTACAACGAGACATCCTCGTTTGCCCTCCAAGCCGTATGAAGACTCGGCATAGAACATCAGCGCACCGCGGATGCCGTCACGCCCGGACTTCGCCGCGCTCACGACTCGTCGGAGCGCTTCCCCGCGCTTCATCCCTTCGCGCTCAAAGGTGGCCAGGAAAACCGCCTGCTTGTCTCTGAAAGCCTTGTAGACACTGCCGGAGGCCAACTCCATGGCCTCGGTAAGATCGGCAATCGAGGTCGCGTGGTAGCCCTTCTCGCGAAAGACGCGTGCCGCCTTATCGAGTGCGTCGTCCACGTCGAACTCGCGCGGACGGCCCCGGCCTCTGGATCCCTTGGGTGATGATGCAGCGATTGCCATCGCGGCATTATAGGAACATCTGTTCCCTATATCAACCACCGTCCCGCTTCGTTCGTTCCACACGGTGTTTCTTGCTTTTGGGAATGCTCGTTCCCTATACTCAGCATGTGGTGCGCGATCGCATCGTCGCCGGCCGCGGCCTCCCTGGTCTTCTGGCTCGCTAGTGCGGGCGCACAGGCCTCCCGCGCGTTGCACGCCACAGCGCGAGTGTTTCAACTGAAATGTCGGTGTCTATGCACCCGGCAATAATTGGATCGGAGCCCCGGTCTTCATGAGTGAAGACATTTCTCAATATTGAAGGTACTTATGCTTAATCGAAGATCGTTTGCTGGGCTGCTCACCGCTATCGCAGCGGCAGCAGTCATACCTGGAATAGTGTGGGCCCAGAATACCCCCGTCGCCAAGAATGTCGTGCTGGTGCATGGCTTATACGCAGACGGATCGTCGTGGATAGATGTAATTCCCTACCTGCAGCGCGCGGGGTTGCAAGTGACAGCGGTCCAGAATCCATTGACCTCATTGGCAGACGATGTTGCCGCCACTCGCCGAGTTCTAGCGTTGCAAGATGGCCCGACGGTTTTGGTTGGCCACTCCTTTGCGGGAACGATCATCAGCGAAGCGGGCAATGATCCCAAGGTTTCGGCAC
>Ga0137412_10003717_pt1 | contig 12161 bp, 11 predicted proteins | sample CZODoug2_1_16fun_FD_122160 | JGI IMG/M metagenome (GOLD analysis project Ga0137412, IMG submission 122160) | Vadose zone soil fungal communities from Angelo Coast Range Reserve, California, USA - CZODoug2_1_16fungal (Hybrid Assembly) | ecosystem: Environmental > Terrestrial > Soil > Vadose zone...
TGCGTGACCCGCAGTGCGCCACCCTCCTGGGTGCCGAACCGCTGAGCCAGCTGCAGCAGCTGCTTGGCGACCCGGCCGGGCACGTCGGTGAAGATCAGGTCGGCGAGATTGTTGTTGGTGCGGCGCAGCCGGCGGGCCAGCACGCGCAGCAGCTGCTCGGCGATCTCGGGACGATCGGCGATCCAGGCCCGCAACGCGTCGCGGTCCATCGACACCGCCCGAACCTCGGTGATAGTCGTCGCGCTGGAGGTACGCGGTCCGGGGTCGAAGATCGACAATTCACCGAACATGTCGGACGGACCCATGATGGTCAGCAGATTTTCTCTGCCGTCCGGTGACCGGCGGCCGATCTTGACCTTGCCGGAAATGATGATGTACAGCCGATCACCCGGTTCGCCCTCCGCGAAAACTGTGTGTCCGCGCGGGAAGTCGACGGGTTGCAGTTGCTTGGTCAGCGCGGCGACGGCGCTCGGTTCCACGCCCTGGAAGATTCCGGCCCTCGCCAGGATCTCGTCCACGTTGCCCCTTATAGCTATTCCGGTGACTTGAGCTGTTCTCGGTCGATTGCCCGGCCGCCTTCGCAAGCGGAGACCTCCTAGTGCACCGGCCAGCCTCCGGGAGCCTGGCGAGATGAGTCTAGGAGGTAAGCCTTCGACTCGACGTGCCAACGCTACACACGATTGGCATGCTCACGCGGCGCAAATTGCCGATTCGCCCGCGAATCCTGATGCCGGTGTCTGGGTGAGGTGGGTTGATTGGGGGCGGAGATTAAGGTGGCCGCCGACCATTGATCGGTAACGGGTTCCGCGCTGCTAGGCAGAGGCGCCGTTTCGTAGTTGATCCGGCGGTGCAGGGAGTCCAGCGCCTCGGGCATTCCCTCCCGGGCCAATGTGCGCACATCAATCGGTTCGGCCTGCTCGAGAAATTCCGCGACGTCACTTGCCGTGAGCGTGTCGTTTTCCAAGCCGGCTTCCAGCCGCTGAAGCCCGAAAGTCGCGAGCATTAGCAACCCGGGGGTGAATGCAACGAGCAACCAGGACACAAGCAGCTAGTAAACACGGCCTAGGTCTCAGCAGGATCACGAATGAGTACCCTGTCTAGGTGACAACGGCCAAAGCTTCTCGCGCCGCCGGCAAAGCCTCTACCGGGGCTGGCGCCGCCGCCGCCCGCCGTTGGTCCTCGGAAACCCGAACCGGCTTGGTGCGTAGGGCCCGCCGGATGAATCGTAAGCTCGCACAAGCGTTTCCCGATGCGCACTGCGAGTTGGACTTCACCACGCCGCTGGAACTCGCGGTGGCGACGATCTTGTCGGCGCAAAGCACGGACAAGCGGGTAAATCTCACCACCCCTGCGCTGTTCCTCCGTTATCGCACCGCAGTGGACTACGCGCAGGCCGATCGCGAAGAACTCGAAACTCTCATTCGCCCAACCGGTTTTTACCGCAATAAAGCGACGTCGTTGATTGGCCTCGGTCAGGCGTTGATCGAGCGCTTCGACGGCGAACTGCCCAACACCATGGACGAGCTGGTGACGCTGCCCGGTGTGGGACGCAAGACCGCGAACGTCATCCTGGGCAACGCGTTCGACGTCCCCGGAATCACCGTCGACACCCATTTCGGGCGCCTGGTCCGGCGTTGGGGCTGGACGACCGAGGAGGACCCGGTCAAGGTCGAGCACGCCATCGGCGAACTCATCGAACGCAAGGAGTGGACGCTGCTCAGTCACCGGGTGATCTTTCACGGTCGCCGGGTGTGCCATGCGCGCAAACCGGCCTGCGGGGTGTGCGTGCTGGCCAAGGACTGCCCGTCATTCGGTACGGGTCCAACCGAACCGGAGATCGCCGCCGCGCTGGTACAGGGACCGGAAACCGAACACCTCCTGGCGATGGCCGGGCTGTAGCGGCGGCGCTGCGTCGGGGTTCCCTTGATCATGTTCACCTCTCGAGCCACCCGCTGGACCGTCGCGGTTCTGGTGGTCGTGGCCGCGCTGCTCGTCGCATTGCTGGTGGAACTGCGGGACGCGTCGCACTCGTCCAAGCCTCCGTCGGCCGCTTCCGCACGCGAGCACCGCGACGCCGACAGTGCGGCGGCGCTGGCCGGACCGCGCCACCGCGCCGAGCTGGCCCCGTGTCCGCATCCGGGTGGGCAGCCCGGTCCGGCGGCGTTGCGCCATGTGACGGCCGAATGCGCCGCCGACGGCTCGGTCGTCGACGTCGGGCCGGCGTTGGCCGGCCACCGCATCGTGCTCAACCTGTGGGCGTACTGGTGCGCGCCGTGCGCAGCGGAGCTCCCGGCGATGGCGGAGTACCAACGACGGGTCGGATCCGACGTGATGGTGGTGACAGTGCACCAGGACGAGAACGAGACGGCCGGCTTGCTGCGGCTGGCGGAGCTGGGCGTCCGGCTGCCGACGCTGCAGGACGGCACTCGTCGGATCGCGGCGGCACTGCGCGTGCCCAATGTGATGCCCGCGACAGTGGTGTTGGACTCGGACGGTAGCGTTGCGAAAACGCTGCCACGCGCGTTCGCCACAGCCGACGAGATCATGGCTGCGGTCGGAGCTCAGACACGATGACGCCGATCGACGATGCGCGCCGCGGCGCGGCCCGGGGTGGGGGTACGCCCCCTCGCCACGGGGCGGCTGGGGGTACCTCCACCCGCTTGCGGGGGAGATTCGGGCGGTCGGATGTACGAGGGAGGCGCCGGTGAGCGGAGGCGGCACTCCCCAGCGTCTTGGTTCGGATGTCTTGGCGCCCGAGTTCGGCCCGCCCTGGTTGCAACCGTTGGTGGACAACGTCGGTGAGATACCTGACGCCTACCGGCGACGTCTGCCCCCCGACGTGCTGGCAATGGTGACCGCGTCGAAGGCCGCGGCAGGTGGCGGCGGACGCGACGCGGCAGTGCTGGTGCTGTTTTCGGGTCCGCAGTCGAGCGCCGACGCACCCGACTCCCTTCCTGACGACGCGGACCTGCTGCTGATCGTTCGGGCCGCCACGTTGCGTCACCACGCCGGCCAGGCCGCGTTCCCCGGCGGCGCATCCGATCCCGGTGACGGCGGGCCGGTGGCGACCGCGCTGCGCGAGGCGCGCGAGGAGACCGGAATCGACACCGGCAGACTGCATCCACTGGTCACGATGGAGCGAACGTTCATCGCGCCGTCGGGTTTTCACGTCGTCCCGGTGCTGGCGTATTCGCCGGATCCGGGGCCGGTGGCTGTTGTGGATCAGGCTGAAACAGCAAAGGTGGCCCGAGTTCCGGTTCGGGCCTTCGTCAATCCCGCCAACCGGCTGATGGTGTATCGCCGCACCTTCAGCCGCCGCTTCGCCGGTCCGGCATTTCTGTTGAACGAGATGCTGGTCTGGGGCTTCACCGGTCAGGTGATTTCGGCAATGTTGGATGTCGCTGGTTGGGCAAAGCCCTGGGACGCCAGAGATGTTCGCGAGCTGGACGAAGCGATGGCCTTGGTCGGCGACGAGGATGAGGCCTGATGAGCTCCTCACAGTGGTTGGACATCGCGGTGCTGGCAGTGGCTTTCATAGCCGCGGTCTCGGGTTGGCGTTCGGGTGCGCTCGGCTCGCTGCTCTCGTTCGTCGGCGTGCTGCTCGGCGCGATCGCGGGCGTGCTGCTGGCTCCGCACCTCGTCGCGCATGTCGCCGCTCCACGAGCCAAGCTGTTCGCCGCGTTGTTCTTGATCCTGGCGCTGGTCGTGGTCGGCGAGGTCGCCGGTGTGGTGCTGGGCCGCGCGGTCCGCGGTGCGATCCACAGCAACTCGGTCCGATTCTTCGACTCGCTGATCGGTGTGGCCGTGCAGCTGGTGGTGGTGCTGGTCGCGGCGTGGATGCTGGCGACGCCGCTGACGTCCTCGGCGGGTCAGCCCAGTTTGGCTGCGGCAGTGCGTGGTTCGCGGGTACTGGCTCAGGTCAACGACTATGCGCCGGAATGGTTGAAGTCGGTGCCCAAGCGGTTGTCCGCGCTGCTGGACACCTCGGGTCTGCCGCAGGTGCTGGAGCCGTTCAGTCGCACACCAGTCGTGGCGGTCGCGGCCCCGGATGCCACACTGGCCAAAAACCCCGTCGTCGCGAACACCGAACCGAGCGTGGTGAAGATCCGCGCGATCGCTCCCGGCTGTCAGAAAGTGTTGGAGGGCAGCGGATTTGTGCTGTCACCGGATCGCGTGATGACAAATGCGCACGTGGTCGCGGGGTCGAACAACGTCACCGTGGAGGCCAGCGGCAATCCTTACGACGCCACTGTGGTGTCCTACGACCCGACAGTCGACATTGCGATCCTCTCGGTGCCGCACCTGCCGGCGGGGCCGCTGGCGTTCGCCAACTCCCCGGTGACGTCGGGCACCGAAGGCATCGTGATGGGCTACCCGGGTGGTGGCGGATTCATGGCGACGCCGGCCAGGATCCGGGAACTCATCGAACTCAACGGACCCGACATCTACCGGAAGGCGACGATCAATCGTGAGGTCTACACCGTCAGAGCCAATGTGGAACAAGGTAATTCGGGTGGGCCGCTGATCGACCTCGATGGTCAGGTGATCGGTGTGGTGTTCGGTGCGGCGGTCGACGACAACGACACCGGTTTTGTGCTGACCGCCAAAGAAGTGGCCGCGCAGCTTGCGCATATCGGTGACACCGCGCCGGTGTCCACCGGCGAGTGCGTCAGTTGAGTGGCGATCGGTACACTCGCTCGAGGAAACGCGACAGGTGACCGTTGACTTCGTCCGGCTTCTCTTCGTGACTGAAATGCCCTGCGCCAGAGATTGATACGTAGCGACCGTGCGGTGCGTAGCGCTGTGTTCGTTCGACTGGATCGTCCAGGACGTAGGGATCGGCATCGCCGTGAATGTGCAGCATTGGGATTCCGAACGGCCGGCTCATCGATCTCATGAAGCGTCGGCCCTCTTCGCGGAGTTGGCTGCGTACCGCCCAACGCTGATACTCCAATGCACAATGCGCGGCTGACCGAATCTGGATCGCCTGCCTCAGGTGACCGATCGATTCGGAAAAGTCTTCGGATGCAACCCATTTAGCGCCGGCGCGGCTGCGTATCAGACGCTCGAGTCCGATACCGTTGTGCCGGGTCAGCGTGCGCTCGGGCCAGATCGGCACTTGGTAGCGCAGCAGCGAGGGCAGTAAAGCTCGGCCTTGATCGCGGCGGGTCAGCGCTGAGCGGCGCAGCGCGGCCGGGTGCGGCGAGCTGATCACCGCGATCGCGCGCACCTGCCGCGAGTGCAGCACCGAGGTGGCCCAGCACACCAGGCCGCCGTCGGCGTGACCGACCAGCGTTGCCGACGTGTGTCCCAGTGCGCGGATCAGTCCGGCGGTGTCCCCGGCCAGCGTCCAGCCGTCATACCCGCGGGGCGGTTTGTCGCTGCCGCCGTAGCCGCGCAGATCCACCGCGACCACGCGGGCTCCGGTCAGCCCACGCAGCTGGTGACGCCACGACCACCAGAACGAGCCGAAGCCGTGCAGCATGATCACCAGCGGCTGCGCCGTCGGAGCGGTGGTGTCCTGGTCGCCGGGTGTCGCCTCGACGACGTGAAACCGAATGCCGTTGGCGTGCACGTCCAGATGGCGCCATGGACCGTCGATACGGGTGACCGACGGATCTGGTGGGGCCATCTACCAACCCGAGGGATCGGCGGGCGTCCCGCCCTGCGCCGAATGCAGCGCCGGTGCCGAGGACTTGTCTTGACCCGGTGTCAACGCCGACCGCGTCTCCTTGACCGATTCGATGGTCTGCTGCGGACCGCGGATGCGCCGGACCTTGAGGTAGCCGAACAGCGCCAGCGCAACGGTGACCACCACCATGATCCCGAACACGATCAGGAAGGCCGCCCATCGCCAGATCCAGGTGTCGAGAAGTTCGGCCAGGAAGAAGAAGAAAAAGAACGTCGAATAGAACAACACCACCAGCGCCGCGATGAAGAAGACGCTGCCGGTCAGGCCCTTCTTGACATCGCGGGTGATCTCAGCGCGGGCCAGTTCGACCTCCGCACGCACCAGCGTCGACATCTGCGCGGTCGCGTCCTTGACCAGCTCGCCGATCGACGGCTCGACGGACAGCGCGTGCGGGTCGGTCAACGGAATGGTGGTCAGCGTGCGGGGAACCCCGTCCTTGTGGTCGGTGTTCTTTCGATCTGACTTGCTCACAGACGGTCCTCCCGAGCTGGGTCCGATTGTCCGGTTCATGTTGCCATGCAGCCCGATGTCAGACGAGGCCACCGGACACTGCCAGCCGGTTTCGGGATCGCCGCTGGTGGGCATTGATCACGTTAGACTGGCGCCGCCCGTTCAGGGTGTGCGTCCCTTTTTGTCGACGGGAGTATCGCGTTGCAGAGCACGTGCCGCCGGCTTCTTGGGCTCACGGTGGCTTTGGTGGCGGCCTGCGCCGTCGGGCTGGCCGGCCTGCACGGCGCGCTCGCACGAGCTGACGACCGCGTCCCGCTTGGCGGCGGGGCAGGCATCATCGTCAACGGCGACACCCTGTGCACGCTGACCACCATCGGCACCGACGGCAAGGGCGAGCTGATCGGTTTCACGTCGGCGCACTGCGGCGGCCCGGGCGCCCCGGTGGTCGTCGAGTCGGCAAAGGACCGCGGCGCACTGGGAACCATGGTGGCCGGCAACGACGGCCTCGACTACGCGGTCATCCAGTTCGACAAGGCCAAGGTGGCTCCGGTAGCCAACTTCGGCGGCTTCGCGATCAACGGCATCGGGCCCGACCCGGCTTTCGGGCAGGTTGCCTGCAAGCAGGGCCGCACCACCGGCAACTCGTGCGGCGTCACGTGGGGCCCGGGCCAGGACCCGGGCACCATCGTCATGCAGGTGTGCGGACAACCGGGTGACTCGGGTGGGCCGGTAACCGTCAACGACCAGCTGGTCGGCATGATGCACGGCGCCTTCAGTGAGAACCTGCCGGTCTGCGTCACCAAATACATTCCGCTGCACACACCGGCGGTGGTGCAGTCGATCAACGCAATCCTGGCCGACCTCGCGGCCAAGAACCGTCTCGGTGCGGGATTCGTCCCAGTCCCCGCCTAGCTCTATTGCCGTCATGGCGCGGCGGCGCGAATCGCGTCGAATACGCCCGGATCGAGCAGCGTGGAGGTGTCGCCGAGTTCGCGCTTCTCGGCGATGTCACGCAGCAGACGTCGCATGATCTTGCCGCTGCGGGTCTTCGGCAATTCGGGCACCACATGCAGTTCGCGTGGCCGGGCGATCGGCGAAATCACCCGAGCGACCTCGGCACGCAGTTCGTCGATGATCTCCGCGCCTGTCGTCTGCGCGTGACTTGCCCGCAGGACAACGAAAGCGCAGATGGCCTGACCGGTGGTCTCGTCGGTCGCGCCCACCACCGCGGCTTCGGCCACCCCGGAGTGGCCGACCAACGCCGACTCCACCTCCGCGGTCGAGATGCGATGCCCCGACACGTTCATCACGTCGTCGATGCGGCCCAGGATCCAGATCGCCCCGTCGGAGTCGTAGCGAGCGCCATCGCCGGCGAAGTACCAGCCTTGCTTGGCGAACTTCGACCAGTACGTCTCGCGGAAGCGGTCCGGATCGCCCCAGATGCCACGCAACATCGACGGCCATGGCTGATCGAGCACCAGGTATCCGCTGACGTGCTCACCCTTATCTGTCGACGGCGGTGAAAGCTGGTTGCCCTCATCGTCGACGATCCTTGCCGAGATGCCAGGCAGTGGCGTCATCGCCGATCCGGGTTTGGCCGCGGCGATGCCCGGTAGGGGCGAGATCATCGCCGCACCGGTTTCGGTCTGCCACCAGGTGTCCACCACCGGTGTGTTGTCGGCGCCGATGACCTTCCGATACCAGCGCCACGCCTCCGGGTTGATCGGCTCGCCGACCGTCCCGAGCAGCCGCAGGCTGGACAAGTCGTGGGCGTCCGGGATCTCGCGGCCCCACTTCATGAAGGTGCGGATCATCGTCGGCGCGGTGTAATAGATTGTTGCGCCGTACTTTTCGATGATCTGGAAATGCCGGTGCTGGTCGGGCGTATCCGGGGTTCCCTCGTAGATGATCTGGGTTACGCCGTTGGACATCGGCCCGTAGACGCTGTAGGTGTGGCCGGTGACCCAGCCGATATCGGCGGTGCACCAAAACACGTCGGTTTCCGGCTTGATGTCGAAGATGTTGTAGTGGGTGTAGGACGCCTGGGTGAGATAGCCGCCGCTGGTGTGCACGATGCCCTTGGGCTTACCGGTGGTGCCCGAGGTGTACAGCAGGAATAGCGGATGCTCGGCGTCGAACGCCTCGGCGTGGTGTTCGGGTGATGCCGAGTCGACGACGTCGTGCCACCACACGTCGCGTCCCTGCGTCCAGGGCACGTCGACACCGGTGCGCCGGACCACCAGGACGTGTTCGATCGTGCTGGTGTCGGCGACGGCCTGATCGGCCGCTTCCTTCAAGGGCGCCGGCTTGCCGCGGCGGAACTGCCCATCGGCGGTGATCAGGAGTTTGGCCTCGGCGTCGGCGATCCGGGCGCCCAACGCGGTCGCGGTGAATCCGGCGAACACCACGCTGTGCAGCACGCCCAGGCGCGCGCACGCCAGCATCGCGACCATGGCTTCGGGAATCATCGGCAGGTAGATCGCGACGCGGTCCCCCGCGACCAGCCCCAGACCCGCGAGCGCGTTGGCGGTCTTGCTCACCTCGGTCAGCAGGTCGCTGTAGGTCAGGGTGCGGTCTTCTCCGACTCGCTCGCCCTCCCAGTGGATAGCGACGCGATCGCCGTTGCCGGCTAGGACGTGGCGGTCCACGCAGTTGTAGGTGACGTTGAGTTTGCCGTCAGTGAACCATTTGGCAAACGGAGCCGCCGACCAGTCCAAAACCTGGGAAAACGGTGTCGCCCAAGAAAGTCGGTTGGCCTGCTCGGCCCAGAACGTCAGCCGATCCTGCTCGGCCTTTCGGTACAGGTCATCGCCGGCGTTGGCCTGCGCAACGAACTGTGTTGACGGTGCATACGACGACGGTGCCTCGGTGTGCGTCTCGGTCACGCGCACGAGCCTAATCAGGTTGAGTTAACTTTTGAGCGGCGGCAGACAATACAGTCGGGCCGACTCGGAGAGCCACGCCCGAATTGTAATGCTGATCGGAGGAGGACGGCTTGCGCCGGTTTCGCGTCCTTGCGCTGGCCGTGCTGCTGGCTGCCGCGTCGCTGACTGGGTGTGGGGTGCGGACCGTTCGTACCGATGTGGTGATCGTCAACGCGGGCGAGCCGCAGAATCCGCTGATTCCGACCAATACCAACGACAGCAACGGCGGCCGGATCGTTGACCGGCTGTTTGCCGGGCTGATGTCGTATGACGCCAAGGGCGCGCCAGCGCTGGAGGTTGCCCAGTCGATCGAGACCACCGACGACGTCAACTACCGGATCACCCTCAAACCCGGCTGGGCGTTCAGTGACGGCTCGCCGGTCACCGCGCACTCGTTCGTCGACGCCTGGAATTACGGTGCGCTGTCCACCAATGCTCAACTGCAGCAGAGCTTTTTCAGCCCGATCGCCGGTTTCGACGAGGTCGCCGCACCGACCCCGACGGCGACCGCGATGTCCGGGCTTCAGGTGATCAATGACCGTGAGTTCACCGTTCGGCTCAAGGGTCCGACGATCGACTTCACACTGCGGCTTGGGTTTTCGCCCTTCTACCCGTTGCCCGCCGCTGCGCTGAAAGACATGGCTGCGTTCGGGCAACATCCGGTCGGCAACGGCCCGTATCGACTCGGCGACGACCCGGGCAATCCGGCCTGGCAGCACAACGTCAAACTCGACCTGGTCACCAACCCCGGCTACCACGGCAACCGAGTGCCGCAGAACAAGGGGCTGCGGTTTGTCTTCTATGCCAACCTCGACACCGCTTACGCCGACTTGCTGTCGAGCAATCTCGATGTGCTGGACACGATTCCGCCCAGCGTGCTGCCCGTCTACCGCCGAGACCTCGGCGGTCGCGCGGTCACCGCGCCCGCGGCGGCGAACCAGACACTGGACACTCCGCTGCGTCTGCCGCACTTCTCCGGTGACGAGGGCCGGTTGCGCCGGCTCGCGCTGTCGGCCGCGATCAACCGCGACCAGATCTGTCGCAAGATCTTCTCCGGTGCACGCGCACCGGCTCGCGATTTCACCGCGAGTTCGCTGCCCGGATACGACCCCGACATCGACGGCAACGCTGCGCTGAACTTCGACGCGGATCGTGCGCGGCGGCTCTGGTCGCAGGCCGACGCGATCTCGAAATGGACTGGGCGGTATGCAATCGCCTACAACGCCGACGGTTCACATCAGGAATGGGTCGACGCGGTGGCCAATAGCATCAAGAACACGCTGGGCATCGACGCCGTCGGGGCGCCTCAGCCCACCTTCGCCGGTTTTCGTACCCAGATCACCAGCCGTACGATCGGCACCGCCTTCCGCGCCGGGTGGCAGGGCGACTTCCCGTCGATGCTGGAGTTTTTGGAGCCGTTGTTCGTCACCGGCGCCGGCGCCGACGACGTCGGCTACTCCAATCCTCGGTTCGATGCCGCGATGGCGGCCGCCGAAGCCGCGCCTGATTTGCCGCAGTCGTACCGGCTCGCCAACGACGCACAGCGAATCCTGCTGCAAGACATGCCGGCTGTACCGCTGTGGTACACCGTCGCCGTGGCGGGACGGTCACCGTCGGTCAGTCACGTCGAGCTGACCTGGAACGGACTCCCCGACTACGAACATATCGTGAAGGCCTGAGATGACGTGGTACATCGCGCGGCGAATCGCGGCCATGATCCCGGTATTCCTGGGGGCCACGCTGCTGATCTACGGCATGGTCTTCTTGCTGCCCGGCGACCCGATCGCAGCGCTGGGCGGTGATCGCCCGCTGAGCCCGGCGGTGGCCGCACAACTGCGCGCGCAGTATCACCTCAACGACCCGTTCTGGTTGCAGTACCTGCATTACCTCGGTGGCATCCTGCACGGCGACCTCGGTCATGCCTACTCCGGTTTGCCGGTGACCAGCGTTCTGGCGCAGGCATTTCCGGTGACCTTCAAGTTGGCAATGATCGCGCTGGCGGTGGAGGCGCTGTTCGGCGTCGGGTTCGGGGTCATCGCCGGACTGCGGCAGGGCGGCGTTTTCGACGGCGCTGTACTGATCGTCAGCCTGGTCATTATCGCGGTGCCGATCTTCGTACTTGGGTTCCTCGCGCAATTCGTCTTCGGGGTCCGGCTGGGTATCGCGGCGGTGACGGTGGGCGACCAGCCGACGTTCGCCCGGCTGCTATTGCCCGGGATCGTCTTGGGCGCCGTGTCATTCGCTTACGTGGTGCGGTTGACCCGCTCCGCGGTGGCCGACAACGCGCATGCCGACTACGTGCGTACCGCCACCGCAAAAGGGTTGTCGCGGCCGCGGGTGGTGACGGTGCACATCCTGCGCAATTCGCTGATCCCGGTGGTGACTTTCCTCGGGGCAGACCTCGGCGCGCTGATGGGCGGCGCGATCGTCACCGAAGGCATCTTCAACGTCCACGGTGTCGGCGGCGTGCTCTACCAGGCCGTCACCCGGCGGGAAGCCCCGACCGTGGTGTCGATCGTGACGGTGCTCGTAGTCGTCTACCTCGTCACCAACCTGGCGGTGGACCTGCTGTACGCGGCGTTGGACCCGAGGATTCGCTATGGCTGACCGGGACGCCGAAGCACTTGTCGGCACCGGGTTTTGGGGCGATACCTGGCGCGGGCTACGTCGGCGCCCGAAATTCATCATCGCCGCAGCGCTGATCGCGTTTATCATAGTCGTCGCCGCGTTTCCGGCGTTCTTCACCGGAGCCGATCCTGGTTACGCCGATCCGAACCAGAGCCTGCTGACACCGTCAGCCGCGCATTGGTTCGGCACCGATCAGCTGGGCCGCGACGTCCTGTCGATGATCATGTTGGGCGCCCAGACATCGGTGGGCGTGGCGTTGCTCTCCGTGGTCATCGGTCTATTTCTCGGCGTGCCCGTGGGGTTGATCGCCGCCGCACGGCGCGGTGCGACCGACGAGCTGCTGATGCGCGGCAACGATTTGATTTTTGCCTTTCCCGCGCTGCTGCTGGCGATTTTGATCACCGCGGTGTTTGGCCCCGGCGCGGTCAATGCCATTATCGCCATCGGCATATTCAACATCCCCGTGT
>Ga0137412_10002107_pt2 | contig 12155 bp, 8 predicted proteins | sample CZODoug2_1_16fun_FD_122160 | JGI IMG/M metagenome (GOLD analysis project Ga0137412, IMG submission 122160) | Vadose zone soil fungal communities from Angelo Coast Range Reserve, California, USA - CZODoug2_1_16fungal (Hybrid Assembly) | ecosystem: Environmental > Terrestrial > Soil > Vadose zone...
GTCGAGATCGCCGGCGCGCACCCGCGACAGCCGCACGGTTGAGTCAGGCACATAGTAATAGACGACCTCGTCGTAACCGATCTGTCCGGCATTCCAGTAACCGGGATATTTCTTGACGCGAATGAGGTCGCGCGACTTGCGCTCGACGAACTGGTACGGACCGGCGCAGATCGGCGCCGCCGCGAATTCGCCGACCTTCTCGCCTGCGGCCTTGGGCGACACCATCATGCCGGCACGGTCGCTGAGATTGGCGAGCAGCGGCACGAAGGGCTCGGACAGGTTGAACCTCACTTTGTCCGCCGCAAGCGCCTCGACGCTCGCGATCGGCGCCAGCTCGGCCTTGCGCTTGGAATCCGGCATGGTTTTCATGCGCTCGATATTGAACTTCACCGCGGCCGCATCGAACGCGGTGCCGTCATGAAAGGTGACGTTCTTGCGCAGGGTGAAGGTGAGCGACTTGCCGTCCGGGGCCCACTCCCAACTCTCGGCGAGCTGCGGTACGATCTTGAGCTCGGGCGAGATATCGACAAGCTTGTCGCATAACGCCGCGAACACAAAGCGGCCGGTATAAGTGCCGCTGAGCGCCGGGTCGAGTGCATCGGGATCGTCCTGAAGGCCAACCCGAAGCGTCGCGGCCTGGGCCGAGACCAGAGCCAACGCGGTTATCGAAATTGCCGTCAACACCGTTGCTACACGCCTCATATGGGGCTCCCATGGCTTTGCCGTCGGACGACAAAACAAGCACGTCCGATTCTATTTGTAAATGTTACGAACAAACTATCCCGTATTTCGTAATATTCGAGAGAGAAATAGCACCTCTGCGGCTCTAAAAGCCACTTGACGCCATTCATCTCGGGATATTAGTTCGGCATCTTGACCAATTGGACTGGCCTCATGCAAGATTTTCCCTCCTCGCCCGTTGCGCGACAGCAATCCGTCCGCCTCGTGGTCGAGCGCCTGCTGCGGGATCGATCGGTGTCCCGCGCCGAAATCGCCCGCAGCACCGGCCTGTCCAAGCAGACCATCTCGGAGGTGATGCGCGAGCTTGAACGCGACGGCTGGGTGTACGAGGACGGGCAGATCCAGGGCACCGTGGGGCGTAGCGCCGTAACCTATGCGCTGCGGCCAGACGCGGCCTTCGTGCTGGGCATCGACCTCGGCGGCACCAAACTGCACGTCGCCCTTGCCGATTTGCAGGGCGTGATCGTCGCCGAGAGCATTGAAGCGACGGCGGGCGATGGCGGCGGCGCCGTCGTCGCTCAGATCGGGCGCATGACCGACGCCCTGCTTCAGCGCGCCGGCGTGTCCTCGCAACGGCTGCGCGGCGGCGTGATGGGAAGCCCCGGCATCATTGAACCGGCGTCCGGCGGCATCGTGATCGCGCCCAATATCGCCGGACTGGATAGCCTGGACGTGCGGGCCGCGCTGCGCGCGCGGCTCGGCATCGACATCGCCATCGAGAACGACGTCAATCTTGCCGCGATCGGGGAGCATTGGCGCGGCAACAGCCGCAAGGCCCGCACGTTCGCCTTTGTCGCCCTCGGCACCGGCATCGGCATGGGCATCTTCGCGGACGGCCATCTCATCCGCGGCGCACGTGGCGCGGCCGGCGAAGTCGCCTACCTGCCGCTCGGAGGAGACCCTTATGATGCGCGTGGCCAGCGGCTCGGCACCCTGGAGACCGCCGTCGGCAGCGCCGGCATCATCGAGCGCTACACCGGGCTCGGCGGCCCATCCGGCAGCACCGTGCGCGACGTCTTCGATCGACTCGAGACCGATGAGGCTGCGCGGATCACGATCGACGAGGTCGGCCGGATCGTCACGACCGCAATCCTGGCCGTGCATAGCATCCTCGATCCTGAAATTATCGTCATGGGCGGCAGCATTGGCGCGCGGCCCGAGTTGAAGCTCCGAATCGATGCGAATCTCGGACGCTGCACGCGCGAGCCGGTACGGATCGAACTCAGCGCACTCGGCAATCGCGCCACGCTGATCGGCGCGATCGGCAGTGCGATCGACCACGTGCATCGCTCGCTGTTTGGCATCGGCAAGGATGCGAGCCCGCTGGCGCTGCCCTTCACGGCTGCGGACGTCGCGGCATGAGACAGCACGCGCCGCAAATTGAGATTGCGGGCAATGCCGCCGCCGTCGCGGAACGCGCGGCCGCGCGCGTCGTCGCCCGGCTGCGCGATCGGCATGCGGTCACGCTTGGTTTCGCGACCGGCGCGACGATGAGGCCGGTCTATGCCCGCCTCGTCGCCGCCACACGCGGCGGCGATGTCTCATTCAGGGCGGTGTCCAGCTTCAACCTAGATGAATATGTCGGCGTCGCGCCGCAATCGCCGGGAAGCTTCCATGCCTACATGCAAGAGCATTTGTTTGGGCATGTTGACATGGAAGCCGGACGGGCGCGAATTCCCGACGGCATGGCCGGCGACATCGCCGCCGAGGCGGCGCGCTATGAGGCGCTGATTGCCGCTGCCGGTGGCATCGACCTGCTGCTGCTCGGCATCGGCGCCAACGGCCACGTCGGCTTCAACGAACCGGGTTCGGATTTTGAGTCACGCACCCGTGAGATCAGGCTCGACGAAGCTACCCGCCTCGCGAATGCCCGCAATTTTCCCTATCCCGCGTCGGTTCCCGAGCGTGCGATCACGATGGGCATCGCGACAATCCTGGAGGCGCGCAGCATCCTGCTGATCGCAACCGGACCGAAGAAGGCGGCCGCCGTGGCAGCCGCAATTGACGGCCCAATCGCGCCGCCTTGTCCCGCCTCCGCGCTCCGCCTGCACGATAACGTCCATATCCTTTGCGACGAAGCGGCCGCCGCAGCGCTCGCCAACCGGCCTCACAACAACAATCGGAGAACAGCATGAGCTGGGGCCAGCGCGATTTTATGGTGCCGGGACGCTCGCTGGCGGTGGGCGACCGTGGCATGGCCGCGACCTCTCATCCCGCCGTCACGCTCGCCGCCGTCGACATCCTGCGCAGCGGCGGCAACGCGGTCGACGCCGCCATCACCGCGATCGCGCTCCAGGGCGTCATCGATCCGCACATGACCGGCATCGGCGGCGATTGTTTTGCGATCTATGCTCCCGCCTCAGGCCAGCCTGTCGCAATCAACGGCTCAGGCAGAGCACCAGCGAAGGCCGAGCTCGGCTGGTTTAGGCAACAAGGGCTGGTGTCGATCCCTGACGATTCGCCTCATGCCGTCACCGTTCCGGGTGCGGTCGACGCCTGGTGCCGGCTTGCCGCCGATTATGGTTCGAAAGGATTGGACGAAATTCTGGCGCCGGCGATCCGTGCGGCCGAGAACGGCTTCGTGATCCCGCCCCGCTCAGCGCTGGACTGGGCGCGCTATGCCGACCGCATAGAAAGACATCAGACCGGCGTTGCGGTCTATCTGCCCGGTGGCGTTGCGCCCGGCATCGGCAGCAAACTCATCCATCCGGCACTCGGCGCGACGCTGCGCCGAATCGCGCGCGAGGGACGCGCCGCGTTCTACGAAGGCGCCGTCGCCGAAGAGATCGTCGCAACATTGAGGGCGCTGGGCGGGCTGATGCGGCTTGAGGATCTTGCAAGCGCCAGATCAGAGTACGTTGCGCCGCTGGGCGCCGACTATCGCGGTCATCGAATCTGGCAATGTCCACCCAACGGACAGGGCGTCGCAGCGCTGCTGATCGCCCGCATCCTCGCCGGCTTCGATATGGTCGACCCGGCGCTCGGCGAAGCGGACCGCATTCACCTCCTTGCCGAGGCGACCAAGGTGGCCTACCGGCAACGCGACGCACTGGTCGCCGATCCGGCCTTCCATCCGCTCGATGTCGAGACGCTGCTGTCGAACGCCTCGATCACGGCATTGCGCTCTACCATCAGCACGAAGCGCTCCAGCGCCCCGACGGACTTCGAGATGCCCGTCCATCGTGACACCGCCTATGTTGCGGTCGCCGACCGCGACGGCAACATGGTGTCCTTTATCAATTCGCTGTTCTTCGCCTTCGGCAGCGGCATCTACGCCCCTCGCTCGGGTGTGCTGCTGCAAAACCGCGGTTCGGGCTTCCGCCTCATCGAAGGCCATCCTAACGCCATCGCGCCGGGGAAACGTCCCTTTCACACCATCATTCCGGGCTTGCTCGCGAAGGATGGCAAACCCATCATGGCATTTGGCGTCATGGGCGGACAATATCAGGCCACGGGACACATGCAGATCCTGAGCGGAGTGCTCGACCGCGGCCTCGACATCCAGCAATCCTCGGACGCCCCGCGCAGCTTCGCCTTTGACGGCACGCTGTCGCTCGAACCGACGGTGTCCGGCTCGGTTGCCGACGATCTGATCGCTCGCGGCCATCGTGTGACGTCGGCGGACGAACCGCTTGGAGGTTTCCAGGCGGTGCAGGTCGATTCCAACAGCGGCATCATGTATGGCGCGTCGGATCATCGCAAGGACGGCATCGCGCTGGCGGCGTGACCAGGATGGGACAAATAATGATGTCGGGTCAGACACCATGAGCGAGACGGCGGCGGACGCGATTCTGTCGATCGAGCAGCTGACGCTGGCGCTGCCCGCCGACGCCGATCGAGCCTTTGCCGTCGAGGCGGTCTCGCTCGCGCTGCACCCGCGGCAGATCCTTTGCGTTGTCGGTGAATCCGGCTCCGGCAAGACGGTCTGCGCCTCCGCTGTGATGGGCCTGTTGCCCAACGACATTCGACCGGTCGCAGGGGCCATTCGCTTCGAGGGACGCGATTTGCTGAAACTGCCGGCAGCAGAGTGGCGGACATTGCGCGGGCGGCGCATCGCGATGATCTTCCAGGAACCGATGACGGCGCTCAATCCGGTGATCAGGATCGGCGACCAGATCATGGAGGCGTTCGAGGCGCATGGGCACCTCGCGCTGGCCGAACGGCGCGCCCGCACGCGCGCGCTCGCCGAGGAAGTGGGATTGCGCGATCTGGAGCGGATCATCAACAGCTATCCGCATCAGTTGTCAGGCGGTCAGCGTCAGCGCGCCATGATTGCGATGGCGCTGGCGCTCGAACCATCGATCCTGGTGGCGGATGAGCCGACCACCGCGCTCGACGTCACCACCCAGGCGCAGATTCTCCGTTTGATCCGCGACATCCAGCAGCGGCGCGGCATGGCCGTTCTGTTCATCACCCATGATTTCGGTGTCGTCGGCGACATTGCCGACCGCGTCGCAGTGATGGACAAGGGGCGCGTCGTCGAGCAGGGTTCGGTCGCGGATGTGCTCGAACGCCCGCAGCATCCCTATACGCGCCGGCTGCTCGCCGCGGTGCCTGGCCTGACCCCGCCGGTCCGCCCTGCGGTCGAGGACGCGCCGGTGGCCTGCGCGGCAACCGGGCTTGCGAAGACCTATCGCGGCAACGCCTGGTTCAACTCGCAGCGCGAGGTCGCGGCCGTGAAGAGCGTGAACTTCGAAATCCGGCGCGGCGAAACGCTCGGCCTTGTCGGGGAATCGGGCTCGGGCAAGAGCACGATCGGCCGGCTCGTGATGCGGCTCACCGATGCCGATGCGGGCGTCGTCCGCGTCGGCGAATTGGATTTCACCCAGGCCCGCGGGGCCGGTCTGCGGGCCGCCCGCAAGCAGATCCAGATGGTATTCCAGGATCCATTCACCTCGCTCAATCCGCGTCGCCGCGTCGGCCGGATCATCGCCGACGGGCCGATCGCTCATGGCGTCCCGGCGGCACAGGCCTTTGCGCGTGCCGACGAACTGCTGACGCTGGTTGGCCTCGACCCGGGCGCGGCGCAGCGTTTCCCGCATGAATTCTCGGGCGGGCAACGGCAGCGGATCGGCATTGCGCGCGCGCTGGCGCTCGACCCCGACGTGCTGGTGGCCGACGAACCGGTGTCGGCGCTCGACGTCTCGGTCCAAGCCCAGGTGCTCGCGCTGCTCGAGACATTGAAAACGCGGCTGCGGCTGGCAATGCTGTTCATCACCCATGACCTCAATGTCGCGGCCCAGGTTTGCGACCGGATCGCGGTGATGCGCCTGGGCGAAATCGTCGAGATCAGACCGACCGCGGACCTGCTGAGCCGGCCCGAACATCCCTATACTCAGGCGCTGCTGGCCGCCATCCCCGGCCGGCAGCGCAAAGAGCCACCCATATCACCTGACGCGCCGCGCGACGACTTGCGCCATTGAAGGAGAGGTCTCTGACATGCAGAAGCTCACGGAACTCCCGATTCTGCGCGTTGGCCTCATCGGCAGCGGCTTCATCGCCGCCTTCCATCTGCAATCCATGGTCGGCGTGCGCAACGTCAGCATCGGCGGCGTCTACAGCCGCTCGGTCGAGCGGCGCACGCGCATCGCGGAAAAGGCCCGCAGTCTCGGCCTTGGGCAGGCCCATGCGTTCGACAGCATCGAAGCGATGGCGATGTCGGGCGAGGTCGATGCGCTCTGGCTGCTGACGCCGAACGACACCCGCCTCGACATTATGCGCGAGATCCATCGTCTGACGAAGGCCGGCGCGCCTCTGCGCGCCGTCGCCTGCGAAAAGCCGCTCGCCCGCACGCTCGCCGAGGCGCGCGAAATGCTGGCGCTTGTCGAGGATGCAGGCCTGCTGCACGGCTATCTGGAGAACCAGTTGTTCTCGACCGCGGTGATGCGCGGCAAGGACATCATCTGGCGGCGCGCCGTACCCCAGGGCGGGCGGCCCTATCTGGCCCGCGCGGCGGAGGAGCATTCCGGCCCGCACGAGCCCTGGTTCTGGCAAGGCGAAAGGCAAGGTGGGGGTGTGCTCTCCGACATGATGTGTCATTCAGTCGAGGTCGCGCGCTTCATGCTGACCGCGCCGGGCGCGACCCGCGACACCCTGCGGCTGGTGAGCGCCAGCGCGACGACAGCCAACCTGAAATGGACGCGTCCGCGCTATGCGGCCGACCTGAGGACGCGGATGGGCATCGATTTCGCCAAACGCCCGGTCGAGGACTTCGCGCGCGGCATCCTTGCGATGGAAGACGCCGATGGCCATCAGTTGATGATCGAAGCGACGACGTCATGGGCCTATGTCGGCGCCGGCTTGCGCATCCAGCTCGAGCTGCTCGGCCCCGAATATTCGATGGAATTCTCGTCGCTCTCGACCGGTCTCAAGGTGTTCCTCTCACGCGCGGTCACCGGATCGGAGGGCGAGGATCTCGTCGAGAAGCAGAATGCCGAGCAGGGCCTGATGCCGGTGGTCGAGGACGAAGCCGGCATCTACGGCTATACCGACGAGAACCGACATATGGTGGAAGCGTTCAGGCACGGCCTGAGCCCGGCGGAATCCTTTCATGACGGCGTCGGCGTGATGGAAATGCTGATGGGACTCTATCGCTCCGCGGAACTCGGCCATACGGTACATTTCCCCGACCCCGAACTCGAACACTACGTACCGTTGGTGGCCCGCTGACGGCAGGCGAGCTTCCGTATTCGAGACTTCAGACCCGATTGGAGACCGCTTTGTCTTCGCCGCCATCTAACCTATTTGAAAACTTGAACTCTCGCTCCAATTGTCCAATTGTGTGTACCGAAAACTTAAGCTCGGGCGTAGTGGTGGTGAAGGCCGCCAAGGATGGCGTGTGATTTGATGCTTCCGATTCGCTGAATTTGGCGAGTGACCGGCGCATCCTTATCCAATGATCGATGCGTTCTGATGTCGTTGTAATAGCGAGCATAGGATCGCAGGATACGGCGTAGATGTACCTCGCCCAGGACAATGATGTGGTCCGAACACTCACGCCGGATCGATCCGATCAGCCGTTCCACAAAGCCATTCTGCCAGGTTCCAGCCATCCCGTTGCGATTGCCGGCCGCTCATAGCGGTCTGGCTTTATCACGGATGCCTGCGCGACGCTGACCAACGGGGAACATGGGGGGACGCTATCGGCGATGGCGCACGTGTTTTGCGACGTGCGGGATACGCAGTCGATGCTGAGCCTGATCGCGGCGGCCTGAACCTCTACTCAATCACCTCATCGGCGCCGCTGACGAGCGAGGGGGAAAACTCGAGTCCGAGGCTCTTTGCGGCCTTCAGGTTGATGATGAGCTCGACTTTCGTGACCAGCTGGACCGGCAGATCAGAGGGTTTTTCGCCATTGAGGATCCGTCCGGCATAAATGCCCGCGCGACGATGCGTTTGCACGAAATCTCCTCCGTAGCTCATCAGGCCTCCTGAAGTGGGGAAGTCTCGGGATTGGGTAATTGCGGGCACGCCGTATCGCTGCGCGAGCGCGGCAAGCTGTCCACTGCGAAAGGCAAAATAGGGGTCTGAGGTGAAGACCAGTCCGCGTGCCGCTTCCTTCGTCACGGCGGCGAAAACCGCTTCGAACTCTTTTTCACTGCTGGCCATCAAGACCTCCAGCCGCACCCCCAGAATTTCAGCAGCGGAACGGAGTTTCTCCAATTGTGTATTGACGGTCGGACTCGTGGGGTTGGCGGCCACGGCCAATTTGGCTGCTGTTGGCCGCAATTCGTGCATCATCTCAAGCCGCTTCGGTGACACCTCGACGCTCAAGCTCGATACGCCCGTGATATTGCCACCCGGCCGCGACAAGCTGTCCACCACGCCTAACTGGACGGGGTCGCCACCCATCTCAAACACGATCGTCCTACTCGCGGTAGCAGCTTTCGCCGCGAGCGCCACGGGAGCCCCACCGGGCGCGACGATGACATCCACATTGCGGGCGACCAGATCTGCAGCGAGGGCTGGCAATCGCTTGTACTGTCCTTCGGCCCACTGATAGTCGATTGCGACGTTACGGCCTTCGATAAAGCCAATTTCGCCGAGCCCTTCGTGGAAGGCTTTGAGCCGGCTGGCGAAGAGTCCGGGCGACTCCGGGCAAAGATAGCCGATGACCGGAATGGCCGATCTTTGCGCGTGTGAAGGTGAGGTCCAAGCTGCGGCACCAGCCAACAACGCAAGAACGTCTCGCCGTCCAATACGACCGAACTTTCCGCCGCACGTGACTGCGTTGAGTTCAGCGCTGGTCATGCTTTCACCAATCGGCATTGGTCTTATGGAGTGTCGAACGAGATTCCAAAGACCGGCACGGCTTCGTCATAGCCCTTGATTTGACGGTTCCCAAGTCCTATCACCGAGCGCCTGCCCCCGACGCCTTCGGCGACTTCGGCGTCCATTAGGATTTCCCGGTCGGTAGCAGATGCGCACAGGCGCGCTGCGAGATTAACGACACTGCCAATGGCAGTGTAGTCGAACCGGCTTTCGTATCCAATCCGTCCAACGGTTGCCGATCCACTGGCAAGACCTACCCCGAACCCAACCCGGTATCCCCGCGATCGCCAGCCGACGATGAGTTCTTGCACACTTCTTTGCATCTCCACAGCCAGATCGACGGCCCTTAGCGCCGGTTCTTCGACGGGAACGGGTGCATTGACGAGAACCATCAGGCCGTCGCCCGAGAAACTAATGAGTGTCGCGGCAAATGTCGTGATGGCCCTGCCGAGTACCTCATAGTACTCGGAGAGCACGCTCATGACTTCCTCCGGCGCGACTTCCGCAGAAAATGAGGTAAAGCCTCGCAAGTCACAGAACACAACGACCACCTCAGTGCGGCGGCCCTCCAACACGCTGTCGTCGCCCGTTCGATCGACAAGATCGGCGACCTGCGGGGCGAGGAACCGCTTGAGTCTCGCAATACGCTCCTGTTGCTCCTGCGCGAGAGCCAACTCGGCAGCCATCCTGTTAAAACTGTCGGCCAGACGCTGAAACTCATCCCCTGTCTCGATGCTGATGCGGTGATCGAAAAGTCCAGCTCCGATCCGCTCGGTCCCCTCCTCGAGAAGCCGGATCGGCTCGGTCATCCGGTGCGCCAGCGCATAGGCAAGCAATCCTGCGATGACCGTGCCGATCACGAGAATCGCAGCGGTCCGCTTCAAGGCTGCATAAATCGGCCCGAACGCTTCGGACAGGGGTTGTTGGACCACGACAGTCCAATCGGGACCAGAAACTGGAGCAGCGGCAGCGGCAACGTCGCGGCCACTTATATCCCGGCCTGTTGCGGAGCCGACTCCAGCGCTGCCGATCGCATCGCGTATGGCCTGGAATGGCCTGGAGGTCGCTTCTTCCGCCCCACGCAGGACGAGGCTGATGTCCGGGTGAGCAATGAGCCGACCCGGTCGATCCAGGACGAACGCGAAACCGGTTTTCCCCACCTTAATCGCCGAAATCACGTCCCAAATCAGCTTGAGGTTGACCTCTGCGATGACAGCTCCGACCGAGGGTCGGTTGCCAACAATTGCAATTGTCAGGTATGGCTCGGAGCCTCGGTTGTAGGTCACGTCGCCGAACCAGGCCCGGGCCGCGCGGGCGCCAATCATGGCTGGGTCGGTGGATCGGTCAGTGCGACTGTCAATTCGATTGAGCCCGATACGAGAGATATAAAGACGCTCCAGGCCCCGATGATCGAGAAGTGTGAGAGTAACGATCGCGGGCGCTTGCCGAAACAAGCGTAACGCGTCGGTCCGCCGCCGCTCGTCGGGCTCGTCATTCCAGGGCAGCTGGACCAACCAGCCGAGGTCGTTGGTGATGCCGTAAATAAAGTCGTGGATCTCGGCTGCGGCGGACATCGCCTGAACGCCAAGCAGCTGGTCGAGCCTGGCGCGCTGATCGCGATAACCGAACCAGGCTTCGACGACACCGTTGATCGCGAGCGGAATCGCAACGGCCATAAAGAGCACGAGCAGGTACTTCTGGAACAGGCTGCGAAAACCTTGCCGAACCTCCATGCCCGCACACCTCAGTTCGATACCGACGGGGCAGAACAGAACGAGCCCAATTTGTAACTGGAGCCGCTTGAACCGTCCACCTACCCACCGGGACAGGCTCCTGGACGATCCCGTTCCGTCAGCGCGCGGTTGATCCGCAGCTAAACGCGGCGCGCGGCCAGGAGGTCAATGTTCGTAGCCGTCTTGCCGGTCGTGACGTCACCGCCGATCCGGAACGTCCATTTCCAGATGCCTGGTTCAACCTTCAGAACCGAATATTCGATGCCCCGGTGCAGCAATTGCAATTTCCCTTCAAATCAACCCTGACCCGGCTTGGCATGGGGCACTGGCGGCGTCCATTCAAAACGGCGCAGATGGCAAGTTAGTTTGTCCGGGCCAACTCTCGCGACCGATCCGGATTGGGCCGATGCCGAGCTTGCCGGCAAGCGCATTGCGCGAAAGCTCGCTCAGGCGGCGTTGGCAGCTTTGGTGATGGTCGGCGTCGGGCTTCCGGCCCACTTCAGGATCCAGCTTTCGCCCTGCTGGAAATTTGAATCAGGCCCGGCCAGAAAGCAGCGAGGCACACGCCATATGGCGCAAACCGTGTCGCGGCGAAAGACTTCGGTCGCAGCTCAAACGTGCCTTGCCGATCAGCTGCTTGACACCTTCTGGAACGTTGGTCTCTAATCTCTGAATAAGGTTCTGCGGCTAGAAGCGGAAGTTTCTGCCGATCAAGAATGAAGCCGACTGTTCCCGCCCGGCGTTTGCCGGTCAAGGGAGCGGCAGCCAAAACAGTTTCCTGGGAGGGAACAATGGACAGACGCCAGACACTCAAATTGATTGGTGGTGCCGCAGCGATGGCCGGTGCCGGTTTTCCGGGCCTCACCTTCGCGGAGGGTCAGAAGGAAATGGTCACGGTCGTGAAGATCGCGGGCATTCCCTGGTTCAACGCCGTTGAAAAAGGGATTCTGAAAGGCGCAAAGGATTTCGGTATCAATGCCACGATGGTTGGCCCGGCGAACGTCGATCCGGCGCAGCAGGTCAAGTTGCTTGAAGACCTGATTGCCAAGAAGGTCAACGTGATCGGCTTGGTGCCGCTCGACGTGAAGGTATGCGAACCGGTGCTCAAGCGCGCGCAGTCGGCCGGCATCAAGGTCATCACGCATGAAGGTCCGGAACAGGAAGGCCGCGACTGGAACGTGGAGCTGATCGACTCCGTTCGATTCGGGGAAGTGCAGATGGAGCGCCTCGCCAAGGACCTCGGTGGTGAAGGCGACTATGTAGTTTATGTCGGGACGTTGACGACGCCGCTTCACAACAAGTGGGCCGACGCCGCGATTGCCTATCAGCAGAAGAATTTCCCGAAGATGAAGCTCGTCGCCGACCGTTTCCCCGGCGCCGACGAGATCGACACCAGCCAGCGCACGACGC
>Ga0137412_10003719_pt1 | contig 12155 bp, 7 predicted proteins | sample CZODoug2_1_16fun_FD_122160 | JGI IMG/M metagenome (GOLD analysis project Ga0137412, IMG submission 122160) | Vadose zone soil fungal communities from Angelo Coast Range Reserve, California, USA - CZODoug2_1_16fungal (Hybrid Assembly) | ecosystem: Environmental > Terrestrial > Soil > Vadose zone...
CATCTGGCTCGTCCCCGCGCTCGTCTTCCTGGGCGTGCTCTACTGGTACGAAAAGCACGGCGCAGTCGACGAACGGACGGCCCCCCTGGACCACATCGAGGCGATCGCGAAGAAGGAGAATGCGCCGGGCTATGCGCAAAACCACATCACGGCGGTCACGCTGATGAAGCCGGGTGGTTTTCGCAAGCTCACCCTGGCCCTGACGCTGTGGGTCATCGGCAAGGAGATCCAGTACTGGTTCCGTCCCGGGTTCGTGCTGAACATGGGCACGATCCATTACGCCAAGTGGTTCCGCCTGCCCGGCACCGAGATGATGCTGTTCCTGGCCAACTACGACGGCAGCTGGCAAAGCTATCTCGAGGATTTCGTGACCAAGGCCCACGAGGGCCAGTCGGCCGTGTGGAGTCACGGCAGGGGTTTCCCGAAGACCCGCCTGCTGGTGTTTGGCGGCGCCGCCGACGGCGACTGCTTCAAGCGCTGGGTGCGGCGCCAGCAGATCGTCACGCAGTTCTGGTACAGCCGCTTTCCGCACCTCACGACCGACCAGATCCGCAACAACGCCCTGATCCATGACGGCCTGATGCGGGCCGAGACCGACACGGCGGCGCGCGCCTGGCTCGATTGTTTCGGAACGATGCCGCGTCCGGACAATTCCATCCAGGGCGAGGAAGTCCAGTCGCTGGTCTTCCGCGGCCTGCCGACCCATCCGTACATGGCCTGCGCCGCCATCACCTTCGGTGACGCCCAGGCGCGCAGAGCCTGGCTGCGGGACCTCTCGCGCCTGGAACTGATCACCTACGGCGAGCAGCCGGACGTCGAAGGCGGGACGGTCGCATTCGTCGCCTTTTCCGCCCAAGGCATCGCCAAGTGCCTCGATGGCGACGATCGAAGCATGACGGCGGCAACGATGGCGACGTTTCCGCCCGCCTTCCGCCTCGGCATGGGAAGCCGCGGACGAATCCTCGGCGACAGCGGACCCTCCGGACTGAAGGAGTGGCGGTGGGCCGATGTCGACAGGGCCGGCGATCAAGACGGGTTGGACGAGAACGACAAGGCCGTCGATGCCCTGCTGCTCGTCTACGGCAGCAGCGTCGATGAGTGCCGTGCGGTCGTGGACGAACACGCCAGGACATTGAAACTTGAAAGGCCCCGGATGGTGATCACCCAGCCGACGGCGAAAACCGCAGCTGCCGGAACCTACCGTGCACCGGGTTCTGGGCAGGAAAGCCCAATGTACGAGCATTTCGGCTTCCGCGACGGCATCTCCCAGCCGGTGATTCGCGGCAGCCAGCGCGAGGCTGCGTCGACGAACGCGGCCGACGTGGTCGAGGCCGGCGAGCTGATCCTGGGCTACGTGAACAGCGGCGGCTACCGGGCGCCGGCCATTACGCTGCCCGCGGAACGCGACGGTGACGATTTCCTCGAGACCGATTCGCCTGACTTTCCGGCACGCTTTCCGCGCTTTGCCGAGTCGCGGGATTCCGACAGGCGCGATTTCGGCCGCAACGGAACGTTCCTCGCCGTCCGCCAGCTCGCGCAGGACGTCGACGGGTTCAACCAGCACCTCGAAGAACAGAAGAAGCGCCTCGAGGATTATGACCAGCTCGGCAAGACCATCGGTGGCCCGATCACGACGGAATGGATCGCCGCCAAGATGATGGGTCGCTGGCGCAACGGCGTCTCGGTGATCAAGTGGCCCCATGCCATGGGCGACCGGCCGCCGCCCGGCGCGCCGGACAACGATTTCAGCTTCGGTGCCGACGACCCCCAGGGACTTCGCTGCCCGTTCGGTGCGCACATCCGCCGGGCCAATCCGCGCGGCAGCCTCGCTCCCGACGATCCTGCGCAGGCAAACATCGAGAAGCGGCACCGCCTCCTGCGTCGCGGCCGCGCCTATGTCGAGCCGGCCGATGGCAAGACGGAAAAGGGCCTGTTGTTCATCGGCGTCTGCGCCGACCTCGAGCGGCAGTTCGAATTCCTGCAGCAGACCTGGATCGGCTCGCCGTTCTTCCACGGCCTGACCAACGAACCGGATCCCTTCAGCCCGGCGACATCCGCGCCGAGCCAGCAGGACCGTGTCTTCACGATTCCCACACCCTCGGGCCCGGTTACGATGAAAGGCCTGAAGAGCTTCGTGACCGTGAAGGGCGGCGGATACTTCTTCATGCCCAGCCGCTCGGCGATGCGGTTCCTGGGCCAGCTGGCCGCCAAGCCAGCCTTGGCGATTTCCGCTGCGACAACCGGGCAGGCGCCGAACCCCGTGGCCGACGATCCGAAGAGAGAGCGGGAGGATGCATGAACAAGCGCGACCTGCCACCCTTCAAGGAGCTCTTCCCCTGGTGGGGCGGCGATCTGCAAACCATTGCCACCGCGTTGCTTGGCGCCCCCAAGGACGTTGCGCCGTACGTCAGCGAGCGAATGCAGTTCCCGCTGGCGGACGGCGACATCCTGCTCGCCACGCTCGACCGGCCGCTGGATCCGAAACCCTACCGGCCCGTGGTGATCCTGATCCACGGCACCCCGGGATCCGAGACGGGTCCTTATATGATCAGGATGGCGTGTTATCTCCTGATGCAGGGCTATTGCGTGCTCCGCCTCAACCTGCGCGGCGCCGGTGAGTCGCGCGCCGTTTGCGGCGGGCAATACTATGCCGGCAGCAGCGGAGACATTCGCGAGCTTGTCGCCTTGCTGCCGCCGGCGTTGACGCAACACGGGATCGCTGCCGTCGGATATTCGCTGGGCGGTGCGATCCTGCTGAAGTATCTGGGCGAGGAAGGCTCGCGCGCGCCGATCTGCGCGGCCGCGACCGTATCGGCGCCCATCGATCTTCTGGGGACGTGTCGCACCCTGATGAGCTTTCGCAACGGCCTCTATCATTGGTATGTCTTCAGCCGGATGAAACGCGAAGCCACGGAAGAGGGCGCCAGGCTGACGTCTCTCGAGCGCGCCAACATCGAGACGTCGCGGACCTTGTGGCAATACGACGATCTCTTCACCGCGCCGCGCAACGGCTTCACGGGCGCCGCGGACTACTACGCCGAATGCAGCGCCGTGAACTTCCTGTCCGGCATCCGGACTCCCACGCTTTTGATAACATCGCTGGACGATCCCTGGGTCCCGGGCGGTGTCTATAATGGCTATTGGCGATCCACTAAGTCCCTTTCCGTGCAGCCACTCCTGTCACCAAGGGGAGGCCACGTCGGATTCCATGGCGTCGGCGCTTCCCATCCGTGGAGCGATCTGGCCGCAGCGGAATTCCTGGCCAAATTGCCGTAGTCGCCTTCACCGACCGCTTCGCCAGGGAGATGGGCCGGCCGCCCAGCTTCATCCAGGCGGCTGGTTTCCGCTGCTGCTCGCCGGCGCGATCGCGTTCCTGATGCTGACCTGGCGGAGCGGCGTCCGGCTCGTCGAACGGGCCCGCGCCCGGCTGCGGCAGCCGGAGGAGGACCTGATCGAAACCGCCGTCAGCCGGTGCCAGGCGAGGCTGCCGGGCACCGCGGTGTTCCTGGCGTCGGCGCCCAAGGGCGTGCCGTTGGCGCTGACGCAATTCATCAAGCACAATCGTGTGCTGCACCAGCGCGTGCTGCTCGCCACCGTGGTCATCGAGGAAGCGCCCCGCATCGCCGACGAGGCCCGGGTGGAGGTGATCGAGATCATCGAAGGCATCACACGGGTCATCCTGCATTTCGGCTTCATGCAGTATCCGACGATCGCCGAAGGCCTCGCTCTCGCCAGCAGCCAGGGCAAGCTGCCGGGGATCGATCTCAGCGACGTCACCTATTACATCGGCCGCGAGACCATCATTCCCAGCGAGGACATTCCCGGGATGTGGGTGTGGCGGGAAACGCTGTTTGCCTTCCTGCAGCGTAATGCCGAGCGCTCGGCCGCTTTTTTCGGTGTGCCGGCGGGACAGGTCGTCGAATTCGGGACCGAGCTCGAGATTTAGAGATGCGCTCCTGGCGGCATCGCCCGCGCGAAGTTCCAACCCCCTGAGCCTCCGCGTGGTCCGCTGGTCGCGAAGAAGTCGAGGCGGCGTTGCACATTCTCCGGCGGGTCATCGCGACCGATGGCCCGCCACGCGTGAAGCGAAGGGGCGTTCAGATCATCATTTCCCAAGGCTGCTCTGGGCACCCCGCCCCGTACCCGGCTTCCGGGCGTGCGCTTCCTTTGGTGCCGACGGGGCCCGCCGCGCCCTCACGCCGAACGATGCGCCGTCGCCATACTCGGGCGGGTCCTCCAGGACCACGTCCTCGACATTGTCGTTGGGATCGATGCTTGTCGCCCTCGATCGGGCGAGCACCCGGCTGAAGATCTCCGGCGGGATCATGCCTGAATCATTGGTCGGCGTCGGCTGATCCGTCAGCAGCGACATCCTGGCATGCTCCGGGCTCATCGCGAGGTCGGTCCAAGCCTTCAGCAGGGGACGACGCCCGGTCGCACGCCACGCCCAATAGAGGAACAGCTGGGCCTGCCAACTGTCGAATCGCAAGCGGATCCCTCCTGTGGACCTGAGCTTCTCCTTCCAATCCGGGCGCGGCCAGTAGCGATTCGGTTCGGTGAACGGCATGACGAAATCTCCTCTTTTCTCGATCGCACGAAACACTCTACGTAGGACTAGCGCCGGTACCTGGTGCCGCACGTCACTGTGGCTCGAGTCCGGCGGTCGCAATTACGCTCCTCCACTTCACGGTCTCGGCGGCGATGTGTGCCGCGAGATCCTCCGCGCAACGCGGCGCCTCAAGGACGCCGATGCTGCGGATCTTCGTCACCACGGGCGCGGATGCGAGCCGTGTCACGATCGTATCGGAGAGCTCTTTCACCAGCGCCCGCCGGATGCCGGTCGGCGCGGCGACATAAAACCAGAGCGTGGCGTTGAATTCGCCAAAGCCCTGTTCGCTCACGCTGGGTATGTCGGGCGCGGCGAACCAGCGACCGGCGGAGCTCACGGCCAACGCGCGCAGCGCGCCCGACCGGATGTACGGCAGATAGGTCGGCAAGTTGTCCATCGCGACCATGATATGGCCGGCCAGCAGGTCCTTGATCATGGGCGACCTGCCCTGATAGGCCATGTGCGCGAGCTTGATGCCGATCAGCTCCTGAAGGGACTCCATGGCCAGATGTCCGACGCAGCCGGCTGCAGGCGAGCCATAGCTTACGGCGAAGGGGCGCTGCGCCCTGCAATAGTCGACGAGCTCGGCGAATGACCGGCATTGGAACGAAGGATGCACGACGAGCACATTCGCCACCTCGCCGACCATGGCGACAGGCGCGAAGCTCTCCACGCTGTCATAGGGAAGGTACTTGTACAGATACTGGTTCGTGACGGCGGTGCCGAGGTGACCCAGCAGCAGGGTCCTCCCGTCCGGCGCCGCACGGGCCACGATCTCCGCGCCGACATTGCCACTCCCTCCGGTCCTGTTCTCGATGGCGAAGGTCCAGCCCGTCGACTCGCTGAGAATTCCGGCCACGACGCGCGCCACGAGGTCGGTCGTGCCGCCGGCAGCGAACGGCACGACGATGCGCGCGCTCCTGTCGCCGGGACGGAGATTCTGTGCCTGACCGTTGCGCGCCACGCAGGGGGCTGCGAGAGCACCTGCGGCCAGTCCCCCGGCAATCGCTGTGCGTCGGCCAATAGCGATCGGCATTTGAGTCCTCCCTTGATGACGTCTAGTGCCCGCCAAGGGCAAAACCTGCCGGAGGGGGCCTTGCCAAAGGCCTCTTCGGCATCGGCAAGACTGAACTGTCCCCGGTCGATTGCCCGGTCTCGGGACTGACACGCACGAAGCGAACAAGCTCATTGAAGCCCTTGAAGCGCAGGCTTTCCTTGCGAGTCGGCAGCGGCGCAAGGAGCAGCCTGACTGCGGGATATCCGGCGACGACGTGGCTCAGCACGACGTCGCCGTCCCTGCTTTGCCCCCGCAGCCGGGCCGCCAGGTTCACGGCGGACCCGAAATAGTCGACCCTGTCGTCGAGCTCGACCCTGACGCTGCCGCCGGAATGAACGCCAAGTCTGATGACGAGACGGCGGTCGGCATCTCCGCCCATGTGCGCCCGATTGAAATCGGCGATGCGCGACTGCATGGTGAGGGCGGCCCTGACCGCGTCGATCGGATCGCCGAACGTGGCCATCACGGCATCACCGATGGTCTTCACCACCATGCCGTTGTGGCCGAACACGATGCCCCCGAGGAACATGAAGTGCCGACGCACGATGTTGTAGGCGGCAGCATCCCCCATCCGCTCGTAGAGCGCCGTCGAGCTGTAGAGGTCGGTGAAGAGGAACGTCACCGGACGGTCCGCGGCGTCACGACGTGGCGGCGGCGCACTCTCCGACGGAACGGTTGTTCGTCTGCTACCGGTCATCGCGACCATGAGGTCCTCCTTCAGGGTACGGATCGCAGCGCGGGGTGGTGGACGCTGGTCGGGTACGCAGCGTGCTCGTCGTCGATACAGCGGCATGTAACCGTCAGCCTGACGTTGACCAATCGGTCGCCAAGCCTCTCGAGCAAGCTGTCTTCGAGCGCCGTGCGGAAGACAGCCACGCCGTCGGTCCAGCCGGCTGGCGTCAGCAACCTGGCCAGGGCGTCGGCGACGGCCGGTTGCCTGAAGCAATCCTGCACCGCCGCCTCGAGGTCGGTCGGACCGGGAAGCAGAGCGTCGACGTCGAGGTGGACGTCGTAGCGGCCCGGTCGCGGCGGGTCGTTCCATGTCGCACAGGCAAAGGGAACATCGACCGCTCCAAGGCGCATGCTGAAGGCCGCACCATCCGGCGGCAGTGTCCTGTCCGCGCCCTTGGCGTGGAGGTACGACAGTACCGAGGGCGACATCAGGCCGGAGATGCCCCGTTCGTCCATCGCCGACGTCGGGCGTACCGCAATCCGCAAGTCGGTCGGCTTGCCGTTCACCGAGTGGCGGACCACGACTTCCTTGACGCCGGTCGAGGTGAATACGCCGATCACCTGCAATGGAATGACGGCCTGAATGGTCGCGCCGCTCGGCGCCTCCTGAAGGAACTGGTACGTGTTGGGCATCACGTCGATCGGCGCAAACCAGCTCGTCCAACCCAGCGTCGGTCTGGTTCCGCGCCCCACCAGGCAGAGATACCGGGAAAATTCAAAGGCATCGATGCAATCGAGATGTCCAAGCTTGCTCATGGCGCTCCCCGGGGGTGTGGTGCCGCCGATTATCCGCAGCAGCCATTTGCGGAGCGCGACCACAGCGTTCGCGGATCGTGATTTATGCGTGTATCGACGTATCATTTCTCGCGCGGTAATATCCCCTGCTCGCCGTCGGATGGGGAAACATGGCCGTCCAAGGTCGATACACGCTCAATCTCATGGGATCGTTCCGGTTGCTCGGACCGGACGGCGAGCGCATCGACATTGCCAGCCGCAAAGGCATGGCCATGGTGGCAATGCTGGCCATGGCCGACGATGGCGAACGCACCCGCGGATGGCTTCAGGAAAAGCTCTGGGGACAGCGTGATCGACCCCAGGCACAGGGCAGCCTCAGGCGCGAACTCACCCATCTGCGCGAGCACCTGAACACGAGCCAAAGGCCCGCCCTGCTTTGCGAACGGCAGTGGGTGCGACTGGACCTGTCGCAGTTCGACGTCGACGTCGTGGCCCCGAGACAGACCGCCATTGCCACGGGAGAGTTTCTCGAGGGCTTCGATCTGGCCGGCGAGGAAGGATTCGAGGACTGGCTGCGCGAGCAACGCAGCCTGCTCGCCGCCAGAGCGAGCAGCGTGCCGAGCGGATCGAACCAGCCGTCGGCGTCGTTCTCCCAGACTGCCGAAGCGCAGGCGTCCGTCTTCGTCGAGCGCCCCGCCCTGGCAATCCTGCCGCTGGCGAACCTCACCGGGGACGCAGCGAACGACTATCTCTGCGAAGGCCTCAGCGAAGACCTGATCGACCGTCTTTCCCGGCTGCGCTGGCTGCCGGTGATTTCCCGCAGCTCGAGTTTCGCCTTCGCCTCCGACAAGCTCGACCCCAGGATCATCGGGCAGAAGCTCAGCGCAAAGTACGTGCTCGAGGGCCGCATCAAGCGGGCCACCGACGGCTTCTCCGCCACCGTCAACCTGGCCGACGCGGTCACCGGCTACTCGATGTGGTCGCACCGCGTGCCGCTGCCGCCTGACCGGTCGCAGGACGCGCTCGATCCGATCGTGGCCGAGCTGGTCGGCGTTCTCGACGCCCAGATCGACTACGCCGAGCAGGTGCGGGCGCGCGGAAACCGGCAGAATCGGCCGGAATTCAACGACCTGATCTGGCGCGGCCGCTGGCACCTGAACCGCCTCACGCGCGCCGATTCCGAAATGGCGCGCAGGCTGTTCGACCAGGCGCTCGAGCTGGAGCCGAACTCCTCGGAAGCCGTCGTCCAGGCCGGGCTCAACCTCGGCTGGTCGCTGTGGGCCCGCCGCGCAGGCCCCGCCGAGATCGCCGAGTTCCGCCACCTCGCGCATCGCGCGATCGTGGCCGATCCCGACGACGGCCGCGGCCACATGCTGGCTGGCGTGGCGGAGATGTGGGTACGGCAGACCGCCCGTGCCCGTACGCTGTTCGAGCGTGCCATCGCGCTGAACCCCAGCCTGCACCAGGCGCATGTCCAGCTCGGCTGCTGCTACAACCTGATGGGGGAGCCGGCGGCGGCGATCGGGCCGCTGCGCCTTGCACAGCGCCTCAGCCCGAACGACATGCACGTCTTCTTCAACATCGGCGAGCTCGCCGTGTCACATTGGATGCTCGGGCGGTGGGCCGAAGCCGTCGACTATGCCGACCAGTCGCTGATCCGGCGGCCAGCCTATTGGTACGTCATCGTCGTCAAGATCAGCGCCCTGGTCGCCAGCGGCGACCTGCCGGCCGCCCGGCGCGCGTTCGGCGAGCTGATGACGATGAAGCCGGATTTCACGCCGCAGTTCATCGAATGGACTCCGTTCATCGACCGCAGCTGGAACCAGCGGCTGGCCGACGCCGTCGCGGCGGCGAGGGGCGATCAAAAGCCGGCACTGCGCCGTCGCCGCTAGGAGCAACGAGCCCGACAAGGCCTGGGGAGGCCGACCGCCATGTTCGAACTCAAATATTTCGCCAAGATCGCCGCCTACGAGGAAGCCGAGAAGGCGATGACCGATCCGCAACCCCTGCCGCCCTTCAATATAGAGGCGCTGGGGACGGACGGCATCCTGCCGCGGGCCATTCGGCGGTTCACGCGATGGTTCTTCCTGTTCACCTTCGCGGTGCTGCGCACGGTGTGGCCGGTCGCCCGCGTCGGCCGGCTGGTGGTCGTGACACGCCATGCCGACGTGGTCCGGGTGTTGAACGACTCGGAGCACTTTCCCGTGCCGTTCGGTCCCGAGATGAGGGCGATCACGGGCGGCGAGCCCTTCGCGCTGGGGCTGGACGGCAATGAACACAAGATGCAGCGCGATATCCTGGACGCGCTGCTCAAGCGCGAGGATGCGTACTACCTGCTCGACCGCACCCGATATGTCACCGAGGCGTTGATCAAGGGTTCGGGCGGCCGCATCGACGTCATGCGGGACCTCCTGGGACGGGTCTTCACCGAAACGTGCAGCGACTATTTCGGCCTCGACATCGATGAGCCGAATGCCTTCCTCGACCGCAGCATGGCGATTTCCGCGCTGTTGTTCGCCGATCCGCTGGGCAGCGAATCGACGCGCCGGCTGGCGCTGAACGGCGCCGTGCGCGTGCGCTACCTGATCGATCGCGCCATCGAGCGGGCACGCGCGCCGAACCAGGCTCCTCGCCCGATCGTCCCGCTCGTCGACCGCCTCGTCGCGCACAGGCTGCCGTGTGGCGGACGGCTCTCGAACCAGCTGATCCGCGCCATGGTCATCGGTGTCATGACGGGCATGGTTCCGACCAACACGCTGGCCGCCGGCAAGATGATCGAGGAGCTGCAGCGCCGCGGCCTGCTGCAAAGCGCCGTCGGCGCCGCCCAGGCGGCTGAGAAGAAGCACAAGGAAATGATGGAGGAGCTGGAGCGCCAGGGCCTGGCGGCGGACCCCAAGGCCGTCGCGGCGGCGCGCAGGAGCAACCCCTATCGCCAGGCCCTGTGGGGGATCCTGTTCGAGACGGCGCGGCTCAATCCGGCGCTGCTTCCCGGCCAGTTCCGCCACGCTCCGAAGGCCACGACCATCGCCGGCAAGCCGGTTCCCGCGGGTTCGGTTCTCATGGTCGCGACCATGTCGGCGCTGCGCGACGGCAGGGCGTTCAGCGAGCCCTGGAACTTCGACTCCGAGCGCAAGATTTGTCCGCCCCTGATGTTCGGCGACGGCTCGCATCATTGCCCCGGCACCTACCTTGCGCTGGAGCAAGCCACCGAGATCTGCCAGATCCTGTTCTCACAGCCCGGCATCCGATTCTTGCGCCATCACGGGGGTTGGCTGTCCTATGTCGGCCCGTTCCCGCGCCGGCTCGACCTCGAATTCGACGCGACGACCGCGCCCTCGACCCAGAACCTGATCACCATCGGGGCGCAGGTCGCTCCCAGGCACTTCGAAAACGTCAAGGCGATGATCGAGGAGCTCGGCAATCCGGCCGAGCCCGGCAGCGAAATCCGCACGGCGCTCGACAAGACGGGCCTCGTCCATTTTGCCTCGCTGTCGGCGTTCAACGCGGCCGACCCTGATGACGCAAAGGCCAAGCCGGACTATCGGCTCGTCCTCGAGCTGAATGTCGATGGCGACCAGAACGTGGCGCTGGACAGCATCGCCAGGGAAGCTGGTCCGGCCCTCGGAGGGATCTTCGACTTGATCGAGGGCGGCGCGGAAAAGAACCTGCGCGAACGTCTGCAGGATCACAGGATCACGCTGCACTCGCTTCCCTGGGGGCCGATCGGACTGAACTTCAACGGCACGCCGGACTGCCCGGTCGGCGACATCGAGCGGCAGGAAGAGGTCGCGACATTCGCGCGCGAGGCGATCGATCACTACCTGCATGCCCGTAACGGCGTGAACAGGCGGGCGATGGACGCGCTCACCTATGTCCGCGGCCTGACGCGCCCCTATGTCGCGCCCTATTCCGATAACGTCGAGAGTTCGCTGCTCGGCCGCGGCCAGAAGCTCCGGGAATTCCTCATTCGTCCGACGCGACGGCGCCTGAAGCTCGCCGAATTCACCGGATACGACGCCAAGGTGGGTTGGCAGGGCGTGCAGCCCGCGCTGCAGTCGAACGCCGCCATCTTCCTGGGGCTGCTGATCGGCGCCACGTTCCTGCTGCAAGGCGGCGCGATTCACTTCGCGGTCAGGACCACCTCGTGGATCGCCTTCAGCCTCGCCCTGCTGGGCGTGGTCGGCGGCGCCGTCCTCATCGGCTCGCTGTTCTTCAAGAGCGGGTTCGAGCGGCTGGTCCGCAGCGCGACCGTGCTGATGGACGGCGTGGTCCAGGTCCTCACCGTGCTGGCGTTCGTGCTGTCCGCCGTCCTGTTCCTGGCGTTCCTGCTGGGGCGCTGGATCGCGCTGCCGGCAGCCCTTGTCGCAGCAACAGCGGCCTCCCTGTGGGCCGTTCGGCGCTGGCTCCCCGATCTCTCCCCGACCGCCGAGATCCTGCTCGTCGCGTCGGGCGTCGTCTGCGTGATCGCAGCGGCCGTCATCGTCGTGGCCGTGATCAAGCGTTACTGGAAGACCGTCCTTGTCCTGCTCGCGGGCGGCGCGGCCGCTTTCTGGGTGCTGCAGCGATGGCTGCCGGAGATGTCCTTGGACGGGCAGATCGTCTGCGCCGCGTTGGCGGCGGTCATCACGGCGGGTCTGGTCGCTAACCATCGGCGCGTCGTCGGTTGGCTCCTCGTCGCCGCCGCCATGGCCGCCGTGGTGATCGCCGGCTGGCTTGCCTACACCCATTGGGAGGCAGTGGGCGAGGCCGTCACGGTCGTTGTCGCGGAGCTGGGCGCCCTGGCCGTCGCGCTGGCGGTCGGCGTCGGGGCGACGTTCCTCATCTGGCTCGTCCCCGTGATCATCCTCCTGGGGGTGCTCTACTGGTACGAAAAGCACGACGCAATCGACGAACGGACGGCCCCCCTGGATCACATCGAGGCGATCGCGAAAAAGGAGAATGCGCCGGGCTATGCGCAAAACCACATCACGGCGGTCACGCTGATGAAGCCGGGCGGTTTTCGCAAGCTCACCCTGGCCCTGA
>Ga0137412_10000860_pt1 | contig 12153 bp, 12 predicted proteins | sample CZODoug2_1_16fun_FD_122160 | JGI IMG/M metagenome (GOLD analysis project Ga0137412, IMG submission 122160) | Vadose zone soil fungal communities from Angelo Coast Range Reserve, California, USA - CZODoug2_1_16fungal (Hybrid Assembly) | ecosystem: Environmental > Terrestrial > Soil > Vadose zone...
GTAGTCGTCGTATGACGAAGACACCTCCCCATTTGAATGGGGAGGGAGCTGATGGAGGCGTCCGATGAACGAACGTGAATTGCGCGGCCTGATCGGCCAGGTGAAGGCCGGCGCACTGTCCCGCCGGGCATTCGTGCAGCGGATGATGGCGATGGGGCTGGCCGCGCCGTTGGCGACGCAGCTGCTGGTTCATGCGGGCGTGGCGATGGCCCAGTCGAGGCCGAGCTACAAGCCGACCAAGCGCGGCGGCGGCGGGCCGCTGAAGCTGCTGCTGTGGCAGGCGCCGACCCTGCTCAATCCGCATTTCGCGACCGGCAACAAGGACCGCGAAGCCACCCGGATGTTCTACGAGCCGCTCGCCGGCTGGGACGGCGACGGCAACCTCCGGCCGGCGCTGGCGGCGGCGATTCCGGGCCGAGAGGACGGCACGCTCGCTGCCGACGGCAAATCGGTGATCTGGCGGCTGAAGCAGGGCGTCGTCTGGCACGACGGCAAGCCTTTCACGGCCGACGACGTCGTCTTCAATTGGCAATACGCCAGTGATCCGGCAGCGGCGGCGACGACGTCCGCCACTTACAAGGACGTCAAGGTCGAGAAGGTCGACGATCATACGGTCAAGGTCCTGTTCGACGCGCCGACACCGTTCTGGGCGCTCGCTTTCGTCGGCACGCAGGGCATGATCATCCCCAAGCACCTGTTCGCCGACTACATGGGCGCCAAGTCGCGCGAGGCGCCGGCCAACCTCAAGCCGGTCGGCACCGGCCCGTACAAGTTCAAGGACTTCAAGCCGGGCGACATGGTGATGGGCGAGACCTACCCCAACTACCACATGCCCAATCGGCCGCACTTCGACAGCTTCGAGATGAAGGGCGGCGGCGATGCGGTTTCGGCGGCGCGCGCCGTGCTGCAGACCGGTGAATACGATTTCGCCTGGAACATGCAAGTCGAGGACGAGATCCTCCAGCGCCTGGAGAAGACCGGCAAGGGCCGGGTCGAAATCTCGCCCGGTGGCAACATCGAGCACATCCAGCTCAACACCACCGATCCGTGGACCGAGATCGATGGCGAGCGCTCCAGGCTCGGCACCAAGCATCCGACGCTGTCGGATCCGGCCGTCCGCCAGGCCCTGATCGTGCTGGTCGACAAGGATTCAGTCGAGAAATTCATCTACGGCCGCACCGGCAACGCCACGGCCAACTTCGTCAACAATCCGGAGAAGTTCCGCTCCAAGAACACCAAGTTCGAGTTCAACGTCGACAAGGCCAACGACATCCTCGAGAAGGCCGGCTGGAAGAAGGGCGCCGACGGCATCCGCGAGAAGGACGGCAAGAAGCTGAAGTTCGTCTACCAGACCTCGATCAACCAGCCGCGCCAGAAGACCCAGGCGATCGTCAAGCAGGCCTGCCAGAAGGTCGGCATCGAGATCGAGGTCAAGGCGGTGACGGCCTCGGTGTTCTTCTCGTCGGACGTCGCCAACCCCGACACCTACACCAAGTTCTACTGCGATCTGCAGATGTACACGACGACCATGACCCAGCCCGATCCCGAGCTGTTCATGAAGCAGTTCCTGACCGAAGAACAGGCGACCAAGGCCAACAAGTGGCAGGGCCGCAACATCACGCGGTGGTCAAGCAAGGAATATGACGACAATTTCAAGGCCGGCCAGGCTGAGCTCGACCCGGTCAAGCGGGCCGCGCTCTTCATCAAGGCCAACGACATGGTGATCGCCAATCAGGTGGTGATCCCGGTGGTCGCACGGCCGGCCGTTCAGGCGATGACCCTCAAGCTCAAGGCGGCGATGAGCGGCTGGGATAACAATACCTGGGACATTCAGGACTGGTACAAGGACGCGTGACACGGTTCTTGCATTAGGCGCCCCGTGTCCCGCCAATACGTCATCCGCCGCATATTGATCGCGATCCCGAGCATCTTCGGAATCAGCGTCATTCTATTTACCGTGCTGGCGCTGGCGCCGGGTGACCCGTTCAGCGAGCTGGCGGCCAATCCGGCCATCCCGCCGGAAGTGGCGGCGGCGCTGCGCGCAAAATTTGGCCTCGATGACCCGGTATGGACACGCTATTGGCATTGGCTGCTCGCCATGCTGCAGGGCGACTGGGGCTTCTCCTTCGCCAGTCGCATCAACGTCGACACGCTGATCATGCAGCGCCTGCCAACCACGCTGATCGTGATCGGCGCGGCCCAGCTGTTGGCCATGCTGGTCGCCTTGCCGGTTGGCGTGCTGGCTGGCACGCGGCCCTATTCGATCTTCGATCAGATCGCCAATACGTTTGCCTTCATCGGCTTCTCGCTGCCGACCTTCTTCACCGGCCTGTTGCTCATCCTGGTATTCAGCGTGCAGCTCGACTGGCTGCCCATGGTCTATCGCGCCGATCTCAGCGCTACCGGCTGGCAATGGTGTTGGGAACAGCTCAAGCAATCGATCATGCCGGTGACGGTGCTCGGCCTGTTCCAGGCGGCGCAGCTCGTGCGCTACGTGCGGTCTTCCGTGCTCGATGTCGTGCGACTCGACTACATCACGACTGCCCGGTCCAAGGGCATCGGCGAGCGCGCGGTCATCGTCAGGCACGTGGTGCGCACCGCGCTCATTCCGGTCGTGACCCTGGTCGCGCTCCAGATGCCGATCGTGTTCGGCGGCGCGCTGGTCACCGAGCAGATCTTCCGTGTGCCCGGCATTGGCTCGCTCTTGATCTCCGCCATGCAGTCCAACGACACCCCGGTCGTCATGGCCGTCACCTTCGTGCTCTCCTGCCTCGTCGTCATCTTCAATCTGATTGCAGATATCCTTTATGGCTGGCTCGACCCCCGTATCTCTTACCGCTGACCCGCACACCGCGGCGGCTGTCGTCGTCAAGCCCGCGAGCAAGGCGCGCTTCTCGCCGGCCCGCGAAGCGTGGCGACGTTTCCAGCGCCATCGGCTGGCGATGGGCAGCCTGTTCGTGCTGGGCCTAATCCTGCTTGCCGTCCTGCTGGGGCCGCTGCTGTGGCGCGTCCCGATCAACGAGATCGATTTCGCTGCCAAGCTCGAGGGCCCGTCCTGGGGCCATCCCCTGGGAACCGATGATCTCGGCCAGGACGTGCTGGCGCGGCTGCTCTATGGCGGCCGCATCTCGCTTGCCGTCGGGCTCGCGGCCATGCTGGTAGCTTGCAGCGTCGGCGTCACGATCGGTGCCATCGCCGGCATGTCGCGCGGCGCCGTCGACGCCTTCCTGATGTGGCTCGCCGACCTCTTCCTCGCACTGCCAGCGCTGCCGCTGCTGCTGCTAATTATCTATCTGTTCCGGGAAAGCCTGAAGAGCTTCTTCGGTCCCGAGGGCGGGGTCTTCATCATGATCGTTGCGGTAATTGGCGGGCTGCGCTGGATGCAGGTTGCCCGCCTGGTGCGCGCCCAGATCCTGTCGATTCGCGAGAAGGAGTTCATCGAAGCGGCGCGCGCGCTCGGCGCCTCGTCCGTACGGCAGGTCGTACGGCATATCCTGCCCAATGCGCTCGGGCCGGTCATTGTCGCGGCGACGATCGATGTTGCCGCCGCCATCATTGCCGAATCGACCTTGTCGTTCCTGGGCCTCGGCTTCCCGCCGGACATTCCGACCTGGGGACGTGTCTTGTTCGACGCCAAGGATACGATCGACATCGCGCCGCACTGGGCGCTGTTCGCCGGTGCCGCCATCTTTCTGACGGTTCTGACCATCAACTTCATCGGCGACGGGCTGCGCGACGCCCTTGACCCGCGGCGCGTGCTCTAGGCGTCCGAATGGCAGAGACCCTTCTCGATATTCGCGGACTCAAAACCTGGTTCAAGACCGACGACGGCATGGTGCGTGCCGTCGACGGCATCGACTTGCATGTAGACCGCGGCGAAACCGTGGGCGTGGTCGGCGAATCGGGCTGCGGCAAGACGGTGACGGCTCGCTCGGTGCTGAAATTGATCGACATGCCGCCCGGCCGCTTCGAGGCCGGCCAGATCCTATGGCAGGGCCGCGACCTCATTCCGCTGCCGAACGAGGACATGGACAAGATCCGCGCCCGCGAGATCGCCATCATCTTCCAGGAGCCGATGACTTCGCTCAATCCGGTCTACACGGTGGGCGGCCAGATCGCCGAGGTGCTGCGCCAGCACGACAAGCTCAGCCGCAAGCAGGCGCTCGACGGCGCCGTGGAGATGCTGCGGCTGGTCAACATCCCCAATCCGGCCAAGCGCGTGGGCGACTACCCGCACCAGTTCTCGGGCGGCATGCGCCAGCGCGTGATGATCGCCATGGCGATGTCGTGCAAGCCGAAGCTCCTGATCGCTGACGAGCCGACCACGGCGCTCGATGTCACCATCCAGGCGCAGATTCTCGAGCTGATGCAGGAGATGAAGCAGCGACTCGGCATGGCGATCATGCTGATCACCCACGCCATGGGCGTGGTCGCCGAGACCTGCCAGCGCGTCGTCGTGATGTATGCCGGCAAGGTGGTCGAGGAGGCGCCGGTCGAGGCGCTGTTCGGCAATCCGCGGCATCCCTACACGCAAGGGCTCATCCGCTCGATCCCACGGGTCGATCGCGCCGCAGAGAAGAAGCAACGGCTGGAGGCGATCCCCGGCACGGTGCCCAGCCTTCTCGAGCCGCCGCCGGGCTGCCGTTTCGCCGACCGCTGCAAGTACGTGACCGATATCTGCGTGCGAGGCATGCCGCCCCTGAAGGAAGTCGGTCCCGGCCACTATGTGAGGTGCGTACTGTGAGCGGGACCGAGCTGCTTTCCGTGCGCGACCTGCGCAAGCATTTTGCGATCAAGGGCGGAATTCTCTCGCGCACCGTGGACAAGGTGCATGCCGTCGACGGCGTGAGCTTCGACATCGGCGCCGGCGAGACGCTGGGCCTGGTAGGCGAATCGGGCTGCGGCAAGTCGACGACCGGCCGCTGCATCCTGCGGCTGATCGAGCCCAGCTCAGGCGAGGTCTGGTTCAAGGGCGCCGATGTTCGGCAGATGAACGGCACGGCGCTGCGCGCGCTCCGGCGCGACATGCAGATCATCTTCCAGGACCCCTATGCCTCGCTGAACCCCAGGCTCACCGTGGGCGCCATCGTCGGGGAGGCGCTCATCATCCACGATCTGGCGAAGTCACAGCGTGCGCTCGAGGACCGGGTCGTCCAGCTGCTCGAGACGGTGGGCCTGCAGGCCGACCATATGCGCCGCTTCCCGCACGAATTCTCCGGCGGCCAGCGCCAGCGGATCGGCATCGCCCGCGCGCTCGCCGTCGAGCCCAAGCTGATCGTCTGCGATGAGCCCGTCTCGGCGCTCGACGTATCGATCCAGGCGCAGGTGATCAACCTCCTGGAGGACCTGCAGGAGCAGTTCGGCCTCACCTACCTCTTCATCGCCCATGATCTGAGCGTGGTCGAGCACATCTCGACCCGCATTGCGGTGATGTATCTCGGCCGCGTGGTCGAGATCGCGCCGGCGCGCGATCTCTACGACACTCCGCTGCATCCCTATAGCGAGGCGCTGCTTTCGGCCGTGCCGATCCCCGATCCCACGGTGAAGCGCAAGCGCATCATGCTGCAGGGCGACGTGCCCAACCCAATCCGTCCGCCGTCGGGCTGCCATTTTCACACCAGATGCCCGATCGCCCGACCCGACTGCGCCCAGCGCGTGCCCGAGCTGCGCGAAAGTCGCCCGGGGCACTGGGTGTCGTGCCACTACAGGGGGTAGCGCCTAACTCTTCGGCGTGAACACGTCGAGGTCGTGGATGCCGATCACGGTCTCGATCTCGGCGACCTTCTTGGCGATCTTCTCGAAACCGTCGGCGCCGAACGCCTGCCGTTCGCGCTTCTCCATCTCGTCGGCGATGCCTTCGTATTCGTCGCTCGTGACGAGCTGGCGCAAGGTGGGGAACAGGTCCGTCTCCTCGCGCGCGGCATGCGGGCGATACATGGCGATGAAGGCCTGGATGTCGCGACCCATCGCCTCGCGCGGCTCGCGATTGCCGGCCTGCGGCGCCGCCGCCAGGATGCGCTCGGTGAGCTTGCGTCCGGCCGCGTGCTGGATGACCAGCACGTTGATCAGCTCGACCATGCGGCCAGCCGTCTTGAAGCGCGGGAAGATGAGCTCTTCCTCGGACTTCTCGTGATAATCGTGGATGAAATCGCGCACGATGCCGGCGGAATGTTCGAAAACGGCGGGGTCGATGTCTTCGCCCTGGCCGGCCCGGCGCATGCCGGCTTCGTAGACGAGCAGGATGCGATCGAGAATGGCATGCTCGCGCATCAAATCTTCTGGTGGCGAGATAGCCTCCTCGGCACCCGTCTTCTTGGTATCGCGGGCGAGGGCCGGCAAAGCCAACCCGCTGGCCGCCGCGACGCCCGAAAGGGCGCCAACATGCAAAAGCGCGCGTCGCGATGTTGCCTTGTTCATGACGCCACTCCTTTCCCGAAGTCGAAACAGGGAAACGAGCGGGGACCGCGGGGGTTCCCGGTCGGCGGCAGCGTCAGCGACCGACCTTCCACGCCACTTCCTTGGCGAAACTGTCGAAGAAATCGAGGTCGTAGGCGCGTTCCGGGGTCTCGCGCACCCGCTGGTCGATGCGTTCGGCGTCGGCGCCGACCAGGATGCGCCAGCGGTCGGCCTTGACGCCGTCGAGGATGATCTTGGCGGCCTGGGCCGCGCTGGTCGGCGCGTCCTCGAGGAAGCGCCGGGCGCGCTCCTCGGCCAGCTTGGCGATGTCGCCGTCCGACAGGTTCGTCACGTCGACGCCCATTGACGCGACCCGTGCGCGCACCTGGGCGATTTCCTTGGCGTTCATCGTGTCAGAGTCATTGCCGCTCTGGACCTTGCGCGAGTTTTTAACGATCGAGGTGCCGATATGCCCTGGCATGACGACGGAGCACTTGATATGCGGGGCGTTGATGCGGAGGTCGGTCTGCAGCGCCTCGCTAAAACCCTTCACCGCGAACTTGGCGGCGCTGTAGGCGGTATGCGGGATGGTGGGACCGACGGAGGCCCAGAAGCCGTTGACGCTGCTGGTGTTTATGATGTGACCACGGTCGGCCTTGAGCAGCATCGGCAGGAAGGCGCGCGTGCCGTAATAGACGCCGAACCAGCAGACGTTGAAGGTCCGTTCCCATTCGTCGCGGCCATGCACGATCATGCTGCCGCCGCCGCCGATGCCGGCATTGTTGAACAGCAGGTGGATCTTGTCGGTGTCCTGCTGCCGGGTGGTCTCGTCGGCAAAGCGCTTCACCTGGTCTTCATCCGAGACGTCGGCCACGTGCGTGGTGATGCGCAGGCCCTGCGGCAGGCGATCGACCTCGCACAGCCGCTTGGTCTCCGCCATTGCCGCCGCCGATACGTCGCACATCGCGACATTGCAACCTTCGGCCACGAGCTGGCGGGCGAGTTCGCGGCCCATGCCCGTGCCGCCGCCGGTGATGACGGCAATCCTGCCTGCAAGATCCTTCATGTGCTTCCTCCCGATGCTGTCGTCCTGAGCGAAGCGAAGGACCTCATCGCCGCTTGCCACGGGCATGAGATCCTTCGCTTCGCTCAGGATGACAGAGATGAAACAGCTGCTCCTTAGTCTTATACTTGCACGCAATGTTGCTCGAAACTCTCCTGCCGCTCGGCAAGGTCGATCCCGGCCTGCGGGCGCCCGAAATCCCCCTTGATCTTGCCAGCATCGGCGGCGACGCCCGTCTGTTGGAGGAAATCGGCTATGACGGCATGGTCGTCGAGGAGACCAAGGACGATCCCTTCATCATCATGGCGCTGGCCGCGCAGGCCACGGCCAAGCTGAAACTGGCGACGTCGGTCGCCATCGCCTTCCCGCGCAGCCCCACCGTGACCGCCATGAGCGCCTGGACGCTGCAGAAGCTGTCGCATGGACGTTTCACGCTGGGGCTTGGAACGCAGGTCAAGGCGCACATCGAGCGCCGCTACGGCATGGACTGGTCGCCCGCGGGGCCGTGGATCCGCGAATATGTCGGCGCGGTCCGCGCCATCTGGGACTGCTGGCAGAACGGCACGCCGCTCGACGTGCAGGGCCCGCACTACAAGATCAATCTCACGGTGCCGTTGTTTAATCCTGGTCCGATCGAGCATCCGCGCATCCCGATCCAACTCGCCGCGGTCAATTCCTTCATGAGCCAGGTCGTGGGCGAGGTCGCCGACGGCCTGCGCGCCCATCCTGTCTGCACGCCGTCCTACATAGAGAAGGTGATGCTGCCCGCGGTTCGCACGGGAGCGGCCAAGACCGGCCGGTCGCTGGCCGACTTCCAGGTTTGCATGAAGCCGCTGGTTGCCGCCGCCGCCAACGAGGAAGAACTTTCAGCCAAGATTCGCGATGTCCGGGCGCGCGTCTCCTTCTACGCCTCGACGCCGCAGTATCGCGCCGCTTTCGACCATCACGGCCTGGGCGATCTCGCCGATCGGCTAAAACTCCTGTCGCGTGCCCAGCGCTGGGAGGAGATGCCCCAGCACATCACCGACGACATCCTCGAGACCTTCGTGACCATCGGCACCTACGACACGATCGCCCGTAAGCTCAGCGATCGCTATGGCGGGGTGGTCACGCACTGCGAATTCTCGATTCCGGTGAAGGGCGCTGCCGACAAGGAACGGCTGCGTGACCTTGCCAAGACCATTCAGGCCGAAAGTCCGGAAAAGGCACGACGCGCCATTGCCGGTTAAGGCGTATCGATGATCGCGGCTTGGTCGGCCGCGTCGAGCGACTGGGTCGAACCGGCCCGGATCAGTTCGGCAAAGCCTTCGTTGGGCACCATCACGGTGAGGCAATAGAGCCTGTCCGGCCCGGTATTCTCGACCACGTGTTCCATGCGCGGCGGCAGCACCAGCGTATCGCCTTTCGCGACGTCATAGGTCTTGCCGTCGCAGTAGGCGCGGCCGCGGCCGCTCAGGACGTAGAACATCTCGTGGGCGTCCTGGTGCGCGTTGGGCGGGGTCTTGCCGCCGACCTCGAAGATTTCCACCACGGAGATGAAGGGCGTGTTGTCGACCAGGGGATCGACCATCATCACGAACTTGTTCGTGTCGGAGGGGGAGATGCGCGAGACCCGACAGTCGCGGGCGCGGCGGTGCAGAGGCTGGTCCATGATGACTCCCGGTCGGCTGGCTAGGGTGGCGATCAGAGGGCATGGCAGCAACCAACATGCCAGTTGGCCGAGCAAAAGTCCGTGGCATGGATCATGCTGCAGTGGCCCTCAATGAGAAGTGGCCCTCGATAGGAGAGGAAGCGTGACGGAAGATATCAAGCCGGTCGTGCTCGGACCAAGCGAACGCAACGCCTGGCGGGTGAGCGGCGGGCAGGCCGACCTGGTGCGCCAGCCGGCCCCGGCAATGCCCGCCCGGCTGCAGGCCGAGCCCAAGGACTGCGTCATCGACCTCGCCCGCACGGCGATGGTCGTGGTCGACATGCAGAACGATTTTTGTCACCCCGACGGGTGGCTGGCCTCGATCGGCGTCGACGTTACGCCGGCCCGCGCCCCGATCGCGCCCCTTGCCCGCCTGCTGCCGGCCCTGCGATCGGCCAAGGTTCCGATCGTCTGGGTCAATTGGGGCAATCGTCCGGATCGCCTCAATCTCAGCCCGGCCTTGCTGCATGTCTACAATCCGACGGGCACCGGCGTCGGCCTGGGCGATCGCGTGCCGCACACCGGGGCGGCTGTATTGGAAAAGGACAGCTGGTCGGCCGGCGTCGTCGACGAGCTCGCGCCCGCGCCCGCCGACATCCGGGTCGACAAGTCCCGCATGTCCGGCTTCTGGGATACGCCGCTCGACAGCATCTTGCGCAATCTTGGCGTGACGACCTTGCTGTTCGGCGGCGTCAATGCCGATCAATGCGTGCTGCACACCTTGGCCGACGCCAATTTCCTGGGCTACGACACGTTGATGGTGGGCGATTGCACGGCCACCACGTCGCCGGCCTTCTGCTGGGAAGCGACGGTCTACAATGTGAAGCAGATCTTCGGCTTCGTCGTGCAGTCGCCGACCATCCTAGAGGCCCTGGCGCCGGCAAGATGACCTGCGAGGTCGCGCCGCCCAAAACCGTCTCCATGCTGACGCGCGACGGCGTGCGGCTGGACGCCGACGTCTACCGGCCGGTCGGAAGCGGGCCGCTTCCGGTGTTGCTGATGCGCCAGCCCTACGGCCGCAAGATCGCTTCGACGGTCGTCTATGCCCATCCTCAATGGTACGCCCAGCACGGCTACCTCGTCGCCATCCAGGATGTGCGCGGGTCGGGGACCTCCGAAGGGACGTTCAAGCTGTTCGAGAGCGAGCGTAACGACGGCGCCGATGCGCTGGCCTGGGCCGCCGCGCTCGAGGGCAGCAACGGCAGGGTCGGCATGTATGGCTTCTCCTATCAGGCGGCCACCCAGCTTTTGGCGCTGGCCGGCGCTCTCGATACGGGAGGACCCAAGCCCGCCGCGCTCTGTCCAGCGATGATGGGCTGGGAGGTGTTCTCCGACTGGGCCTACGAGGGTGGCGCCTTCTGCCTGCAGGGCGGGATGTCGTGGGCGCTGCAGATGGGCGCCGAACGCGCTCGCCTGGCAGGCGATGTCGCAGCCTTCACTGCGCTCCGGGCCGCCAACCGGAACCTGCCGCTCAACGAGGAACGCACGGCCTGGCCCGCCGTGCTTCAGCGCCACAGCGCCTACACGCACTACGCGGACTGGATCGGCAATCCTGCGCCCGGCGGCTATTGGGGTCGCATTTCGCCGGCGGCGGCGCTCGCCGGCCGTACCGGCGACGTGCCCATGCTGCATGTCGGCGGCTGGTACGACGCGATGCTCGACGGCACGCTCGGCGCCTTTCGCGCAATGACGGCGTCGCGCGAGCCGCAACGGTTGATCGTCGGGCCCTGGGGTCATATTCCCTGGGGGCGCCGGGCCGGCATCCTGGACTTCGGGGCCGAGGCGTCGAGCCCGATCGATGCCGAGCAATTGCGCTGGTTCGATCATTTCCTGAAGGACATGGACAACGGTATCGAGCGCGAGCCGCCGGTACGGCTGTTCGATACAGGTGCCAAGTCGTGGCGTGATTTCCCGGCATGGCCCGAACCTTCCTCGCAGGCCTGGCACCTCACCAGCAGCGGGCTGGCCACCGCGCGGACCGAGGATGGGCACTTGAGCCGCGACCAGCCGGCGCAGCCCAGCATCGACGTGGTGGTCCATGATCCGTGGCGGCCGGTGCCGTCGCTGGGCGGCCACGACGGCCAGCCGCCGGGGCCGCAGGATCGCAGCGCCCTCGACGGACGCACGGATGTCGCCTGTTTCACATCGGCGCCGCTGGCTGCTGCTCTGTTTCTGGCAGGCTGTGTCCGAGCAGAGATTCACATCGATGCCGACGCCCCCACACACGATCTTTGCGCGGTGCTGTCGCAAGTGACGCCGGACGGCCGCGCCGTCACCCTGACGCAAGGCCATCTGCGCGTGGCCGATGCAGCCACGCCCGGTCCGAGGACCGTCGGCATGCGCGCGCTTTGCGCCACCGTGCCGGCCGGTGCGGCGTTGCGCCTGTCCCTGCAGCCCTCGTCGTTTCCCGCCTTCGTCGTGAACCCCGGCACGGGCGCCGGCGACGCCGACGCTCGGCCCTTCGACTCCTGCATCATCACGCTGGCGTTGCACGGCGGCGGGGCGCGGGCTTCGCGACTGATGCTGCCCGTGAAGGAGCCGTGATGCGCGTGATGGTCGTCTATGCCCATCCGGTCGAGACGAGCTTCAACGCCGCGATCTACGGCGTCGTTATCGAGACGCTGCGAAAGCGCGGCCACGACGTCGATGCCTGCGATCTCTACGCCGAGAACTTTCCGGCCATCATGAGCCGCGAAGACCGGCTGCTTTATCACGCGATCCCGGCGAACCGTGCTCTGGCCGCGCCGTGGATCGAGCGGCTGGAGGCGGCGGACGCGCTCGTGCTGGTCTTTCCGACCTGGGTTTTTGCGCCACCCGCCATCCTGAAGGGCTTTTGCGAAAAGGTCTTCCTGCCAGGCGTCGCCTTCGACCTGGTCGACGGCAAGGTGCGCGGCGCGCTGCGGCATCTCAAGCGAGTGGGCGGCGTGTCGACCTATGGCGGCACGCGCTGGCGCGCCTTCCTGGCCGGCGATCCGCCGCGCAAGCTCTTCACGCGCATGCTGCG
>Ga0137412_10003721_pt1 | contig 12151 bp, 14 predicted proteins | sample CZODoug2_1_16fun_FD_122160 | JGI IMG/M metagenome (GOLD analysis project Ga0137412, IMG submission 122160) | Vadose zone soil fungal communities from Angelo Coast Range Reserve, California, USA - CZODoug2_1_16fungal (Hybrid Assembly) | ecosystem: Environmental > Terrestrial > Soil > Vadose zone...
ATTCTTCTCGAAGTCGCTGCCGGGGAACCCCGCGGCCGCATAACCCTCGGTGGCGACCGGGCCAAGACTCAACGCGTTCACGCGAATCTTCCTCGGCCCGAGCTCCTTCGCCAACGAGCGCGTGATCGAATTGAGCGCCGCCTTGGTGCCGCTGTACACCGATGCCGTCGCCGGCGCGAACTCGCTCGCCACCGAACCGATATTGATGATGCTGCCGCCTTCTGGGGGAAACAGCGGGACCGCGGCCTTGGTCGCGAGGAGTAGCCCGGTGACGTTTGACTTCCAACATCGAGGCGATGCTCTCGCTCGTCAGGGCCTCCACCGGAGCGAAGGTGTAGACTCCCGCGTTGTTCACCAAAATATCGACCTTGCCGAATTGCGACGCGGCCTCGTGAATGAGACGCTCGCAATCCTTCTCGTCCGCGACGTCCGCGGGAGCCGCTTCCGCGCGCCCGCCTGCGCGGCGAACTTCCTCCGTCACCGCGTCGATTTCCGATTTTGTGCGCGCCGCGACCACCACTGCCGCGCCTTCCCCGGCAAATTTCAGTGCGATGGCGCGGCCGATCCCGCGCCCTCCTCCGGTGATCACGGCCACCTTCCCGGCTAACAGCATTCATGCCTCCGCAATGATCCGGCAGGATAGCATTCGGATCGAGCCCGGCCAAATGGCGCGCCGTGTTCACACAGGGTGACGCGTAGCAATTGCCGTTGGCGAATTTTCTGCCTAGGGGCAACCGGGGTTGAACGTGCTATAATTTGCCGGGTGAGTTTGTGACAGTGCCCGCCGGGATGGGCGGGAGGCAACTTAAAAAGGTAGGTGTATCATGGGAGAATTCAGCCCATTTCACTGGTTAGTTGTTTTGGCCATCGTCGTACTCCTGTTCGGTGGCAAGAAGATCCCCGAAGTCATGCGCGGCATAGGGGAAGGGATTCGCAGTTTCAAGGAAGGGATGCACGGCAACGCGCAGGGCACGGCGCAGACGACGCAGGTGTCGCCGCCTCCTACCGCCACCTCCACTCCAGCCTCCGAGGAAAAGAAATAACCTCTCACGTGTGATGGATCGTGTGTTTGTGTGAGGGCGGCCTGCTGGGCCGCCCTTTTTTGCGGCGGGCTCCAAGTCGCCGACGCGCTAAAGCCAGCGCTATGGCGACGGCACGTAGAGCCCGCACCAGTTTATTTCACGTTTGTTCCATCCTCGCACCAACCTAAATCGTTGAGCAGCGCATGGAGCCGCGCAAGCGGCAATCCCACAACATTGAAGTAACAGCCTTCGATGCGCGGAATGTAGCGTCCAGCGCGGCCTTGAATGGCATACCCACCGGCCTTGTCGAAAGGTTCGCCAGTCGTGATGTAGGCTTCGATTTCACCTGGATCGAGCGGCGCGAACGTGACAGCCGTTCTTTCCACGGTGGATCGCGTGGCGCCGTCAGGCAGGCGAAGGGCACAAATACCGGTAAGGACAAAGTGGGTGCGCCCGCTGAGATAGGAGAGCATTTCGCGGGCGTCCGCCGCGTCGCGAGGCTTGCCGAAGATTTCGCCGTCGAGCTCGACAGCCGTATCGGCGCCGATGATGATGGCAGGTTTTCCTTCGCCGGCCAATTCAGCGACGGCACGGGCTTTTGCTTCGGCTAACCGCGCGACCATTATCTCGGCAGTCTCATCGGAATGACGAGCTTCATCGACATGCGGGGCGCGGACCTCGAACGCAATGCCGGCGTCGCGCAAGAGTTCCGCCCGCCGGGCCGAGGAAGACGCAAGGATCAGCTTCATCTTCATAAGGGCTGAATCGCTCAATCGATCGAATCATAAAACAACCGATTCGGTGTACTCGCCGAAGACGCGCCGCAGGGCGTCGGAAATTTCGCCGACCGTGGCGAAAGCTTCCACGGCGGCTGCGATGGCCGGCATCAGGTTTTCGCCGGTTCGCGCGCGCGTCTCGACTGCCGCAACTGTCGCCGCAGCCCGCGCTGAGTTCCGGCGGGCTCGCAGCGCGCGGACACGCTCGACCTGCGCGCGCTCGAGTTCCGGATCGATGCGGAGTGTGGGGACGGACATCCCCTTTTCGGCGACGAATTGGTTCACGCCGACAACGATTTGCTCGCCGCGCTCGATGTCGCGCTGATATTCGTAGGCGGCCTTCTGGATCTCCCCCTGGACGTATCCGGTTTCAATGGCGCGGAGCATTCCGCCCAGGGCGTCGATTCTGGAAATGTAATCTTTCGCGCGCGATTCGATTTCGTCCGTTAATGTTTCGATGGCGTAAGAACCGCCGACCGGGTCCACCGTGTTGGTGACGCCCGTTTCGTGCGCGACGATCTGCTGCGTGCGCAGCGCCAGCAGTGCGGCGTCTTCGGTGGGAAGCGCGAGCGCTTCGTCGAGCGCGTTCGTGTGCAGCGACTGGCATCCGCCCAACACGGCGCCCAGGGCCTGGATCGCCACGCGTACAATGTTGTTCTCCGGCTGCTGCGCGGTTAGCGAGCTTCCCGCGGTCTGCACGTGGAAGCGGAGCATCATCGAACTCGGATCGCGCGCGCCGAAACGGTCGCGCATCAAATGGGCCCAGAGGCGCCGCGCTGCCCGGTACTTGGCTATTTCTTCGAGCAGGTCATTGTGTGCGTTGAAGAAAAACGAGAGTCGCGGCGCAAACTCATCGATGGCTTGCCCGGTGGCGATCGCCGCGTCAGCGTACGCGATCGCATCGCCCAGCGCGAAGGCGATTTCCTGGGCGGCGGTCGAGCCCGCTTCGCGGATGTGATATCCGGAAATCGAAATCGTATTCCATGCGGGCAGCTCCGTGCGGCACCAGGAGAACAGGTCGGTGACGATCCGCATGGCCGGGCGCGGCGGATAGATATACGTGCCGCGCGCGATGTATTCCTTCAGAATGTCGTTCTGTACCGTGCCGGAAAGTTTCTGAAGGTTCGCGGCCTGCTTCTTCGCGACCGCGACGTACAGCGCGAGCAGAATCGCGGCCGTCGAATTGATGGTCATCGAGGTCGAAACGCTCTCCAACGGGATTCCGTCGAACAGCGCTTCCATGTCTTCGATCGAATCGATCGCGACGCCTACCTTGCCGACCTCGCCCGCCGCGCGGAGATGATCGGAGTCGTGACCGATCTGCGTGGGCAGATCGAAGGCCACCGAAAGTCCCGTTTGCCCCCGGCTCAGCAAGTAACGAAATCGTTCGTTCGATTGCGCCGCGCTGCCGAAACCGGCGTACTGGCGCATAGTCCAGAGACGCCCGCGATACATCGTGGGATAAATGCCGCGCGTGTAGGGAAATTCTCCGGGAAAACCGATGGATGTTTCAGGATCGCGGCCCGCGAGATCTTCCTGCGTGTAGACGGCTTTGAGCGGAATCCCGCCGAGAGTGGTGAACCGCCGCTTGCGCTCGGCAGGCGGGGCCGGCTTGCTGGAGGAGGGATTCATCGCACTCGCCTGGAATCGCGGAACGACAGCACGCCAAAGAAAATCATGAGCAGTGCATAGCCTGCGCTCACGCCCACGAGCCACTGGCCCGATCCGCGTTGCCAGGCGCGGTAGGCGGACTGGATCCCGGACAGCGCGATCAAAAAGAATATCGTTCCCGTGACTTCATGAAATAGCTCCCGCGCGGCTTTCCAGAGCACGCGGAAGAAATGCCGCGCAGCGGCAAAGAGACCTATGGATTGCGTCGCCACATGGGAATTCTAGTACAAAACAGCGCCCGCTTCAGCCGGGATGGCAGGAGTAGGCGGATTGGACACGCCTGTGGGGCGACTAGGACTTGTATCCCAGATCACAGCGCCATACAATTTGAGAATAGGCTGTTTTCGGAGGGAGGCGTCGTGCAACTGGACGATCATTTAAAACAACTGCTGCGCGAGCTCGGCCATGCCATCAACGACACGGTGTCGGAGTCCTCGCGGATCACGGATGCGATATCGGAAGTGCGGGCAGCCGGATTCGAAATCGTATTGAAGCTGGACGCAACCATAGGTCTGGCGCGCCGCGATGGCGAGGATACGAAAATCACTCCAAACGACCGGCGATTTCTCGAGTCATTGCATATTCAGGTCGACCAGGAAATTCTTACGGAAGAACGCCAAGCGCCTAAGTTTGAGATGACGCCGCAAGATCTGCGATTTTTGAAATCGCTGAAAATTACATTCGATGATCAGCAATAAGAGATTCTCGCTTTTGCCCGTCGCTGCGATCGCCCTGTGTGTGGCGGCCCTTACGGCGCGCGCCCAGGTGACGACCGCGCCGCTGATTAAAGCCAAGCCCGTGCACACGGAGCAAGCGAAGCCGGCGAAGACACGCTTCGAAGTTCTCCACATGATGACCACCGCCATCCAGGTGCGAAGCCTCGTGAATGGATTGGAGATCCATACGTTCATTTACTCCGACCAGATCCGTGATGCGATGCAGAAACTGCTCGACCAGGGCGGCTACCAGTACGGCGACCAAGTTGTAATTCAATATCAGCCCGGGACCGAAATCGCGCTGAAAATCAACGGCAAGCCTTCCAAATCGCTCTGAGCCACAGAGGCTCAACATGATTCGCCCACCTGCTGTCGCCGGCCGCTTTTATCCCAGCGAGCCCGCGCGGTTGAACGAGGAACTCGATTCGCTTCTCGCCACGGGAACCCAGGACCGAAAGATTCGCGCGCAGGCGTGCCTGGTGCCCCATGCCGGGTACAAATATTCGGGCCAGGTGGCCGGAGCGGTCTACAGCCGCATGGAAATTCCTGTTCGTGTGATTCTGCTGGGCCCGCGGCATTATCCGCGCGGGGCTTCTTTCGCGATTCTCTCCGATGGCGCGTGGCAGACGCCTCTTGGAATGGCGACCATCGATCACCTCCTCGCTGAAAAAATCATGCGCGCGTGCCCGTTGCTTCGTGAGGATGGGGTCGCGCACGATTCCGAGCATTCTCTTGAGGTCCAACTGCCGTTCTTGCAGCGGCTCGCACCATCGTTTGGATTTGTTCCCATCGTGATTGGCCCGGCACAGTACGCGGAACTCGAAGCGCTGGGCCATGCGATTGCGGACGTCATTGGCTCCGAACGCGGGCCGGTTCTTCTGATCGCGAGTTCGGACATGAACCACTACGAGTCCGACGCCGTCACACGCGTGAAAGACAGCAAAGCTATCGATCGCATACTGGCCCTCGAACCGCGCGAGCTTTTCGACACCGTTCGCAATGAGGAAATTTCCATGTGTGGATACGGCGCCGCGGTGGCGATGTTAACCGCCGTGCGCCACATGGGCGCCACGCTTGCCGAACTGGTGCGTTACGCGACTTCAGGTGAGATTAACGGGGACCTTCAGGAAGTCGTCGGCTATGCCGGCGTCATTGTTCAGGCGGGCTCCAAGTAGAGCCCGCACCCGGTTCCGGCGGGCTCCACGCTTCACTTAAAACGTTCAGCGTAAAAGTAGAGCCCACACACGATTTCTTGACAAATGAGCAATCCAATCCAGGGTTTCGGCAAGAAACGGCAAACGCGATCTAAAACGTGAGGTCCAGCAAGAAGAGGACTTGCCCGAGAAAAACCAAAGCCAACGCACTGATTAAGAGCAGCGCGCCACGCGGCCGCCGGGGTTTCAGACGCCGATACGTCGGATCGGCCAATAGCGGATCGCGGCCGGAAATTTGGCCACGCCAAATGTCAAAGAACTCTCGAAGCCACTCAAACGCCTGCGCGCGGAACGTCCAGAGGATGGCCACGCCCAGAAGGGCCATGATTTCTCCGATGGCCCCCATCTGACCCACATTGTGTAAAGACATTGCAAACGCTCCCAGATCGAACGCGCAAAACACAAAAATGCCTAGACGTCTTCGTGGATCGTCTTCAGACGCACGACCTCGAATTCCTTGACTCCCGCGGGCGTCTGTACCCGCACTTCATCGCCGACGTGCCGTCCGAGCAGCGCCTTGCCGATGGGCGAAGTCGTGGAGATCAATCCCTGCGCTGCATCCGCTTCCTCGGTAGTCACCAGCTTGTACTCCACTTCGACCGACTTCTTGATATCCAGGACCCACACGCGCGAGCCGTATCCGGCGCGATCGGCGGGGATATTCGTGAGATTGAGCATGCCGATATCGCCCAGCCGCTTTTTCAATTGGCCCAGGCGCGCGGAAACATAGCCCTGGCGCTCCTTGGCGTACTTATACTCGGCGTTTTCGGAAAGGTCCCCATGAGCGCGGGCCTTCATCAGCTCTTTGGGCAGATCGACATTCATCTCATGTTCGAGCGTTGTGATTTCGTCTTGCAGCTTCTTCTTAACGTTTGTCAGTGCGTCCGTCATGGCTCGTTTTCGACCACATCCATTTGAAATAAGAAATACGTGCGGCGTCCAAGCGAACTGGGCGGCAGGAAAAATCGACTCGCGTAACCTCGTGCTTACACGAATACCATACACTGGCGGAGAGGGGAGACTCAAACCCCACATTTCGCGGGACCTCCATTTTACGAGGAATGATACCGCGATCTCCTACTACCTGGCCCTTTCAAATCTTACGTGTGATGCCCTGTGAAGTCCAGCGAGACGGCGAAGCCCAAAGAAGTAGGCCTTGCTTGACCGTGTTCGAAGCCATCTGTTAGCGTAGAAGTTCCCATGGAAACGATTCACATTACAATGCCGGACGGCGCGACGCGCGAAGTTCCGCTTGGCACGACTGCGGCGGAGATCGCGCATCAGATTTCGCCCCGGCTCGCCAAGGAAGCGCTCGTCGCGCGCATCGGCCCTCCAAACGGACCTGCCGGCGCACCCTTGAGCCCGACGGCGAACGGAGAGGGTATTCTCGTCGATTTGCGCGCACCGATCGATCAGGACGTGCGGCTTTCGATCCTGACGCCGAAGGATCCCGACGCGATCCAGGTGCTGCGTCATTCGGCGGCGCATCTGCTCGCCGCGGCGGTGCTCGAACTGTTCCCGAATGTAAAGCTTGGCATAGGACCTCCGATCGACACCGGTTTCTTCTACGATTTTGTGCGCGACGAGCCGTTCACACCCGAAGACCTCGAACGCATCGAAAAAAAGATGCGCGAGCTGGCCGCGCAGGACATTCCGAACGAGCGCAAGATGATGCCCAAGCCGGAGGCGCTCGAGCTTTACCGGAAGTGGGGCCAGGGCTTCAAATGCGAATTGGTGGAGGAGCGAGCGACCGAGCCGATGGTGTCGTTCTACACCACCGGAAAATTCATCGATTTCTGCCGCGGGCCGCACATCCCTTCGACCGGACGCATCCGCGCGTTCAAGCTGATGAGCGTTGCCGGCGCTTACTGGAAAGGCCAGGAAGGCAACCCGCAGATGCAGCGCATTTACGGGGCGTGCTTCTACACGCAGCAGGAGCTGGACGACTATTTGCACAAGCTCGAAGAGGCCAAGCGGCGCGATCACCGGCGGCTCGGGCAAGAACTCGACTTGTTTTCGATTCAGGAAGAAGCCGGGCCGGGACTGATTTTCTGGCACCCCAAAGGCGGCCTTGTCCGCAAACTGATGGAAGATTGGCTGCGCGATGAGTTGTTGCGCCGCGGCTACGATTTGGTTTACACGCCGCACATCATGCGCCTGGATTTGTGGAAGACCAGCGGGCACACGGATTTTTACCGCGAGAATATGTTCGGCGCTGTCGAGGTCGAAAAGGCCGACTATCAGTTGAAACCGATGAATTGCCCGGGCCACATCCTGATTTACAAGTCGCGCCTGCGCAGTTATCGCGAGCTGCCTGTGCGCCTGGCCGAGCTCGGCACCGTGTATCGGTACGAACGCTCGGGCGTACTGCACGGCCTCTTGCGCGTGCGCGGATTCACCCAAGATGATGCGCACATATTCTGCATGCCGGAGCAAATCGAAGCCGAAATCGAAGCGTGCATCGATTTCGCTTTCGCCGTCATGAAAACCTTCGGCTTCAGCCAGTACGTCGTCGAACTATCGGACTGGGACCCGGCGCATCCGGAAAATTATGCGGGATCGGCTGAGGACTGGGGCCGGTCGACCGGCGCGCTTGAAAGCACGCTTACCAAACTGGGCGTGCCGTTCAAGCGGATGACAGCTGAAGCCGCATTTTACGGCCCGAAAATCGACGTCAAGCTGATTGATGCCATTGGCCGGCCGTGGCAGCTCACCACTGTGCAATTCGATTTCAATTTGCCCGGCCGATTCGGTCTCGAATATGTCGGCGAAGACGGCAACCGGCACCGCCCCTTGATGGTCCACCGCGCGTTGTGGGGCTCGGTTGAACGCTTCTTCGGTATCCTGATCGAGCACTACGCCGGCGCGTTTCCCGTGTGGCTGGCGCCCGTGCAGGCGGAAGTTCTGCCGCTCAGCGAAAAATTCTCCGTGTACGCGACTAACGTTACCAGCGAATTGCGCGCCGCAGGCTTCCGCGCGCACCTCGACGACCGCAATGAGAAGCTGCAGGCCAAGATCCGCGACGCGCAGCTCCAGAAAATTCCCTACATGCTCATCGTCGGCGCCAAGGAAGCCGAGGCGGGAACGGTCTCGGTCCGCCACCAGAGCAAGGGCGACCTCGGCCCGCGGCCCCTGGCGGAATTTCTCACGGACTTGCACAAGGAAATCAATTCCCGTATTTCTTGAAATGGTGGCCGGAAATTTTCGGACAATAGGAGGTAATCATGCCGAAGTTCATTATCGAGCGGGAAATTTCGGGGGCGGGGAAGCTTTCTCCGTTAGATTTGAAAGGGGTTTCGCAGAAATCGTGCAGTGTGCTGCAAAACCTTGGACCGCAGATCCAGTGGGTCGAGAGCTATGTGACCGACGACAAAATCTATTGCGTCTATATCGCACCAAACGAGGAAATGATTCGGGAGCATGCCCGGCAGGGCGGTTTCCCCGCAAATCGCGTCTCCGCAGTCCGCCGCATGATCGATCCCACCACTGCTGAGTCTTAACACAGCACAACTCGTCCGTGCTATACTCACTGACCCATCCTCATAAATGGCTTCGGCCGAGCGGATGGGATTGGGTAGGGTGTTGGCGCCGCCCTCGGGCGGGCGCGATGTTTGGGAGGTGGGGTTATCGCTGAACGGAGTTTTCGGCAGGCTGACCGGATCCGCGTTAATGACCGCATTCGGGCGCGCGAAATTCGAGTCGTGGACGAAGATGGTGGGCAGTTGGGGGTGATGCCGCCGTTTGAGGCGATCAAGCTTGCCCGCGAGCGGGGCTTGGACCTGGTGGAAATTTCACCGACCGCAGACCCGCCGGTTTGCAAAATCACCGACTACGGCAAGTACCTCTACCAGACCAACAAGAAGGCGCACGAGCAGCGCAAGCACCAGAAGGGCTCGCAACTCAAGGAAGTCAAGTTCCGCCCGGCTACCGCGGAGCACGACTATCAGGTTCGCAAGAACCAGATCATCCGGTTTTTGGGTGAAGGCCACAAAGTCAAGGCGATGATCTTTCATCGCGGCCGCGAAATGGCCCATCAGGAAGTGGGCCGCGCGAAGATGAACCGGCTGCTTCAGGAAATTGCCGATCACGCGTTGGTCGAGATCGGACCGCGCATGGAAGCCAACATCATGATGGCCCTGCTGGCGCCCAAGAAAGGCGGAGGGGCCAAATCGCCGGCAGCACCCGCCGGGGGACAAGCCTGACGGGCTTCAAGTAAAGCCCGCGCTTGAACAAATTCTAACGAGGTAATGTTGGTGGCAAAAAAAAAGGCAAAGAAACTCAAGTTGAAGACGCATCGCGGCGCCGCCAAGCGTTTCAAGATTACGTCGACCGGAAAAATCCTGCGAATGCATTCCGGGAAGCGGCACCTGCTGGGCACCAAAAGGTCCAACAGGATGCGCCGGTTGAAGAAATTGAAGCTGGTCCATCATGCGGACGCCAAGAACGTCCACATGATGTTGCCGTATGGATAGCGCTGCAAGTTAGAAACGCTTATGTAGCGCCGCCCTTGAGGGCGGCATCCTAGGCTCGATCGAATGCCCGCCTGAAGGCGGGCGCTACAAGGCTTGGAAGACTCACAAATTTAGTTTTGCTTTTTGCTGTGCCAGGCAGAGCGCAACCCCCCACGGTGGGCCTGCCGGCCAGCGCTCCGATTTGCATCGGGGCATCGCTCGTGCGAAGGATTCAATCTTCGCCTTGAGCTTCTAAACACGCCGTGGAGACGCATTCGCTTTCTGGCCGTGTGCCGTTCCCCCGCGCGGGAAGGGCGGCGGCGCTTCGGAAAGAGTTGCGGCTCCGCACAGGAGAAAACACCCATGGCTCGAGTTAAACGCGGAAGCAAGCGCCGCGCGCGCCGCAAAAAATATTTGAGGCGCGCAAAAGGATTTTTCCTCACAAAATCAAAGCTCTACCAGTCGGCGCAGGAAGCCGTGAACCGCGCGGAGCGTTTTTCTTTCCGCGACCGCCGCGTCCGGAAACGCCAGTTTCGCACGTTGTGGATTCAGCGCATCGGCGCGGCCGCGCGCACCGCGGGAATGTCCTACAGCCAGCTGATGCACGGGCTCAAGGCCGCCGGCATTGAGATCGACCGTAAAGTTCTGGCCGATCTCGCCGTGAAGGACGCGGGTGGATTCACGCAGCTTGTCGAGCAGGCCAAGGCAGCCGGCGCAAAAACCAAGGCGTAAGAGCTCGTTTGATCTAGCCTGTAGTGGGGGCACGGCATGCCGTGCCCCTACACTCTTGTGGATGCATGATTCCAACGTTGCGCAGGCATCCCACTCTTGATGCAAGGTCTTCGCTTTGACGACTATGCCCGAATCATTTCAGAAGATTGAACAGACGCTCCAGCAGCTTGGGGTTGGAAGCGACGAACAGGTATCGGCGTTGTTTCTAGAGGTACGGCAGAAGTTCAACGAACAAGAGGCTCTTCGCCGTAAGGAAAACGATCCTGCTAACCTTCAACAGTTTTGGACGATCTGGCTGGGCCGAAAATCCGGCGTGTTGACGAAAATTACCGAGAATTGGCTCAAGCCTTCCCCGCCTGAACTGAAGCGCATCGTCGGTCAGGAACTTAATTCGCTGAAAGCGCATGTCGAAGCTGTGCGCACGGACCAGCGCACGGCCTTGGAATCCGCGGCCGACCAAACGGCGCTTGCGCGCGAGCGCGAAGATCTTTCCTTGCCTGGGGTGATGCGGCCGGTCGGCTCCCGGCACCCGCTGCGCCAGACGTTCGAGGAGATCGAGCGGATTTTTCTCTCGCTTGGCTACACGGTGGTCGCAGGGCCGGAGATGGAAACTCCGTACTACAACTTTGAGGCGCTCAATATCCCCGAGCACCACCCGGCGCGCGACAATATGGATACGTTTTACATGGCGACGCCGCCGGGGGCCGGCCCGCTGCTGCTGCGCACGCATACCTCTCCCGTGCAAGTGCGCACGATGGAAAAGCAGCAGCCTCCCGTGCGCATTATCGTGCCGGGAAAGGTCTATCGCCGCGACAATCCCGACGCGACGCACGGATTCATGTTCCACCAGATTGAGGGGCTGGCCGTCGATACTGACATCACATTTTGCGATTTCAAGGGTACGGTCGAATATTTCGTGCGCGAATTTCTGGGGCCCAAAGTGAAGACGCGCTTGCGGCCGAGTTATTTTCCGTTCACCGAGCCTTCGGTTGAAATCGACGCGACGTGCATATTCTGCGGCGGCCCGGGCTGCAACGTCTGCAAGCAGTCGGGTTGGATTGAGTTGTTCGGCGCGGGGATGGTCGATCCGGCCGTCTACGGCTTCGTGAACTATGATGCGAAACATCTTTCCGGCTTCGCCTTCGGTTTGGGCGTCGAACGGCTGACGCAGCTCAAATACAATGTCAACGATTTGCAGCTCTATTTTCAGAACGACGTGCGGTTTCTGCGGCAGTTCCCGTAACGCAGCGGGATGAACTGCAATGAGCCATCGTTTCATTTGGCGGCCTGGGTTTGAAATCGAATGTGAGACGGTTTGTGGGTCGGAGCTTTAGCTCCGACATCTGGGTGCGGTGAACTTTGGCTTTAGCCCCTGCAGTTTCGGCGCCGATGAGCGCGTGTGGCAACACTCAACCCAGCCCACCAGCGGCTAAAGGCGCATTGAACGCCGCACTTATGTCACGGCTGAAGCCGTGACCCACAAACAGTCTCGTGCTCGAACGCAGGCTGCTGGGTATCAAGGCGCGAAAAAATAACGATGAAAATTCTTTACAACTGGCTTAAAGAGTT
>Ga0137412_10003722_pt1 | contig 12151 bp, 12 predicted proteins | sample CZODoug2_1_16fun_FD_122160 | JGI IMG/M metagenome (GOLD analysis project Ga0137412, IMG submission 122160) | Vadose zone soil fungal communities from Angelo Coast Range Reserve, California, USA - CZODoug2_1_16fungal (Hybrid Assembly) | ecosystem: Environmental > Terrestrial > Soil > Vadose zone...
GCTCCTGGACCAGGCCGTAGTAGTACATCGCCGAATCAATGTTGGCCTGCATGTTCTCTTCGCTGATGTCGATCTGACCCGGCTTGCGTTGCAAGCTGGTGTCGATCCAGTGCCGAACCTGTTGGCGGAAGTCATCGGGCACACCCGCCATCCGCGTGATGACCTCCACGGGGAACGGGCCGGAGAAGTCCTGCACGACGTCGAAGTTGTCCGGATCCACCTTGGCAAGATAGTGCTCGATCAGCTCAGTGACGGTTTCCTTCTGCGACTGGATGGCACGCGGTGTGAAGGCCTTGTTAAGCAGGCTGCGCATGTGGCGGTGGTCGGGCGGGTCCATGAAGATGATCGACTTCTGGGGCACCTCGCCGGTGCGCACCATGCTCAGGTCGCAGCCGCGAGCCGACGAGAACGAGTCGTGGTCCTTGAACGCCGCGGCCACATCCTCGTGCCGGGTCAGCGCGTAGAAGTCCTCTTGCTCGTCGTAGTACAGCGGTGCGTCGTCGCGCATCCGCGCGTAGATCTCGTACGGGTTCTCGAAGAACTCCTGCGAAACCGGGCTGAACACGACTTTGGGCTTGGTCACGGACTCCTCCTTCGCGGCGGGCTGATGGCCGGAAGCATTACGGCAGACGCTCCAACTGTAACGCTAACAGTTTCGTTGTCCAGATAGGCTGAAATCGCGCTCACTTCGTGAATGCCGCGTTGATTGCGTCGTCGAGAAGGCCGAGTTCGCCGCCGAGTTCGGCCGCGGTCTTCCGGACGACGGCGACGTCCTTGTCGACGAACTCGCCGACCATTTCGATGAACGCGTCGACGGAACCGCTGGCACCGACGATGCTCGCCACCCGGCTCGCCGCGCTGCCGTGGCCGATCGCGTCAAGCAACCGCTTCTCGTCGATGCCGAGTGAGTCACCGAGCCGCACGGCCTCGTGCAGCAGCCCGATCTGCGCGGCGAACAGCGTGTTGTTGACCAGCTTGACGCCCTGGCCCGCACCGATCGGGCCCACATTAAGGATGGGATCTGCGTAGCCCGACAACACCGGACGGGCCCGCTCGATGGCGTCATCTGACCCGCCCACAAACAGCGTCACGTGTCCTGCGGCGATGTCGTGCGGACTGCCGCTGACCGGCGCGTCGATCACGTCGACGCCACGTGACCCGGCTTGGGCGGCGACGCTCTCGGCCGTGCGCGGGCTTCCCGTGGTGTGGATGACGAGCACCGCTCCGGGTGCCATCGTCGACAGCAGAATGCTTTCCAAGCACACCTGCTGGACCTGCTCGTCGGTCAACACGCAGACGATGACGACCTCGGCTTCTGCCCCGACGTCGGCCAGGTCGGTCACCGGCTGCGCGCCGAGTTCACTGACGCCTCGCCGCTTCTCGACAGATCTCCCGAGCGCGCGAACCTCGTGGCCGGCCTCGACAAGGCGGCGCACCATGGGTGCGCCCATGCGGCCTGCCCCGACGAATCCGACCTGACTCATCGCGGATATTCCATCGAACCAAGCGCGGCGTCGGCCGCGTCGAACACTGCACCCTCGGGTGCCGATGCAATGGCCGCGAGGCTCGCTGCGTGGCGGACGTCCTTCTGCAGCAGTGCACCGGCGATCGGCGCGAGCCCCTCCACTGTTCCGCCGAAGACCGCAACGCTGGAAAGCGCCTTGCTGGTGGCGGATCCGCCGTTGAGGACCTCGGCGAGGCGTTTGCGCTCGATGCCGAGGGACTCGCCCAACTCGAGGGTGCTGATCGCGCTGCCCAGGTTGGCGGTGAACAGCAGGTTGTTCAGAATCTTGGTGACCTGGCCACTGCCGAGGGGGCCGAGATGGACGATGGGGTCGGCGTACGTTGCGAACACCGGTCTGCAGCGCTCGACGACCTCGTCCTCCCCGCCGACCATGACCAGCAGCTTTCCTTCTTCGACGGCCGGGCTTCCGCCGCTCACGGGTGCGTCGATCACCGAAACACCCTGTGCCGCAGCCTTCTCGGCGATCTCACGGCACGTGTCGGGATGAACGGTGCTGTGGATGGCGACGATCCCACCCGACGCCAATCCGGCCAGCACGCCGGTCTCGCCGTACAGCACCTCCCTGACGTCGTCGTCGCCGACCACGCACAGGCAGACGAGGTCACTGGCCGCCGCCAGCTCGGCCGGTGAACCGGCGGTCTTCGCGGCGGTGTCCGCGTACGGTTCCAGGCTTGCCGGCCTGCGGGCCCACAACGTCGTTTCGTAGCCGCCCTCGACGATCTGCCGCGCCATGGGGCCGCCTTGGCTGCCCAGTCCGATGAATCCGACGCGCATCAGCCCGCCTCCAATTTCGTTGTTGCGCTTGCCCGCGCGACCACACAGTCCTCGACGAACGACAAGACCCTCAGGTGGTAAGCCGCCGCGCTCACCGAGAGCGACAGGTTGTGCCCAGCGCCGACTTGTTCGTTGATCACAAAGCGCGGCGCCGCGGTGAACATCGCAGCGATCTCCGCAAGCGCTTCGGGGTCGGACTTCCACACTCGTTCGTGTTCGGCGACGCTGAATTGCACGGGGACCCGCACTTCGCCCGCAAGCGCCGGAAAGTCCTGCCGCGCCCAGTCTTTGACCATCGCGGCTTCATAGAGTGCACCCGTCGACGAGTTCGTGATCCCGGACAGCACATCGGCGGGATACAGGTGCGCGGGCTGCCAGAGCAGCTCACGCAGTCCGACCGGCCGGGTTGTCGCGGTGGCCGTCTTCAGGATTTCGTTGGCGGCGTCGGCGTACTGCAATCCGGTACCGGCCAATTCAAGGCCGATAAGGGCGGCGTGCTCGGCCGTTTCGTTGGCTGCCATCCGCACCGCCAGCTCGCAGCCGGCGGAGTGCGCGACCAGTAACAGCCCGGCACCGCGCGGGCTGGATCCGAGGATCTTGTCGATCGCTCCGTAAGCGAGTGCAACGCGTTGTTCTGGACGCTGCATCGCATCGGGGTAGGGAGCCGAGGCGCCGTAACCCGGCCGGTCCAGCGCTATCACGGTGTATCCGAGCGACGCTCCCGCGCGCAGTAGTGACAACCGCGGATGGCCTGGGCAGTCGAAATACGCTGCGGTGCTGGCACCCCCGTGGAACGCGACGATGACGCCGCGCGCATCGACCGCCGCTGCCATCAGACCGGACATCGGCACGCCGTCGACGAGGACGACGCGGGGCCGCGTAGCCGCCCCGGCGGCGACATCAGACCGCGGGTCGCTCATGAATCCGTCCGCAGGAGGAGCGCGCCGCTGGGGGTGAGGCCGCCGCTGCTGACCACCGCGACGTGAGCGTCTTTCACCTGACGCTCACCGGCCTCCCCGCGGAGTTGGACCACGGCTTCGTGGATCAGGCCCATCCCATGGGTGCGGCCGTGGGAAAGCTGGCCGCCGTGGGTGTTCAGCGGTATCACGCCGTCACGGGCGACGGCCTTGCCGCCGTCGAGGAAGTCTTTCGCCTCGCCGATGCCGCAGAAGCCGAGCGCCTCCAGCCAGGAAAGGCAGTTGAACGAGAAGCCGTCGTACAGCTCGGCGACGTCGACGTCCTTGGGCCGCAGTGACGTTCGGGTCCACAGGTGCGCGGACTGGCCGAGCACCTGCGGCTCGTGCGTCATGGTGGTCTGGTCCCAGTCGGTGCGTTCGATGATCTGGGTGCCGACGGCCTCGAACAGCACGGGCGGCTTGGGCATGTCATCGGCCACGTCGACGGCCGAGACGATCACCGCGATGGCGCCGTCGCACGGGACGTCACAGTCGTACAACCCGAACGGCGTGGTGATCATCCGCGCGTTCAAGTAGTCGTCCATCGTCATCGGGTCGCGATAGATGGCCGTCGGATTCAGTGCGGCGTTCGCACGCTGGTTCAGCGCGATCCACCCGAGGGTTTCCCTCGTGGTGCCGTAGCGGTGAAAGTGGCGCTGCGCGTTGAGCGCCAGGATATGGGCCGCCGAAGTCGCGCCGAACGGCATCTGCCAGCTCGAGGTGCGGGAGCCCCCTGGCGGGGACATCCTGCCCTCCTTCATCATCTGCTGGAACGTCGCCTCCCACAGCGTGCGGAAGCACAGCACGTGGCGGGCCATTCCGGTGGCGACGGCCATCATGGCCGCGATGACCGATCCGCCGGGACCAAATGTGTCCATGCCGCCGTTGATCCAAGTCGGGCGCAGCCCGAGTGCCCCTTCAAGAGCGCTGACACCGCCCTCGCCCATGCCGGCGATGTCGAGCCCCGGATACGTTGAGAGCCCGTCGATGTCGTCGAGTGTCAGCCCCGCGTCGGCGACCGCGGCCTCGCACGCCTCGATGGTCAGCGACAGCGGCGGGACCATCAGCCTGCGCCCGAGCCGGGAGGCGCCGATGCCGGTGATCGCGGACTTGTCCTCGAACTTCTCGGTTGTCAGCGGCGGCCGTACGAATCGGCCGAAGTCCTGCGGGGCGATCTCGTCGACGGGTTGCGGCCCGGTCCTTTTCTCGCCGGTTGGCCGAAACACCGGCAGCCAGACGACGCCTGCCTCGTCTTGGATCTTCTCGAACACCACCTCGACGGTCTGCCCCAGCTGCAGCTCGTCGGGGTCACACTCGACGATGTTGGTGGTCAACCGGACTCGCGGGTCCTCGACGATGGCGACCTGGGCCACGACATAGGGCGGAGGCAGATCGGGGAAGCCGAACCGGTGGTTGACGGTGAAGGCCGAAAGCGTGGCCGTGCCGGAAACGTCGCGTACGCCCATGTTGTGGCTGCGGCAGTATCGGCATACCGGCTGTGGCGGATGGATCAGCGCAGCACAGTCCTGGCACTCCTGGATGCGCAGGACGCCGTCGGCGCCGGCGGTCCAGAAGAACTCGTTCTGGAACGTGATTTCTGGCAGCGGTCGTGTCACCGGACGAAACCCCAGATCGCTTCATTGTCATCGGATTTGACATGAGGCTCGGGCGCCTCCTCCGCATTGAGCGCAGGCACGGCCGCGGCCCTGTGCCGGCCCATTTCGATGATCGCGTGCACCGGGCAGTCGAGAAGCGCACGCGTGACCGCGTCGTGGTCCGCCTTTGGGATCTCGCCGTTTCCCACCAGTGACGCGTACCCCCAGTCGTCGAGCGAAAAGTACTCGGGTGCGTGCCTTGCGCACGCGCCGAAACCGTCACACAGCGTGCGATCCAGTTTGATCCTCATGCCGGCATCACCGCCTCCACTTCATACGGGCGCACCGCACTGAAGGCGCCGGAATGGCATGTGGTGCAACCATTTTCCAAATGGCTGGCAACCATCTGGGGGAATTGAACCAGCAGGCTGGCCGCGACATTGGTGGCGCCGTCCAGCGTCGCGCACGCACCGCGGCCGCGTAGCACCACCGACCAGCGCTCCAGCCGGGCCAGGTCCTCGTGTGTCGCGAGCCCGTCGCGCAGCGCCTCGGTGACCGCCGACATCGCCGCGGTGCCGTTGAAGCAGGAGCCGCACTGTCCCGCGTTTTCGCGGTCGTAGTAGGCCATGACCGATGCGCCGACCGCGACCGGGCAGTCGTCGGTGAGGATGGCGATCGCGCCGCAGCCGAGCCCGCTGTTGAGTCTGCGCAGGCTCTCGTGGTCGAGCGTGGCGTCGAGCATGTCGCGATTTACCAGGCCTGCGAAGTAGCCGCCCATCAGCACGCCGCTCACCTGATCGGCGGGCACACCGTGCACCTTCAGCAGGTCGGTGAACGCCACCCCGTGCGGAATCTCGTATAGCGCCGGCGGCCGTCCGGCTCCCGTGATCGTTGCGAGGAACGTGCCCGGCGATGTGGAGGTGCCATGCTCGCGGAAGGCCTCTGCGCCGTGCCGGCGCAGGAATGGCAGATTGGCCAGCGTCTCGACATTGCTCACCAGTGTGGGAAGACCCGCCACACCCTCTTCGAACGGGCGCGGAGGCTTGTCCGTTGGCTTGGCCGGGCCGCCGTTGAGGACGCGTACCGCCGCGGTCTCCTCGCCGGCCACGTAGGTCGGTTCGACCGCCACCACGCTGATCGCGAGCCCGTTGAGCGCCGCGGGGTCGACTTCGGCCAGCGCTGTCTCGACGGACTCGGCGGCGCGCCGATCGGAGACGTACACGTTGGCGCGAGCCGCCTCGACCATCCGCGCTGCCAACCGGAGTCCGTCGAGGACCAGGTGTGGTCGATGCCGCAGCAGCCACCGGTCCTTGATCGACGCCGGTTCGCCCTCCTCGCCGTTGGCGACCACGATGGCGCCGCCGCGGCGACGGCCGTTGTCGCGCACGGTGCGCACCTTGACAGCCAACGGGAACGCCGCGCCGCCGCGCCCGAGCAGTCCGGACAAGTCGACCTCGTCAAGCAGGTGATCGACCTCGTCGAGCGGTTGATAGCCGCCCTGCTGGCGGTACTTGGCGAAGTCCTCGCGGTCCTCGTCGCCCTGCCGCAGCAGCCGCGGCTCGATGCCGGGCCACGCCGCGATGGTCAGGGCCGTGGTGGTCGTCATGACCGTCCACCGCCCGCGGATAGGCTTGCGGCCGTGAGAACCGCGGTGGTGCGTATCCGGGTGGACCCGGCTGGGCAGCTCACCCCGGCCCAATTAACCGAAGGCATGGTCAACCTCCGTAATTTGGCGGCCCCGGCCGGTATCGACGTGCTCGAGAACAACCTCGCCGCGATGCCCGCGGGTCGGCGTGAAGTCGAAATGCTGATGGTCGGCAGCGGACCCGACGACCTGAAAGCCAGCGCGGTGGCCTTGTGCGCCAAGGCGTTCGGTACCGAGCCCGAGCCCGGGGTGCTGACGTACATAAGTAGGGGAACCGACGACGACGCCCACGGTGTGCTGGCCGGATTCGGTCTCACCGGCGACATCGAACGCGTGCCTAGCGATGACGGCCTCGACGTGATTCACGTGACCCTTCGCAAGACCGACCTGGAACGCATCCCGGAAAGCCGCGTCCATACGGCGCTGGAGGCGTCGCTCAACTGCGAAGTGCACATCCGTACGACGTGAGCTTGTTGGGTGCTCCTCTCGTCCGCGCTCCATCTAGCCGTCCAGGAACTTCAGGATCGCGGGCGCGGCCTGCACCCACGTGTCGAACATGTTGAAGCGCTTCACCTTTCCCGAGGCACGCTGCTCGCCCGCACGCTCCCAGGCGTCCTCCGGCCACGGCGGGTCGATAAGCTTCGAACCCTTGATCAGGCAGCTCACCTCGAGCGAGGTTCGCTTCGGGTGGTCCAGGTCGTTCTCGCCGCCGCGGATGATCAGTGTCGGCACCTTGATGTTGTCGAACATCTCGTCCTCGACACCGGGGATCGTCTGACCTGGTTTCGGCACGAAGGCGTTGAGCCAGCGCAGCATCAGCTTGAGAAACTCGTCGGGGTTTTGGCCTAGGATACGCTGCTCGTTGTTTGGGTTCTCGGCGATGCGCTCTTTCCACTCGCCAATGCGGGCAACGTCCTTCATGCCGCCGCCGCGGACCGCGAGGATGCTGGGCACGATGTAGTACGAGCCCAGCACAAACGAGCCGTACACGCCGCCGACGATGTTCCACACCACCAGCTTTCGTACGATCTCCGGGTAGAGCATCGTGGTCAGCATCGAATCACGGGCACCGCCCGAACCGCCCGCGATATAACAGGGCCCGATGTCGAGGCCGGTGATCAACGCGTGCAGCGTCTCGGCCCGCATGTGGGATTCGCTCTGTCCGTAGAATGCGACGTCGGACTTGCCGCAGTTCGGCCGGTCCCACAGCAGCACCCGATAGCCACCCTTGACCAGCTCTTGCGCCAACGGCCGCAGCCCGTCGATGTCCTTGCTGTACCGGCCACCCGGCGTGAGCGCTATGAATTCACCCTTCTTACCCAGGATTTCGTAAACGACGTTGCCGCCGTTGATTTCCATGGTCTTCTCGCCGCGCTTGCGCTCGGGCCCGGCATCTTCAGTTGTGGTCATGCCATCACCAATACATCGTTACCGACGACGCGGACGGGATAGGTACGGATACTCCACTCCGGTTTGACCGCGGTGGTTCCGGTTGCGAGTTCAAAACCCCATTGATGCCAAGGGCAGTGGATGAACTCGTGATCGCGGACCATCACCGAGTCACCCGGCACGCTTTCGTCCACGATCGTGCGGCCGCGGGTACGGCCTGAGCACAGCGGACCGCCCTCGTGCGGGCAGTAGTTCGCGATGGCGTAGAAAGAGCCATTAACGTTGTACACGCCAACCCCGTGCCTGCCGATCGGCACCAATTTGTGGGCGCCGGGCGCGATTTCGTCGACCGTGGCCACGACATGCTCACGCCCCTGCGCCAGCCGGGGCGGCTTCTTCTCTTCGCTCAACTCAGAACACCCTCACCTGGCCCTCGAGGGCCGGAACAGTCTCAGGCAGGTGGTAAGTCGCGATGCCGTTGCGGAACATGATGTTCTCCCTGGCGTGTTCGGGGAGGTGCTTGACCAGCCAGCGTGGGTCGTCGAACGTCCAGTGCGGGTAATCCGATGAGAAGAGCAGAATCTTGTCGCACTCCATCCACTCGAACGCCCGCATCAACTCGGTCTTGTCCTCGGGGTAATCCAACGGCTGGGTGGTGAACTTGATGTGGTCCTTGACGTATTCGGACGGCTTGCGCTTGATGTCGACCCACGACTTGCGGGCTTCGTAGATGGCGTCCATCCGCCACATCAACGGCAGGATCCAGGTGAACGCGTGCTCGACGAACACGATGCGCAGGGTGGGGAACCGGTCGAAGACCCCGTCGAAGACCAGGCTCATCACCTGGTTTGCCGCCAGCAGCGAGTAGGTGACCATGAAGTCGTGGTTGTAGCTGGGGAATCCGACCGGCGGGATGGGCAGTTCCTCGTGGTGGCCGCGGGACAGGTGGCAGCTCACGGTGATGTCGTGCTTGGTGGCGGCTTCCCAGATCGGGTCGTACTTCGGATCGCCCCATGACGGGCGTGGCTCGGCCTTGATCAGAATCTGACCCATATAGGGGTGCCCGGCCCAGCGCTCGATCTCGCGAGCGCCGTCCTCCGGTGACTCGATCGCGGCGCAGATGGAACCGCGCCAACGCTCATGCCAGTTGTTGTGGCTGTCTAGCCAGTGGTTGGCCTGCCAGTCGTTCAAAGCGCAGCTCATCGCATGATTCGCCTCGGGGAAGCGCGCCGGATAGGCGGCAGGCTCGAGGATGGCGATGTCGGAGCCGGCATCCATGATCAACTGCTTGAACGCCAGGTCGGGGTCGCTGCCCGCGAACTCGCCGTCGGCCGGAAACGTGTCCACCCGCATCGCGTAGGCGTGCGCGTAGTCCGGCGCGTCGTAATAGATCTGGTCCCCGATCTTGCGTGTCAGGAAGTACTTGCTGCGCCACGGCTCCGGGATGTACTGGGTCAGCACCCCACTCCTGGGCGTCGGATGGACGTCGGAGTCGACGCACCGGACCGCGACGCGCTCGGCCGCCGGTGTCCGCTCTGTGGTTGACGTGACCGTTGAAGTCATCATGGTCTCCCTTGATCGCCAGGTCTTCTATTACTGTGCGCTGACGCCGGCCCCGACGTCTATGCCATACAGCTGTGCGGCGTTTCGCCAGCACAGCTTGTCGCGCTGCTCGTCGGTATATGAGGCGGGCACCTTCAACTCGTTGAGCTGCCAGTGCGGATAGCTCGACCCGTACATCACCATGTCGTCCTTGCCGGTGAAGCCGAACCACTCCCCGGCGAACTCGGTGTCACCAGGACCGTCCATCGCGCCCTGGATGAAGTACGTATGGCCTGGCAGGTAGTCGCTGGGCATTTTCGGCGCCCACGGCGTCTGTTCGAGATGGGGGCGGCCGAAACAGTCCATCCGCCAGATGAACGGTGTCAGCAGGTCGGCGGCGCCGTCCGCCCAAACGAACTTCAGCGCGGGCATCCTCTCGAATACCCCTTCGGCGATCATGTTCATCAGGTGGTACAGGTAGTTGAGCGCCATGAAGCTGACGTACTGCTCATAGGTTCGGGGAACACCCGACGGCGTCGGCGCGAACGAGAGCCCGGCACCGACCTCGATGTGCACCGAGACAGGCAGGTTCGCTTCGACGGCCGCTTCCCACAGCGGCCAGTACTGCGGCTTGCCGTAGACCTCGCGTGACTGCAGCGGAACCCCGATCTGTACGACGCGTGGGTGGCTGGCGTACTTTTCGACCTCGCGCAGCGCACCGGTGATGTCATCGGGGTTGACCCGGATGGTGCCGCGGTACCGGTCGGCATACGAGTTGCCCTCCAGCCAGCGCGACACCATCAACTCGTTGTGCGCGGCCGCGATCGCGGTGCCGAGATGGCGATCGGGCATGATCCCGCGGGTCATCGGGTGCAGGATCGCGACGTCCACCCCTCGCTCGTCGAACAGCTGCCCGCCGACAAACTCGGGGTCTGAACCGGGATATTGGCGATCCGGCCCCTTGGTATTCGATGCGTACTCGCCGCCAGGAGCGCCGTACCAGTCCATCTCGTAATCCGGGAACCCGCGGCTCTTGAATGGCTCGCGAAGAAAGCTCCGCAGGTCCTTGTTCGACTTGGAGAAGATGTGCACGCTGGCATCGATGACAGGCGTGGTCGCGCCGTCAGCATGTTCGATCACCTAGGGCCTCCGATGTCCATCCGGTCGGCCGAAACGCAGATCGGGCTAAGAGCATGCGCCCGCACCGGACATACAGCCATAGTAAAGCCTTGTTCTTCAAAGGCAAGAATTTGGTTCTCCAGCAGATCGCTTACTTCTTCGCAGGTCAGGGTGTGCGCTGGTCAGTCGCATGGCGTGTGCCTCGCGAAACGCGGTAGTCGAATCCAGAGAACGGTTACAGCATCTAAGGAGAATGTTATTCTCGTGCCTACGTGACGAGCCCCCGGGAGGCCGTGGTGTTACTGGAGTTCGACGCCGATCAACGGCTGTGGCAGGAGACCGTCCGCGACGCAGTCGCCAAGCAGTGTCCGCCGAAGCTGGTCCGCAGCATCGCCGAGGACGGCGTCGATCCGAGCCCGTTGTGGAAGACCTACGTGGATGCGGGCTGGACGGAGCTGACGGATCCGGAGAACGCGGTCGAACTTGCGATCGTGCTGGAGGAACTCGGCCGCGCCACCGATCCGACTCCGTTCCTTGCGACGTTGACCCAGTTCGCCCCTTTGGCCGGAGACCGCTTCGATTCACAACAGGCGGGCACGGCCGTATACGGCGGAGTCACCGCCCACCGCGATGCCGACGGCTGGGTGTTGTATGGGACGGCGCATCACGTGCTCGACGGTGATCGTGCCGAAAGGCTCGCGGTGGTCACCGACGCCGGCGTGTTCGTCATCGACGCGGGCGAGGCGGTGGTGCGCCGCAGTCCGGTGTTCGATCCGGTGCTCCACATCGCAGAGGTGTCGTTCGACGGTGTGCACGTGCCGGACACCGAGCGCGTCCACGTCGATGCGGAGCGGGCCTACCATGTCGCGCTCACCGGCATGGCGATCACCACCGTCGGCGCCTGCCAACGCATCCTCGATCTGGTCCTCGAAGGCGCTGCGGGCAGGCGCGTTGTAGCCGTTGTTATTATCGGAGTCTATGTCCAGGTCCAGAGTCGTTTGGCTTCCCGAAGGAAATGTCAGCGGCGCCACAAAAGTTTCATATGCGTGATTATGAGAGTGAAAGATTGGATCCACTTCGATCTGAGGTTCGCACGCGTCCGGATTTGCGACGCCATTATTCCTGTTCGCGACATAATTGTCGCAAACGTGTGAGTCAGGTGTCGTCTGGTCCACGCGACCCATCCAAAGCGATCCGAACCGCGCGTCGCAAACCGCCGCAGGCATTGCCACAAAAACGCCATCGCTGACGCCATTGTTGCACGCCGAGCCGGGCGGGTTCGGCTCGACATAGACAGCCGTTTGGCAGCAGTCTTTGCCTGCTGGTAACGCCGTGCAGTCCATCTGTGAGACGTACCACGAGCCGGGCCCGATGTAGTAACCTGCCCAAGGATTGGGATATGGAATGTCAATGGGCGTGTAACGCACGGGCGGGACGAACGAAAGCGGTGTACACGTTGAGCCGCCGGGGATTTCAATATTGTTGCGACTCCAGGCGCCGATGTTCCAATAGTAGCTCGAGATGAAGTCCCGGAAATTGTAGTGCCATTGCTTGAACTTGGGCGGCGACCTTTCATCTGGCTTAACCGCAAGATGAGGACTGACCA
>Ga0137412_10003723_pt1 | contig 12150 bp, 8 predicted proteins | sample CZODoug2_1_16fun_FD_122160 | JGI IMG/M metagenome (GOLD analysis project Ga0137412, IMG submission 122160) | Vadose zone soil fungal communities from Angelo Coast Range Reserve, California, USA - CZODoug2_1_16fungal (Hybrid Assembly) | ecosystem: Environmental > Terrestrial > Soil > Vadose zone...
TTCTTCGCCTGCTGCCGCGCAGGCTCCGGTGATCGTGCCGATTATCGTTGATACGGCGGTGCCGATCATCGCCGCTGCAGTGAAGCCAAAGCCGAAGCCGGCCGGAATTGATAAGTTTGAAGGCTTCGTGATGCATGCAAACAACGCGCAGATCACCGTGCGCGCGAAAGGGAACGACATGGCTATCAGGACGTTCCCCCTCTCGGAAGAGGCATCGGTGAAAATGCAGAAAATCGTCGACCGGGGCGGCTACCAGTACGGCGACAAAGTGACGATTTTGTACGAGTCCGCCACCTCCAAAGCAGTCAAGGTCAAAGGCAAACCTTCGAAGCCCATTTGATTCGCGGAGCGGCAGCATGCTTCGCCTGCCTGCGGTTGCCGGACGCTTCTATCCCTCCGATCCTGCGGAACTAGTAGCACTGATTCGCAAATACACCCACAGCGATCCAGGCCAGCCACATATTGCGGTTAGGGCCTGCCTGGTACCGCACGCCGGTTACGTCTATTCAGGACACGTGGCCGGCGCGGTGCTTGGGCGGCTCAGCATGCCCAGGAAAATCATTATTCTGGGCGTGCGGCATTACCCGCGGGGTGAGCCGGCGGCGATACTCTCGAGCGGCGCATGGCGCACCCCGCTCGGCGACGCGCGGATTGACGAGGCGCTGGCAGAAGCGCTGAAAGAAGCCTGCCCGCTGCTGCGCGAAGACCACGTGGCGCACAGCGCGGAGCATTCGCTGGAAGTGCAGTTGCCGTTTCTCCAGGCGCTGGCGCCGGAATTCACATTTGTTCCGTTGGCTCTCGGAACGGTGCGATTCGAATCCCTGGTGAGTGTGGGAGAAGGGATCGCGCGGGTGCTTGAGAGTGCCAAGGAGAACGTGCTGCTGCTCGCGACCTCGGACTTGAATCATTACGAGGATGACGCCACAACGCGCATCAAGGACCGCAAAGCCATCGAACAGTTGCTGGCGCTGGATGCGCGCGGGCTATACGACACCTGCCGCAACGAAGAGATTTCCATGTGCGGGCTCGGACCGGCGGCAGCGACGCTCACGGCGCTGAACGTGCTGGGAGTGAAAAAATCGGAATTGGTGAAGTATGCGACCTCCGCGGATGTGTCCGGCGATCTCAACGCCGTCGTTGGCTATGCGGGGATGATCTTTTCCTGACTGGTACGAACAGGAATTTCCTGCCGCGCAAAAAGAAACGGCTCCCCATGGGGAGCCGTTTCTCTCGATCGTTTGCGATTTGCTTAGTGTGGCCGGCCGGAGGACGGGTGCGAAGACGACGCCGAAGCAGGGGCGGAAGAGGACGACGATCGTCCTGCCGAACTTGCGCTCGAAGAGGCAGAGCCGCTCCACGTGGTTCCACCTCTGCTGGCGGTGGAGCTTCCTCGTTCACCCCCGCCCGAGTAGCGCGGCGCCGGCGGCGGGACGCTATTGCGCGCCGGCGGAGAAGAAGCGCTGCGTGTCGCCGGTGGCGCTATAGGAGTGCGCGACGGCGTGACCGCGGTGGATGTCGAAGCAGGAGTCGAAGTCCGTCCATTTTCGATGCGCATCTCGCTGCTCTTCGCGGAAGAGGAAGGCGCGGAAGAATTCGTATTCACGAAGCGGTGTTCGCGCGCATCGTAGCCGATGGAAGAATCCTTGCCGAGCGAGACGCCACGAACTCCGGAGTTACTTTCGACCACCGTCCTCGAAACGCGCGTTGGCGGCCCGCTGGCCACAAGGCTGCCGCTCAGGCCTTCGCGCGGCGGTGACTTCAACGTTTCCCATTTTTGTCCGTGCTCGACAGGCATGACCTGCGCGCTCACGCCTTTCGTCCCCACGTTAGCGAGAACGCCGCGCTCCAAATTCAGAGGAGTCTTCCCTTTTTGATCGAGCGGATGCATGGGCACAATGCCGCTCTTGCCGCTCTGGCGAACAAAGACCGCCGTCACCGGACGATAGATGGGACGCGGGGGATGAACGCCACGGGGGAATCGCCTTCCCGGGCCGGCGGGATACCCTGGGTATCCGTAGAGAACCGGCGGGGAATAAAACCAGCCGCCGCAGGAGGAATCGAAGAGCCACCCTCCATAGTGATAGGGAGCCCAGCCCCACGGCTGATAGCTGAGCCAGGTCCAGCCAAAAGCGGGATCCATGATCCATTGCCCATTCGTGAATGGGGACCAGCCGAGGCCCACGCCAAACGGCCTCCAACCGTATCCATAGGCCCCGCAGGAGGAAAAAGCGCCATAGGTATACAGATCGGCGAATCCCGGGGCGTAATAAGGCGAACCTGTGTATTGCAGTGCCGAGGTCGTGGCGGTGGAGACGCTGTCGATGCGCCCGGAAACCCAGTGATCGAAGTCATCTTCATCCGGCAGGCGGGCGACATTTACGGAAGAATCGTCACCCGCTTTTAGCGAAAGGGACTGGCCCTTTTGAAGCCGCGTGGTGTTCTTCTTGTGCACGACGGAAACGCGGCCCTTAAAAGTTTCGACCGTGCTGCCGTCGTCGTAATTATCAAGGCGGAAACCGCTCCGGCCGTCGGCTTCCACAGTGAAGTCGCCCCCGGTGACGCTGAAATAGTCGCCGCTCGCAGGATTCACATAGAAGGAAGCGCTGCCCTGACGCAGAACGAGGCGTGTGGTGCGCGCGCCGTCATTGAGCGAGAGGTCATAAAACTCAAGAACGGTGTTTTCTTTCAGGAAAGCCATGGCGCCGTTCTCGAATTCCACTTCGACGCGGCCTTTGTCCGTGGCCAGAACGTAGCCTTGGCGAATGGGCAGGTTCAGCTCGGCGTTTTCCCACCCGGCCTTCGAATCAGCGAGGGGATCACCATGCGTCTCCCGGGCAAACCGGACATCGCCCTGAACGAGGCTCAGGCGGATGATGCGGGCATGGCTGGAATCGGCCGCGGCTGGATCGGCGCCCACGAACAGCGAACTCAACAGAATCACCAAAATGGAAGGAATCAGTTTGCGGGAAGTCATATTCACCCCCTCACGGGGACTCGGCCTACATCATTAGACGGTTAGAAGAGCGGGCCGGTTGCGTGCAATGTGCCCTGAACTATCGTCTCGCCGGGGGATGACGGCGTCAAGGGCGGACTGCGCTTCGGGGTAACGAACTGAAGAAGCTGCAATATGGACCGGGGTTTATGCACAAAATAAGATAACTGAAAATTCTTGCTCCTTTGTTCCTTGACACCCCCAAACTGAAACGCTAGTTTCAAAAGGGGGTAGCGTCAGGCCGGACTTGCGCTGTGTCCTGCGGTCCGTCGTCCTTAGGAAGAAAAGGGCGTTTGCGAGCCAAATGGAGTTTGCTCACGACCGCAGAGCAGTGCATTCCTATACTTCTGGGGGAAATTTATGCGAAGCATTCCTAGACTTTTGGCCGTTGCACTGGTGCTGGTTGGAATTCTGACGAGTACGCACGCTTACGGACAGGGCGGCGCGACGGGAGCTGTCAGCGGCGCAGTGGTGGACACGAGTGGCGGGTCGGTTGCCGGAGCTGAGGTGCAGATCATCGACACGCGCACGGAGTCACTGGCGCGCAAGGTTACAACAAACGCGGACGGATTGTTCGTCGCGCCCCTGCTCCCTCCAGGAACCTACATCGTGGTGGTAAATAAATCGGGCTTCGCGCAGGCCAAAGCCTCGGGCATTGAAGTGCGCGTGACGGAGACCACCAAAGTCACGATCGCGCTCAAGCCCGGTGCGGTGAGTGAGAAGGTGGAAATATCCGCGCAGATTACCAGCGTGGAAACGACGAATGCCGTGACCGGTCAGTCGCTCGGCACGGAGACGGTGCGGGAATTGCCGCTGGCCACGCAGAACTATCAGCAGTTGCTGACGCTTTCGGCCGGTGCGCAGAGCGAGCTGAACGCCTCGGCGCAACTGGGGCGCGGCAATGTGCGCGTGATCGTGAACGGCCAGCGCGAGGACAACAACAATTACCTGATCGAGGGAATCAGCGCGACGGACTACAACGTAGCCCAGGCAACGTACGTTCCTTTGCCGAATCCCGATGTGATCCAGGAATTCAAGGTGCAAACATCGCTCTACGACGCGAGCCAGGGGCGCAACGGCGGAGGCAACGTCAACGCCATCCTCAAATCCGGCACGCGCGAGTTCCATGGTGATTTGTATGAGTTTTTCCGGAACGACATTTTAAACGCCAACGATTATTTTTTGAACGCGGCGGTCCAGAAACGCCCGCCGGTGAAGCAAAACATTTTCGGCGGCAGCCTTGGCGGGCCAGTGGGCCGGGAAAAGTACGGCTTCTTCTTCGCCAACTACCAGGGGACGCGGCAGCGTAGTGCGCTTTCCCCGGGCACTCAGATTAACAATCCAGGCTTCCCCATCCTTCCCTCCAATCGCACCTCACCCACTTTTCGGTCTGACCTTGCCGCGATCTTCAGCACGCCAGCGACGGGCCCCACAGCCAACAACAGCAAGGGGTGCCCGGCTTCGCCAATCACCATCGATCCAGTCATTGTTTCCCTGCTGCAGTTCAAGAGCAATCAGTTCGATGATCCTGGCGGTTATCTAATCCCGTCGGTTCCGGGAACCCCGGGCGTCAACGTCAATGCGGATACCTGCCAAGTTAGTTTGAATACTGCTCCGCTGATCGTCAGTAAGCCGGGGAAATATACCGACGATCAATTCACCGCCAATTGGGACCGGGAGTTCCGCGGCGCCGAGGACAAGATTGCGGCACGGTTCTTCTTCTCGGATTCCGCTTCATTCCTGCCGTTCGGAGCGGGCGGGCTGCAGGCCTCGCTCGGCGGAACACTGGCGAGCAGCATCAGCGCCACGGATTTGAATTTTCCTTACGACATTCCCGTGCACGGGCGCTTTTTTAGCGTGAACGAGACGCATCTGTTTTCTCCCATGCTGGTCAATGATTTCCGGTTCGGCTTCGTACACATCAACGACAGCCTGGTCAACGTGCCGCCCGTGACCGTGGCGGATGTGGGTATCGACCGGCCTACGAACAACATCACAAAATCCATTTACAAATTCACGCTGGGAAGTTCCGGCTTTCAGATTGGGCCTACGCCTCCTGCGGACCAGTTCCAGAATCAAAACACATTCAACTTCGTAGACACCGTTAGCTGGGTGCGTGGGGCGCACCTCTTCCGGTTCGGCGGGGATTACACACGCATCATTCTCGACAAACTATTTCCGCAGACCTTCAACGGCCAGTTGTTCTTCGTGAACTCCCCCGGGCAGCCAGGGGCCGCCGGAGGACTCACGGATTTCCAGAAGGTTCTCGCCGGTCAGGTGGACTTCAGTTTCGGCGGCGGCGGGGTATACAACCATGAATACCGCAACAACAACTTGGGGTTCTTCGCGCAGGATGACTGGAAAGTGCGGCCGGATTTGACGCTGAATCTGGGCATCCGCACGGAACTTTTGGGCGCGTTCTACGACAATCTTTGCCACATTGGCAATTTCGATCCGCAGCTCGCGAACGGCGGAAAGTATCCCTTTGTCTACGGAGGCTGCGCAAACCAGCTGAAGGTGGCCGGCCTGAGTGGATCCGGCAATAACACCACGTACAAAAACAACTACACGACGGGTCTGGGCCCGCGCCTGGGGTTTGCCTGGGACCTGTTCGGCCACCACACGACAACCGTTCGCGGGGGGTATGGAATCTATTTCGTCCGCGAGGACGTCGGCACGGTGGACCAGCTATCGTTCCAGGCTCCGTATCTTCCCATTGCCTTCGGCGGGGGCGGTCCGGGAGGCTTGTCCAACTTTTTTCTCACGGGCGTAAACGCTCTGCCAAAAGCTGGCGTGCTCGACTCCAATTTCGTGCCCTGCCTCGGTGCGCTGCAGAGTTTCCCGCTCGATCCGGTCACGCACCTGCCGGACACGCGCCAGTTTCCGAACTATGCCTGTGCCAACGGTAGCGCCGGGCTGGTCCCCTCGCAGTTCCTGTTTGTGCTGACGGTGCCCCGCGACTTCAAGGCCCCCAACACCCAGCAGTGGAACCTGACAATACAGCATTCGCTTGGGAAGAACTGGGTGTTCGAGGCCGGATACGTGGGAACCCACGCGGTTCACCTGCGGGAGACGCGCACAAGCATTCAGGCCAAGCTGGCAACCGCGGCCAATCCGCTGAAGGTCACGGCGGAAGACGGAACGCCCTTCATGATTACGGAAAGCACGGCTGGCAATGGAGTGGCGCGGTCGAATCTGCAGGGGCTCAATGGCTACGGCGGCTTTCAGCTTTTTGCTAACGATGCCTATTCGCACTACCACTCGCTGCAAACCACTCTTTCGCGGCGCTGGGGGGCGGGCTACTTTCAGGCGGCCTATACCTGGTCAAAGTCTACGGACGCGACCTCCAGCGGCAATACCGCGCTGAACACGGCGTTCAATGATGAGACCGACCTGAAGTTCTCACGCGGATTATCCGACTTCGACCGCCCGCAACGGTTCGTCGTGAGCTATCGCTACGACTTGCCGTTTAGGAAAGGAGCAACAGGAGCGCAGGGAGCTTTGCTGAGCGGCTGGGCCCTGAGCGGCATCACCATCTTCCAATCAGGCACTCCGTTCTCTGTCACCGATTCTGCCTCGGGCACGGCCTATCTCGGGGCCGGGCTGGCTTCAGCAACACTCGGTGCGCAGCTCGCCTCGGGAGGCTCGGTTGGCGCGGGAACAACATCCGGCGACATTCATTCCCGGCTGAACGGCTATCTCAACCTCAGCAACTTTACAACAGCGCCTGCAGCCGACCCGGTCGGTTGCCTTGCCGATCCAAACTTTGCCTGCACCACCGCATTCGGAGATCTCGGCCGGAACATCTACCGTGGCCCCTTCCAGCAGAACTGGGACTTCTCTTTGATCAAGAATTTGAAGATCACCGAGCGGCAGAGCCTCCGGTTCACCACCGACTTCTTCAACATCTGGAACCACGTCAACTTCGCGAATCCGTCGCAGGCCGACGTGGAGAACCCCTCGACGTTTGGCAAGATCTTCTCAACAGTGGGAACGCCGCGACTGATTCAGTTTTCGCTGCGTTACGCCTTCTAGCTCACAATCTGGAGACCATCGGCGGCAGGGACTCGAGCCCAGCAGGTGCCCTGCTTTCTTCGCAATCGAGCGAGCCAGCGCGGGCTGGCCGCGCTACCCGGTGACGCCGCGCTTCGCCGCGAAGTGATAAGATTCCCATCCGGATAAGGCCATGAAACGAATCGCATCACGCATTTCTCAATTGAATGGCGAAGGCGCGCTGGCGGTTTATTCGCGCGCCAAAGAACTCGAGCGGCAGGGGCGGTCGATCATTCATCTGGAACTCGGCGAACCGGATTTTCATCCCGCCGCGCCGGTCGTGGATGCGCTGCGCGACGCCGTAGCAGCGGGGCGCGACCGTTACTGTTCCACGCGAGGCTTACCGGCTTTGCGCGAAGCGATTGCGGAGTATTTGAAGCGCACGCGCCGCGTACCTGCAACGGCGGAGCAGGTCCTGGTGGCCCCGGGCTGCAAAATGGCTCTCTCCCTCGCGATGATGGCGCTGATCGAGCCCGGCGACGAGGTGCTCTACCCCGATCCCGGATTCCCCATTTATCCATCGTTCACTCGCGGGCTGGGCGCCACGGCCGTTCCTTTTGGGCTGGAAGAGAAAAACAAGTTTCAGCCCGACGTGGATGAAATCGCGCGAAAGATCACGCCGCGCACGACCATGCTGATCTTCAACTCACCGAATAACCCAACGGGAACGGTGTTCAGCGATGCGCTTCTCGGGCAACTCGCCGGGCTCGCGACGAAGCACCATCTATGGGTCCTTTCAGATGAGGTCTACGCGCGCATTCTGTTCAGCGGGGAATACAAGTCCATCTGGTCGCTTCCCGGCATGGCGGAGCGCACCGTGATCATTGATGGATTCTCCAAAAGCTTTGCCATGACCGGCTGGCGGCTGGGGTACGCCGTGGCGCCCGTGGAGGTGATCGATGCCATGGACCTGCTGGTGCTGAACACGTTTACCTGCGCGGCAGAATTTACCCAGGTGGCGGCCATCGAAGCGCTGCGCGATTCCACAAACGCTGTCGAAGCGATGGTAGCGGAGTACCAGAAACGGCGGGATCAGTTTGTCGGCGGTCTCAACAACATCCCCGGATTTCGCTGCCAGGCCCCGGATGGTGCTTTCTACGCGTGGGTAAACATCGAAAATACGGGGCTCTCCGCGGAGGATGTGCAGAAGCTCTTGCTCGAAGAGGCAGGCGTGGCGGGAATTGCCGGGGCGGCCTTCGGTCCGGGCGGCAAAAAATATCTGCGCTTCTCGCTCGTCAGTGCCCGGAATCTGCTTGAGGAAGCTTTGGAACGCATCCAGCGCGTTGCGGTTCACTGGCGCGCCGCGGTTTTGCGTTGATTTGTGATTTTTGGATGGTTGTGGGATGCCCAGGGAGCTGACGGGGGACCGGAAAAAATGAAACATTTGATTCACGTGGGAATTGCTCTGCTCGGGACCCTCGCGGGAACTGCCATGGCGCACGCGCAAGCGTCTCCGCTCCCTAGCGCTGACGTTCAGAGAACCTACGACCGACTGCTGAAGCAGATCGACCAGATTCCCATCTACGACAACCACTCGCACGCAACATTCCCGGATGATTCCGACATGGACGCCATGGCTTCGCCTCCCGAAGAAAGCACGGTGCTGCGCCTCCGCGACACGAATCCGGAATTTGTCGCCGCCGCCAAGGCGCTCTTCGGCTACCCCTATGATGATTTCAAGCCCGAACACGCGAAGTGGCTCGTCGACAAGAAGAAAGCCGCGGAAGCCGCGGGCGGCACGGCGTATTGGGACAGCATCCTCGACAAAATGAATATCGAGATTTGTCTGGCCAATCGCGTGGCGCTGGCCGCCTACCTCGATCCCAAGCGGTTTCATTGGGTGTTCTTCGTCGATTCCTTCCTCTTTGCTTTCGACAACCACAGTCTGATCGCCAAGAACGGCGACATGGCCGTATACATTCCGCTGCAGGAAAAAGTGCTGCAGCGTTACCTGAAGCAGGAAAGCATGAATGGCCTGCCCGCCGATCTAGCTGGCTACGAGGCCTTCGTCCGCCAAACGCTCGCGGACAACCAGAAAAAGGGCGGCGTGGCCATGAAATTTGAGGCCGCTTATTTCCGCACCCTCTATTTCCGCGATCCGAGTCGTGAAAAAGCGGAAGCGATTTATGCCCAGTTCCGCGCCGCAGGGGTGCCCTCCGAAGAGGATTATCGCACGTTCCAGGATTACATCTTTCGCGTGCTGATCGATCAGGCGGGCAAGCTGAAACTCCCCGTACATTTTCACAGTGCGGTCGGCATTGGTGACTACTTCAGCCTGCGCAACGGCAACCCGCTGAATCTGGAAAACGTGCTGCGCGACCCGCGCTACAGCAACGTGAATTTCGTACTGATTCACGGCGGCTACCCCTACACTCTGGACATGATCTGGCTGACAGCCGCGAAGAACGTGTACACGGATTCCTCGCTCGTGGGGTATTACGTTTACCCCTCGGAATTGAAAAGCATCCTCAAACAGTGGATTTCGCTGTACCCGGAAAAAATCATGTTCGGGTCGGACGCCTTTCCGTTCAACGATGCCGTCGGCTCGGAAGAGACCTTCTGGCTGGCGGCGCGCTCCGCTCGCACTGCCGTGGCCGCGGCGCTGGCCGAACTGGTCGCCGAAGGCGCATTCACGGAAGAAAAGGCGCTGGACCTGGCGCGTCTGTACCTGCACGACAATGCCGCAAAGTTGTATGGAGAAAAGAAATGAGCATCCCGGCGAAATCGAAGCACCTCGCGTGGAAAAACGTGGAGCGCGAGCAATTGAACCCCCTCATCGGCCGCGAAATGCTGGTCGGCGATAAAATCATGTTGGCGCGCGTGCTGATGAAGAAAGGCGCGCACGTGCCGTTGCATCACCACCACAACGAGCAGGTGACCTACATCCTCGAAGGCGCGCTGAAATTTGCCATCGATGGCCAGGAGATCGTCGTTCGCGCCGGCGAAGTGCTGTGCATCCCGCCGCACATGCCGCACGAAGCCTGGGCGCTCGAAGATACCGTGGACCTCGACGTCTTCGATCCCCCGCGCGAAGACTGGCTGAACAAGACCGACGACTATTTGCGACACGGTCGCTAGCGTCCGGGCAGCAGCACTGTCGCTTGATTTGCAGCATTGGAGATAGGATGCCTCTCACATCAACATTTATTCCCTCTCCAGCAGATGTCGAGCGCTACGCGCGCTTGCGCGGACTTGCTCGGGATCTTAACCACAGAATCGTTCAGACGATTCCCCGGGAAGCCATTCCGCAGGTCGCCGAAGCCATCGGTAGGCTGCACGGAGGAGTGTTGGTGTTGGGTAGCGAAGATGAGTCCAGCGTACTGATGGATTGCTGCCTCTTCGACTGGATACGCGAGGGAAAGAACATTATCGAGAAGTACGCCGAGAATCATCCTCCGGCGCCAGGAACCGAGGAACACGAACTCCTCGAGGCATATCGGCAAGCTAAATACCGGATTGTAGTTCCGCAATCCCGTGTGCCGGGCGCGGGTGCCCATTTCGTGGACCTATTGTCAGGTGAGGAACTCTTCATCATGGATGTTGGTTTAAGCCACAATCCACTCGACGTGGCCTATGCCACCCGCACCATCCCTCTGGGCCAGTTCTGGATGACCGGTGGTGCTGGACTTCCGACCGGCACTGAGGCGATAAAGATTGTGATGGATCGTTTGAGCAAACAGCGGCTCCTGGAGGAAGGCAGGTTCACCGACCCGCACAAGGTGGCCCTGGTCTTCGTTCGAACGCTGCTTGAAAGTGGGGCTTCCCAGCACGTCGCCTATGAGACCGTTGAGAATCAACGGCAGCAGGAGTTTCATAGCAAATTTCATGGAGCGGATGTGCCGCAGCAGAAAATGTCAGCGTACGCTCCAGCTCGCAATTCTCCCTGTCCCTGCGGCAGCGGCAAGAGATACAAAAGGTGCTGCGGGGCAAGAGTCTAACCCGTTCAAACGAAATTCACGCAGCCTTGCTGAAAGCACACGATCGACTACAAGCGAGCAAAGGTCCGTTGGCATGAATACCAATTCGTTCAACATTCCAGAATCATTACGTCACGATTGCCAGGAGATTTTTGAGCTGACGGACTCATTCTGTGCAGAGCATCTCGATTTGGAATATGGACAGCTATGCCGTAAGCTGATCGCCAAGTTGGCACGGAAACGCCCTTCGCCACTGGTCCGCGGCGATCTCGGAATCTGGGCCGCTACTGCGATCTACACGGTAGGCAGCATTAACTTCCTGTTTGATCCATCGCAAGACATTTTCATGACCGGGGAGCAGATCAGCGTTCTCACCGGTATCCCGAAGAGTACGCTCACGAACAAAGCCAAGCAGGTTCGGGATTCTCTGAAGTTGTACCAGTTCCATCCGGAATTCTCGCGGCGGAGGTTGCTGGCCAATAGTCCTGTCGCATGGTTCGTCGAGTTCAATGGGCTCATCGTGGATGCTCGAACTTTGCCCTCAGACGTTCACGATCCCAATTCTTGCTATTCACTGCAAAACACTTAACAATCTAAGTAAGGTGTGCTATTTTCTCCCGTGTTTGCCAAGCTCCAACCCCGGCCCGACGCAACTTCCTCGATCGCCCGCCGATAGGCCGGCAATTCGCCCTTTTCTCATTTGTCCTCTTTCTCTTGAAAGAGCATGGACAAAGGGCCATGGTGTTGTTTACCGTAGCTACGTGGCTGAATCCATGCGTGGGGCCAGCCCTCTGAGGGGAGCATCATGAAGAGGCTATTTGCGTCGGCTTTTCTACTTCTTGGGAGCGTGAGTGTTGCGCGGGCACAGGTAAGCGCGCCCACTATAAGCATTGATAGGGGGAACGTCGCTCAGGAGCTCTCGGCGACATCCGCCGCGAAGGCCACGCTTCAGATTGACCTTGCGGCTGCCGACACGTTTTCCGCGCCGGCAGCCAAACTGGCGAACACGTTCCGAGCGCCCGTCGTCACTACCGCTCTGGCGCTGCCACTCGACAACGCCGAGCCGCCTTCGCCGTCACCGCAGCCGAGGTTTCTCTACGGTGGCCGCGACGACTACCGCTGGCAGCTGGGTATCGCCGCGAGCTGGTTGCGCTTCCGATCCTCAGTCTTCAATGCCAACGCCGTCGG
>Ga0137412_10003724_pt1 | contig 12150 bp, 7 predicted proteins | sample CZODoug2_1_16fun_FD_122160 | JGI IMG/M metagenome (GOLD analysis project Ga0137412, IMG submission 122160) | Vadose zone soil fungal communities from Angelo Coast Range Reserve, California, USA - CZODoug2_1_16fungal (Hybrid Assembly) | ecosystem: Environmental > Terrestrial > Soil > Vadose zone...
CGGCAAATACAGTGCTCGAAAAATCAGTGACAAGCTGTGCCTATCTCAGCATCATCCGCGGCAAAGCCCACGGCATGGTCGATGACGAGATGCGCCAGCGCATGGCGCTCATCACGCCGCATGTGCGGCGCGCCGTGCTCATCGGCAGAGTGATCGACCTCAAGCAGGTTCAGGCCGCGTCATTCGCAGACGCCCTCGACGGCATCAGCGCCGGCCTGTTCCTCGTGGACGCAAACGCGCACATCATACATGCCAACGAAGCTGGGCATGCCATCCTCCTCATGGATGACTTCTTGCGCATGATCGATGGCCGCCTTGTCGCAAGTGATCCGGAGGTTGATCAGGCGCTGAGCGAGTCCTTCAGCTCGGCTCGGAACGGCGACGACGCGCTCGGCGTCAGGGGAATCGCCGTGCCGCTCACCGACCGCGACGGAAAGCCTTATACGGCGCACGTCCTAACCTTGACATCGGGTGACCGGCGCGGCGCTGGCAGAACGTCCACCGCAGTTGCCGCCTTGTTCGTTCGCAAGGCTGCGCTGGTGATTCCCTCCCCGCCCGAAGTTATCGCGAAGAGCTACCGGCTGACACCGACCGAGTTGCGCGTTCTCTTGTCCATCGTCGACGTCGGCGGCATTCCGGAGGTCGCGAGAGCACTCGGAATCTCCGAGAACACAGTCCGCACGCATGTCGACAACCTGTTCGAAAAGACCGGCGCGACCCGGCAGGCGGAGCTGGTCAAGCTCGTCGCCGGGTTTTCCAGCCCGTATACCTCTAACGCATCATGATGCCAGAGCATTGCCATCGACGTGCGTTCGGACGCCTGCGCCAGCGGTGGACAATCATATCCAGCCCGCAAGTCGGCCGATTTCATTCCTGCACCGCGACTTCGGACAGATTACCGATGCTGACAATCGCCTTGCGGCTCAGGCCCTCGAGTAGCGTGGACGATGGCGGGACGGACGACACAAAGAGCGGGTTGGCGTAAGCAGCCACCAGCTTCACCAGATCGGCCTGGCGATCGGTGCCGGTCTTGGAGAACAGCCTGCGCAGATGCGTCCTGATGGTGCTGCTGGAGCTGCCCATCATCGCAGCGACCTCGGGTACGCCACCGACCTGAACAATGGCGAACAAAACGCGCAGTTCCATCGGCGTCAGCTTGTAAAGCTTGGCGATTGCGTCCTGCGGCGAGGGCACGTTGAGCAATGCTCTTTGCACGAACACTGCCGCGGCAGCCGCGTAGCCTGCGCCCGCGCGGCGGCGCACGCCCGAAGTCAGCGGCAGCACGTATGCGACATAGTGCTCGCCCTGACGCGCCGTCAGCGGCACCGCGACGGTATCGGCTCCCGGAACGACTTGCTCCCTGCCGACTGCGTCAAGGACCCTGTAAAGCTCCTGCTCAGCGCTCGCATCGTTGGATACCAGCTTGCCTCCGTACGCGCGCAGCACCACGCCTCGCGCCAGCAATGCGTGGCCGCTGGCATTGGCATGAAGGATCCGCCCGTTTGCATCGACAAGAAAGAGTCCGGCAGCGATCCCGTCGAGCGTGTCACCGAACAAGGCGGCCTCTGCCTTGCCGTGATCGACCAGATTGCTGATCTGCACCGCTCGCCGCAGATGCGGGACAATCAAGCGCATGCGATCTCGTGTCGCATCGCTTTCGATACCGGTTTTGCCTTTGCGCCAGAAAATCAGGTGAACGGAGGTAGTCGCCGACTTTTCAAGGCTCGCGTGCCAGGAGTCGACAAAGCCTTGTGGCTTGACCCACTCCTTATAGTAACGGCTTTCTACATACTCGCTGTACGAGACGAGTTCGGTTGTGCTAGCCACCTCGCCAACGTCGCGCTGCAACAGCGGCGTTGTCGTCGGGTCGAGGTTTGCGTAACGCTCTTTGTACAACTCCAGACTGGGAGACTTGATTCCGGTTGTGTGGACAGCGTCTGTGGATAGAGCGTCGGTGGATCGATTGTACGTCTTCCAGAGCAACGCCCCGGCTTGCGCGCCCACGAACTCCGCCAAATTCCCGAAAACGCCGCTCCACGCTGACCGATCGAGAATGGCCTCATAGATATCGCCAATGAGCGAAGGGACAAGTTTCAATTCAGACATGCTGATGCGATCTCGGCAAATAGGGGCTGCAGGGGGTAATTTTTATGAACAAAGCAAGAAGCGCTTGCCGCGCGCCAGCTTGGCGGCGCACGGCTGCTGTTGACGCGAGCACTGCGGTGCCCATGGTGTGTCCATGGCGACCGCCAACATTGAGGCGCTTGGATGCGACGAACATAGCGCCGCTACTCCATAATTCCGCGCCCCCTCTGAGCCGGCCAACAAACCGCACCCGTCGAGCCCAAGTTTGGCCCCAAGGGTTTGCGGTAAGCTTCCCGGACAAGCTTTACGTGCCGGCTCTGCTACGCGGAACCGCCATCCAAGTCCTGATCGAGCGATGAAGAAATTCTGATTTTTAAGGTAAAGATCCTTGATTCAGCAGTGATTTGCCCTTGGAGTTAGTGAATGTTGGACGTTGCTGCCCCGCGCGTTTTGTATTTCGACAAGTTTTCGCTCGACCTTGCACGTGGCTCCCTGCGAGCCAGCGATCAAGACATCGAGCTCCGACCGAAGGCTTTTGAGGTTCTCAAATACCTTGCCATCAATGCGGGGCGCTTGGTGACCAAGCAGGAGCTCTATGAGGCCGTCTGGCCCAATGTCATTGTTTCTGACGATTCCATTGCTCAGTGCATTCGGGAGTTGCGCGGCAAACTTGCGGACGACAATCACACGCTGATCAAGACAGTATCGCGCCGCGGGTATCTGCTCGATACCCCCGTCACGACGAGTGCGCTGGAACAGACGAGCGCGCTGGAACAAAGGCCGGTCACGGCAGCCGCAATGGCACACGAAGGCCGGCAATCCGGCCTCGCGCCGCAGGTCGGGTATCCGGGCTCCATCCATGCACCGCGCACCTGGGCTGCAGTCCTCACCATTTTCTTCAGCGCCGTTTGGGGCGCAACCTTTCTGCTTGGTGGCACCTCGCTGACTGGGCCACGTCCCGGTCTTGGTCACGGCCTTGGCGAGCAGCAAACCGACTTCCAGGACTGCGAGACATGCCCAGAGATGGTCGTGCTGCAGGCAGGCGAATTCATGATGGGCTCGCCCGCGAGCGAGGTCGGCCGCGTGGACGTCGAAGGATTGCCACGGCGCGTGGTCATCCCAAAACGAATTGCGATCGGGAAGTTCGAGGTCACGGTCGAACAGATGTCCATCTTCATGACAGAGACCGGAATGACCATCGGCGGCTCGTGTCGCCGGCTGGTGAACCCGGAGCGTTCCCCGCCCACTTGGAGCGCGCCGGAAGCCTCACTTGAGCATCCCGGATTCGAGACCACCGGGGCACATCCCGCGGTCTGCATCAGCTGGCATGAGGCCCAATCGTATGTGGCATGGCTACAGCGGCGCACCGGCAAACCCTATCGGCTGCCCACCGAAGCTGAATGGGAATATGCCGCACGCGCTGGCACGGCCACCCGCTACAGTTCCGGGAACGACGAGAATACGCTCTGCGTCTATGCGCGCTTCGCCGACCTTAGCTCGCAATTCGGCTGGCACGACGCCTGCCACAGTGAATTGGTCGCCTACGGAGCCGCCCCGGTCGGAAGCTTGAAGCCCAACCCCTGGGGCGTTTTCGATATGCACGGCAACGTCTGGGAATGGGTCGAGGATTGCTGGACCCCCAATCCGCTGGAGATTCCAGTCGATGGATCTGCGTTCTCGCGCCCAGGAAATTGCGAAATGGGTGTCATGCGCGGAGGCAGCTTCTCTTCAAGCTCGCTCATGGTTCGATCGGCCATCCGCTCGCCAATGCGGACCGCGCAGCACTCCTTCAATGTGGGTTTACGCGTGGCGCTCACGCTCGGTGACTGACCACGTGTGGACGCGCGACGCCCCCAAGTGTGGCCCACGAGGTTGCGGTGAGGCCTGATCGAGCGATGATTTCTGAATTCTCGGGTAAACATCTGATCGAGCGGTGATCCTCAGGGGAAGATGCGTCGTCCGCGGCGGCAGCTTTGCGGCGGGATCGCGGCGGGTCCGATCAGCGATCCGGTCTCCGGTACGGACGACGAAGCATTTCTACAACCATGGTCTCCGCGTCGCGCTCTCGCTCGGCGGCTGAGCATTCGCGGCCAACATTGCGAACCAAGATTCGCGAACCAAGATTCGCGAACCAAGATTCGCGACCTGGATTCGACACCGAGATTCGCATCAGCGGGAGCACTGCTGACTCACTCTTCGGCGCGATCGCTCCGCTCGCGCGCGGCCTGAAATAATCTTGCTGCTCGAGATCGAAACCCCGAACGCGCGCCAGAACTTGTTGGGATTGGGCGGCGCGAGCAGGCGATCTGTCATATAACTGTCATAAATTTGCACGCAGGAACGAATCGCTTTCGCTTGCAATCGATGTCAGAATTATTACAGATCAAAGTAGTTTGAATGACATTTTGGAAGTGGACCCCCGTCATGAATCTCGACTGGCTGTCCTGGTCAAATCCAGTGGCGATCTGGTGGAGCTTTCTGATCGCTGTCTCAAGCGCCAACATCATGTTGTGGCTGATCCTGCATCGCCGCCTGCGCAACAAAGCGATCGCGCCGAGCCGCCGCATCCTCGGCCTTGAGCTGATGGTCCTGCTCTGCGCGGCCTATGTGTTCGGCTGTGCCTTCCGCTCGCTGCTGCCGCGCGCCGATGTGCAGAGGATCTGCCTGTTCGACACCTGGCTCTCAAGCGTCGTCGTCGGGCGCTCGGTCGCCACCATTGCGGAGGTCTGTTTCGCAATGCAGTGGGCGATCGTGTTGCGCCAGCTTGGCAGGCTGACGCAATCCGACGCCGTGCAGCGCATCGCACGCCTCGTCGTTCCCTTCATCGTGACGGCGGAGATCTGCTCCTGGTACGCGGTGATCACCACCAGCTATCTCGGCAATACAATCGAGAACTCGATCTGGGCGGTCACCTTCCTGCTGATCGCGGTTGCGCTCATCCGGCTGATGACGGACTTCCATGGCGTCATGCGCTGGGCGATCGGGGCGACTGTTGCCGGCATTGCGTGCTACCTGGCCTTCCTGGTCATGATTGACGTGCCGATGTACTTCGCGCGCTGGCAGGTCGACCAGGCGAGCGGCAAGCCGCTGCTCGACATCGTCTCCGGCCTCCATGACGTGAGCACGCGCTGGATCGTCACCCACGACGTCGCGCATTGGCAGCAGGAGTTCGCCTGGATGGCGCTCTATTTCAGCGCCGCCGTCTGGTCGAGCCTGGCGCTCTGCGGCTTCACCCTGATGAGGGACCGCCTGCACCACTATCGCAGGCGCCCGCTGCCACGCCCGACCGGCCGGCCCGCGACTGTCCGCGTCAGCTCGCGGCGCGCGGCCTAGCGCGCCCGATCCTGGAACTCGTAGGTCGGGTTAGCGCGGCCCGTGCACCTTGATGTTTCGCATCACCTAGTCCGCGCGTAACCCGACATGCCAACCGTGCGCCAGCCGAATGTCAGGTTACGCGCGGCTGAATTCCTGTGATCTGATCTCAAGTGCCTGTGGTCGCGCTAACCCGACCTACACCGCTGTGGCTATTTCCATGAGCCCCATGAATCTCCCCGCGTCCTCTGCTAGCGTCGCGGCGCCATGGATGTTGCCCGTCCCCTGACACCGCCAGGTTCCGAGTCCGGTCCGCCCGCCGAGAATGCGGGGCGCGCCACGCCGGTGATGGAGCAGTACATCGAGATCAAGGCCGCCAATCCCGATTGTCTGCTGTTTTATCGGATGGGCGACTTCTACGAGCTGTTCTTCGAGGATGCCGAGATCGCGGCGCGTGCGCTTGGCATCGTGCTCACCAAGCGCGGCAAGCATCTCGGCCGCGATATCCCGATGTGCGGCGTGCCGATCCACCGCTCCGACGAGTACCTGCATCGCCTGATCGCGCAGGGCCATCGCGTCGCGGTGTGCGAGCAGCTCGAGGACCCGGCCGAGGCCAGGAAGCGTGGCGCGAAGAGCGTCGTGAAGCGCAACGTGGTGCGGCTGGTGACGCCCGGCACGCTCACCGAGGACACGCTCCTTGATGCACGGCGCAACAACTATCTGCTCGCAATCGCACGCGCGCGCACCTCGACAGACGAGGAAAGCCGCTTCGCACTCGGCTGGATCGACATCTCGACCGGCGAGTTCCACATCGCGGAGTGCGACCGCGCTGCGCTCGCCGCCGAAATGGCCCGCATCGAGCCGGGCGAGATCATCATCTCGGACGCGCTCTATAACGACGCCGAGCTCGCGCCCACCTGGCGCGCGCTGCCGGCCGTGACGCCGCTCACCCGCGACGTGTTCGACGGCGCGACCGCTGAGCGCAGGCTCGCAGCCTATTTCGGTGTCGCGACCAGCGCCGGCTTCGGTGCGTTCAGCCGGCTCGAGCTTACGGCGGCGGCGGCCTGCGTCACCTATGTGGAGCGCACCCAGCTCGGCCAGCGTCCGCCGCTCTCGCCGCCGGTGCGCGAAAGCGAAGGCGCAACGCTTGCGATCGACCAGGCGACGCGCGCCAACCTCGAATTGATGCGCACGCTCGCAGGCGAGCGGCGCGGTTCGCTCCTCTCCGCCATCGACCGCACCATCACGGCAGCGGGCTCGCGCATGCTGGCGCAGCGGCTGTCCGCACCGCTGACCGATCCGGCCACGATCGCGCGGCGGCACGATGCCGTCGCGCTGTTCGTCACCGACGCGCCTCTACGGGTGGAGACGCGCCAGCGCCTCAATGCGGCGCCCGACCTTGCGCGCGCGCTCGCGCGCCTGGTGGTCGGCCGCGGCGGGCCGCGCGATCTCGCGGCGATCCGCGACGGCATTGGGGCAGCCGACGACCTGGCCAAACGCCTTGCGGCGCTTAGCGAGCTGCCCGGCGAGCTAGCCGAAGGGCGGGCGGCGCTGCAGCAGCCGGACGCCGCGATCGCGGCGGAGCTGACGTCAGCGCTTGCGGATGAGCTTCCGCACCTCAAGCGCGATGGCGGCTTCGTGCGTGAAGGCTATCACTCCACGCTCGACGAGACGCGCGCGCTGCGGGACGACACCCGCCGCGTGATCGCGGAGCTGCAGGCGCGCTATGCCGACATAACCGGCGTGCGCTCGCTCAAGATCAAGCACAACAATGTGCTCGGCTATTTCGTCGACGTGACCGCGCAGAACGGCGAGAAGCTGATGAGCGCGCCGCTCAACGCGACCTTCATCCATCGCCAGACACTCGCCGGCCAGGTGCGCTTCACCACCACGGAGCTGGGCGAGCTCGAGGCTAAAATCGCCAGCGCCGCCGACCGCGCACTTGGCATCGAGCTTGCGACGTTCGAGCACTTGTCCGCGCTAGTCATCGCGGCTGCCGAGGCGATCAAAGCCGCAGCCGAGGCGCTCGCCGCGCTCGATGTCGCCGCTGCGCTGGCGCAGCTCGCCGTCGCGCACGACTATGTGCGGCCGGAGGTCGACAACTCGCTCGCCTTCACGATCGAGGGCGGGCGTCATCCGGTGGTCGAGCAGGCGCTCGCGATCGATGGCGGCCCTTTTGTCGCCAACGATTGCGATCTCTCACCGCCGCCATCGCACAAGGCCGGCCGCATCTGGCTCCTCACCGGGCCGAACATGGCGGGCAAGTCGACGTTCCTGCGCCAGAACGCCCTGATCGCGATCATGGCGCAGATGGGCAGCTTCGTGCCGGCGCGGCGCGCCACCATCGGCGTGGTCGATCGGCTGTTCTCGCGCGTGGGCGCCGCCGATGATCTCGCGCGCGGGCGCTCGACCTTCATGGTCGAGATGGTGGAGACCGCCGCGATCCTCAATCAGGCGGGCGAACGCTCGCTTGTAATCCTCGACGAGATCGGACGCGGCACCGCCACTTTCGACGGCCTCTCCATCGCCTGGGCCACGATCGAGCACCTGCATGAGAAGAACCGCTGCCGGTCGCTGTTCGCGACACACTTTCACGAGCTGACCGCGCTCTCGGCCAAGCTCCCGCGCCTGTTCAACGCCACCGTCAAGGTGAAGGAATGGCAGGGCGAGGTCGTGTTCCTGCATGAGGTCACCGCCGGCGCCGCCGATCGGAGCTATGGCATACAGGTGGCCAAGCTGGCGGGGCTACCGTCGAGCGTGATCGAGCGCGCCAAGGTCGTGCTGGCCAAGCTCGAGGCCGAGGACCGCGCCGCTCCACGCGGCTTCGAGGACTTGCCGCTTTTTGCCGCAGCGCCCGTGCCGTCGGGCCGGCCGCAGGACGCTGCGCTCGAGGCCGTGCTCGCCGCGCTCACTGCGCTCCATCCCGACGAGATGTCGCCGCGCGACGCGCTGGAGGCGCTCTACGCGCTCAAGGCCAAAGCCGCGTCAGACAAGGCCGCGGCAAAGGGGACGTAGCCTCCGAAAAATGCCCTGTGGTAAGCTTGGAAACATGCTCGTGGGGCGGGCTTGGCACTCGCCTGGCCCTCGCTCGCAGAAGGGGAAACACCATGGAAAACACCATGATCAAGCGGGCCGCGCTCTCGCTCGGCGTTCTGCTGGCGACCACAGCCGCCCAGGCGCAGACGTTCCCGTCGAAGACCATCACCATCATTGTCACCGCTGCCGCCGGCGGCGTGAGCGACGTGGTGGCGCGCGGCATTGGTCAGCGGCTGTCGGAGGCCTGGGGCCAGCAGGTGGTGATCGAGAACAAGGGCGGCGGCGCCCACATTATCGGCGCGCAGGTCGTCGCCAAGGCGCCGCCTGATGGCCACACGCTGCTGGTGGCAGAGGCCGGCACCTACGTGCTCAATCCCACGCTCTATCCCAAGGACAAGCTCGCCTACGACACCGAGAAGGACCTCGCCCCGATCACCGGGCTCGTGCGCATCAATCAGGCGCTGATCGCCAACAATGGTCTGGCGGCGCAGAACGCGCGCGAGCTCGTCGACCTCGCCAACAAGAAGCCAGGCGAGATCACCTATGGCACCGCCGGCGTCGGCTCCGCCCCGCATATGAATATCATCAAGTTCGAGAACATGGCGAAGGTGAAGCTGCAGCCAATCCACTATCGCGGCGCCGCGCCCGCGCTCAACGACATCATTGCCGGCCATATCAATCTCATGTCGGTCAGCCTCAGCCTGGTGATCCAGCCGGCGAACGAAAAGAGGCTCAAGGTGCTCGGCGTCAGCAGCCCCAAGCGGGTGAAGGAGCTGCCGAATTCGCCGACCGTGTCGGAGACCGTGCCGGGCTACGAAGCCGGCACCTGGTTCGGCCTCGCCACCACCGGCGGCACGCCGCGCGACGTGGTGATGAAAATCAACGGCGAGGTGAAGAAGATCCTGAGCGATCCAACGTTCCAGGAGAAATTCATGGCACCGCAGCTGTTTGAATCGATGGCGGCAACGCCCGAGGAGTTCAGTAGCTACATCAAGAGCGAGACCGCGACCTGGGCCAAGGTCATTCGCGAGCAAAAGCTCGTGTTGGAGTAATACGGATCAGGAGCGAATGGCGAGATAGCGAGCAGGGGTAGCGCAGCCGATCACAATCCCATTCGCCATTCGCATGCCGGACCCGCGCATGATTGCATATTGGTCATCGATCGCGGCGCTACTCATCGCGATCGTGGGATGTGGCTATCTGCTCGCGGCCGCGGTCCTGGTTCGCCGCTTTGCGCGCGCGCAAACGCCGCCCACGCCCGCGACCATCCCGAAGGTGACGATCCTCAAGCCGCTTCATGGCGACGACGCCGGTCTCACCGACAACCTCATGTCGTTTGCCGAGCAGCGCTATGCGGGCGCCGTGCAGATCGTCTGCGGCGTCGCCGACGCGCATGACCCCGCAGTCGCGGTGGTCGAGCGCCTGCGCGTATCGCGCGGCCTCGAGCTCATTATCGATGCGACGCTCCACGGCGCCAACCGCAAAGTCAGCAATCTGATCAACATGGCGCCACGCATCCGGCACGAGGTCGTCATTCTTTCCGATGGCGATATCCGGGTCACTCCCGACTATCTCGCGCGTGTGCTCGCGGCCCTGCAGCAGCCCCACATTGGCGCCGTCACCTGCCTCTATCATGGCGTTGCCGCGAGCGGCCCGTGGTCGCAACTCGGCGCACTCTTCATCAATGCGCATTTCCTGCCGAGCGTGGTGCTCGGGCTTGCGTCCGGACTGGCGCGGCCGTGCTTCGGCTCGACCATCGCGCTCAAGCGCTCGACCCTCGACGCGATTGGCGGCTTTGCGGCGTTCGCGGATCGTCTCGATGACGACTACGCGATCGGGGCGGCCGTGCACGAGCGCGGCGACGCTGTCGCAATCCCGCCATTCACGGTCGCGCATCTCTGCAGCGAGGTGTCGCTGGGTGAGCTCTGGCGGCACGAGCTGCGCTGGGCGCGCACCATCCGCAACATCGCACCACTCGGCCACGCCGGCTCAATCGTGATGCACCCGCTTGCATGGGCGCTCGGCGCGCTCGCGCTTACGCCCTGGTCGGGCCTGCTGGTACCGGCGACCGCCGCAACGGGCGCCGCCATATTGTGCCGGGTGATGCTCCTGCGTAGCGTCGCGCGCGGGTTTGGGCTCCCTCCCCAACCCTATTGGCTGGTGCCTGTGCGCGATCTCCTCTCATTCACGGTGTTCGTGGCAAGCTTCCTTGGCCGCGACGTCAGCTGGAAAGGCCATCGCTACCGCTTGTTTGCAGGTAAAATTGCGGGTGTGTCGCAGCAATAACACCTCTGATCTTTCTGCGAAAAGCGGGCCAAAATGCTTTGCCAGGGGGAGTCCGGCAATGCTAACTGGGGCCCATGTCGGGACTTAAGGGGCTCTCGCAGGATAGTCGAACCTGGGACTTGCGATCCTGGGGATGGCGCGCGCTGATGGCAGGGTCCATCGCGGCGGTGGCGCTCCCCATGTCCGCGTCGGCGGCCGACATGGAGAGCCGCTTCAAGGCCCCGCCGTCCGCCTATGACTGGACCATCACGGTCGGCGTTGAAGGCAAGGTCGAGCCGATCTTCCAAGGCTCCAAAGACTTCACGGTACGGCCCAATCCGCTGTTCGACATCCGCCGTTACGGCACGCCCGAGCGCTTCCGCGCGCCCCGCGATGGCATTGGCTTCGGCCTGTTCGAGGGCAGCAATTTCCAGATCGGCCCGGTCGGCCAGATCCGGATTGGTCGCCGGGAGAGCGATGACCGCACGGCGCTGCATGGGCTTGGCAACGTACCGTGGGCTGGGGAAATCGGCGCCTTCGCGGAATACTGGTTCATGCCCTGGCTGCGTGCGCGTGCCGAAGTCCGGCAGGGCGTAACCGGCCACCACGGACTGGTCGCCGACCTCACGGCCGACGCCGTCGTCCCGGTCACTCGGCAGTTGACGCTTTCCGGCGGTCCGCGCGCCACCCTGGTGACCGCCGCTGCGAACCGACCCTATTTCAGCATCGACGATATCCAGTCGGCCGCATCGGGCCTGCCGGTCTTTTCAGCCGGCGGCGGCCTGCGCTCGGTCGGAGCGGGCGCGCAGGCGCGTTATTTCTGGACCCCGCAGATCGCAACACACGTCTTTGTCGAGTACGACCGGCTCACTGGCGATGTCGCAGATTCTCCGCTTGTGACCCAGCGCGGCTCCCCCAACCAGGTCACAATCGGATTTGGGATCACGCGCTCCTTCGACATCAAGCAGCCTTGGTAGCTTGCGGCGTACAGTCCCTGCTGGCCCCTTTATTGTCATTTCTGTCATTGTCATCATGTCATGTGCACGCGTGCGCCAAACCGCGCGGCCCTGACTTAGAACCCGCATGACGACCATCACACATGCCGGCGTGATCGCGTGGCTCGCTGGCATCGCGATCGTCATTGCTCTCGTCATCTGGTCCGGCATCGGCCCGATCGCACAAGCGATCGCGAGCGTCGGCTGGGGAATTCTGCTGGTGCTTGCGGTGCGCATTGGCACCGTGAGCGTGGCGGGAGCAGGCTGGCAGTTGCTCTTCCCCGCACACAATCACCCTGGGCTTGGCACCTGTGTGCTCGTGCGCTTCATCCGCGAGGCGGCCAACGCACTGCTGCCGCTGATGCAGGTCGGCGGCGAACTCATCGGGGCGCGGCTCATCATGTTCCGCGGCATTGCGGGCCCGCTCGCGGCTGCCAGCATCATCGTCGACATCCTG
>Ga0137412_10003725_pt1 | contig 12149 bp, 10 predicted proteins | sample CZODoug2_1_16fun_FD_122160 | JGI IMG/M metagenome (GOLD analysis project Ga0137412, IMG submission 122160) | Vadose zone soil fungal communities from Angelo Coast Range Reserve, California, USA - CZODoug2_1_16fungal (Hybrid Assembly) | ecosystem: Environmental > Terrestrial > Soil > Vadose zone...
CTGCTTGCGCACGTATACGGGGGTGTCTCGTTGCGATAGCACGCGTTCGACTATCTCGATGGCCCGCTGCACGCCGGCGCAGAACCCGTGCGGGCTGGCCAGCAGGACGGTTCGCCGGCCCGCTACCGCAAGCCACGCGCCGATTGCCCTATCGATGATCGTTCGCGTCCGCTCGTTTACCGCCGACCCGGTTACCGCCAAGGCGATGTCCTCAGCGGTTGGCACGGATGCGACGAGTTTCCCCGGGCCTAGGTCGACGTGTCCGTCGATCGCGGTGACCCCGTATCTGCCCAACTCGCCGGAGACAAGCGGAGCGGCTGGGCAGTCCTCCACTGTGGAGCAGCCGGGGAGCCTACGAGTGCCAGCGACCAGAGCGTGGGTGTGGCTAGGCGTGTCCGTTGTCGCACTGATGTGTCTCACGAGAGTGTGCACAGCGATACTCCTCGATGGGGTTGACTTAGGTAGTCCTGGCCCGCGCACACCACGAAACTGGCGATCCTCTGGCACGCCTCATCCGTGATCCTGTATTTCTAGTCAGCTGTGACATGCGAACGAGTACGCGACTGTTTCGGATGCACTTGAACTTCTTTAACTAGGGCGACATAAACCATCACGACGTACGTACCATTCCGAACTGCAGCTGAGTGCCGCGCGGAAGGCATACACCCAACATGCCGTCCCTATCGGAGCAGGTAACTGCGCTCGGCAAATCGCCCGCCTTCTGCCGTGAGTGTTTCGCGCAGTCCACTCATCTACATGTTACCCACGAGGGATGCGGGGCGCCAAGATGCGGGCACTACATGGAGTCAAATGACTCATGTCAGGCAGTGATCGGCCCTGAATACTGGACGCAATGCCACCCTTCACGTGCGAGCTGGAGGGACGGTGAACCACTCAACCTCACCGGTGATCAGTTCTGCCGCCCGAATGCGTTACAAACGCATTACTGGAGGAGACCGCATGAGTTCGACCAGGCCAGGCCGATGTACTTCACCTCGATCACGAGAGTGGCTGGAGCCGGCCGCCGAGGAGTGGCGCGTTCGGGGCCGCCGCCGGCCACCGGCCTGGCCGCCACGAGGCGCGATGGGGAGAGAACGGCGACTCTGACGGCATTAACGCTCGTCGAGGAGGACAGGTGAGCGAAACATACGCACAGGTAGGCGCAAAGGAGCGTATCCAGGCAAGCCTCGTAGATATCCGGCGCAGAGTCGACGAACATTTAGGGGAATTGTTCGACACGAAGCTGCTCGAAGAGGGGGAAGCAGGCGGCCGCAGCGCGCTCGGGCTCTCCCAGTTGAGGAATGTGGCGCTCTCCGGCGGTAAACGCATTCGACCCGCGTTCACGCACTGGGGGTTCATGGCCGCGGGAGGTGACCCAGCGGACGACCGGGCCATCCGGGCGGGATCGGTGTTCGAGCTCCTGCACGCCTTCGCCTTGATCCATGACGATGTCATGGACGAGTCCGATACCCGACGATCGATGCCGACTCTGCATGTCTCCTTCTCGAAGCGGCACAATTCTCTGGGAATGCGCGGATCCGCGCAGCGCTATGGGGAGAACATGGCAATACTTCTCGGTGATTTTATGCTGCTCATGTGCACCGAGCTGGCCGCATCCTTGCCACCGCGCGCGCAGTGGGCATTTTATCGGGCGGCCAATCAACTGATGCACGGCCAGTACCTGGACCTTGAGACATCGGCGTCCGGGGACCCTGGCTGGGTACCAGCGGCCACGACGGCACTGTTGAAAACGGCAGGCTACACGGTCGAAGCGCCGCTACTGATCGGCGCGGCGCTGACGCCGCGCGGAACGGAGCTCGAGCGTTTCCTCCGTACCTATGGCCGGGCGGTCGGGCAGGCATTCCAGCACCGCGACGACATGCTCGACATTTTTGGAGATGGGGAGGAGGTCGGAAAGCCCATCGGCGGCGACATGGTGCAGCATAAGGCGACCCGATTGCTAGAGATCGCGCGCGAGCTTGCCACCGGCGCGGATCGGACACTCCTGCGCCGACTGGACGGGTCCGAGGCGAACGACATCCAACTCGACGTAATCCGGTCATTGCTGCTGCGCTGTGGCGCGGTCGCCGAAATGGAGGCCGTGATCGACGAGCTGATCCATGAGGCGACCACAACCATCGCGGAAGCGCCGATGGCGGAGTCCGGCCGGGAGATGCTGATCGACGCGGCGTACTTCGTTGGCCAACGAAAATGGTGAGATCGATGACTCGTCTGCGGAGTCAAATGACTCAAACTATGTAGTGATCGATCCTGAGTGGCCAACCGCGGCGGGCGCTGGAGCGCACGCCCAAACCAGTCCAAGGAGACTGTCATGGTACCTGTGTCCGCCCTCTCCCAAGGCGTCATTAGGGATGCCAACGACCAGACCATTGCCGACTATTACGACCGCAAAAAGAACAGCACAATCAATACGCCGCCCAATGGCTCCGATCTGCACCACCACCACCTAGGCGTCGGCGAGTTCGACCACACTGTCCTCGACGCCGCACCAGGCGAACGAGAAGCCAAGATCATGTCGGAGATCCACCGCATGGAGACCGCACAGGTTTCCCTGATCCTCGACGCCCTCGGGCAGGTTTCCCCGGAGAGTCGAGTGTTGGATGCGGGATCAGGGCGAGGCGGGACCAGCTTCATGGTTCACGAAAAATTTGGGTGTTCTGTCGACGGCGTCTCCCTCTCCCAGTACCAGGTCGATTTTGCCACAGCACAGGCAACCGAGCGTGGCTGTGCCGAAAAAGTGCGGTTCCACCGTCAGAATATGTGCTCTACGAGCTTCCTGGATAACTCGTTCGACTTTGTAGTAGCCAATGAAACCGACATGTACGTGAACCTTGTCGAGGCATATCAAGAGTTCGCCCGGATTCTGGCCCCTGGGGGTCGTTTCGTTTTCGTCACCTGGTGCTGCAACGACGTCGTTGACCCCTACTCCCCAGAGGCCAGAGCGATCGATGAAAACTATCCGGGAAGTCACACCGACGCTCGAAGCCTGTTCTTCTCGTCGCTCGCACAGGCTCGCTTGGCACCGATCAAAGTCACCGACATCACTGCCGCTCCGCTTCCGTACCTCAAACTACGCGCAGAAGCAGCAGGGCGCACCGGTGTGGAAAAGCCATATTACGATGGATTTGCCGCCAACACTCTCAACTACCTGGTCGTGGCGGCTGAACGCGTCATCGAATGAGCCTGCCGCCTTCCAATCGGATGGAGGGTCAGGCTCGTAGTGGGATCCGGAATAATGACTGATGGAGGTGAGAATCGCATGACGACCTTTGCCTCAGACCGGTCCGGGACGACGACGCTCTCGACGCTGCATAGCGCCTGGCGACTGCGGTTTCGACCCTTAGAACTCCTCGACTCGTTGCCGGACAAGGGAAAGGTGGTCAGGTTCAAGATTGGTCGGCACCAGGTTTATATGCTCACCGATCCCACGATGGTGCGGGAGTTGCTGGTTTCGCAGGGCAAGAATGCACCGAAGGCTGGAGTGATGTTTGACAACGCCAGGGCGTTCCTTGGCAACGGCCTGATCACGTCGAACGGTACGTTTCACCTTCGGCAGCGTCGGCTATTGCAGCCGGCCTTCCAGCCCGGCGCGGTGGCAGGTTACGCGGGGATCATGTCGCAGGCGATCACCGAGCGCACCGAGTCCTGGCGGGACGGCCAGACGCTAGCGATGCAGGACGAACTATTCCAGCTCACTCAGACGGTGGCCTCCCGGTGCTTGTTCTCCGTGGACCCCACCGGCCACATGGTGGATGAGATCTCCGAATGGGTTCCTGTACTGGAGAAGGGGGTCGGCCGCCGCACACTGCTGCCGATCGACTTGCTGTACAGGCTGCCCACTCCGGGCAACCGCCGTTACCAGACCGCGGTGCGGCGGCTGGATTGGCTGATCAGCCAGATCATCCGCAGCTACCGCGAAAGTGGGGCCAACCACGGCGACCTGCTGTCGATGTTGGTTGCCGCGCGTGACGAGACGACCGGCGAGCCGATGAGCGACAGGCAGATTCACGAGGAGTGCCTGAGCCTCTTCATCGCCAGCGTGGAGACCACGGCGCGGGCCATGAGCTGGGTTCTCTATCTGCTGGGTAACCATCCCGACGTCGAGGCGGGTGTGCACGCCGAGGTGGACGAGGTGCTGTGCGGCCGGGCGGCCAACCACGAGGACATCGCCCAGCTCCCCTATCTGCGCCAGGTGGTCACCGAAACGCTGCGGCTCTACCCGCCGGCGTGGCTGCTGCCAAGGAAGGCCGCTGTCGACATCGATCTCGATGGGTACCGAATCCCCGCGGGCAGCGAAATCTTCACGAGTCCCTACCTGGTGCACCGGGATGAGAAGGTCTACCCGGAGCCGGCCAAGTTCGACCCGGATCGGTGGGCGCCGGAACGGGCCCGGCTGATTCCGCGCGAGAGTTACCTCCCATTCGGCGCGGGCGCCCGCCAGTGCATCGGCAACACCTTCGCGTTCACCGAGATCATGCTGTGGCTGGGTACCCTGGCCGGCCGCTGGCGGATGCGACCGGCGCCGGGCCGGAAGGTTCGAGTTAGGGCGATGACCGTGCTCTACCCGGATCCGCTGCCAATGATTGCGAGCCGCCGGGCCGCCGGGCGACCGAGATGAAGCGTTATCTGTCCCCGCTGGAAACCATGTTGTACCGGCATTTGCCGAGCCGCGTCACCCTCACGTACCGCGTTTCGGGCAGGGTCGAGGAAAGCCTGCTGGCTGATGCGCTCAGCGCGACGACGGTCCGGTACCCGCTGCTTCGCGCCAGGGTTAGCCACGACAGGAACGGGAGCTTTCTACAGCTCGACGACAGCCGACCACGGTTGCGGGTGTTGACCGACGGCGCAAACACCCTTCGCGAGGAGCTCAACACACCGCGGTCATCCGAGCCCGACGTGCTCCGGGCCACCCTAATTCGCGGCGACGTGTGCACCATCGTGCTGCACATGCAGCACGCCTTCTCCGACGGACGGAGCATCCTCGCGGTTGGTGAGATCCTGTGGCAGGCCTACACCGCGCTTGCCGAAGGCCGGCCGGCCCAGCTCCCGGAGGAACACCAGGGCGGTCTCCCCGACCCGATCGAAGCCCACCTCGGAGGCTGGTCCGACGTCGAGGTCGCCGACTATGTCGCGACGCAGGACGCCCTGAGCAGGCAAATCACTCTGGCCAGCCTGCCGAGAACCGCGGGCGTCCAGGCCGACCCCAGCGCCGCGCCCGCTGTGGACGCGCACCGGGTTCAGCTATCGAGGGAGGACACCGCCAACGTGCTTGCCGCCGCGCGGGCGGCCGACTTGTCGGTGCACGGCTTGATCAGCGGCGTGCTTCTCAGCGGGGTACGCAAGTACCTTGTCCCTACCTGCGGCCCGGTCAATGTCGGCTGCCTGTCCGCGGTCGATCTGCGCTCTCGACTCGGCCTACCGATCGGCCCGGACCGGGTGGGCCTTGCCGCGTCATGGTTCACCGGCATCGTCAGGCTGACCGAGGACCGCGGTCCGTTCGAGCTTGGCCGCGACTATCAGGACCAATTGCGCGTTGGAATCGACCGGGGTCAACCAGAGCTCGCCCTCCTGGCCGTGTCCAGCATCTCGGCGAGCAAGACCATTCTGAACGCGAGCCTATCGGTGTCGAACCTGAATGCGGTGTCCCTGCCGCCGACCCCCGCCGGGGTTCAGGTTACCGATATCCGGACCTTCAGCGTTCCTGACCGGGATTTCGAGAAGCCCGACAACGGCAGATTGAGGGTCCTTGTACTGACCGTCGACGGCCGGCTCAACCTGGAGCTCGCCTTCGACAGCAACTTCTTCGCCTCGGCACAGGTCGAAGAGTTCCTCGAAGCGGCGGGAACGATGTTGCGCTCGATCGGTGCCGATGTCCCAGCTTGCCCCAGGGCCGACGCGCGGAGCCACCCCGCCGACCCGCCATCGCGGCCGCGGCGGCTGGAGGCGGAGCCAGCGTGATCCCTTTCCGCCTGGTGAACCACGCATGTCTATCCGTTCCGGTCTGGAGGTCACTGCCATGTCCGATACCGCGCTGTGTGTCGAGATCCCGCCCCGGTACTGCCCATTGCCGACCGCGACGCACCCCCACGCGGACCTACTCAGCGACAGAGGTGCGGGCTGGCTGAACGGGTTCGGCCTGTGCCGCTCCCAGGACCAGCTGGAACGCATGCGTGGGAACGACTGTGCCGGCTTCTACGGCAGGATCATGCCGACGGCACAGGCGGACCGGCTGCAGCTGGCTGTCGATTGGTGCTATCTCATGTTCGCCTTCGACGACATCCACTGCGATGAAGGGCCCGCCAGCACCAGAGCCGGAGAGTTCGTCGCCCTGGCGTCGAAGGTGGTACGCGTGCTGGAAACACCAGACGCCGAGATGGGGGTACGTTCGTCGATCCAGGACGCCTTCCTACCGCCCGTGCGTGACTTGGCGCTGCGGGGACGGGCTTTGGGCACCAACACGCAGGTTCGCCGCATCATCGATGGCCACCGCGCCTGGTTCTTCGGGGTGCTCTGGGAGTTCGGTTACCGCGCCCAGGATCGCACCCCCGCGCTGAACGACTACGCCCACATGCGCCAGCACACCGCGGGGGGCACTGCCACCACTGGTTGGATGGAAATCGTCGACGGAGCCGAGATCCCGGACCGAGAGATGGACTCGCCCGCCGTGCGCGCGCTGGCCGAACTCGCGTTCGCCATCGCCTCCTGGGACGATGACCTGTTCTCCTACGGCAAAGAGCTGTGGTTCGCCAGTCGCACGCCGACCTCGGCCGGGTGCAAGTTGAACCTGGTGGACATCCTGGCCAGGGAAAGGGACTACGTCCTCGAGGAGGCTCTCTGGGAGGCGGTGCAGCTATGCAACCGGCTCACGTACCGGTTCATCGAGCTGCGCGACCAGGTCTGGCCGAAAGCGAGCGCGCCGCTGCGGGACTACTTGGACCACCTGACCCACCTGCTCCGCGGCAACATCGAGTGGGGGCTGAAGGCCGGCCGCTACCGGAACCCCGATGGCCGCTCGCCGAACGCTGTCACCACGTCGGGTTCGTGGACGGAGATTCCGCCGGCCGGCGTGGCCACCGCACCACCAATCCCATCGATCGCCTGGTGGTGGGACGACGACCTCGGCCTCTGAGAGCCCTGGAGCATCTTGTGACCGCCGCGATCCCCACCGCGCCAGGCCGGCTGCCGCTGGTCGGGCACGCCATGCCACTGATCCGTCGACCGGTAGACTTCGTCTCCTCACTGAGTGAGCACGGCGACGTAGTCCGCATCTACCTTGGTCCGGTACCGACTTACTTCGTCACCAATGCGCAAATGGTGCACCGGATACTCACCGTCGATTCCGCGAGGTACACCCGTGGCCGGGTGTTCGACAAAGCCCGGCGGTTTTTCGGTGAAAGCGTTGCCATCGTGTCGGGTGAAGAACACCGCACCAAGCGCCGAATGCTTCAGCCGGCGTTCGCGAGGAACCGCATGGCCGACTATCTGGCGGTGATGAATGGGGCGGTCGCCGAACGAACCGCGTCCTGGCGCAGCGGTGACCAAATCGACGTCGAAGACCAGATGCACGAGCTATCCGCCACTGTGCTGGCCAGGTCGCTGTTCGGCACCCATCTCACCGATGACGAAGTCACCCAGATCTGCGACTGCGCGAACGTGGTGATGCGGGGCGCCTTCGTCAGGACCGTGCTGCCCGCGGCGTTCGAAGCGCTGCCCCTGCCCACGAACCGCCGATTCGTCAGCGCAATCGCGCGGCTGCAGGCCATCGTCGTCCGGCTGATCGAGCTCTACCGCGCGCAGGGAGTGGACAACAGCGACCTACTATCGCTGCTGCTGGGTGCCGGCGACATGACCGACCCACAAATATGCGACGAGATCATGACGATTCTGATCGGTGGTCTCGGCAACACTACGGCTGCGCTGGCCTGGACTTTTTACGAGCTGGCCCGCAACCCTGAGGCGGAGGCCAGGCTGCACCGCGAGGTCGACTCCGTGCTGGTCGGGGGGCAGCCAATCCGCGCCGAGGAGCTCAGTAAGTTGACGTTCACCAGGCGTTGTATCGACGAAGCCGTCCGGCCCCGCGGGGTGTGGTTGCTGATGCGACGGACGCTCGTCCCAGTCGAGCTCGGCGCCGCCCGAATCCCTCCCGGTGCGGAGGTCATGTACAGCCTCACTGCCTTGCACCGCGATCCTCGGTATTTCCCCGAGCCCACCAAATTCGACCCGGATCGAGTGATTTCCGAGACGGCCCGGGCGCTTTCGCGGCAGGTCTACATCCCATTCGGAGCCGGCCCGCATAAATGCATCGGTGAGCATTTCGGCATCACGGCGGCCACACTGACCGTCGCAACCGTTGCGAGGAAATGGCGCCTGCTCGCTGTGCCGGGCCATCGGACCCGTGAGACCGTCGATGCCACGGTGCGGCCAGGACAGCTCCCAATGACCGTGGTACACCGATGACGGACGTACTCGACCTATTGCTGCAACCGGAGGTGCAGGCGGATCCGTACCCGGCCTACGAGCGCCTGCGTATGGATAATCCGGTGTGCTGGAGTGAGCGCGGGAGCGTGTACGTTCTCTCCCGGCACGCCGATGTCAGGTGGGCGTTCAATAGCTCGGACCTTCGGTCACCGGAGCCAGAAGAACTCTCCGCGCTGGTACCGAAAGCGAAGCTGCACCAGGCACTCGGCATGCTACTGAGGACGCTGCCGATGACGAACCCGCCAGTGCATACCCGATTGCGTCGCCTGGTGCAGCGCGACTTCACCGCCCGACGGGTACAAGGCCTGTGGGCGTCCGTCGAACAAACTGGCTCTCACCTTCTCGACAGGATGACATCCAGGCTCGGCGACGGCGAGGTCGTCGACCTCCACGAGGATTTCTCCAAGCCGTTGGCCCTCAACGTCATAGCCGATTTGCTCGGCGTGCCTGAGAGCGACCAGACCCAGCTGGGCGCGTTGGTGGTGCGGATGCTGGTCGTCACCAACCCGGCCGCCTCGGAAAGTGAGCTAGCTGAGGCCGATGCTGCCAGCTCACAGGTGGAAGCGTACTTCTCCGGATTGGTCGCGAAACGACGTGCGCACCCCCGGGACGACCTCGTTTCCGCACTCGTCTCGACCCACGCCGACGAACCGGACCGGTTGACCGAGGCCGAGCTGATGACCATGATCTGGGCGCTCTGGGTCAGCGGATTCGAAACCTCGGCCGCCGGCATTGACGTAGCGAGCATCGCGATGATGCGACATCCACAGCACGCTCAACTCCTTGCGGCCGGGCGCGCGGAGCTCCAGGCCTTCGTCGCCGAGGCACTGCGCCACAACTCTCCCAACCTGCTCACGGGGGTCTTCCGGATCGCCGCGAAAGATGTGGAGGTCGGGGGCATCCGGGTACCCGCGGGAGCAGACATCAGGATGCTGCCCGGCTCCGCCAACCGGGATCCCACCATTTTCCCGAACGCCGACCGGTTCGACCCGGGCCGGAACCAGGCGCCGGTGGTCACCTTCGGCCACGGAATGCGCCACTGCCTCGGCGCCCACCTCGCGCAGATGGAGATCAGCGTCGCGCTGCGCCTCCTGCACGCTAGATGTCCCGACCTGGCCCTGGCCGACGGAGCGGTACGCCGGCGCAGCCTCACGCTCCGCACCTACGACCGGTTGCCAGTGGCAAAATGACCCCGCGGGCACGGGTACAAGTGGCTGGCGGCCGCGGTGCCCTAAACGTTCGGTAGGCGTCGCTGTGCATTCCAGCGCAGGCTCTGCTCGAGTTGTATATGCGGGGAGCGAAGTGCGGAGTCCAGCTCCGCGTTAAGCGCGTGTTCCATAGACACGGCGAGGCGCTGATCCGCACGTACCCGACTTGATCGGGGAATTGGCCGGCCCGGCTGTGCTCATAGGCGGCCGGTGACACCGGCGGCGAGGGAAAACCTGGCCGGGTGGTTCGGTCGCCTCGCGCGCGCATGTCCGGGGGGTGATCTGCAATAGTCGCAGCGCTCGGCGATCTGGAGGAGGAGACACGTGACCACGACAGTGCTCGCGCTCGAGCCAGGCTTTTTCCGGGTGATCGGCGGTGGCCTGGGCGCGATCGTGCTGTACGCGCTGGTTGGGCTGCTGCTGATGCTGCTCGGTTTCTACGCGATCGACCTCACCACGCCGGGCAAGCTGAACCGGCTGGTGCGCGAGGGGCGGCCGAACGCGGTCGCGGTGACCGCATTCGGCATGGTCAGCATGGCGTTCATCATCGTGGTGGCGATCTACGGCTCGTCCGGCCGGTTACTCGAGGGGCTGCTCGCCTCGTTGATCTTCGGCCTGGCCGGCGTCGTGGTCCAGGCCGTCGCGGTGCGCATCCTGGAGTGGGTGACCGGGATCGACATCGGTGACGTGTTGGCGGCCGAGGAACGGCGCCCGCAGGCGTTTGTGGTGTGCGCGGCGCACATAGCGCTCGGTCTGGTCGTGGCGGTCGCCATCCTCTGACGGTCAGCCGTCACGGCTCCGGGGAGTCGAGCGCGGCTTGGATGCCCTCCCGAGTGGCGCTGTGCAGCAGCTCGCGCATGGCGAGGGACAGCGTGGTCCGCACCGCCTGCGGGACGCTGTCCTGGGTCCACTCGACCATGTCCCGGAAAACGGTGGCGAGCAGCCGCGCGGTCGAGCGGTTCCGCCACATGATCCAGCCCACGAACAGGTCCGTGCCCACCGCGCGCACGGTGATCACCGCTCGGTCGGTGTCCTGCAGGACGGTCAGGACGGGAACGCCGTGCACCGTTTCCGCCTCGACGTAGAAGGGCGTCTTCCTGGCCTCGAGCGTGGCGGCGATCCGCTGGTAGGCCAGGTTTGCCGCGCCCGCCCGCCCCTCCAGCAGCGCGGCGTACTCGGTGATCGGCTCGCGCACCGGGAAGAAGATCGCGATCAGCCAGCCGAGCGCGGCGCAGGCCATGCCACCGAGGCAGATCGGGGACAGGGCCGCGGCCAACCCCGGGCTGATCCCGACCCGGTCGGTGGTGAACACCACGCTGGAGCTGAGCACGCTGAGTCCCAGCATCAGCATCCAGCCGGACAGGAAGACGAGCAGCACCGCGAGGAAGAATCCGGACCGGATCAGGTGCGGTCGAACCACCCTCGGCGCGACCGGATCGGAGATCAGCTCGTCGGGTGACCCGGACGAGCTGAACCCCGAATGGTCGATCCGCCGTAGGTCCACGCACCCATCCTGAGTGACGCGGGCCGGTTACACAGCCTCCGAACGGCTAAGCCGGATGCGGGCGGCGACGGGCGCTGACTACGCTGGACCGCTGTGATCGACCTGAAGTTGCTGCGTGAGGACCCCGAGGCGCTGCGAGCCTCGCAGCGGGCGCGTGGGGAGGACCCGGGCGCGGTCGACGTGCTGCTGGCCGCCGACGAGAGTCGCCGGGAGGCGGTCGGCCGGGCCGACGTGCTGCGCGCCGAGCAGCGCCAGCTGGGCAAGAAGATCGGCGCGGCGCGCGGCGACGAGCGGGCGGAGCTGCTGGCCCACGGCAAGGAGCTGGCCGCCGCGGTCAAGGACGCCGAGGCGGCCCAGGCCCAGGCGGACGAGGCGCTGGCCGCCGCGCAGCGCGCGCTACCCAACCTGGTCATCGCCGGCGTGCCGGAGGGCGGCGAGGACGACTACGTGGTGCTCGACCACGTGGGCACCCAGCCCGAGTTCGACTTCGCCGCGCGCGACCACCTGGAGCTGCTGGAGGGCCTCGGCGCGGTGGACATGGAGCGCGGCGCCAAGGTTTCCGGCGCCCGGTTCTTCTTCCTCACCGGCATCGGCGCGCAGCTGCAGTTGGCGCTGCTGACCATGGCGATGAACAAGGCGGTGGCCGCCGGGTTCACCATGATGATCCCGCCGGTGCTGGTCAAGCCGGAGATCATGGAGGGCACCGGGTTCCTGGGAGCGCACGCCACCGAGGTCTACCGACTGCGCGACGACGACCTGTACCTGGTCGGCACCAGCGAGGTCCCGCTGGCCGGCTACCACGCGGGCGAGATCATCGACCTGAGCGCCGGCCCGCGCCGCTACGCCGGCTGGTCGACCTGCTTCCGCCGGGAGGCCGGCAGCTACGGCAAGGACACCAGGGGCATCATCCGGGTGCACCAGTTCGACAAGATCGAGAT
>Ga0137412_10003726_pt1 | contig 12148 bp, 9 predicted proteins | sample CZODoug2_1_16fun_FD_122160 | JGI IMG/M metagenome (GOLD analysis project Ga0137412, IMG submission 122160) | Vadose zone soil fungal communities from Angelo Coast Range Reserve, California, USA - CZODoug2_1_16fungal (Hybrid Assembly) | ecosystem: Environmental > Terrestrial > Soil > Vadose zone...
GAAGCCTGACGTAGGGGATCCGGATCGAGGCGTCGGTTGCAATATTCAGTCGCCGTGCGCCGCCGGGCAACAGGTCACCATTTCGCCTTTCGAAGGAGACATTGATCACTGTCTTGCCAGCGTCCTTCAAGACCTGTGCCGCGGGAACGTAGTCCTGGTCGCCAGAAACAATGATGGCGGTGTCATAAATGTCACGCAGCATCAGCATATCGCAGGCCAATCTGACATCGGTGATGTCACCCCGCCGGGCACGGGCGGTTACGACCCTGGCGCCCAGACGTACACCCTCACATCCGCAGGTGCCAACACCTGGTACCACGTCGATAACTTCCACTATCTCTGGAAAAAAGCTTCGGGTGATATGGCCTTGACTGCCAACGTCACTTTCCCGCCGCACAGCTACAACCACGAGCCGAATCCGCATCGAAAGGGCATCCTGATGTTCCGGCAGACGCTGGATGCCGGTGGCGCGTATGTGGGTGTGGCACAGCACGGCTCAGGCTTGATGGCCCTGCAATTTCGGCGGCAACGGGGTGCCAATTCCGAGGACGTCGAGCTCAACATCGACGCGCCCAAAACTGTGCAAATCGTGAAGCACGGCGACACCTTCACCATGTATGTGTCAATGAAGGGTGAGTCGCCGCACCCGGTAGGTGCTTCAGTCGAGCTGCACCTCGACGAGCCATTCTATGTGGGCCTCGGTGCGGTTTCTCACGATGTAAACACAACTGACACGGTTGCGTTCTCACACGTGAGCCTGCAACGCACGGCACCGGTAGCCACTACGGCGAAACAGGTCGAATACAGCACGCTGCAGACAATTTCCAGCAACGATCAATTCCGGCGTGGGATGGTGATCCGCTCGGTCCCGTCGCACACGGACTCGCCCAATTGGGCCCCGGATGGAAAGAGCATCTACGTGCATGAGGGCGGTCAGATACAGCGGATCCCCTACCTGAATCCGCCCGCGGGCGGTCCCGCACAAGTGATCGATGTGGGCAAACTGATCGGCTGCTCCGGCAATTTCGGGCTCTCACCGGACGGGAAGTGGATTGCGGTGAGTTGCAGTGAGGTCAGTGGCGCTCCACACGAGGTTTTCCTGCTGCCTGCGATGGGCGGAGGTACCCCTCGTAAAGTCACCAACACGACGGCGTCCAGTTACTTCCATGCGTGGGCGCCCGACAGCCAAAGCCTTGCGTTCACGCAGGGCAAAGCTGGCAAGGCCGACATTTTTTCCATTGCGATCGACGGCGGCACCGAGCGGCGACTGACCAATGACGCCCTCAGTGACGGGCCCGATTATTCCCCGGACGGCAGGTACATCTATTTCGATTCGTCCCGCTCCGGCACAACACAGATCTGGCGCATGAAGCCGGATGGCTCCGCTGCAGAGCAGGTCACCGATGATGACGGGATCAATCATTCGCCGCACGTCGCGCCAGACGGCAAAGCGGTCGCGTTTCTCAATCAGGCGGGCCCCGAGAGCAATGAGATCGTCCCCACGGCGCTGCAAGTGATCTCGAGCGCTGATGGCCAGATTCGGACCGTGGCCCACTTCCGGGGAAATCGCGGCAGCTTCCAGATGTATGGCTGGGGCGATGCCACTCACCTGGCATTCGTGAGCTATCAGAAGCTGCCGGAAGAAGATCACAGCAGGGAGCGGCCGGCTATTACGGGCGTTTCCCACATTGCCGTGTACGCGGCCGATGCGGCGAAGAGCGAACGATTTTACGTCCACGATCTCGGGGCAGTGCCGGCCGCTGATCCCGAATCCGCCACCGGCCACCGGTACTACTTCGCGCCGACTCAGTTCGTGGAAGTGTTACCGCTGCCGGCGGGCCTGCCTTCGATCAACCGAATGGACCACGTCGCATTCACCACCACGGATGCAGCTCAACTGCGCAAATACTTCGCGGCGCAGAAAATCAAGGTTCCCAAGGCAGTGGAGCACGGCAAGGACGGAAGTCAGTGGTTCCGGGTCACCGATCCGGAAGGCAACCAGATCGAGTTTGTGCAGCCGCCGGCCGCGCTGCCGGACCTTGCGGCCAATCCGCTGTCCAGCCACATCATTCATGTTGGATTCATTGTGCACAACCGGGCACTGGAGGACGAATTCTTCCAGAAAGTGCTCGGCTTCAGGCCCTATTGGTTCGGTGGCATGAAGGAAGAGACGCCGACCTGGATATCACAGCAGGTACCTGATGGTACCGATTGGCTCGAATACATGATTGTCGGGACGCCGGATGGCCGTGGCATTCCGCCTACGATGAGCGCCGCCACTCTCGGCGTGCTGAATCATTTCTCCCTGGGGGTCGCGAGCACGGAAGAGGCTTACACGCTCCTGTGGAAGGGCAATCGACTCGATGATCAGTCGAACACACCGAAGATCGGACGCGATGCGAAGTGGCAGCTCAATCTGCTCGATCCGGAGGGTACGCGGGCGGAGGTCATGGAATTCCACGCCATCGGCACGCCGTGCTGTTCGCCTTTCACGGCCTCGGATCCACAACTATGAAGTTGTTTGCTCTATGCGGCTGAAGCTGTGTCCCATTGACATTGCGCGCTCAGTGTTGCAGGCCGCGATCGATGACATCGAGCAGCTCATCGTCGCGGTCCTGGCTCAACTCCCAGAACATGACTCCACCCAGTCGCTGCTGCAGCACGTAGCGGGCCTTGATCGCAAGTGACTGCGGATCGTCATACGAAATAAACACACGCGTGGTTGCATTCCACAGGTAGGGCGCCTGGGCGCGGTTATCCCAGTACCGCACGAAGCCCTGTTTGCCAATGAACCGGTCGACGAGGCCTTTATAGCTGTGCTCGCCTTCGAAGTGTTCGTAGGGCTGGTTCACTCCATTGTTCCGGGCAGTCACACCCGCAAAGCCGCGGCCGTAGAAGGCCACACCCAGGACGATCTTGTCAGGGGGCACGCCGGCCGCCAGGTATTGAGACACGGCTGAATCGGCATTCCGATCCCGGGGCAAGTCATGTTCCGCCCGGTACAAACCCGCATGATGCCCGGTAGTCGCGGTCAGGCTGTTGAAGAAGTCATAGCTCATGAGGTTGATCCAGTCGAGGTAGCCGGGGACCTGATGCAGGTCGATGTAGTCAACAAACTCGCGATCCGCCGCGGCGATGGTCAGGAGGTAGCGGTTGCCGAAGGCTGCGCGCACAGCCCGCAGCAGCAACGTAAAGTTCTGTTTGTCCTGCGCCCGGTATTGAATCCCCGCAATGCCGTTGCCCGGATACTCCCAGTCAATGTCGAGCCCATCCAGGTGAAGCTCGCTGAGCAGCTTCACCGCACTGTCGGTGAAAGCCTGTCGTGAGGCGTCGCTCAACGCCGCATCCGAAAACCCGTCGGCCTGCCATCCACCGACGGACAGCAGGATTTTCAGTTCGGGGTTCTGCTTCTTCAGCCCGATCAGACCCCGTACCGCGGCGTCGGACTCGATGAACACGCGATGCTCCTTGTCGATGTGTGCAAAGGCGACATTCAGGTGCGTCAGTTTCTGCGCGTGGATGACCGGGGGCACGTTCCAACTCGCGACGTAGGCCACCACGCGCTCTGCCGCACAGGCATCAGCGCATGCAATTACCAGCAAGAGACCCAGCCACCGCATCCCACACTCCCGCAGACCTGTTACACAAAAGATTACCTGTGTGCCGGTTCCGCAACAAACCCAAGCTTTCGGCAGTCTTTACGCGGGAACGTTCCCGGCGTTAGGATGCGTAATATCCAATAGGGAATAACGAGAGCGGCCAGCGCCGCCCGGGGGTTTCGTGCGCCCATCGATATGGTCATCCAGATATAACGCGATCGTGTGGGCGTTGACCGCCGTTGTTGCAAGCGCGGCGCAGGCTGAAACACCCGCGGCGGAAGACACCTTTTCGCTTGGAACCGTGGAGATTATCGGCCATCGCGTGGCTGCAGATACTGCGGTGACCACTGACACTGTCAGTGCGGACGTGCTTGCCGCGCGCCACCGGGACGATCTGTCGGAAGCCTTGGACCTCATCCCCGGCGCCGCCATTCAGAACACCGGGCAGCGACGCGAGCGGACCATTTCGATTCGGGGCTTCAACAGCCGGCAAATCCCGTTGTTTATCGACGGCGTGCCCGTGTATGTCCCCTACGACGGCAATGTCGACTTGTCGCGCTTCGGCGTGGACTACATTTCAGAAGTTGTCGTGAGCAAAGGCCTCGCGTCGCTTCTTTATGGACCCAACACACTGGGTGGCGCGGTCAACGTCGTCAGCCGGAAGCCCACACAACCGTTCGAGGCTTCCGGAAGGGCCGAGATCGAAGCGAATGATCACTTCAATACCGATTCGAACCGCGTAAACGCCTCCATTGGCGGCAACAGCGGCACGATTTACGGACTGCTCACCGGTGCGTACGGAACCTCGAATGGCTACCGCCTGCCGGGGGACTTCGTCCCTACCGCAGCGCAACCGGCCGGCGAACGACTCAACGCCTCAGACCGGGACTCGCTCATCACCGCCAAGCTCGGCTACCAGGATGAGAACAACGAGTATGCAGTGACCTACTACCGGCAGGTGGGCTCGAAATACGACCCCCCGTATGCGGGCAATTATCTCAGGACCAACGCGCGCCCCGATGGCGTTCAAGTGCGTTACTGGATGTGGCCGTATTGGATGAAGGAGAGCATCTACCTGGTGGCCCGAAACGCCATCACGTCACAGGGCACGCTTCGCTGGCGGGTGTTCAATGACTCCTTCCGGAATTCCCTCAGCTCGTATGACGACGCGACCTTCACGACCCATACTCGTCCGTACGCCTTTTATGGCAGCGTCTACAACGATTACAGCTATGGCGGAAGCGCCGATTTTGAGTGGAGCTGGAACACTGAACATACGACTCGAATCGCCAGCCACTTCAAGAACGACGTCCATCGTGAATTCCAGGCGGCTCCTGCTTTGCCGGTCATGCATCTGGAAATCCCGACCTATGATGTGGCGATCGAGCACGAGTGGCGTCCGTGGGCCGCGTTTTCGCTGACCCCGTCCTATTCGTACATGATCCAGCCGGACCGCACGGTTCACGTCTACAACAGCAACCTCAAAAGCTACTCACCCGTGGAGACCGACCGGTCCACCGCGAGTAACGGTCAGTTGGTTGCGACCTATCAGCTGCAGGAGGGGCCCTCGGTGTTTGCGGGGGGCAGCCGCAAAACCCGGTTTCCCACTATCAAGGAGCGTTTCTCCGGTGGGCTGGGCAGCGTTGTACACAACCCGTCACTCAGTCCGGAGAGCGCATTGCATTTCGAAGTCGGGGTGGAAGAGAAGGGGAGCAACTGGTCGTCCAAGCTCGCCCTGTTTCAAAGCCGGCTGCACGATGCGATCCAAAGCATCGCGCTGGCGCCAACCGCCTGCAGTGCTCCGCCTTGCACCGAGCTCCAGAATGTCGGCAAGCAACGCAATCGAGGGTTCGAGCTGACGGGCGACTACTCCCCGATCGACACCCTTCACTTTCAGGGTGAGGTCGACCTCGTGCAGGTCGATTACCTCGACAATCCCAATCTCAAACCCATCGGTGCCCCCGAGAACAAGTATCGCCTGACGGGTGATTGGCATTTCCTGCCCATGTTCTTCGTTCGCGCCGATGCGCAGCACGAGGCGGCCCGCTACAGCACGAGTAACGGGACCCGGGTGGCAGCGTCGTTCAACCTGGTCAATGCGTTCTTGAGATTCGAGCCGGGTCGCAGCTTTGGATTGGAGATCGGGGTGCGCAATGCCACGAATGAGCTGTACGCTTACGAAGAAGGGTTCTTCGAGCCCGGCCGAACCTGGCTGGCACAGGTCGACTTTCGTCTGTAAGAGGCGCAAATCATGGTGCGGACTGCTGCGATCCTGTCCTGGTGTCTGATCAGCGTAGGCTGCGCTGCACTCGTGTCTCCTGCGCTGGCGGACGAGGGGGACGGTTGCTCTCACTTCAGTTGGGATGTGTCCCATGAGGTGAAGGTCATGAAACAGACCGCGGCGCCCCTCACCGCTGCAACGAAGGCGGGCGCTCAGGCGCCCCTGATGAAGCTCGACGAGCCGTACGAGCTGAAGCTCTCGCCCCAGTCTGGAGTGACTTACAGCGCCAAGCCGGCGAAACCGACCCTGAACGACAGTGCACAGGGCGGCCTCGTGCGTTTTCATACCGACAAGGCCGGCCTTTACCGGGTATCCATCACGAGCGGTCATTGGATCGACGTCGTGGACGGTGAGCAGCTCGTGAAGTCGAAGGATTTTTCGGGCTCGCGCGAGTGCGCCAAGCCCCACAAGATTGTCGAGTTTGAATTGCCGGCCAACAAAGACCTGGTGCTGCAGTTCAGTGGCTCTACGGACCCGTCGGTAACGGCATCCATCACGCCTGTTGCGGCTTCTTCGCCAAACTGAAACCCGCCGCGCTAGCGACCACACTCATTGTCCTGGGCACGAGCATCCAGGACGATGCTCATCCGCCTCACCCTTGGCGCACTCTCACGACGAGCGAGCAGGCCCAGTTCGACACTGGGTATGCCGTTTTCAACACTGAATGGGCTCCGGCCAACGAGCCGGCGGGTCGAATTGACGGGCTGGGGCCAATCTTCAACTCGCAGAGCTGCGACTCGTGCCATAACAGCCGTAGGCGAGGGCGTGGACCCCGTGGCGATGGTGAAGCGCCGTCCGATCTGGTGATACAGCTGGGGCGTTTGGCGAAGGAAGGCCATGTTGCGCGCGGCAACACTGACTACGGATACGTCTTGAACGTATCCGCGACTCAGGGCTTCCGTCCCGAAGCGCGAATCTCGATTGCGTACACAATGAAGCCCATGACGCTCGCAGATCGAACGACTGTCGAGTTACGCGAACCTCGGTATCACGTGGATAGCGTCGACGGTCCCAAGCTGGCTCCCGATACCGTGCTGATGCCACGAATGCCCCCGCCCGTCCAAGGGGCGGGATTGTTGGAGCTGGTTCCGGCGGCGGAATTGGAGCGATTCGCCCGGGCGGAGCGCGAGGGGCTCGACGGGGTTCGAGGGCGCGTCGCCTGGTTAGACACCAACACAGGAGGCCGAACGGTTGGTCGCTTCGGCTGGCAGGCCAGCGAGCCCACGGTCGCAAGTCAGGTTGCCGTCGCGTTCGCACGTGAGATGGGTCTCACCAACCCCCTCGAATCACATGACGACTGCGCGCCCTCGAATGCGGCTTGCCAAACCGCACGCTCGGGCGGCACGCCAGAAGTCGAACCCGAGCTCTTTGATGCCGTCGTCAACTTCCAACGCTGGCACGCAGTGCCCGTGACGAAGGATCCAGACCTGTCATCCACCGGCGCTCAGCTATTCGCATCCACCGGGTGCGCCCAATGTCATCAAACGACACTTCGCGTTGATGTCGGCAGCAAAGATGACACCGTCATTCGTCCATTCACTGACTTGCTGCTTCACGACATGGGTCCGGGGCTGGCCGACAGAACAATAGGCGACGCCGTCGTGCCGAGTCTTTGGCGTACCGCGCCGCTATGGGGGATGCACGCCGCCGCCATCAGTGGTCACGCTCAGCACCTGCTGCACGACGGCCGCGCGAGGTCGATTGAAGAAGCGATCCTCTGGCACGACTCAGAAGCCCGCCCGGCCCGCGAGCGATTCGCTCAACTTGCTGCAGAGCAACGCCACAGCCTCACGGACTGGATCAACAGCCTTTAGGAGCCTGTGTGACTCCTAACCATGCTTGCCGAGAAATCCTTTCAGGATGCTGACCGTCTCATCCGGAAACTGATCGACAAAGAAATGCCCGCCCGGCAGTGATGCTTCAGTGACATCGGCACAGCGCGCACGCCACTGAGCCGGGATGTCGAACAGTTGCGCCATCTGTCCCGCCGAGCCGTATAGAACCAGGGTCGGGCACTGGACCTTGCGCCCGACATCCGCTGTGTCGTGCTCGAGATCGATGGTCACCGCAGCGCGATAGTCAGAACAGGAGCCGTGGATCATGGCCGGATCGCGCCACGCCCGGCGGTATTCCGCCAGCATCTGCTGGTCAAACTGCGCGATACGGGTGGCACCCCAGCCCACCAGCGAATGCTCGTAGAAGAAATCGGGATCGTGGCCGATCAAGTTTTCCGGAAACGGTTCGGGCTGCGACAGGAAGTACCAATGCCAGTATGAGCCCGCCACTTTGCGATTGGTTTCCATCAGCATGCTGTAGGTGGGCACGATGTCCATGACTGTCAGAGTCAACACGCTGTCAGGATGATCGAGCGACATCCGGTAACCGGTGCGACCGCCGCGATCGTGTCCGATCATGTGAAAGCGGGGAAATCCCAGCTGACGCATCAACGCCACCTGGTCTGCCGCCATGGTCCTGAACGAGTAGTTCGACCTGTCACCTGAGCACTTCGGCTTGCCCGAATCGCCGTAACCACGCAGATCGGCGCACACCACCGTGTATTGGGCAGTCAGTTGTGGAGCCACGCGGGCCCACATGGCCTTGCACTGGGGGAACCCGTGAAGCAGCAATAGAGGAGGGCCCGAGCCTCCCGTGACATAAGCGATGTCGGTCCCTTCGACCTTGGCAACGCCCGGGGTAAATCCTTCGAACATACCGGCCTCCTGGAGTACTATACCCCCCTATAGTATCCCGCTCGACGCTGAGCCGCATTTTGAAGAGGCCCCGGTGACTCACACGCTGAAAGGTAAAGCAAAGCTTCTGAACCGCGTCCGGCGCATCAAAGGCCAGGTTGAAGCGATTGAGCGTGCGTTGGAGTCCGAAGCGGTCTGCGCTGACGTCATGCAGCAGGTCAGCAGCTGTCGCGGGGCGGTGAACGGGTTGTTGGCTGAGGTGCTCGAAGAGCACATCACGTCCCACTTTTCACACACTCCAGCGAACAAGGAAGCGAGCGAGCAGTTGCTGGACGTGGTCCACAGCTACTTTAAATGAGCCAGTCAATGGAACGGCCCGGCGACCCAGGTCAGTCGCACAGTCACGTGTTCCTCGGTGAGGGCCACGAGGCGAACGAGCGCAAGACCTGGGCCGTGATCATCCTGTGCGGCATCATGATGCTCGTGGAGATTGTCGGCGGCAGTTTGTTTGGCTCCCTTGCACTGATAGCAGACGGCCTGCACATGTCCACTCACGCGGGCGCCATGCTGATCGCCGCGTTGGCCTACACGTACGCGCGCCGCCATGCCACCGACAACCGTTTCGTGTTCGGCACCGGAAAACTAGGCGATTTGGCGGGGTTTACCAGCGCCATCGTGCTGGCAATCATTGCCTTGTTGATTGGCTACGAGGCCATTGAACGCTTCATTGACCCGGTGGGCATCTCGTTCAACGAGGCGATTCCCATCGCGGTCGTGGGGCTGGTGGTCAACATCGTGAGCGCGTGGCTTCTCAGCGACGGCGATCACCCAGGGCACAGTCATAGCCATGGTGGCCACAGCCACGGGGACAGTCATGGCGAGGGCATGCAATTCCGGGAAGTCGCTGCCGAAGTGTGCGCGCCATTTCGCGCGGATACGCATCAGAGTGCGGCGCACGACCACCACGGCCACGATCACGATCATGCGCACGGCCACACACACGGGGCCGCCCATCCCCACGCAGGCAGCCCAGCCCAAGCCACAACCCGCGACAACAGCATCCGCTCCGCGTATGCCCATGTGCTGGCTGATGCGTTTGTATCGGTATTAGCCATCACAGGTTTGATCTTGGCCAAGGTATACGGCTGGCTCTGGATGGACCCGCTCGCGGGCATCATCGGCGCGCTGGTGATTGCCAACTGGTCGGTTACCCTGATTCGGGATACCGCGGGAATTCTGCTGGATGTCTGCCCGGACGAAGGCACGCGCGAGCGCGTTCGGCGAACCATCGAAATTGACGGTGACCGGGTTGTCGACCTGCATCTGTGGCGGCTGGGGCCTGGCCATTTGGCTGCTGTGCTGGCCATCGCTACGAGCAAGCCGCGCGACGCGTCTTTCTACCGCGGACGCCTCAGCTCGTTTGCGTGTCTTTCTCACATCACTGTCGAAGTAACCAGGGCGGGTGGCCCGTGAGCGTGAGGCCGGGCGATGGCCGTCTCCATTCCGGGAGAGGGCGACCTATCTCTTTGGCCGCTCACGCAATGGTTGGGGCTCTGTGAGGGTCTCGAATGTACAGGGGAACCCCCGCGCAGGGCAGGTGGCCCACAGAAGATTGCTGTGGCGAATGGCCTACAGGCCGCTATTATGTGCGGATCTATACTAGGCTCTTTGCCTGGGAGTTGTCTTTACGATGGACGAAGTTCGGGGCAGTCGGAGCGCCGCGTCGGATTCGGAATCGCTGATCCTGGTGGACGAGGCCGACCGCGAAGTCGGGCATCTCGACAAGGTGCAATGTCACCAGGGACAGGGGGTTCTGCACCGCGCGTTCTCGCTGCTGATCTTCAACGATGCGGGCGAGTTGCTGTTGCAGCAACGCTCGGCATCCAAGCGCCTGTGGCCGCTTTTCTGGTCCAACAGTTGCTGCAGTCATCCGCGGCGCGCGGAGACCATGGAGGTCGCGATCCACCGGCGCCTGTACGAAGAGCTCGGACTGCGCTGTCAGCTGGACTTCCTGTTCAAGTTTCAATACCAGGCCCAGTTCGATGCGGCCGGCGCCGAGCAGGAACTTTGTTCCGTGTTCGTCGGCCGCTGCTCAGATCCTGTCAGGATCGATCCGCGCGAGATTCTCGCGTGGCGTTGGATCAGCCCGGAGAACCTGCAGGCGGAGTTCGCCGGCAGTGAAGCGGGTCGGTTCACGCCGTGGTTCGTGATGGAGTGGGAGCGCATCTGGCGGGATCACCGCGCCGTGCTTTCGCCGCAGCAATAGGAGAGTTACAACTTGGGCGTTCCGCTGTTCCAGGCATATAAAGTTGGGCGATATATCGCCGGCAAGAAGCTCCGCGGCATCAAACGATATCCGCTGGTGCTGATGCTCGAGCCGCTGTTTCAGTGCAACCTGGCGTGCGCCGGTTGCGGGAAGATCGACTATGACAAGGCGACGCTGCAGAAGCGGGTGAGCGTCGACGACGCGCTGCGTGCAGTGGATGAATGTGGCGCACCCATGGTGTCCATACCCGGCGGTGAGCCGCTGATCCATAAGGAGATGCCGCAGATCGTCGCCGGCATCGTCGCGCGCAAGAAATTCGTCTACCTGTGCACCAACGCGATCCTTCTGCCCAAGCACATCGACGACTACACGCCATCCCCATACCTGACGTTCTCGATTCACCTCGATGGCAGCCGCGAGCGCCATGACGAGTCCGTCTGCCAGGAAGGTGTGTTCGACAAGGCCGTCGCCGCGATCCGTTTGGCGCGTAGCAAGGGCTTCCGCGTAACCATCAACTGCACACTCTTCAGCGGCGAGAACCCCGATCACGTCGCCGCTTTCTTCGATGAGGCGATGGCTCTGGGCATCGAAGGGATCATGGTCTCGCCCGGGTACAGCTATCATCATGCGCCGCGCCAGGATGTGTTCCTCGGCCGCAGCGCCAGCAAGCGGCTGTTCCGCGAGATCTTCAAGCGTGGCCGGACCGCAAGCTCCGCGAAAGGCCGGGCGCGCACCCGCTGGTCCTTCAACCACTCGGCACTGTTCCTGGACTTCCTGGCGGGCAACCAGGCCTACCAGTGCACTCCCTGGAGCATGCCTACCTACAACTTGTTCGGTTGGCAGCGGCCCTGTTACCTGTTGACCGACGAAGGCTATGCACCCACCTTCAAGTCCCTCATGGAAGACACCGAGTGGGACAAGTACGGTGTGGGCCGCAACCCCGCCTGCGACAACTGCATGGCGCATTGTGGATTCGAGGGGACGGCCGTAGATGATGCATTCAGCCACCCGCTCAAGGCACTCAAGACAGCCATCCTGGGACCCCGGCTTTCGGGCCCGATGGCTGCCGATATGCCGATTCTCTACAGTGACGGCGACCGCCGTCCGCGCGCTGGTGCGATAGCGACGGTTGCCGTGGCTGACGTGAAGCGTTCGAACCGTGAACCCGAGGGCGGCCATCCCTCCAGGCCGCAATGAGCCTGGCGAATACTTTGCTGTTGGAAGGGTGGGCGTGAACGCTGCTGTCGGGGCCCGACAAGCCGCCGCGAATGATCCGTCCGGGCGCGATGCCTTTCGCGTCCAGTTGGAGGCG
>Ga0137412_10003727_pt1 | contig 12148 bp, 7 predicted proteins | sample CZODoug2_1_16fun_FD_122160 | JGI IMG/M metagenome (GOLD analysis project Ga0137412, IMG submission 122160) | Vadose zone soil fungal communities from Angelo Coast Range Reserve, California, USA - CZODoug2_1_16fungal (Hybrid Assembly) | ecosystem: Environmental > Terrestrial > Soil > Vadose zone...
TCAGTGAGCAGGCTGCCGGAGGGATCCACTTCAATACGAAGATCGCTGTGCACGATTCCGCTGCGAAATGTGATCGAGGAGACGTGTCCTTCTCCGGTCGCGCGCAGGCTAAGGATGAAGCGCACGGCACCGGGTGGCACATTCGACTGGTCCGGGTGGGCCACCATCGATGGACTGAACAACGCAGCTGATTCCAATGAGTATTCGGACAAAAAGTAGGAGCCGATGAGCAGCCGCCGCTGTGGAGTGATCGCGGTGCCTTCCGGCAGAAACTCCTCCAGATCTTCAAATCGATCCAAAAAGCGTTGCGGCAAATTGCGGTGGCGCTGGGCAAAGTCAGCCGAAACCTGCTTGAGCAGCGCGCCGACCTGCGCCTCCGGCAAAGCCATAATTCTTTGTACGATCCCACTCATGCGTTGGGCGTTCCCGGGATCAAACTGCCGCAAAAGGACGCGCGACGGATCCGGCCTCAGCACGGTCTTAGAACGCTTCAGAGGAATCGCCACTGCAGTTCCAGTTCCCATGGGGGCCCCATTTCTTATCGCGCAAATACAAGCGCAGGTATCAGTGGACCACAGGCGCTGCGGCGTTTCTTCTGTTTGGGCGTTTCTTTACAGAACAAGGTGCGTAAACGTGCTCTTCCGGTACATAGTGCCTTGAGAGTCTTTGTGAGAGGGGTTTCTCACGCGGGGCCTTCAAACCACGGAGATAGGCACGGGAGGGTAGTCCTCCGCAGTGATGGGTTGCTTAAAGCTGGTCAGCATGTTCTGCGCCTGGCGCATCTCCACCAGCGATAGCAGAAAGGCCAGCGTGGACTCGGCTCCCTGGTTTCCATTCACCCGGTCTATATGCAAGCCATCGCGGCATCCGCCGGTTTCGGGCACGTAGAGCTCGAGGCCAAGATCGTTACCCCCGATGAACCAGTCGAAGGCGTGTTCCGCCTGCTCGTACCAGTGCAGATCCGCTGTCGCCCGATAGGCTTCAAGACAGGCCGCGACGGTAGCCTGGGCCTCAATCGGCTGCTGGTCGAAATTGGCGCGCGCGCCGCCCCGGTGATAGAACCCGTTGCTGCCGATAGGCCGCAGGTGCCCCTTCTCCGTGGTCTGCTGCTCCGTTAGCCAGCGCAGGGTTTTGAGCCCGCGGTTCAAAACAGCCTCCTGCCCGGTGGCTCGTCCACTCACAATCAAGGCATGGGAGAGCCTTGCGTTGTCATACGAGAGCTCTTCCTCAAACCAGTGCCAATCGGCATGCGCATGCCGGTCGTACAGCTCCATCAGTCGAGCCGTCAGTGTCTCGCGTGCCTGGCTTACCTGGCTGTCGCCGCCCAACCGCCGCAGGTATTCGTGGATGCCCAGGAGGCCGAATGCCCATGCACGTGGCGAGCTGAACTCGCTCAACGCTGGTAAGGCTCGCGCAAAGAGCTGGCCGGCCATCATCTGAAAATTACGCAACTGTGACCGTCCTACACCCACTCCCAACGCCCACAGTGCCCGGCCGTGGCTGTCCTCTGATCCCTGTTCGTCCAGCCATCGGCGCTCGAAACTCATGTGGTTGTGGAATCGCCCGCTCGCAGGGTCAAATGCATGGTGTAGAAAGGCCGCGCTGGTGCCGGCCAGGTTCCGCTCAACTTCTGCATCGTCGGCAAGTTCTGCCATCAGGACCGCAAGAATGAAGGCACGGGCATTGTCGTCGGTGCAGTAGCCCTCGCTGAAATTGGGCACACTGAAGATCGCATGCTGAAACACGCCGGTGGAATCCGTCATCCGGGAAAGGTGGGTCAGCTTCAGCTCCGGCAATTCCCGGTGTTTCTGGTCGAGGGTTTTGATCGCCAGAGACTTGCGCGACAAAGGCGCGGCTTCGAGGCGAGCCAGTTCGAAGCTGTGCATGTAGAGCTGGGCCACATTCGACCAGATCATTTCCCGCCCTAGCCGGTAAGCATTCGTGCGCATGGCATTGCGCCGTGTGTCGTCGCGCAGCAGGCCAAGAATCTGCTCCGCCATGGCAGACGAGTCAGCAAACGGCACCAGCGCGCCTCGACGGTCGGCCAGCAGATCTGCGGCATGCCAGTACGGGGTCGAAACCACTGCTTTGCCCGAACCGAAGGCAAACGAGAGCGTGCCCGAGGTGATCTGTGCTTCATTCAGATAGGGCGTGATGTAGAGATCGGCGGCGCCCACGAACTCCGTCAGGTTTTGGGGGTCCACAAACTGGTTGTAGAAGATAACGTGTTTTCCCAGTTTGTTCTTGGTGGCCAAAATTTCCAGGCTCAGCCGGTAGGCTTCTCCATACCTGCGCAATTCATTGGGATGGGTGGCGCCCAGCACGATGTAAACCACATCGGGAAACTCCGCCAGAACTGCGGGCAGGGCATTGAGCACATATTCGATGCCCTTGTTCGGGGAGAGCAAGCCGAAGGTAAGCAACACGGTGCGGCCTTCCACCTGGAACTGGTCCTTAAAATAGCTGGGATCCACGAACGGAACATCGAGAATGCCATGAGGAATGAGATCGATCTTGCTCAGCGGCGCCTGGTAGATCTCGTGCAGCATCTGCCGTCCGCGATCGGCCATCACCACCAGCCGGGTAGAGAGAGCAATCAGCTCTTCGATGACGCGCCGCTGGTCTGGTTTGGGTTCGCGCAGGATCGTATGCAGGGTCGTAACCACCGGCATTTTCAACTCGCGCAGCATGGCCAGAATGTGGCCGCCGACCGCGCCGCCGAATATGCCGAACTCATGTTGCAGGCACACGATGTCCACGTCGCTGATGTTGAGAAAATCAGCAGCCCGCAGGTAAGAGGGCAGATCCTGTTCTTCGATTTCGAAGCGAACTACCTCCGGATAGTCGTACCCGCCCTCTATGTCGTTGACAGAAACGCACAGGCACTGACTTTGCGGATATTGGTTTTGTACGGCCGACAGCAGATCGGTGGTGAACGTGGCGATGCCGCACTTACGCGGCAAGTGGTCGCCCACAAAAGCAATTTTGCGGATCTTTGCTGTCTCTTTTAAGAGGTTTCCGTTGGTCACCATGCTTCTAGACCTCTTCCGTCATTCGGTTGCCGGTACGCTGAACTGTGTAGAGGGTGAGCAGAAGAGAAAACGGTGCTCACGATCGTAGACCGTTTCACACGTTATCTTCATGATATCAGCCGACGATGTTGAGCGATGGATTCTAGTACCTTGGAAACGATCGGAGTTTTTTGTCATGAAATTAGCTGTCGTGACAGGGGCGGCCCAGGGTATCGGCCGCCGCACTGCTGAGATCCTTGCCGACGCCGGCTATTCCCTGGCCCTGCTGGATCTGCAATCTTGCGCTTCCACACTTGCCGCGGTCCGCGCAACCGGCGGCGAAGCCGAGGACTTTCCGGGTGACCTCTCTGACGAATCGGTGGTCGAAGCCGCGGCAGAAGCGATCCGCACGCGATGGAACCGCGTCGACGTGCTGGTCAACAACGCTGGTATCAGCTCGATTGCGCCGGCGGAAACAATTGAAGCGCGGACCTTTCGCCGGGTGCTCGAAGTGAACCTGGTCGCTCCCTTTCTGCTGGCTCGCGCTTTCGGGAAGATGATGCTGCGGGAGCGTGTAGGCAGCATCGTGAATGTGGCGTCGATTGCCGGGCTTGCCGGCATTGCCGACCGCGCCGCCTACAATGCATCCAAGCACGGGCTGATTGGGCTTACACGCACGCTGGCTGCCGAGTGGGGAGGACGCGGCGTGCGCTGCAATGCGGTTTGTCCTGGATGGGTCAAGACGGAAATGGACGCAGCCGACCAGGCAAACGGCACTTACACCGATGAGGACATCATTGGCGTGAACCCGATGGGCCGTTTCGCCTCGCCCGACGACATTGCCAAGGCCATCCTGTTCCTGGCTGACCCAGGGCAGAGCGGTTTTGTGAATGGGCATGCTTTGGTGGTGGATGGCGGCTGGACTACCGACGCCAGCTGGCAAAGCCTGCGGTTGAGTCATCGCTAAGGGGCGAGACGAAACCGCAGACACTCTAGCTTTGTATCAGGGCACGACTTTAGTCGGGCCGTACAAGAATTGAATTGATGAGGGCTTTAGCCCCTGAGGTACGTCTTCTTTATCGTTCCTCGCGCTCTGTGACTTGGGAACAGCAGCAAAAAGCCGTACCTCAGCGGCTAAAGCCGTGTATCGCGGAGGAATTTACGGCCCGACTAAAGTCGTGCCCTGATACAAAGCGAAAACGCGACATCTTGCGTAGACCAATCACCGTTTCACTCCACCAGCCGTAGCACTCGTTCGACTTGCTCTCTTAATTGCGCGACTTCCTGTCGTAGGGCGTCGACTTCGGCTTCGAGGTGGGCCGTTCCTCGTCCGGCTTGCGGCGCCTCTATAGGGGCGGGCTCCGTGACCTCACCCGATAGGAGATGAGCGTAGCGCGCTTCCTTGGTGCCGGGTTGGCGCGGGAGCACCATGACTAGCGGCGGTTCGCGCTGCATCAACCGCTGCAGGGTCGACTGCACATCGCTCAGTTCCTCAAAGCGATGCATCCGTTCCGTTCTTCCCCGCAACTCCCCGGGTGTTTGCGGGCCGCGCAGCAGCAGAACGCACATGACAGCAATCTCGCCACGGGTGAAGTTGAACACCTCCTGCATGTGGTGCTCATACTTGGCCACGCGGCTTTCCGTCCCGCGCGCGGCGCTCGCCAGCCCAAAGTCTTCCAGCCGGTGGAGTGCCTGCCGGATTTCACCTTCGTCCAGATTAGTCACCGGCTCGCGGTTGTTTTTCTGGTTGCAGGCGTTCGCCAGCGCGTTCAGAGAAAGAGGGTAATACTCGGGCGTCGTAATTTCTTTTTCTACCAACGATCCGAGCACGCGAGCGGCAATCGGGGAAAGTTCAATGGTCACGGCATCCATACTACCTTGACGTAGAACAGGTCGGTCGCCACCTGGAACTGGTCTTTCGAGAGTGGAGTCTGCATCGTTTGCCAACGGTTCGTGGGCTTGATTTTCTGCCAGTGCTCCGGGGTCCCTACCAGCACCGGCATCGCGAAGGTAGATTCGTCCGCCCGCCATCGGTAACGGATGTTTCCTCCCGAACCCCACTTAAGTTGGAGCACCGGCAATGCCGCATGCCGTAAATATTCATGGAAGATGGGGGTCAGGTTCATCCCGGTTTGCTGGTTGAAGTACTCGACCACGACCTCCGTCATGATGTTCTGGTATTTGAAGTGCTGGTAGAAGCCATGCAGGAGTGCCCACCAGCGTGGGTCGTTATCGACCACGCTGCGCAGAGTGTTGAGAAACAGAGCGCCCTTGAAGTATTGATCGATCGGCGGCGTGCTGTTGACACCACGCGCGGAGATGATCGGCTGCAAGTTTTTCACCTTTGGCTTCAATCCGTTCAGATATTTCAGGGCGTCGGCTCGACCCCAACGCGATTCCACATAGAGGCTTTCCATGTAGGTGGCAAAACCCTCATGAATCCACATGTCTGACCGGTCAGCGGCGGTGACGCTGTTGCCGAACCACTCGTGCGCGCTCTCGTGGATGATGATGAAGTCGAATCGGAGGCTCAGCCCGGAACCAGCCCAGTCACGTCCCAGGTAGCCATTAGTGAAGTGGTTGCCATAGGTCACTGCTGTCTGGTGTTCCATCCCGGAATAGGGCGCCTCAATGAGCTTGTAGCCGTCCTGGGGAAAGGGATAGTCACCGAAGTAGTGGCCAAAGATCTGCAGCATGCCTTTTGCCTGGGTAAATTGCTGCTCCGCCTTCGGCTTGTCTTCGGGCAGCACATAAAAATCAAGGGGCAGATCGCCCAGGCGATCGGAGAAGTGCACATAGTTGCCGATATTCAAAGAGACGTCATAGTTGTTGATAGGGTAGTGCACCAGCCAGTCCCAGCGTGTGTAACCATCACCGAGATCAGTCTTGCCCACGAATTTTCCGTTGGAGACGTCAACCAGGCCATTGGGAATCGCCACGCTGATCTCCATGCCTTCCACTTCATCGCGCCACTGGTCTTTGTTCGGCCACCACACGCTCGCGCCGGTCTCTTCGCACGCGGTGTTGATCCAGGGATGGCCTGCGGGATCTTTGCGGAAGGTGATGGCGCCAAAGCGGCCGGTTTCTACCGGATGGCCGGAGTAGTAGAAATCGATGGTGTACTCGCGCCCAGCTTTCAGCATCTGGGGGAAGTGGACGAAGACCGCGCCTGAATCGCGCGTGTATCGCAGTCGAACCCCACTTAGCAGGATCTTGTCGATCTGAATCGCGGGGTGCAGATCGAGCTGGATGCGCCGGCCATCCTTGAGCATCCTGAAGCGGATGGTGTTCTTTCCCTGAAGAAACTTCTTCTCCGGATCAACACGTATGTCGAGGTGATAAAACAGCAGATCGTTGTTTGCACGATAAGGTCCGTACGCCCCGCGCAATAGGTCGGCACGGGTTGCCCCGTGCGCGGAAACCACGGTTGCGGCAAATACCAGGAGCAACGTGAAACGAAAGAAAAAGAAGAGTTTCAAATGCGGATGACCGCTCCAGTGAGAGTAATTTATCGTCCGGATCAGGGTAGGGCAAGACCGCGGGACTGTCCGGGCGATAGACTGGGATATGACCTTGCTGCTGACCCAGATGGCCATCGTCCTGTTGATCACGGTGAGCTGCGGCTGGCTTGCACTCAAAGTCGGCCAGGCGCGCGTGATCGGCGAGATTATCGGCGGCATCCTCATCGGACCGTCGGTCTTCGGGCGCTTTGCCCCCCACCTCTCCGCCACACTCTTTCCCATCAGTTCCTTCGGCCCGTTCGAAACGCTCTCCACGGTTGGGCTGGTACTTTTTCTTTTCCTGATAGGGATGGAACTCGACTACGAACAGCTTTCCCGTCATCGTGCGACCGCGGTCATGGCCAGCGGCATGAGCATCCTGCTGCCCTTCGGCATGGGTGCACTGTTGGCCCACTCGCTGCGCATTCGCTTCGCGCCGCACGGAATTGGCAGCCTTCCGTTTGTGCTCTTTCTCGGCATTGCCATGAGTATCACCGCATTCCCAGTGCTGGCGCGCATTCTCGAAGAGCGCAATTTACAAAGCACAGCCCTGGGCACAACAGCCATTCTTTGTGCGGCAGTCGACGATGTGGTGGCCTGGAGTTTGCTGGCCTTCGCACTCGCGCTCATCGGCGGAGAAAACGCTCCTTCCTCGCTGGTGTATCGTCTAACCGGCCTGATCATTTACCTTTTTCTGATGCTGGGGGTGCTTCGTCCTCTTGCGGCGTACCTGGTTCGGCGCCATAAGAAACCGGAGTTGTCCCTCGAAATACTGGGAGTCGTGGTTGCCGCGGCGTTGTTATCGGCGGCAGTCACGGACAGAGTAGGAGTTCATCCGCTTTTCGGGGCTTTTCTCGCCGGAGTTTGTTTCCCCCGGGTCCCGCACTGGCAGTTTGCCATACGGGAACGCCTCGACATGCTGGTGTCAGTGCTGCTATTGCCGCTCTTTTTCGCGCTCACCGGCATGCGGACCCGGCTGGATCTTCTGAACGATACTTCCATGTGGCTATGGGCGGCGGTGGTCCTGCTGGCGGCTGTTTTTGGCAAGATGGGCGGCGCCGTGCTGGCCGGTCGCTGGACCGGACAATCGTGGAGAGACGCCGTTGCCCTCGGAGCCCTGCTCAACACCCGAGGCCTGGTGGAGCTGATCGTGCTCAACATCGCCTACAGCGTCGGCGCTTTTACTCCTACGCTGTTCACCATGCTGGTGGTGATGGCGCTGGTTACCACCATGCTGACGACGCCACTCCTTACATTGCTTGGCATCCGAGGCACGGCGAAGAAACAGCCGGGTTCAGTGCCGGTTTCAGTAGGTTAGCCAGACACACCAAGGCGCCGGTTGGTTAAGCCAAGCCGGCGCCCGAGTGAATCCTACAGCCGCTGGCCGGTGGTTGCCGGTGCAATCCCTGCCTGGGTTGCCGCCAAAGCGCCGATAACCGGCAATTGGAAGGTCTTACCTTGGTAAGCGGAATACATCAAGTAGATCCAGATGCAGAAGCCGCCCACGGTGACCAGCAGATTGATAGGTAGCTGGATGATGAAGAACAAGCCATGTGAGACGGCGCCGAGCACCAGGCCCACGATCATCCAAACGATCCAGAAAGCAATCCACGCCAGGTTGAAGAAGATCGACTGGAAGGCATGGAAGCGAACAAATCGATCGGCCTTGAAGGGATCAATCACCAGGAACAGGATTCCGGTAATGGCGCCTACCAGGTAGGCGAGTGCCCCGGCGACGTTGGGGGTAAGACCGGCTCCGGCTGCGGGCATCGGAGCTTGCATGGCGCCTGGCATCGGACCCGGAATCGGACCTGGAGCGGGACCCGAGCCGGGCATGGGCCCCGGTGCTGCACTGGACGCAGCCGCCCCCTGGCTAGCTCCACATGCTGTGCAAGTCGGACTTCCATCGGGCAGGCTGCTTCCGCAGGTTTGGCAAAAGCTCATCGTCTTTTCTCCTTGACACTTCTATGGCAGGGGGCTGGCAACACGTGCTCTTGCCATGGGCAAGCAGTGTACACAATGACGCCGTCAGTGTCCCGCTTTTTGTGCATATCTTAGCGGTAACTCACCAGTACACCCTGATTATTTCTAAGCGCTCTGATCCCAAATACCCAAGACTACCCACGACGCGGGAGAAGCCTTTTTAGGCGGAAGCACGATAGCATGCGTCTTGGATGACCTGTTTAGATCGGATGATTGTCGCGCAACTGAGTCCAGCCGTCCAAGTATTTTTCGCTCGGCTCACGATCCTGCACAAAGTACTGGCTTTACTTGTGTGGATGAGTCTCGCCCACCCGCTCCTGGCGCAGCAGCCAGGCATGAGCGGAAACGCCGCCTGGAAAGGCGAACTGCATAACTCTGCCGGCAGACCACTTAGCGGCGCGGTGCTCGAGCTGAAGGCCGGCGGCCACACGGCGACGGCGGTAACTCAGGCGGATGGCGGTTTTTCGTTTCACCAGCTGCAGCCTCTTCGTTACGAGCTATTTGTGACCGTGGATGGACGCCGCATCGCTGTTCCCCAGGGTATCGACCTCGGCACCCCGCAGACGGATGCGCTGCTCACGCTCACCAGCCAGGGAACGCTGTTGCTGCAGGCGCTAGCGGAGCAACAGGAGAATACCGGCGGGGTTGACCTCTCCAGCAAGTCCGTCAGCCAACTTCCCTTGAACAAGCGCGATTTCAGCCAGTTGCTACTGCTGGCTGCCGGCACCATGACCGACGCCAATGGCGCCACCAACTTCACCGCGCAGTTTGCCATCAATGGCCAGCGCGGTGTCGAAGCCACGTTCGCGATGGACGGCGCGGACGTAAGCGATCCCGAGATGGGCGGTTCGACGTTCAGTAACTTCAACGTGGACGCAGTGCAGGAGATTCAATCGCAATCTGGATGGATGCCGGCCGAAGTCGGCCGCGGGGCTGCCGGCTTCACCAATATCGTCACCCGATCGGGAAGCAGCGGGTTCCACGGCTCCTTCTTTGAATTCGTGCGCAATTCGGCTTTCGATGCGCGAAATTACTTTGACCACTCCTCGATCGCGAATCCGGGACGGCTTCCGCCCTTCCGCCGCAACGAGTTTGGTTTCACCAACGGTGGTCCGGTCAAACTTCCCCACCTGTACAACGGAGCCGGTAAGACTTTTTACTTCGGCCAGTACCAGGGCTTCCGCCAGGTGCTGGGCACGACCCAGGTGTTTCCGGTGCCTACAGAACAGGAACGCGCGGGGCTGGACACTACCGCTTATCCCGGCGACGTGCTCACCATTCCGGTCGATCCGGGCATAGCACGCGTGCTCGCGCGGTACCCTTTGCCGAACAATCCTACCGGGTCCTACGGAATTCATACGTACGCCAGCTCGTCGCCAGTGGTGACGGATGCGGACCAGTTTTCCGTGCGTCTCGATCATAAAATTTCTGATAAGTCCCAGCTGTTCGCGCGGTTCAACTTAAACAATTTGAACGGACCAACCACCAATCCCGATCAAACCGTGCTCGATCCGAACTTCGCTATTCGCTACATCGATCGTCAGCGCAACTTCGTGGTTACGTACACCCGCACGATTTCGCCGCGCTTCGTATCGGAATCTTCCGTATCCGCGACCCGCGCCACTCCTTCTTTTCCCACGACGGATCTCACCGACCCCGCGGTCAAGTTCAATGACGGCCTGTACGAACCCTTTAATCAGCCGGCCGGCACGGTCATCAGCATCTACGGCAATCTCTTTCAGGGCCGCCAGAACCTTTCCTTCACTACCGCCAGGCATACCTTCAAAGCGGGGGCTGAAGTTCGGTTGAACCGCGACACCACTTACTTCGGTATCAGCCCTGATGGCGAATATGACTTTGGCGGCGGTACCGCGTACTCCCCAATCAACATTTCCTCGCAAAGCGGCACGCACAACATTCGCGTCGGCGATCCGCTGCCGGATACGCTCTCCGGCCTGCTCAGCGGGAGTCCTTTTGTCTACACCCTGGTGGTGGCGCCAACCTACTTCTCCGGAGGTGAACACATCGGCGCCGCGGCCATTAACCGGAATGCCTTTTTGTTCTACGCCCAGGACACCTGGAAGATTTCGCCTCGCCTGGTGCTCGATTACGGCTTGCGCTACGAGTTGTACACACCCGTTTCCGAGCGCGCGAAAAGGACTTCGGGCATTGCCTTTTCCAGGACGCCCACCGGGGTGGCGCAGGAGTTCGTGATTAATCCGCAGCCTGGCTATCGCTTCAACCTCGACGGCCTGGGACCGCGCGTGCAGTTGGATTGGTTGGCGGGGCACCAGATTCATGTCCGTGCCGGCGGCGCCATCACCACCATCCCGCCGAATCTATACCAGGACAACTCACTCACGGGATCGACTCCCTTTGCGGTCTATCCCCGCCTTACCTCGGCTCCGACGGGCCCAGTCCCGTATGGGTTCCAGATCACGTCTGCCGAGTTGCCACCCGTCTACACTCCCCAGGGGCAGGACATTTTCGCCAACGGCACCAAGGGGGTTCACGCCAACACAGTCATGGATTTCAACCGCTACCAGCAGGATCTGGCTGCGCTTTCGCCGAGCCATCGGATTACTCCGCTGAACATCACTGCGGTCTATCCTGGTTTTGGCAACGCTTACCTTCAGACCTGGACGCTCGGCCTCGAACGCCACTTCGGCGACCTGGTGGCGAGCGCGACTTATATTGGAACCGCGGCTGTGAGACTGGCCCGGGAGAGTTTCTTCAACGGGTATCCCGGGGCGGGTCCCAGCTTCGCTCCTTACACCCAGTTCGATTCTGCGGGCAACATCATCGGCGGGTTCGGCACCGAGAACGTCATCACCAGTACAGCGCACTCTTCCTACCATGCCTTGCAGACTTCGCTGCAGGGGACGGTACCGCATGGCGGCCCAGGTGTGCAAGCGAGCTATACGTGGTCCAAGTCGCTCGATGAAACCAGTTCCGTGGTGGGGGGATTTATTACTGGAAGTACGGGCGCCGTCTCGCAGATATCGCCACAGAACCCTTTTGACACTCATCCGGAAAAAGGGCCGTCCAGCTTCGACGTCGGCCACACCTTCACCCTGAGCCTGGCGCAGGATCTCCATGGGGAAGATGCCGCCTTCCTTCGGCCGCTGGGCAAAACGGTCACGGGAGGTTGGGAACTGCTTAGCATTTCCAGCATCACCAGTGGAGCGCCCTTCACCGTCTACTCGGGGGTGCAGCAGACGGACGCCGGCACCAACGGAGCGGACCGCCCGAACCAGGCTGGGATTCCGCATCTTTCGACCAGCCGCAAAGTTCGCGAAGACTATTTTGGGTTGGGGATAAACAATGCTTCTTACTTCTCGATTCCGATCAATGTGCCTGGGGGAACCGGTCCCAACCACGGGGTGTTCGGCGCGCTGGGGCGCAACACGTTTCGCGGGCCGGCTTACTATGATTTTGATTTTGCCTTGATCAAGAGCACGCCGTTTGGCCGCCGATCGAGCGGTATTGAACTGATGGATCTGCAGTTTCGCGCGGAGTTTTTTAACATCTTCAACATCGTCAATATGGGTTTGCCGGCAAACACGCTGGTGGGCGCTGGATTCGGCGAGATCAGCCGAACGGCAGGGACTTCGCGACAGATTCAGTTCTCATTGAAGCTTATCTACTAGCGTC
>Ga0137412_10003728_pt1 | contig 12147 bp, 12 predicted proteins | sample CZODoug2_1_16fun_FD_122160 | JGI IMG/M metagenome (GOLD analysis project Ga0137412, IMG submission 122160) | Vadose zone soil fungal communities from Angelo Coast Range Reserve, California, USA - CZODoug2_1_16fungal (Hybrid Assembly) | ecosystem: Environmental > Terrestrial > Soil > Vadose zone...
GGGCGGCCAGGGTTACTGGCCAGCCTTCTGGATGCTCGGCGCCGACCTGCGGACACGGACGGCGTCCTGGCCGATGGCCGGCGAGATCGACGTGATGGAGAACGTCAACAACTCCCCGGACGTGCACGGCACGCTGCACTGCGGGGTGGCGCCGGGCGGCGCCTGTCACGAGAAGACCGGCCGCAGCGCGAGCTACGGCCTCGGACTGCCCGGTGGGCAGGCCGGGATGCACACCTACGCGGTGCTCTGGCAGACCGCGCCGGAACGGCTGGTGTGGTCCGTCGACGACGTCCCGTACTTCGAACTCACCCCGAAGAACCTGGGCCAGACCACCTGGGACGCGACGTTCAACCACGGTTACTTCCTGCTGCTCAACCTTGCGGTCGGCGGCGACTGGCCCGGTTATCCGGATCAGCGCACCGTCTCCGGCGCGTCGACGCTCGTCGACTGGGTCCGGGTTTCCCAGAGCGTGCGCACCCCACAGATCTGATTACTGCTCAGAAAGGCCCCGGCAACCGCCGGAGCCACTCCAGCGCCGCGGACAACCCGCGGCTCCGAAAGGAACGCAATGTCCGCCAAGCTCTTCCGCACCACCGCCGGTCTCACCCTGGCGGTGGCCGCCCTCGGCCTCAGCGCCGTCCCGGCATCGGCCGCCACCGATCACACCGGTCCACGGATCACAGTGAAAACGGTCAAGACCGACGTCACCCTGCCCGCCAAGGGCGTGCACCTGATCCACTTCACCGAGCGCGTCGTTGACCACGGCGGTGTGGCCAAGGTGCAGTTCGCCGTGCTCAACGGGACCACGCTGCTCACCTATCCCGACGGCAGCCCAATCACCGTCCGCATGCACCGCATTTCCGGGTCCTCGCACGACGGAATCTGGGAAGGTCAGATCGCCCTGGACCGCTCGATGCTGCCGGGCTCCTTCACGGTGAGCACCGTCGCCCTCGACAAGGCCGGCAACCAGAGCAAGGTCAAGACCGTCGGTGAGTTCCATGCCCGCTGGCAGACCAGCGTCGCCCAGTTCAAGGTCACTCCGGTCAGTTCGGGTTCGCTGCACAAGGGCGACGCGCTGACGGTCAGCGGTCGGCTGAACCTGGCCTCCGCCGCCGGCTGGGTCGGGCTGCCCGCCACGTCCCTCGACGTCCTGTTCCTACCCAAGGGCAAGCACACCGCGGTGAAGGTCGGCACGGTCACCACCGATGCCAACGCCAACTTCTCCGATGCTTCCGCCTTCACCTACCGCGGCAAGGGCGAGTGGCGCGTGTCCTACGCGGGCTCCGCGAACAACGCGCCCGACCTCTCCTCCGGCGTGACCTTCAACTGACGCAACACGAGCCGCGCGGCCGCCGGGGTGAGCTCAACCACCCCGCCGGCCCCGCCGATCCTTAACCGACAACGATGGAACGAACCGGATGGTGATCTACGTCCAACACCTTCATGAGCCTTCCCGGCCCGCGCCCGAACGCTGACGGCGCGCCCGACCTCGCGACCGCCCTCGACGCCGCCCGCCGCGGCGACGAGGACGGCTTCCGCGTGCTCTACCGCGCCGTGCACCCCGCCCTGCTGCGCTACGTCGCGACCATCGTGCGCGCCGACGCGGAGGACGTCACCGCCGAGGCCTGGCTGCAGATCGCCCGCGACCTTCGCACCTTTCGTGGGGATTTGGACGGGTTCCGCGGTTGGGCGGCCACCATCGCCCGGCACCGCGCGCTGGATCACCTGCGCCGCACCCGGGTCCGCCCCGTCGCCGCCGACCAGGCGGTCGAGTTGCTTGAGCTGCCCGCCACCGACGACCCCGCCGCGCTGGCCATCGAACACGTGGACGGCGACGCCGCGCTGGCGCTGATCGCCACGTTGCCGCCGGACCAGGCCGACGCCGTGCGGCTGCGCGTCATCCTGGGCCTGTCCGCCGAGGACGCCGCGAAGGTTCTGGGCAAGCGCGCCGGGGCCGTACGCACCGCCACCCACCGCGGCCTGCGCACGTTGGCCGCCCGTTTGCAGACCAAAGAAAATTCCTCGCCGCAGGGTGTGACATCCGCGCGGCCGGGTGCGCTGAAGGGGATGTGATGAACGTTCCGAAGTCCGCGGCGCAGGACCCGGTCGACGCCTTGTTGCACGAGGCGCGGCTGGATCAGGCCGAGGCCGCCGCCTTGGCCGGCCTGCTGCACGCGGTCGCCCGGGATGCCGAGCACCTTCCCGTCGGCACCCCGGGCGAGTACGCGGCACTGGCCGCGTTCCGGAGCGCGCATCGCGAATCCGCCAGACGACCCCTGGGAGCCTTCGCCATGTACCGCAACCGCACCCGCGCCGCCCTGCTGACCGCCAAGACCGCCGTCGCGGCCGTCGCCCTCGTCGGCGCCGGCGGCGTGGCCATGGCCGCGAGCACCGGCGTGCTGCCCACCCCGATCACCCACCCGGCGCACCCGGCACACCCGGCGCACCCGGCGCACCCGGTGACGCCGAAGGCCAGCGACGCCAACGACGCCAACCTCCGCAGCGTGTGCACCGCGGTTGCCGACGGGGCCTTTGCCAACCCCACCGCTGCGGCGAACAGCGCGGCCTTCCGCCGGCTGGTCATCACCGCCGGTGGCCAGGACAAGGTGGCGGCGTACTGCGCGTCACTGCCTGCCGCACCGGCCGAGCAGGGCGACGACAACAGCCAGGGCAACGCCGCCAACGCCCCCGGCCACGACCCCAACGGCCCCGGCAACTCGGAGAACGCCCCGGGCCACGACCCCAACGGGCCGGGCAACTCCGAGAACGCGCCCGGCCACAACAAGTCCACCACCACCACCACCAGCCACGGCAACTCCGCCAACGCCCCCGGCCACAACAAGTCCACCACCACCACCACCACCAGCCACGGCAACTCCGCGAACGCGCCCGGCCACAACAAGTCCGGCACCAGCGGCCACGGCAACGCCGCCAACGCCCCGGGCCACAACAAGGGCTAGAGCGACGACTCCGGTCAGGACGACTGACTACCCTGAGCACATCAAGGGCCCGCGGCTAACGCCGCGGGCCCTTTGTCGTGACGCACCGTCAGCTAAGCTCCGCCAACCGCGGCACGATCTCTTCACCCACCCGCTCGGCGCAGGCCGCGATGTCCCCGCGCGGCAGCTCGGAGAATTCTTGCCGCTGGGTGTGACATCCGAGCGACCCGGTGCGCTGAAGAGTGTGAAGAGCGTTCCGCGGCCCAACGGCCATTGCGGAGCGCGCATCGCGAATCCACCCGTCGACCCCTGGGGGCCCTCAACATGTACCGCACCCGTACCCGCGCCGCCCTGCTGACCGCCAAGACCGCCGTCGCGGCTGTCGCCCTCGTCTCCGCCGGCGGGGTGGCCATGGCCGCGAGCACAGGCGTGCTGCCCACGCCGATCACGCACCCGGCCACGCCCAAGACGCCCGAAGTGAGCGACGACGCGAACGACGCGAACGACGCGAACGACGCGAACGACGCGAACGACGGCTTCCGCGATGTGTGCAAGGCCGTCGCGGCCGGCGCATTCGCCGACCCCACCGCTGCGGCGAACAGCACCTCCTTCCGGCGTCTGGTGATCGCCGCGGGCGGCCAGGACAAGGTGGCTGCCTTCTGCGCCGCGCTGCCCGCGCAGACCACCGAACAGGGGAACGACGACAACCAGGGCGACGACAACAGCCAGGGCGACGACAAGAGCCAGGGTGAGGACAACAGCCAGGGCGACGACAACTCCGCCAACGCCCCGGGCCACGACCCCAAGGGGCCGGGCAACTCCGAGAACGCTCCCGGCCACGACCCCAACGGCCCCGGCAACTCCGAGAACGCTCCCGGCCACAACAAGGGCAAGAACCAGGACGACCAGGGCGAGGACCAGGGCAACGACGACTCCGGCCACGGCAACTCCGCCAACGCGCCCGGCCACAACAAGTCCGCCAAGGGCAACCACGGCCAGAGCAAGAGCGGTCACGGCAACTCCGAAAACGCCCCGGGCCACAACAAGGGTGAGAACGACGATTCCGGCCAGGACGACTGACGTCCTTGAGCACGCCCAGGGCCCGCGGCTACCGCCGCGGGCCTTCGTCGTGACGCACCCTCAGCCCAGCTCCGCCAACCGCGGCACGATCTCCTTACCCACCCGCTCGGTGTAGGCCACCAGATCCCCGCGCGGCACCAGGTCCACCAGGCCCACCCCGAGCTTCGCCAGCTGCGCCATCTCGGCCACGAAGGCGTCCAGGTCATCGAGCGGGTTGCTCATGCACAGCACGGTCGGGGTGATCGACGCGTAGTCCCGGCCCTCCGCCTCGCAGTGCCCGCGCAGGATGTCCAGCTTGGCGCCCACCTCGGTGGGCCCGCCAAACAGGTTGCATGAGTCCGCGTACTTGGCCACCAGGCGCAACGTCTTCTTCTCCCCGCCGCCGGCCACCATGATCGGTGGGCGCGGTCGGGCGATCGGCTCGGGCACGCACAGCGTCTCGGCCAGCTCGTAGTGCCTGCCCACGTACGGGCCGTTGTTCTCACTCCACATCTGCAGGCAGATCTGCAGGCACTCCTCGAGCATCTCGAAGCGCTGCTTCAGCGGCGGGAACGCCACCCCGAGCCCCTGGTGCTCCCGCTCGAACCAGGCCGCCCCGATGCCCAGCGCCGCCCGTCCCCCGGAGAGCACGTCCAGCGTGGTCACCGTCTTGGCCAGCACGCCCGGGTTCCGGTAGGTCACCCCGGTGCACAGCAGCTGCAGGGTCACCGTGGAGGTGTGCGCGGCCAGGAAGCCCAGCCCGGTGTAGCCCTCCAGCATCGGCTGGGTGGCCTCGCCCAGCGGCGGGATCTGGAAGAAGTGGTCCATCAGCGAGACGTGCGAGACGCCCGCCTCCTCGGCGGCCGGGCCGAACCGGGCCAGCGTGGGCCCGATCGACGCCGGCGCGTCCGGCCAGCTGAACGAGGCGACGTGCAGGGCGACCTTCATGCGCGCGCCCCCATCATCGCGGCCAGGATGAAGTCGTGCGCATGCCGCGCCTTGTCCTCGCCGCGGAACTCGATCTCGTGGTGCACCCCGCCGCTGGAGGTCACGATGACCCCGCTGGTGGAGAAGAAGTTGCCGGTGAACTTCGCGTTGCTGAGCACCGCGACGCTGGCCACCTGGCTGTACGGCATGGAGACCAGGGCCACCGCCCGACCCACGAAGGACTTGTCCGCGATGATCACCCGCCGGTCGGTCAACGCGATGTAGCCGGTGCCGACGCCCTTGGCGTCGTAGACGGCGAACAGCCGTTCGCCCTGCAGCAGGCCGGACTGCACCTGCTCGAGCTGGTCGCGGCGGTCGTGAATGGGCTCCGGTGTGGTCATGCGATCCACCCTACGTACCCCTTAAACAGACACCGGCCCGGAACCGGACTTTCGTCCGATCCGGGCCAGTGCCGGGGGTCACCGTTGCCGGTGCCATGAGGTGGGCGGCGGTGTCGGTCCGCCCACCTCTTCAGAGGCTGTGACGCCGGGGCTTCCCGGGCGCGCCGGGGGGGTTGCGAGCCCGGGAAGCGTCTGATCCCAGCGGCAAACCTCTGAGATCCAGCGTTGTGGACTAGCGCTGCGAGGCCACGCGGCGCCGCAGAGCCGCACCACCGGCGATCAGAGCGAGACCGAACGGAATCATCGCCATACCGGCAGCACCGGTGTGCGGGAGAACCGAGGACTCGTGGTCGCCGTTGTGGTGCTTGTGCCAGGTCCAGTGGCTGTGGTGCGAGTGCTTGTCGCCAACCCAACCGTGGTGGTGACCGGAGTCGCCGCCGTTGCGGTTGCCCGCATCCACGTGCACGCGGCAGTCCGCAGCACCGAGCACGGCCAGGCCGCAGACGGTGACCGGGATGTTCGCGTCCAGGTTGTTCAGCAGCTGCAGGCCACTGAGCAGGCCGTGGTTGTTGAACGAGTTGGTGTCGCCCGCACTGCCACCGCGGCCACCACGAGCACCGCCGAAGCCGTTGCCACCATTGCCGTCGCCGGCCTTGGCCACGCAGTCGCCCCTGCCGGCGGCCAGGAGCAGGCCGACGCCGCAGACGTTCACGGGGACGTTGAGGGTGACGTTGTTCAGCACCTGGGCGCCGTTGAGCAGGCCGTCGTTGCGACCGGTGCGGACATTGCCCGCGTCGCCGCCGGGGCCGCCGCGGCCATGACGGCCGGAGCTGGAGCCGCCGTTGCCGTCGCCGGCCTTGGCGGAGCAGTTACCCTTGGCGGTCGCCAGCAGCGCGCCAACGCCACAGGCGTTGACCGGCACGTTGGCGGTCAGGTTGTTACCGACCTGCAGGCCGTTGAGCAGCCCCTTGTTGCGAGAGCTGGAGGTGCTGCCCTCGTCGCCACCGGCGCCACCGCGGCCGCCCCCGAAGGAAGCGCCCCCGTTGTCGTTACCGGCAGCGGAGGTGCAGGTGCCCTTGCCGCCGCCCAACAGCGCGCCAACGCCACAGGCGTTGATCGGGATGTTGAGGTTGACGTTGTTGAGGGCCTGGACTCCATTGAGCAGGCCGTCGTTGTGACCAGTATTGGTGTCTGCGTAGACAGTCGGCGCACCAAGGATAAGAGCTGCGCCCGCCGTGAGGAGCACGGCTCCCTTGACCTTCTTCGAGGCTCGCATCGAAGCCCCTCCTGTTTCGTTGATGTGGTCTGGGTCAGGTGTGGTGAGAACGGTTAGCGCTTCCGGCCCTGCCCCGAGGCAGGTCCGCCGTGACCGGGTGGCCACGGTGGCGCGACGTCAACGGCGGCTCGCACCGCGCCGGCAAGGGGCGACACTTCCCCAGCCAAGACGTCTCTGATCGGGGCAGGTGCCGTCGTCGACAGGGCCACTGGGGGCTCCGAAAGCGACGACACCGGGGGCTCAGCCGGCGAGGACACCGGCTGGAGAAGACCGCCCATCACACCGAGGGCGGGCTCACCGGGGCGGCGGACCGAGGAGGTCCGACGAACCGATGACACCGAGCCATTGGCCAGACGTGCGCCGATGACTCGTCCCTGGTACTGACCGTCGCGACACACTCGCGTCGGCTTGTCCTCATGCATGGACTTACATTCGTACTCCGCGGTAGCGGTGTTACCGAGATTAACTCGGCTTTGCCGAGACATGCCGCTTACCTTGGACGTACCCCCGAGCACTCGACCCTGCCAGAAGACCGGTTCCTCGGTCCCCTCATCCCTGGCCGTCCCGCTGCCGATGTACTCGGCAGCGACGATCGCATCCGCGCCCCCCGCGGTCTTCGCCGCAGCTGCAAGAGCACAGCCGAGCGAAGCGACAACGATCGAGTGTTGGTGTTCCACCGTCGCCGAAGCGACGTACCGGCCCATGTAGGAGGGCATGACGGCACGCGAGAGGAAGAGCTGTTGGCTCCTCATATCCCCCACGCTGATCACGCTGTGTCCTCCCCATCAGGCCCACCGGAGGCTCCGGTGGGCGTCTCACCGCCCCGAGGACCCTGTGTCGATAGGGATGTAAGGGATCAACGGGACATGTGAGGCGAACGGTCCTGGGAAGCGTAGCCCCGCACGAGCGCCCCACCGCCCATGCGAGAGAGATGACCATTCAAAGTCTGAGAAAACCCAGGAGGGCCCTGACCTGCGGTTTCGATCACCCTGCGTGACAAAATCCCCCGCTGGGGGCAGTCTCCGCGGGTCTGGGCTCCAGAGAGTTCTCACTACGGATCGTGCACGATTTCCTGCGACGCCGCAGGCGTTCTGCCCCATTGGGCAAGTTCAAACCAGGTTGGGCGCCCGACATGTCGGGCGGACACCACTGAGTGTCACAACAGTTGGGGTCAAGCAGGCGCGCCGAGAGGGTCAACGCCAACCGCGGTTTGGTCACACCGCGCAATGCAAAGAACGGCTTGAAGACAGCCGTTAACTCCGGTCCGGATCCGGGTCCGAAGGGCCATATCCGGGCCAGTGGGCGCTCCGCGCCGGTCCGGCGTCGCCGGTGCCGTCATCGCTGGGTCGTACCGGCTGATCTGGGGTGAAAACCAACGCGCAGATGCGCTGATAGAGCTCGTCCGGGCCGGTGACGAACTTCACCCGGGACAGAGCTTGATCCTGCCCAGCGGACTCCATCACGAAACTTCCGAAGCCGAGCAGCCGGCCGAGGATGGTGCGTTCGTAACGCATGTCCGTGACCTTGCCCAACGGCATCATGTCGACGTCGCGGCGGAACAGGCCGTGCACCAGCATCAGGCGCTTGTCGGTGACCACGAAGCGGTCCGACCACCAGTTGACGATCTCCCAGCCCAGGTACCAGACCGCGGCCGACCACACCAGCCAGACCACGTCGCGGGCACCCGCCGCACGCCTGGGCAGCGCAATATCGAGCAGCACGGCCAGGAAAAGGCCCCCGCCCGCGGCGGACAGCGGCACGATCAGCGCCAGCCAGTGCCGGCGCAGCGCGGCGACCACGGTTTCGCCGGGCAGCAGGTATTTGGCGATCAGCTGGGACCCGGCGGGCAATGTGGCGCCGAGAACCGGGTCGGCGACCCTGGCGTCGATGCTCACGAGCCGGGACCGCTCGGCGTCAGAGCCGGTTGACGAACTGGAAGAAGCCGTCCGTCACGCTTCCGGTGCCGTCGGTCAGCTGACCCCAGCCCTTGGATATGGCATCGGCCGACTGGGTCGGCTCATGGGCCATGGAGTAGAGCGCGAACGCCACGGCAGACACCGTCACCATGCGCTTCATCGAGGCCCTCCATGCTGTCCGTCCGAGCGGCGAGGGCCTTACCGGTGCCCCCACGGAACAGACTAAACACAGATCACTGAAGACAACAACAGCATCACCCGTATGCGGCAAATGCCCTGAACATAACTATACGGAACTGTTCAGTGACTCCCAGCCATCGCCGGGGATCCGCTCTTCGCAGCCCCCGGAACCTCGCTCAGGGCCTTCAGGATGTCCTCCACCCGCTGCTTGGCGTCGCCGAAGAGCATCTGGGTGTTCTCCCGGAAGAACAGCGGGTTCTGCACGCCCGCGTAACCGGTGGCCATGGACCGCTTGAACACGATGACCTGCCCGGCCTCCCAGACCCGCAGCACCGGCATGCCCGCGATCGGGCTGCCCGGGTCCTCCATCGCGGCCGGGTTGACGGTGTCGTTCGCGCCGATCACCAGCACCACCGAGGTGGCGGCCAGGTCGTCGTTGATCTCGTCCATCTCCAGCACGATGTCGTAGGGCACCTTGGCCTCGGCCAGCAGCACGTTCATGTGGCCGGGCAACCGACCCGCCACCGGGTGGATGCCGAAGCGCACCTCGACGCCCTGCGCGCGCAGCCGCTTGGTCAACTCGGCGACGGCGTGCTGGGCCTGGGCGGTGGCCATGCCGTAGCCGGGGGTGATGACCACCGAGGTGGCGTCCGTCAGCAGTTCGGCGACCCCGGCGGCGTCGATCTCCCGGTACTCGCCCTGGTCGTCGCTCGAGGCCGAGGTGCCCGCCGCGACGCCGAAGCCGCCCGCGATCACCGAGATGAACGAGCGGTTCATGCCCTTGCACATGATGTAGCTCAGGTAAGCACCGGACGAACCGACCAGCGCCCCGGTGGTGATCAGCAGGTTGTTGTCCAGCAAGAAGCCCGACGCTGCCGCCGCCCAGCCCGAGTAGCTGTTCAGCATGGACACCACCACCGGCATGTCACCGCCGCCGATGGAGGCCACCAGGTGCCAGCCCAGGGCGAGGGCCAGCACGGTCACCGCGATCAGCAGACCGAGCTTCGGCGTGCCGACGAACACCCCGGTGAGCGCCCCGAAGCCGATCAGCGCACCCAGGTTGAGCACGTTGCGGCCGGGCAGCTTCAGCGGCGCGGAAGAGACCCGCGCGGACAGCTTGAGGAACGCCACGATCGAGCCGGTGAAGGTCACCGCGCCGATGAACACCCCGACGAACACCTCGGAGTGATGGATCCTCAGCAACGACCCGGCGAACTCGGTCTGCCCGCTGCGGTGCTCGACGTCGTAGAAGCCGTCCCAGCCGACCAACACCGCGGCCAACCCGACGAAGCTGTGCAGCAACGCGATCAGTTCGGGCATCCCGGTCATCTCCACGACCTTGGCCCGCCACAAGCCGATCGCCGCCCCGATGACCACCGCCACCACGAGCAGAATCGCCCCGGTGGAATCGATGTGACGGGTCGCCAGGCCGATCACCGCGGCCAGCGCGATGGCCATGCCCGCGACGCCGTAGATGATTCCCTGACGGGACGTCTCGTGCTTGGACAGCCCGGCCAGAGCCAGAATGAACAGCAGCGCCGAGACGATGTACGCGGCCTGCGCGATCGACTGTGCATCCATCTTCGATCAGCCCTTCGAGAACATGCTGAGCATCCGTCGGGTCACCGCGAACCCGCCGAACACGTTGATGGACGCCAGCAGGATGGCGATGAAGGACAACGTCCGGATCGTGTTGTCGGCCTTGCCGATCTGCAGCAATGCCCCGACCACGATGATTCCGGAGATCGCGTTGGTGATGGACATCAGCGGGGTGTGCAAGGCGTGGTGCACCTTGCCGATCACGTAGTAGCCGACCACGATCGACAGCATCAGCACGGTGAAGTGTTCTGGGATCGGTTCCGGGGCAAACGCATTGATCAGCCACAGGGCGAGCACGCCGACGCCGACGACCCCGAGTTTGACCGCCGGGGTGAAGATCGACGGTTTCGCCGTCACCACGGCGGGCGCGGCCGCCTTGGCCGCGGGGGCCGCGGAGACCTGCACCGGCGGCGGGGGCCACATGTTCTCCCCGCCCTTGACCACGGTGATGCCGCGCTGCACCACGTCGTCCATGTCCAGGACGACCTGACCGTCCTTCTCCGGGGTGAGCAGCTTCATCAGGTTGACCAAGTTGGTGCCGTAGAGCTGCGAGGCCTGCGCCGGCAACCGGCCGGGCAGGTCGGTGTAGCCGATGATCGTTACGCCGTTGGCGGTGGTCACCACCTCCCCACGCACCGAGCCCTCGACGTTGCCGCCCTGGATGGTTGCCATGTCCACGATCACGCTGCCGGGCTTCATCGACTCGACGTCCGCGGCGGTGATCAGCTTCGGCGCGGGGCGGCCGGGGATCAGCGCAGTGGTGATGATGATGTCGACGTCGGCGGCCTGCTCGCTGTAGATCTCCGCGGCGCGCTTGTTGTAGTCCTCGGTGGTCGCGCTGGCGTAACCCGTGCCGCTCTGCTCCTGCTCGACGTCGACCGCCAGGTACTCCCCGCCCAGTGACTTGACCTGGTCGGCGACCTCGGGGCGCGGGTCGGTGGCGCGCACGATGGCGCCCAGGCTCGACGAGACGCCGATGGCGGCCAGCCCGGCCACCCCGACGCCCGCCACCAGCACCTTCGCAGGCGGCACCTTGCCCGCCGCGGTCACCTGACCGGTGAAGAACCGGCCGAAGACGTTCGCGGCCTCGATCACCGCGCGGTAGCCCGCGATGTTGGCCATCGAGGAGAGCACGTCGAGGGATTGGGCGCGGGAGATGCGGGGCACGGCGTCCATGGCCAGCGCGGTGATCGGCCGGGTGCCGAGCAGTTCCACCCGGGCCGGTTCCAGGCCGGGGGAGAGCAGGCTGATCAGCGTGGCGCCCTCGGGCACCTGGCGGATCTCGTCGTCGCTGGGCGGGCCGACGGCGAACACGATGTCCGCGCTCCACGCGTCATCGGTGAGCTCGGCCCCGGCGTCCTTGTACGCGCCGTCCGGGAAACCTGCGGCCGCGCCGGCCCCGTGGGCCACGGCGACCCGATAACCCAGCCCGATCAGTAGCTTCACGGTCGCCGGGGTGGCCGAGACGCGGGTCTCGCCCCGGCCCGACTCGTTGACCACCCCGATCCGGGCGCCACCTGCCTCGGTCATCGACTCTCCAGTCCTGCCCTGCTCAGCCTGTTACCCGGACGCTATCGGACACCCGGATCGACCCGATTCACCTGACAAGGCGGGTCATTCTGCTGAACCGAACAGACGGCCTCCTGCATCCCGCAACCCCGGATTGATGTAGCCGCGCGCGTCCAATCCGGGGTCGAGCCCCACAAACGGTTTAGTCCGGTGGGAGATACGGGGTAGACCCTGCCGTATGGACGAAGGCAGCGAACGCAGCCGGCCAAGCGACCTGGAGATCCGCGAACGGGCGCAACGCCGGGCCCGACTGCTGGACGAACTGAACGCCGGCGCGACCC
>Ga0137412_10003729_pt1 | contig 12146 bp, 10 predicted proteins | sample CZODoug2_1_16fun_FD_122160 | JGI IMG/M metagenome (GOLD analysis project Ga0137412, IMG submission 122160) | Vadose zone soil fungal communities from Angelo Coast Range Reserve, California, USA - CZODoug2_1_16fungal (Hybrid Assembly) | ecosystem: Environmental > Terrestrial > Soil > Vadose zone...
TCGACCAGCGATCGCCACGTCGCGAGCTGCGCCGAGGTCAGCCGCCGCCGGGTTGTCGTAGCGGCACTTCGGTTGCCATCCCTCACGACTCGCACTCCCATCTCATTGACGCGTCAATCAGTTAAGGATGGCGATAGGGAGCCTTATTCCTGGGGTGTCCCTCCGGTCGCCGGAATGCCGTAGGGTCCGCGTTCGTTGGGCACGAATATGTCGGATCTCCAAGGGGATCTCGTCGAGGTCCTCGGAAATCGAGTTGATCATGACGGAAACCTCCGAGAAGACCCCGTCGCAATCGCCGGCCGAGGAAACCGTCGCGGAGGTCATGCGACCAGCGCTGACCACCGTTGAGCGGGACGCTCACCTGGCCGCGGCCGCGTACCTGATGAAGCACGCGGGCGCGTCGGCCCTGGTCGTCCTCGACGACAACGAGGGCAAGCAACCGATCGGCCTGATCACCGAGGCCGACATCGTCGATGCGGTGGCCGACGGCAAGGACGTCAACGACGTCCGGATCCGCGACCTGATGACCAGCAACCTGACCTTCTGCACCCCCAGGACGACCATCCGGAATGCAGCGGAGTCGATGATCGGCGGACGGTTCCGACACCTGCCGGTGATGGAGGACGCCGAACTGGTCGGGATGCTCGACATAGGTGATGTTTCCCGAGCGCTACTCGGCCGCTCGACGGACTGATCGGGTCGCTTGCCCATTACTTGTAAGATAACAATAATGGCAGGGCTGGCGTACCAACCGGACTGGAGCCGCCGATGTCGACCGCGCCGTTACCGCGAGTCTCGCCGCAGACCCTGCCGCAGTTGGTGCGTTCCGGCGTCGCCCGTTTCGGCGAGCGAGAGGCGGTCGTCGACGGCCCGAACCGGGTGACGTACGAGGACCTCGGCGAGCAGGTGACGACCGCCGCGCGCGGCCTGTTGGCGAGCGGGCTCCGCCCGGGGGACCGGGTCGCGATCTGGGCCCCGAACAGCTTGCGCTGGGTCGTTTCGGCGATGGCCCTGTACTCCGTCGGCGCGATCGTGGTCCCGGTGAACACCCGGTTCAAGGGCCACGAGGCGCGCTACGTGCTGGAGAAGTCGGGGGCTCGGATGCTCCTCGTCGAGAACGGGTTCCTCGGCAACGACTACCTCGCGCTGCTCGCCGCCGCCGGTCCGCGCCCGCCCGATCTCGAGACGGTGATCCGCCTGGACGATCCGTCGGACGTCGAGTTCGGTGACGGCGTCTCGTGGCCGGCGCTGCTCGACCGATCGAACCAGGTGACCCCCGAGGAGGCGGCCGCCGTCGGCGATGACGTCGCCCCCGACGACGTCTCGGACATCATCTTCACCTCCGGCACGACGGGCCACCCCAAGGGCGTGCAGCTGACCCACGGCCAGAGCGTGCGGGTGTACGAGTCGTGGAGTGACATCGCCGGTCTTCAGGAGGGCGATCGCTATCTCGTCACCCTGCCCTTCTTCCATGCCGGGGGCAACAAGGCCGGCATGATCGCCAGCCTGTTGCGCGGGGCGACGATCGTTCCGATGGCGACGTTCGACGCGCGCGACGCGATGGCCCTGATCGAGCACGAGCGGGTCAGCGTGATGAACGGGCCACCGACCATCTACAACAGCATCCTCGACCACCCGGACCGGGAGAAGTTCGATCTCAGCTCCCTGCGGATGGCCGCGACCGGTGCCGCTGTGGTGCCGATGGCCATGGTGCTCCGCGTACACGCCGAGCTGCCGTTCACGACGTTCATCACGGCGTACGGGCTGACCGAGTGCGGCGGCACCGCGACGATGTGCCGACCCTCCGACGGACCGGCCACGGTGGCCGAGACCAACGGCAGGCCGCTGCCCGGGGTCGAGCTGCGGATCGTCGACCGGGCCGGTACCCCCGTGCCCGACGGTGACACCGGCGAGGTGGTGATCCGCGGCTACAACGTGACCAGGGGCTACTTCGACGACGAATCAGCGACCGCGCGGGCAATCGACGCCGAAGGCTGGCTGCACACCGGCGACGTCGGGAGCCTGGACGACGGGGGCAACCTCCGCATCACCGACCGGCTCGGCGACATGATCATCGTCGGTGGTTTCAACGTCTACCCGGCCGAGGTCGAGCAAGCCCTGGCCCATCACGAGGCGGTGTCCGAGGTGGCCGTGGTGGGCGTCCCGGACGACCGGCTGGGTGAGGTCGGTCGGGCCTACGTGATTCGCCGGCCGGGGGTGGTGGTGGCCGAACCGGACATCATCGCCTGGTGCCGGGAACGCCTGGCCAACTTCAAGGTGCCCCGGAGCGTGGTGTTCGTCGACGATCTGCCGCGTAACGCCACCGGCAAGGTCCTGAAGCGACGCCTGCGAGACCTGGCCTGAAGGGCGTTCGCTGCGCGATCGCCGTTGTGCCGGCTGGAGTGACGGCGCCTACAGGGCCGCGGACAGATCGATCCCGCCGACCAGGTTCGCCTGGATGGTCGCGTGCTTGCTCGTCGCGAGCGTGCTCCGGCGGACAGCCGTCAGATGGGTAGCTGCGAGGGTGACGGCGCGATCCTGATTGCCGGCTTCGATCGCCGCCAGGAGCTTCTCGTGATCGCGCAGCGCCGCCCGCAGCGTCTTCTTGGCCATGGGCGAATCCGGGGGTACCGCCTCGCCGGCCGGCCGGGCGTCGTCCCACACGGAGGACTCGTGGGCCGACCAGATGGCCTCGAGGGAGCCGACGAGCACGATCATCGTTTCGCTGCCGCACTTGGCGACCAGGGTCTCGTGGAAACGCCGCGCGTTGCGGTTCCACTGCGCGAGGTCGTCGAAGGCGCTCTCCTGGGCTTCGATGACCTCGCGCAGCTGCGGGACGACCTGCTTGAGTCGATCGGGACGCTCGGCGCACATGCCGGCGCAGATCGGCTCGATGCGCAGAAGTGCTCCGCTGACGTCGTCAGGCGTCGTGCCGCGGGACTGGAGCACCATGCTGATCATCTGCGCCGTTCGTTCCGGTGTCGGCAGGTGCACCACCGCACCGCCCACGTTGCCGCGCCGCACCGAGATCAAGCCCTCGGTCTCGAGGATCCGCATGGCCTCCCGGACGGCGGGCAGGCTTACCCGGAACTCCTTGAACAGATGTTCCTGCCGCGGCAGCAGATCGCCTTCTTTCAACCGGCCGGTGAGTATGTCGTCACGGAGGCTGGCGGCGACGATCTCCGCCAGTCGTGGTTGGCGTAGCTGGCGCAACGCGCGCTCCTTCAACTCGGAGGGACGATCCACCCTAGCGCGGCGGTTGGGCTATCTTTGTTTCAACCTCTATTAGAGCTAACTTTATACTAATACGAGAAAGGGTCCCTCGATGGCTGACCGCCCGATCGCAGCTACCGCCGGTTTGGTCTCGGCCGACGTCGCGGACGACATTGCGTGGATCACGTTGAACGACCCGGCGCGGCGCAACTGCGTGTCGGCGCGGATGAGCGTCGCGCTCGCCGAGGTGTGCGAAGAGATCGCCGGCAACTCGAGGATCCGGGCGGCTGTCCTTACCGGGGCGGGATCGACCTTCTCCGCCGGCGGTGACATCGACTCGCTGACCAGGCGGGACCAGCCGTTGGACGTGCTCTATCGCGGGTTTCGCGGGTTGGCGGCGTTGCCGGTTCCGGTGATCGCCGCGGTGAACGGACCGGCGGTCGGCGCCGGTATGAACTTCGCGCTGTCCTGCGATGTGATCGTGGCCGGGAGGTCGGCCCGATTCGATCCGCGGTTCCTCGACGTCGGGATCCATCCCGGTGGTGGTCATCTGTGGCGGCTGCAGCGTCTGGTCGGGACGCAGGCGGCGACCGCGATGGTCATCCTCGGCGAGAGCGTCTCCGCGGAGCATGCCGAGCGGATCGGTCTGGTGTGGCGGGCCGTCGGCGACGACGAGCTGATTGCGACCGTGCGGGCACTCGCCACCCGGGTGGCCGGCCGATCGCCGGAGCTGGTGCGCCGGACGAAGGCGTCACTCGTCGCCAGCCAGGGGATCACTCAGCAACGAATGGCGGTCGATCTCGAACAGGTCGCGCAGGAGTGGTCGATGAGTCGTCCCGCATTCGCCGATGGCGTGCGGGCGCTGCGCGAGAAGCTGACGTCGCGCAGCGGCTAGGAGTTCGTCGCTCGAAACCCGGCCGCCAGATCGCGGCGGAGCAGCTTCCCGACGTCTGATCGGGGGAGGCGGTCGACCCGCGTGAATCCCGTGGGCACCTTGTACGGGGCGAGGTGCTGCCGGCACCACGTCCGTAGCTCGTCCGGATCCAGATCGCCGGTCGTCACGACCCACGCGTGGGGCACCTCGCCGAGCCGGCGGTCGGGCACGCCCGCCACGCCGGCGTCCCGTACCGACGGGTGGCGGCGCAGTGCTTCCTCCACGTCGTCGGGGTAGATCTTGAGGCCGCCGCGGTTGATCATGTCGCTGACCCGCCCCAGCACCCAGAGGAAGCCGTCCTCGTCGACGCGCCCGATGTCACCTGTACGCAGGTAGCCGTCGACGAACCGGTCTTCGCCGCCGCCGTCGAGATCCCCGCTGGAGAGTGCGTAGCCGCGCATGCGGAACGGTGAGCGCACGTAGATCTCGCCCAACTCGCCGACCGACGCGTCGGATCCGTGCTCGTCGCGGATCCGGAGATCAACCTGCTCGTAGGCCCGTCCGGCGGCGCCGAGTTTGTCGAGACCGAAATCGCGGACATCCTGGCTGGTCCAGCCGACCACCTCGCCACCGAGCTCGGTCTGGCCGTAGCAGTTGAGGACGAAGACACCGAACCGTTCGTGGAACCGGCGGGCCACGTCCGGTGACAGGGGGGCGGTGATAGCTCGAACGAAGCGAAGCGGTGTCAGGTCATCGACGTCGTCCGCGTCCGTGATCGTTGTGATCATCGCCGGTGGGAGAACGGTCGACGTCATCTCGTGTTCGCGCACCGCGTGGGCGAATCCGGCCGGTGTGAACGGGTCGAGGAGCACGATCCCGGAACCGGCGCGGAACGTGAACAGCACATTGAATATCCCGGCCCATAGTGCGAGCGAGAGCGGGATCAGGCTCATCCTCGTTCGCCGGGCATCGGCGGCACGGGGACGCCGCGACGGCCGAAGCTTCGCGAGGCTGGCGTCCAGGGCGTCGAGGGTGCCGGAGTGCCGGAGGAGCACCGCCTTGGGCCGGCCGGTGGTGCCTGATGTCCGCAGCACGAACGCGACGTCGGGCTCGTAGTGCGGTGTGGCCGGATTCGCGAGCGCGCGAACGGCGGAACGGGACCGCGGGTAGTCGTGTTCCACGATGCCGATCGGGATGCTGTGTGCGTCGAGGTCGGTCGGCGCGCCGACGATCAGGGCCACCGGCGTCTCGGCCAGCAGGGACGTGATCTCACCGGACGTGTAGCGCCGATTGATCGGGACGTACACCGCCCCGGCCGCCCACACCGCGAACATGACCACGATGCTGGACGGCCCCGGGGCGACGAGATTCCCGACCGGGTGCCCGGGCGCGACGCCGGCTTCGCGCAGGGTCGCGGCCAGGGCGTCGGCGCGCGCGCGGAGCTCGCCGAGGTTGAGGCGGCCGTTCTCGGATATGACCACTTCGGTGGTGTCGATGAAGGGCAGCCCGTCGAGCAGGTCGTGCAGGTTGCTGGGCTCGCCTTCCACGCGGGCCGAGGGCGTCGAGGGGTCGAGAGCGTTCACCGGCTGACCTCGTCCCTCCGAGACGTATCAAGGACGCTATCTTAACATTGATAGACAGAACAGCTCGAGGGTGTGTCCCACTCGACGGAATCGGCGGCTGCCTGTTCTCCGGGCGCGCGGCGGGCCCGCGCTCGCCGCTTCGCTCTAGTAGCGCCGCCGTTGGGTTGATCGTCTCTGCTGCAGGGACCATCGATGGTCCCTGCAGCAGAGACGATCAAGGACGCGCGGGCCGGGCCCACCCGCTGGTCGCAACCGATTGGCGTCGCGGCATCGCCGGAACTGTATCTTTCGACGGTGTCGTCCTCGATGGCAATCGGTGTCGTACTGGCCTTCTTCGTAATGTGCCGGCTGAATCGGCGCGGGCCAACCGTCGCTGGTGGGACGCCGACGCGGGCAAACTCCCGCGTCAACCGACCCGGATCTCCTCGAACACGGCGCCGTCGGCCACCAGCCGGTCGATCTCGGCGTCGGCGTAGCCGTATTCGGTGAGGATCTCCCGGGTGTGTTGGCCGCACAGCGGCGGCGGTCCCTGGATGCGGCCGGGCGTCTCGGAGAACGTGATGGTGGTGCCGAACGTCTCGACCCGGCCCAGCTGCGGATGATCCTGGGCCACGACCAGGCCCCGCTCCCACATCTGCGCGTCGTCGAACAGCCGGGCTGAGAACTCGGCATCGGCGATCTCTACCGGCACCTCGTGACTGTCCAGCAATGCGAAGGCGTCGGACGCGGACAGCGCAGCGAACTCCCGCTCGAGGAACCTCGCGACGTCCGAGTCGGCGGTGGCCGCAGCGGCGTCGGCGAACCGCACGGTCTCGGCCCATCCGGGTTGCCCGAGAGCTTTCACCAGTCGGTCCCAGTGGATCTCCTCGATCGCCGCCAGGCAGATCCACCCGTCGGCCGTCCGGTACAGGCGATAGAGCGGGCTGAGGCCCAGTTGCATCCGGTCCAGGTGGGGACGGGGCAGCGGCGTGCCGTCCGGCTTGAGCGAGGCCATCGACGCCAGCAGGAGACCGGCGTTGAGGATCGAGGTGTCAACGCCCTGCGGCTGCCCGGTGCGCTGGCGGTGATACAACGCCTGGAGCACGCCGATCACCGACAGAAAGCCGTTGCCGGTGTCGCCGAGCGAGGTGAGGCTCCAGAACGGCTTTCCGCCCTCGTGCCCGCCGCCGTCCTCGAACGTGACGCCGGCCAGCGAGCATCCGGTCTGGTCGTTGCCCGGCGAGTCCGAACGCGGGCCGCGGTCGAACCCGCGGGTGTGGCAGTAGATGAGATCCGAATTCACCGCGCGCAGCGACTCTTCGTCACAGCCGAGCCGGCGCAGGGCGTCGCGCCGCATGTTGGAGTGCACGACGTCGGCCTTCGCCACGAGACGATGGAGAACGGCGAGCCCGGCGGCACTCTTGAGATCGATGCCGACGCTGCGCTTGCCCCGGTTGACCCCGTAGGCGATGTGGGTGGCGTGCCACCACGGGTCGGTGCGGTTGTTCACCTTGATCACGGTCGCGCCGAGGTCGGCCAGCACTTGCGTGGCGAACGGTCCGGCGACGGCGAAGCCGAGGTCGAGCACGGTGATGCCCTCCAGCGGCGCGCGCTCCGTCGGCGGCGGGACGTCGGGCGGCGCGGGCGAGCCCGCCGCGGCGTCGGCCCGCGCCCACACCTCGGCGTTGTGCTCACCCACTCCAGGAACGCCGCGCTGCACCCGGCCCGGTGTCGCGCTCAGGCCGTAAAGGATCCCGGCCTGGCGCAGGACGCCGTGCTCGGGATGTTCGACGTCGACGACTGCGCCCTCGGCGACCAGCGCCGGATCGACGAGCGCCTCCTCCGGCGTGCGGACCGGTTGCAGCGGCAGCCCGGCCTGGCGGCCGACTTCGACCCACTCGGCGCTGGGGAAGCGGGCGTAGGCCTCGGCCATCTGGCGGTGGTAGTAGGCCAGCACGACGATGTTCTCCGGGTCGGGCGGGATCCGGGCCGGGTCGTCACGCGCGCGGGCGACGGCGCCGCGGAACTCGAGCTCCTCGCCGTCGGTGCTCGAGAGGGCGAACTGCGGGTTCGGCACCCACTGCTCGACCCACCGGCCGTCGGAGCACAGATAGAAGCCTTTGGGTGCGCGGCTGTCGTAGATCCAGGTGGGGTAGCCGACCGTGTCGTGGTGCTCGGCGCGTTGCCACTTCGAGGTGGTGACGGACAGCGCCGCCTGCAGCAACGAGGTCTCCACGTGTTGGCCGCGGCCGGTGTGCAGGCGGGCGAACAGGGCCGCGTTGATTCCGGTGCTGGCCAGGAAGGCCGCGCACATGCTCAGCCAGGGTGTATAGGTGAAGATCGGGCCCTCGCGCGGCGATCCGGGCGCCATCCCCTCGGGAACCTCGAGATCGGGCAGGAACGGGCCCTCGCCGTTCATATGCGGGATCGGGCCGCCGAGGTGCCCGCGCTGCTCGTCGAGGATGCCCAGGCGAGCCGCCACGAGCGCGTCGTATCCGGGACGTCCGGCGTGACCGGTGTGCGGGCCGTACGCCGAGATGGTGCAGTGGATCAACCGCGGGTTGTGGGCGAGCAGGATCGCCGGGGTGATACCGAGCCGCTCGGTCGTACCCGGCGCGTAGCTCTCCAGCACCACGTCGGCGTCGCGCACCAGCGCGAGGAAACGCCTATGGTCGCGGGCATCGGTGAGGTCGAGCTCGGCGCTACGCCGGCCCCGCAGCCAGGTGTCGTACCCGGCCGTGCCGCGGAACGGGTCGCCGCCCGGTGGCTCGATCTTCACGACATCGGCCCCGTGGTCGGCGAGCAGCATCCCGGTGATCGGTCCGGCTACGCCCCACGAGAGGTCGAGAACCCGCAGACCGTCCAGCACGCTCACCATGGCGATTCCTTGTCTCGGGCGCTCACCGCGCGCGCAGGACGACACCGGTTCGACTGGCGCTCACCAGCGCGGTGCGGGCGCCACTGATCTGGTTGGCCGCGGTGCCGCGCAGCTGGCGCACGGCCTCGACGGTGAGGTTCAGGCCGTGGATGTAGCCCTCGCCGATCAGCCCACCGTTCGGGTTGCACGGCAGGCTGCCCGTGGGCCCGAACGCACCGTCGGCCACGAAATCCTTTGCTTCACCGGGCTTGCAGAATCCGAGCGCCTCGAGCTGCATGAACAGCATCGGCGTGAACGCGTCGTAGATCAGGGCGACGTCGATGTCGTCACGGGTGATGCCGGTCGCGTCGAAGAGCTGCTCGGCGAGGGTGACCGTCTCGTCCATCCGGGTCAGATCGGGACGGTAGTGGTTGCTGGCGACCTCCTCCTCGAAGATCGCCGCCGAGCCCACTGCGGCAATGTCGACCGGCGCCTGCGTGTCGGCCGCGCGGTCCGCCGAGGTCACGACCAGAGCGACGGCGCCGTCGGTCTCCTGGCAGCAGTCGAACAGGCGGATGGCCGGCTCGGCGATCCACCGCGAGTTCTGGTGATCGTCCAGCGTGATCGGCCGGCCGTAGAAGTGCGCGGCCGGGTTGGTGGCCGCGTAGTCGCGCAGCTGCACCACCGCCCGACCGAAGTCGGCACTCGTCACTCCGTAGGTGTGCATGTAGCGGGTGGAGTTGAGTGACATCCACGCGGCCGGCGTCAGGATGCCATAGGGCATGGCCCATTGCATCGCAGTCGTCCCGGTGTGGGCCGAGGTCGCCGCCCGGTTTACCGCGGGTCGTCCGAACCGGGCGCCGGTGCGCGCCTTGCAGGCCCGGTAGACGACCACCACGCGGGCGGCGCCCAGAGCGACCGCCGCGGACGCGTGCTGCAGGACGCCCTGCGAGCCGGCGCCGCCGTACGGCACGCGGCTCGACCACGAGATCGTCGGGATGCCGAGTGCGCGGACCAGTTCGGTCTCCTCGACCGGGTCGATCGTGTAGCTGACCAGCCCGTCGACGTCGTCGGTGGTCAGGCCGGCGTCGTGCAGCGCGGCGATGATGGCCTCGGCGGCGAGCTGGGTCTCGCTCCGGCCGGCGTTCTTCGAGAACTCGGTCTGGCCGATCCCGACGACCGAGGCGGCCGTCATGCTGTCGTCCGCGGTTCGAAGACCGGCACGGCGGTGTCGTCCTTGGCCGGGGCGAAGCTCACCTGAACCGGCAGGCCGATGCGGACGTCGGCCGGATCGATGCCGATGAGATTGGACGCGACTCGGACGCCCTCGTCGAGGTCGACCAGCACGGCGATCACCGGATAGGTGAACGCGGGGTGCTGCGGGTGATGCAGCAACGAGAAGCTGTAGACGACGCCGGTGCCGACCAGGTCGACGGTCCGCTGATCGAGGGAATGACACACCGGGCACATCGGCCGCGGCGGGTGCTGCAGGCGTCCACATTGTGCGCAGCGCTGAACGCTGAGCCGGCTCTGCCGGGCCGCTGTCCAGTAGCCCTCGTTGTCCTCGGTGAGGATCGGCGCCGGTCGGGTCACCTCACTCTCGACCGCTGTCACAGCGCGTAGATCCGGCGGGCGTTCTCGTTGCAGATCAGCTCGCGCTCGGTGTCGGGGATGTCGGCGAACTGCCGGGCGACGACCTCCTGCGAATGCGGCCAGGTGGTGGCCGGATGCGGGAAGTCGGTGGACCACAGGATGTTCTCCACGCCGATGAGATCGCGCATCCCGAGGCCGACCAGGTCGTCCATGAACGTGACGGCCATGTTCCGGCGGAAGTACTCGCTCGGCTTGAGGCGTAGGCCCGGCAGGTTGTAGCGCCCGTCGGCCTTGGCATCGAGTTGCGCCAGGAATCCGGCAATCCAGTAGAGCTGTGGTTCGACGAAGACGATCTTCAGTCGGGGGAACCGTTCGAGGGTGCCGGTCAGGATCCACCACGCGATCGCCTCGGCCAGCCCGAGACCGGGCAACGATGTGAAGATCGCCGCCTGGGGGGTGGGGTCGCGGCGGAAGACGTCGTAGAGCCACTGGCGGTTGCCCAGGTGATGGCTGATCGACAGGCCGGTCTCCTGCAGCGCCGACCAGAGCGGGTCGTAGGACGCCTCGTGGTAGTCGGGCAGTCCGAGCTCGCTGGGGAAGTTGGGCAGGTGCACGGACCGGGCGCCGAGGGCGGCCAGGCGCTGGACCTCCTGCACGGCGTAGTCGATGTCGATGATCGGCACCTGGTAGGAGACCGCCAGCCGATCGGGGTCGTGGGCGGCGAACTCGGTCAGGTGGTCGGTGAACGCCCGGCTGATCGGTCGCCAGTCGCCTTTCACCAGCCCGTAGGAGCGGAAGGCGCTGACCTCGGAGTACAGCACCTCGGCGCGGACGCCGTCGCGATCCATCGCGGCTAGCCGGGCCTGCGGCTCGTAGTACCCGGGATCCTTGAACGCCTCCAGCTCCCAGTCGGCGAGGGACAGCTTCCGGCCGCCGCGCAGCTCCTCCTCCTTGCGCGCCTGCTCGGCCGTCGCGTCGTCGAACGCCTCCCGCAGCGTCTGCGGCACCCGGTCGCGGATCGCGTCCAGGCGCACGGCCACATGCGAGTCGGCGGAGATGAGCGCGGTCTTCGACATGGAGACCTCCATCGGCTAGGAGCCAGAGTGCCCAGCAAAAGTACGAAGTATGTTTCGCAGCCTGCTCTGGCACCTTACAACGGGAACCTAGTGATCGCTATGGGAACCAGGTGTCCAGGCACGACCGTCGCTGTGCTAACAAGGCTATCTTTACATTAATAGCGTGTTGCGCGATGATGACGAGGCCGTGGGTTTCCGGCGTTGGCTGGCCTCGCGGGTTGCTGCGAACGAGGAGAGTCGATGAAGGCACGATGGGTGGTGGTCGCGTCGCTGACAGCAGTCGCCTTGGTAGCCGGGGGATGTAGCTCGTCCTCATCCGGGGGCTCGTCGGGCGGCGCCGAGTTCCACGTACTCGACATCACCGCCCTGAGCGGCCCGCTCGCGTCGATCGGCACGCCCGAGACCCAGGCGACCAAGGCCGCGGTGAACTACCTGAACTCGCTGGGCGGCCTCAGCGGACGCAAGATCGTGCTCGACGTGAAGGACGAGTTATGGGCGATGACGGCCGCGCACCGGGAGAAGACCTTCGGCAAGGTCTACCTGACCGTCGATCGCGAAGCTCGAAAGCCCCAGGAAGGCGCCGTCGCTGCCGCCTTCCGCCAAGCGGCGTCGGTTTGGCTGCGCAAAACTTCGTCAAGTTTTTCCAGGCTCTCCGGTAGCTCTAGTCTAGTGAGTAATTTGGCGTGCCGCACCGTAAGCTATGGCTTATTTCGGAGCTTCAGGCCGCCCGCATTTTGATGAGCGATTCTGCGGGAATGCCGAGGCCTTCGTGCAGCTCGAAGGTCTCGGCATCTGCCCGCCCGGCAAGGCGCACCAGTTCGTGCGCGAAACCGACATCACCATCGACGGCGCGTTTCCGGTCAACACCGGAGGCGGCCAGCTCTCGGCCGGCCAGGCCGGCGCGAGCGGCGGCATGATCGGCGTGGTGGAAGGCGTGATGCAGTTGATGGGCCGCGCCGGCACGCGCCAGG
>Ga0137412_10003730_pt1 | contig 12146 bp, 10 predicted proteins | sample CZODoug2_1_16fun_FD_122160 | JGI IMG/M metagenome (GOLD analysis project Ga0137412, IMG submission 122160) | Vadose zone soil fungal communities from Angelo Coast Range Reserve, California, USA - CZODoug2_1_16fungal (Hybrid Assembly) | ecosystem: Environmental > Terrestrial > Soil > Vadose zone...
TCACCGGCACGCCATGTTTGGCACAGATCCGCACCACGTCCTGGACGTCAGCAGTCTCCTGCGCCATCACCACCGCGTCCGGCGGCTGGGTCGGCAGCCAGGTGGTGGTATGGGCGTGCTGTTCGCGCACCGCCAGGGACGTCACGAGCTGGTTGCCGAACCGCGCCGCCAGCGCATCGATGGCGCCCTTGAGGGCCTGCGGCTCGGGTCGCGTCAGATTGCTCGAAATCATTGTCGCCACGTCAAAATTCCTCCCGGCTTCAGCCGACCGTGGCAAAGCTTGTATAAGGGGTCAAGAGAGCCTGATCCGAAAAAGTGCGACCGGCGATTTGTTCAAGGCCGGATTGCGTCTGATGCAACAGGGATGATGATGACGACCAAGGAATTGCCGCTTCCGCCCGCCCCGTTCCGGTCCTCGGTGATGCAGATCGATCCGCAATGGATCGACTATAACGGCCATCTCAACATGGCCTACTACAACGTGATGTTCGATCGCGCCATCGACGAGATGTGGCTGCAGCTCGGCATCGGCCCTAGCTACATGAAGGCACGGCACTGCTCGACCTTCACCGCCGAATGCCACGTCCGCTACCTCAGGGAAATCCATCTCGGCGATCCCGTGCAGGTCTCGGTCCATCTGCTCGGCGCCGACGAGAAGCGGCTGCACACCTTCGAGGAGCTACGCCACGCCACCGAAGGCTGGCTCTCCGCGACCTCGGAGAACCTCACGCTGCACATCGACATGGCAGCGCGCAAGGTGGCGCCGTTTCCGCCCGACATCCGCGCCCGCGCCCGGGCGATCGTCGACAGCACCGCGGCCGTGCCGCGCCCTGAGGGCATCGGCCGCAATGTGGCGATGCCCGCGAAGTAGCGTTCTCGAGGCCTACAGCGCGATTGGGCTGAATTGTCATCGCGCTAGGCCGGCAGCCCGATGTCGCGCAGCGCGCCGACCACAAGATCGCAATGGCCTTGCGACAGCGGCGGCATTCCCAGTTGCAGCTCCGACACCGTGAGCTCGGGATATTGCTGCCGGAGCGCGCCGAGACTTCGGTGGGCCGCGGGCTTGATCCCGCCAAGCACATAGGCGGGACACAAGGTCCGATGCACCCAGACCGCCGACGGATGCTCGATCAGCGCGCGCTCCTGCCAGGAGGCGGCTTCCGCGTAATTGCCCGCCTTGAAATGCGCACAGCCGATCCCGACCATGCTGTTGAATGCGAGTGGGTCATGCGGCGCGAGGTCGAGCGCGATCTTCAAACGTTCGATGCCGGATTCGGGGTCGCCTCGATAGACCTCGATCCAGCCGCTGCGGCTCCACGCCCAGGCCGACCCGCCGTCGACCGACAGCGCCTTGCGAACGACCAGTTCCGCGCTATCGAGCTCGCCGAGCAAGGTCAGGGCGTTACCGAGGACGGCAAGCACGGTAGCATCGCCGGACAACGCCATGGCCTTTCGCGCCAGATCGATGCTTCGCGCGCGCTCGTCGTGCACCGCCGTGGTGAAGTGATAGACAACACCTTGAATATGGGCCCAGGCTGCCAGCGCCGTCGCCAGCGCGTGCTTGGGATCCAAATCCATCGCGCGCTCCAGCAATTCGAGGGCGCGCGCATTGCCGTCGGCGTCCAGCGCGAGAACGCCCGGCATGGCCCGGAGCGCGAGGTCGTGCGGGCTGAGGTCGGTGCCCGGCTTTCGCACCGCGCGATCAATCTCGGCAAGACGCAGGCACGGCTGAAGCGCGGCAGCAATCCGCGCGGCGAGCTGCTCCGGGACGGTGCAGTCATCGAGCGCGCCGTCGGAGCGATAGGCCCAGAGCTGACGGCCGCTGCCGTTCTCGATCAGCCGCAACGTCAGGTGCGTCCGCAGACCCGTCCCGCGGATCGCACCGACCAGACGGTAGCACGCCGACCGCTCCTCGCCGACGACGGAAATTCCGGCACGCGCGAGCGCAGTGGCGAGGTCGTCGGCGACGTTGGCCGCGACCTCACCATGTTCCGCACACGACCCGATCGGGCCAAAGGCGATCGTCGGCCGATCGCAAGGCGACACCAGGAATGACGGCAGCGACGCGAGAGCGGCACCGAAGACGGCCTGCCGCTTCAGCGTCCCGGACGGTGTCTCGCCATAGCGGCGGCGATACGCGACGGAAAATCGCCCGAAATGCGTGAAGCCGCAGCGCAGCGCGACGTCCATGACCTTGGCGCAAGGCAAGCCCTGCAGCAGCTCACGCCGTGCGCGTTCGAATCTGATGTCGCTAAGCGTGGTACCGGGCGTCCTGCCGAGGAACGCCAGAAACTGCCGTTGCAGCGTCCTGCCGGAGACGCCGGCGACAGCGGCCAACTCGGTCACACTCCAGTTGCGTGCAACATTCTGATGCATCGCATCGATCGCGCGTCGAACGCTGCGCGGCAGCGGCGATACGGCCGAAGGACCGGTTTGCCCCGCAATCATTCCAGAAACTCCCAATACCTCGATGATGGGTCTCGCCACTCGCGAAAAAGTTCACGATCGGGATAGCCGTGTCGCAGATCGGATAGCCGGCGGCCGGACCCCGGCCTACACCCCGGCCACGCCAGACAGAGAAACCCGCAAGCTTCGAACGAGGAACAATGATGATGACGCCGACCGCCGCCGAAAGCCCCCAGCCCGGCCAGATCGACCTCAAAGCGCTGAAGACCCGCCAGCATGGCGCATGGTCCTCCGGCGATTATGCCGTCGTCGGCACCACGTTGCAGATTGTCGGCGAGCAGCTTTGCGAGGCCCTTGATATTCGCTCGGGACAACGGGTGCTCGACGTCGCCGCCGGAAACGGCAATGCCACGCTCGCCGCGGCGCGGCGCTGGTGCGATGTCGTCTCCACCGACTATGTCCCGAGCCTGCTCGAGCGTGGCCGACTGCGCGCCGCCGCCGAGGGTTTGTCGGTCGAATTCAAGGAGGCGGACGCGGAGGCGCTCGGTTTCGGCGACGCCGCTTTCGATGTCGTGGTCTCGACCTTCGGTGTGATGTTCACACCCAACCAGGACGCCGCGGCAGCCGAACTGCTCAGGGTGTGCAAGAGCGGGGGCAAGATCGGCCTGGCCAACTGGACGCCGGACGGCTTCATCGGGCAGGTCTTCAAGACGCTCGGCAAGTATCTGCCGCCGCCCGCCGGCGCGAAATCGCCGGCGTTGTGGGGCACGCGGGCGCGCCTCATCGAAATGTTTGGCGCTTCGGCCATCTCGGTCAAGTCCGAACCGCGCAATTTCAGCTTCCGTTACCGATCGCCCGAGCATTTCCTCGACGTCTTCCAGAGCTACTACGGCCCGATGCTCAAGGCTTTCGCGGCGCTCGACGCAGTGAACCAGCAGGGATTGAGAAATGACCTGCTCGCGCTGATTGCCCGGATGAACCGCGCCGAAGACGGCACCATGATCGTTCCGAGCGAATACCTCGAGATCGTGATCCTCAAGCGCTGATCTTGACGTTGTGCGGCGACGACGGCCGTAACCGGTCGTCGTCGCCTGATTGCTGTCGCAGCGACCTGCGGCGAACCTGGCATTTCCTGCCTGGTCTGATGGAACTCGAAACTCATGATCGAAGACGTCAAGGGACGCATTGACTATGACGAGGCCGGAGAGGGTCCGACCGTCGTGCTGGTGCCAGGGTCGTGCAGCACCGGCGCGGCCTGGCGGCCCATCGTCGCTCATTGGCAGGATGGATTTCGGTGCGTGACCACAAGTCTGCTCGGATATGGCGGCACGGCCGAACGCCGCACGCCTGAGGATGCCGACATTTCCCACGAGGCCGAGGTCGTTGAAGCGGTGATTCGGCGCGCGGCCCGTCCGGTGCATCTCGTCGGCCATTCCTTTGGCGGGCTGACTGCGCTGGCGGTCGCGCTGAGAAAACGGGAGTCGTTGCTCAGTCTGACGATCCTCGAGGCGCCGGCCCCGGAAATTTTGCATCACGCCGGCGAGACCGAACACTACCGTGCTTTCCGCAAGATGACCGGCGCCTATTTCGCTGCGTTCCACGCCGGCGAAACCGATGCGATCGAACGGATGATCGACTTCTACGGCGGAGCCGGCACTTTCGCCGCATGGCCACAACGCATTCGCGACTACGCGGCAGCAACCACCCCGGTCAACCTGCTGGATTGGGCCAGCGCCTACGGGTTTCCGCTGACCCCAGCGCTGCTTGCGACCGTCGCTGTCCCCACCCTCGTCGCGTGGGGCGAAGCCAGTCACCCGGCGGCGCGGCGCGCCAACGAATTGTTGGGCCATTACATCCCTGACGCCGCGGTTGCCACAATTGCCGGAGCCGCCCATTTCATGATTTCGACCCACGCGAAGCCGTTGGCCGACCTGATTGCTCACTACGTCACACATTCGAGTCCATCGGCAGCCAATGCGCATTAGGCGCCACATTGGCCAACGTTTCGTCCTCCGATCGGAGGACCTTTCCAGGCCGGGACGGGTGCGCCTTGACGACGCAGTTGCGCGCGATGCCGCTGCAATTTCGGCTTTCCGATTGACTCGGTCGGCCGACCGAATTATGGCTTGCGGCTTGATCGACCGGCCCCTTTCCGGAGGCGACAGATCGATGGAGGTCACGCTATGGCTGGTATCGCTTCGGCTCTCTACGGCGTTGTGGTTTATCTGCTGTTCCTCGGCACATTCCTTTACGCGATCGGCTTTGTCGGCAACCTGCCCGTGCCAAAGAGCATCGACAGCGGCGTCGCCGGCCCGTTCGGCGTGGCGCTGATCGTCAACGTCGCGCTGCTGTCCATCTTCGCCGTCCAGCACAGCGTCATGGCCCGGCCGGCATTCAAGCATGTGTGGACACGGATCGTGCCGCAACCAATCGAGCGCGCGACCTATGTGCTGCTTGCGAGCCTCGCACTGCTGCTGTTGTACTGGCAGTGGCGCCCGATGCCGGAACCGGTGTGGTCGTTTGCTGATCCCGCGGTCGTCACCGTCCTGCAGGCGATCTTCTGGCTCGGCTGGGCGCTGGTCCTTGTCAGCACATTTCTGATCAATCACTTCGAGCTGTTCGGCTTGCGCCAGGTCTATGCCCGGCTCGTCGGCCGCTCGCTCCCGCAACCGGTTTTCAGGACGCCGTTCCTTTACAAGAGGGTGCGACATCCGATCTATCTCGGCTTTATCCTGGCCTTCTGGGCGACGCCGTCAATGACGGTGGGACATTTGCTCTTTGCAGTCGCGACCACGGGCTACATAATGATCGGAATTTATCTTGAGGAGCGCGATCTGATCGCATTGTTCGGTGACCAGTACCGCCGCTACCGCGAGCAGGTTTCGATGCTTGTTCCGTGGCCCGGCCGGAAAGTCGCCGACGCGGTGGCGGACGCGCCGAACGCGGAGGCGAAACGGTCTTCGAATTGATGGACCGCACGATCCCGCTTCGACGACGTGATATAAAGAGGTGGGATGCCGCGCATATTGGCGAAGAAGCCGGAAACCAGCGTCACGCTGCTTGAAGCGGCAAAGACCGTGCTCCGGCGCAATGGCTACGCCGGGCTGTCGACCCGCGATGTCGCGACCGCGGCCGGCGTGCCACTGAGCCAGATTCATTATCACTTCGGCTCCAAGCAAGGCATGATGCTGGCGCTGTTCGAGTACCTCAACGCGCAATTGCTCGATCGTCAAAGCACCATGTTCGCGAACCCGAAACTCAAATTCTCCGACCAGTTGATGCTGGCGTGCGACTATCTCGATGACGACATCGCCTCGGGTTATGTTCGCGTTCTGCAAGAACTGATCGCGGCGAGCTGGGCCGATGCGGCGATCGCGAAGGTGGTGCGGGCGGCCAGCAAGGGCTGGTTCGATCTGATCGCGGGGGCTGCGCGCAAGGCCGAACGCCAATCAAACGGACTTGGCCCATTCACGCCGGAAGAGGTCGCGGCGCTGATTTCCAATGCGTTCATCGGCGCCGAGGCTCTCTATCTGCTCGGTCTGGACAGCAAAACCATTCCCGTGCGCAAGGCGCTGCGGCGCATCGCCGACCTTGTCCGCATCGCAGAGGGCGGATCGCCAACGAGGTGATATCATGCGCGCAAAGCTCCCGAGCAAGGATGGTTTCGTCGCGCGCGACGGTGTGAAGCTCTATTGGGAGGTCTATGGCGACGGCGAGCAAACCATCGTTTTCCTGCCGCCCTGGAGCATCGCGCATTCCCGCATCTACAAGGCGCAACTGCCTTACTTCAGCCAGCGGTTTCGCTGCATCGCCTACGACGGACGCGGCAACGGAAAATCCGGCGTCCCCGATGATGTCGCTGCGTACTCGTTCGACAATTATCTTGCCGACGCGCTGGCGGTGATGGACGCCACAGACGCCGGCCAGGCCATCCTCATCGGGCTTTCCTTTGCCGGAACGCTCGCGGCCATGCTCGCGGCGCATCATCCGGATCGCGTGAAGGCTGCGATCCTGGTCGGAACGGCCGCGACGATCGGGCCGGCCTATCCTTATGCAGCGCCGCAGCATTTTCTCGCCAGGCATGAGCGGCCCGATGGCTGGGACAAATACAACCGCGAATACTGGCTCACCAACTATCCTGACTTCGCCGACTACTTCGTCCGGAATATCTTCTCCGAACCGCATTCGACAAAGCAGATCGAGGACGGTCTCGATTGGGCCGGCGGCACCAGCGGCGATGTGCTGGCCAGGACCGTGTTGGCGCGGACCATCCCGTCGGTCCACGATGTCAGCGAAACCGCGTACCGGAACATCCGCTGTCCTGTCCTGGTGATCCATGGTGACGACGATCGAATCCAACCCCATGCGCGCGCAAAACTGGTCGCGGATCTGACCGGCGCCGAACTCGCGACGATCCCGGGCGGCGGCCATAATCCGGCCGGCCGCTTTCCGGCAAAGTGCAACACGCTGATTGCCGACTTCCTGCGTCGCCGACTCGGAGTGGCGGAGCCGAAACCAAAGCCGGCCAGATCCGGCAAGGCAAAGCGGGTGCTCTACCTTTCCTCTCCGATCGGCCTTGGCCACGGCCGCCGCGACCTCGCCATCGCGAGGGAATTGCGCAAGCTGCATCCCGATCTCGAGATCGACTGGCTGGCGCAGGATCCCGTCACGCGATTGCTGGTCGCGAACGGCGAGCGCATCCACCCGTTCAGCGCGCGGCTGGCCAGCGAGTCGCGTCATATCGAGCTGGAGGCGGGCGAGCACGAGCTGCATTGTTTCCAGGCGATCCGGCGCATGGATGAAGTGCTGATCGCCAATTTCATGACGTTCCAGGATGCCGTCACCGAGATCGATTATGACCTCGTGATCGCCGACGAGGCCTGGGACGTCGACCACTATTGGCACGAGCATCCGGAGCTGAAACGCGCGAAGCTCGCCTGGTTCACCGATTTCGTCGGCTACCTGCCGATGCCCGCAGGCGGCGCCGGCGAAGCCTTGCTGACCACGGACTACAATGCCGAGATGATCGAGCATGTCGAGCGGCACCCCGGCGTGCGCGATCGCGCCATCTTCGTCGGCGACCCCGGCGACGTCATCCCGCGATCGTTCGGCGACGGATTGCCCGAGATCCGCGACTGGATGCCGAAGCATTTCGAGTTCGCGGGCTATATTGCCGGTGAGCACCCTTCGAGCTTCGGCAGCCGCGACGAATTGCGCCGCGCCCTTGGCTATCGGCCGGACCAGCGCGTCTGCGTCGTGACGGTCGGAGGTTCCGCCGTCGGCGCGCACCTGATCCGACGCATCCTTCAGGGCTGGCCGATCGTCAAACGGCGCGCGCCCGAGCTGCGCATGATCGTGGTCGCGGGTCCGCGCATCGACCCGTTGTCGCTCGCTGCGCCGGCCGGCGTCGAATTGCGCGGCTTCGTGCCCGATCTCGACCGTCATCTTGCGGCTTGCGATCTCGCGGTGGTGCAAGGCGGCTTGACGACCTGCATGGAGCTCACCGCGGCAGCAACGCCGTTTCTGTATTTTCCGCTCAAGAACCATTTCGAGCAGAACTTCCACGTCGCGCATCGTCTCGAGCGCTATGCGGCCGGACGGCGCATGGCGTTCGCGGCCTCGACGCCCGAGATGATCGCGGATGCGATGATATCGGCGCTGCACTCGCCGGTTCGCTTCAAGCCTGTCGAGGCCGGCGGCGCGGCGCGCGCCGCCGGCATGCTTTCCGAGCTGATCTAGAACATTATCGGTTCTGATTGAATCAGAGCCGAAGCTCTAGATTGATGTTTTGACGCGCTTCCTCACGCGAACCGGTATCCATCCCGGATCGAGTCCGGGACAGGCTTTCGCTCGAAAGCCTTGATTGTACCCGATTCCGTCATTGCGAGGAGCTCGCGACAAAATTGCAAAGCAATTTTGCGCTGAAGCGACGAAGCAATCCATCGGTCCGCATATGCGGTGCTATGGATTGCTTCGCTTCGCTCGCAATGACGGGGATAGCGTCGCGGCATGCCGGCATAAGCGATTCATGACGCAGTAAGACTTACCCGCCCTGCGAGCCGATACGCAAAGAGCCGCGGTCTTTCGACCGCAGCTCTTCTTCGACGTGACTACAACTCACTGGCAGGGATAGCGCCGGCCGTCCTTGCCCTGGAAGGTGTTCGAGCCGGGGTCATAGGAGCGATAACGCTGGGCGCAGGAGGACTCCGTGCCATTCAAAGATTGCAAATCGGATGGCGAACAGCTAGGTCGTCGACTCATAAATCCTTAAGGCAGATGCGGACTGCGACGAGCTTGAGAGCAGCGAGATAATTTTCATCGAGCTTGTCGTATCGTGTAGCGATGCGCCGATAGTGTTTGATCTTGTTGAAGAAGTATTGTTAGTATATTTCGTGTCTTCGTAGACAAGATGGGCAGATCCGTCGATATGTCTGCCGTCTGCTATTCGGCGCTCGTGAAAAGTTAAAATACGTCGGCTGACCATTTGTGCCTTACAACGGGAGGAACATCATGTCGAACGGAGTGCTTCCGCCAGACAACGACGATCATATCAATAACATAAAGAACCCCGACGCCAATAAGTTTTGCCCAAACGGCAATCCCTTGATCAAATTCGCTGGGAAGGACTGGTGGATCAATTATCATTGGAGCAAGGAAACCGGACCCTACGTGCATGGTGGCGATAGAAATGTTCCGGATTTCGGTACAATTTTCGATCCAAAGATCATCGAATCCGGGCCCGATTTCGTTCGACTATGGACCCGAAAGCCAGACCCTGTCCGGTTTCCCCCGCCTCCCGGAAAACCAGCGGTCTGGCGGACCTCTGAGATTGCGATGGTCGACAAGATTACCTACGGTCACTATCTAGTTACCGCCCATGCCGACAATGGCGATTTCTCGAAATTCGACCCGCAGACCGTGCTCGGCCTTTTCACGTATCAGTACTCCAATGCGCCTAGCGGCGAGAACATCCACCGAGAGATCGATATGCTTGAGGTGCTGCGCGGCGACAGTAGCAACGCTCAGTTCGCGCTGCAACCGTGGTTGCACAAGCCGACTCCGTGGGATCCTTTTATGATCCCACCAAATACGCCGGTCATCACAGCGATCCTGCGGTGGGTGCTGGAAAGCGACGGGCCAAAAGCCTATTTTCACCTGTTTTTGGGCGACTACACGCTCGCAAATCATCCGGCGTGGGACAATGCTTTCCGCAACTGGAAAGGGGAAAGTTTTCCAAGCCTTGTTCCCCAATCGACCCCGACGAGTTGTGTCCGCTTCCACATCAATTTGTGGCTCATGCATGGGGTAGCGCCATCGAGCGGACAGGAGCAGTCGGTGACGATCACTCGGTTCGAGATGACGGCGACCTGATCGCAACGAAAAAGGCCCGCGCAGGACGCTCCCAGCGCGGCCTTACCTCCGGCGGAAGTGCGTCAGGGGTGACCATTGATGCCATCAAGCTTGCCACTCGGGTTGTGATTGTCAATTTCACCATCCGAGCGCGCTTATTTTGGTCGTGTGGCATTCCCTATGGGTCGATTTTGCTGCGGTTTGGGAGGTACAATTTCTCTTTCTGTCCCTGAACAATAGCCGCCATCAACTTTTCCATTATAAAAGGCGGTGACAAAGCGTACCACTGAGCCGGCATTTTGAGCGTCGCGGAGGCGACGTAAAGACGTAAAAGTGTACCGTTCCTACTAGGTCATCGACCTATAAATCCTTGAGCCAGATGCGGACTGCGACGAGCTTGAGAGCAGCGAGATAATTTTCATCGAGCTTGTCGTATCGTGTGGCGATGCGCCGATAGTGTTTGATTTTGTTGAAGAAGCGTTCGACCAAATTTCTCTGGCGATATAGGTATTTGCTGAAGCAGATCGGGTCTGGCCGAAAGGATGCAGCGCCAGATGCGCCGGCTGCTTCATCGCGGCGAAGGACACCAGCCGCACCTCGTAGGGTTGGCCGACTTCCTCGAGCGCCCAGCGCACGCGCGTGTCGCGCGCCAGTCCCTTGCCGCCGTCGGGCGATCGTTCAAAGGCGGTGATGGTGAGGGGCATTGCTGTCTCCGCATCGTTGTCTGGCATCTTTGCGCACGATCCTTTCGGAATACATGCTTTTTCGGATCGGGCCCGAAGGACGAACGATCGGCGCGCCTTCCGACAGCCGATCCGGGATTGTTTTGGCCCCGATGTCGCCAACCAACGCGCAGGGGGAGGTGCCGCCGCACCACTGCACCGGGCTTGAAACAAACAGCAACGGCAATTCCCTCGCGCCGAGTGGTGTTTTATGTAAAGATGCAACTATAGGTCAACATCGTACATCTTCACGGCTGAGAGGGCGAAATGAGCGACCAAGCGAGCGAGGCGACGGCAAGTCCAGCAGAGATCGTCCAGCAGGCGGCGGAACATTATCTCGCGATCAGCAATGCGCCGGGCTGCTGCATCGCGGTCTATGACGAAGCGTCGTTCGGCACCAAGGGCTACGTCTACCCCAAGGGCCTGTCGGGCGTTGCCGGCTCGTCGACCGCGCCGTTTGCGGTCACGACGGATACGGTGTTCGAGGTCGGATCAGTCACCAAGGCGTTCACCAGCACAATGCTGGCGGTTGCGGTTGACAGGGGCGCGTCCTTTCTGATCGACGATGTCGGCTATTGGCTGAACTATCTGCACAAGTTTAGCCCGGACCATGTGGGATCGGCTGTGCTGGATCCCCTCCAGATCGTCCGGTTTGCGACCCATACCTCCGGCATGCCGGAGCAGCCGGAGAACCTGACCGACTACAGCAAGCAATTGTTTGCGGATCAGCCACCCTCCGGTGATCTCATGAAATATTGGGATGGCTATGATATCGCGCCGCCTATTTCGCCGGGCTGCTGGCAGTATTCCAATATCGGCTTCGTGACTCTGGGCTTTGCGGTCACGCGGATGTTTTCGAACGAGCCGGGCTACAACGCGATCCTCGCCAAATACGTCACCGGTCCACTCGGCATGAAGCAGACCGGCGCCGTGGTCGATCCATCGTGGAAGGTTGCGCAAGGATGTATCGGACATTGGAGCAAGGGTTCTGAGCCGCCATATCCGATCGTGTTCGACCATAATACGCCGACCGGCGGCTCGGCCTTTGATCTCAAGAGCACGGGCGACGACATGCTCAAGTTCCTCGCCGCGCAGATCGCGCCGAAGGGCGAGCTCGAACAGCCGATCAAGCTGACGCAGCAGAGCCAGGGGACATTTCCCGTGTGCGGCGGGAAGGGCAGCGTGACGATGGGGCTCGCCTGGCAAATCACCGCTGACAAGCAGGGCCATCCCGTCTTCACAAAGAACGGAGCGACCAGCAAGGGCGGGTTCGAAGCGATCGTGATCGTCGTGCCGGAACTGAAATGCGGCGTGGCGGTGCTGAGCAATCAGTATTTCGACGCGTCGGGTGTGCATCCTGCCGGGATCGCACCCGGCGCTGCCGCGAACAGCATTATCTCGCAGCTTCATCCAGGCTTCGAACTGACCGAACCGCTGGCGCAACACGCGTCATCGGACTAGGGCATGGGGCGTTTGCATGATTTCGGAATAGTGGAAGGATACTGCTGAGTTGCCCGACATGTCAAGTGGCCGTATCGAACGCCGGCCGCCCGCCGGCTACTTTGCATGGGGTTGTTTTCGATATTTTGGCAGTGCGCCCCAGTCGAAGGCCTCGCGCCGCGACGACCGATCGCGAGCGGGGAGCGGGCGAGATCGGGCGTCCCTTCG
>Ga0137412_10003731_pt1 | contig 12145 bp, 13 predicted proteins | sample CZODoug2_1_16fun_FD_122160 | JGI IMG/M metagenome (GOLD analysis project Ga0137412, IMG submission 122160) | Vadose zone soil fungal communities from Angelo Coast Range Reserve, California, USA - CZODoug2_1_16fungal (Hybrid Assembly) | ecosystem: Environmental > Terrestrial > Soil > Vadose zone...
CGAAGCGCACCTCGTCAAAACCGAGCGCGCGCAATTTTTCCCGCAGCGCCTCGCGCGCAGCTCCCCCGACCTGCAAGCCGGCCCCGGCGGTCATTTCTTGAAATGCGCCGCCTCGAGCCGGTAGACGCGCAGCACGTGGCCGGCGATTTCCCGCAACGGCCGGCTGTCGGTCAGCACCATCGTGCCGGTGCGGCGGTAAATTTCCTCCCGCTGGGCGTAAAGCTCGCGCAGGCGCTTTTCGCGGTGAGGACTCAGCCCGACCAGATCGAGAAGGGCAGGAACACGTTCGCGGAGCAGTGACGCAGGCATCCCGCAGAGCCGTCCGTGGAGTTTCAAGAGTTCGGATGCGGTCAGCCAGGTGTAGAAACGAAAATCCTCCGGGAGAAATCCGATCTTGGCGCGTACATCTATGTCGTCCGAGGGCACTCCGAGAACGAATGCTTGACCGCTGCTGGGCTTCACGAGTCCCAGCAGCATCTTAATAGAAGTGCTTTTCCCCGCTCCGTTCGGGCCCAGGAACCCGAAGACCTCGCCACGACGCACTGTCAGAGAAAGATTGCTTACGGCAACCTTACTCCCAAACATCTTGCGCAAGTCCAGCGTTTGAATGGCAAGGCCGCCCGGTTGATCCAGGTGTTCCTCCGGTGTCAGTCGAGTGAATTCGCCAGCGTCACGGCTTTGCTGGAGTCTCCCTGACCGGCAAGACAATAGATGATGCCATTCTTCACCCAAATCAACACATAGTCAGGTGCCCGACGCCCGGAACCCTTGATGAGCGTACCCTGCGCGCCGTTCACTTCTACTAGGCTGTAGGAGCCGACGAAGCGCGGAATCGGGAGAACGAGTGTCGATTTCCAATCGATGGTTTGGCAGAGCTCTCGGGCCTGAGTGGCGCTCATTCCTGCAAGCTGAAAACCGATTTCAGCGGCCTTGCGCCGGCATGGATCGCGATCGCCCACAATCATCGTCACCGGAACTTTCACTGCCTTGATTTCAGCTTCGGTCACCGCGAGGGCCGGAAATTCACGCGCACACGCGGGGAAGTTTCCATTGTCAAAATTGGGAAGGACGCTGAAAGCGCTGAAGCTGAAGGGCTGTATATGCTGTACTGTATGGGCAAATACAGCATGTAGGCCCATACAGTACAGCATATGTGGGACGAACAACTTGAAAAATCCCGTTGCTCTTTATTTGCTGCTATTTTTTTACTGTTCTGTGTCGGTATTTTGAGGCAAGCAGGAGAATATATCATAGCCGTTTCCAAGATCAATCACGACATGCGCAACATGAATACCCAACGGCCCGAATTCACGCGCCATCGATTGCGCCAATGAACGAAGGCCGGCCTTGGCGGATGCGAATGCAGTAAAGGGCGGCTTCCCGCGCAGGCTCGCCGTGGCACCGGTAAAAATGACGGAGCCTTTGCCCAAAGGTGTCAGCCGTCGGGCTGCTTCCCGCCCCACCAAAAATCCGCCAAAGGTTGCTACACGCCAGGTCTGCTCAAAGAGGTCAGCCGGCATGGTGCGGAAGTCATGGCGAACGTTATTGCCGGCGTTGAACACCACGAGGTCGACGATGTGGCCGGCGGCCTCCGCGAAATCGAACAGCGCCGCAACATCAGCCTCGATCGTCGCATCGGCGGCGAAGGCCTCCGCTTTGCCACCACGATCGACGATCGCCTCAACGACCCGCGCAATTTTCGCTTCCGTTCGACCGGAAACAATGACCCGATGGCCTTCGACAGCAAACCGCTGCGCGATCGCGGCGCCGAGTCCTTGTTCGGAACCGACCCCCACAACAATAGCGGTGCCTTGAAGCGCGGTCATTGCAATGCCTCGACTGCGCTACTCACCGCGCAGAGTGCAAAGCTCAATCTGTATCGATCAGCCGGCTCCGCCAATGGTCCGTATAAAATAAGATTGCTGTCGCAAAATCCGCCTGCTCCGTGAAAAATCCTTCCAACGAAGGCCCTGGCGGAGTGAAGTCCTTATTGAGTGAGAACGCACCCACCTCGAATTAGAAATACGAAGGTCTTCGTATCAACACAGGTGGCTCAAACGTCATCTTTGGTTGGCCGCATTTGGAGAATGTTGTGCGAACAATCCGCTCAACTTTGGAATTCAAAATCGTGCCGGCGTGATCATAATTGCAGGACATTGCTTTTGCGAGATGACACGTATCACGGCCATGTGAACTTCATCTTCAGGTCGAGGACGATGCAACGAAGCACCAGCTATCCGATCAAAATGGCCGCGCTGGTTATCTGCCACCTATCGATATTGGCCATGCTCGTCTGGATGTTTCCGTAGACGCTGATTTTCTTGCCAGGAGATCTTTCAACGTCAGGTACCGAGCAAGACGAAACATGATACCGCATTACATCGTGCGACACCTTGCGGGAGAATGCGAAGAGCTGTCGTGCTTTCGACAGCTGGAGGACGAAAGCGCGGCGATGTATTTCAATATTGTTCATGGCGCGAAAGTTCGCAGACGGTTCACCACCCAAGGATCGGGCGAACAGTGTGCGGACTATGTGCTGATCGCGCTGATGACCGGACCCGACGGATGCATCGAAGAAAAAGAAATTGCACTATTCAATGCATCATGAACGAAGCGAAAACTGCTATCCGGTCGCCGCGACCGCCGGCTTTGGCGGTGCGACGTTGACCGCCAGTTTGCCGTAGCGATCCTTGAAGGCTTCGGTATCGATCTCCTCGAGCTGGATGGCGCCGCTCATCACGCCTGCCTTCCATGCCTCGTGCTCAGGATCGGAGCGGAATTCCGGCATCACTTCCTTGGCGAACAATTCCAGCGAGTCGCAAATGTGCTCGTGGCTGTTCTTGCCGGCCTGATTGAGCAGGATCACCTGATCGATATGTGAACTTCGAAAACGCCGCAGTTTTTTGCGGATGGTTTCGGGCGATCCGATCAGGCCGCCGCGCAATGCGGCCTCTTGGGCTTCCGGATTTTCGCGCTTCCACTTGTTGTATTCGTCCCACATGTTGACGGTGCCGGGCGCCGGACGCGCCCGGTTCTGTCCCTGGCCGTAATAGCGCAGCGCGAACTGGAAGAAGGTGGCGCCGTCGGCGCGCGCCCTCGCCTCCTCATCGGTCTTGGCGCACATGAAGAATGACACCAGCGCCATGTTCGGATTGATCTCGTAGTCCGCCAGCTTCTTCAGCCGTTTTGTAATCGCATTGTAATAGGCGTGCACCCAGGCGTGCGCGGCATCGGCGCTGACGAACTGGAAGCCGAGCGCCCCAAAACCGTGCTGGCCGGCGCGCTCGATGGTCGGCAATTGCGAGCACGCCATCCACAATGGCGGATGCGGCTTCTGCACCGGCTTCGGCACCACATTGCGCAGCGGGATATCGAAATACTTGCCGTGATGCTCGCTGCCGCCCTCCTTGAACATCGGGAAGATGGCACGGACCGCTTCCTCGAATACTTCCTTCTTGGTCTCCATGTCACGGCCGAACGGCGTCAGTTCGGTGATCGAGGCGCTTTCGCCCATTCCGAATTCGCAGCGTCCGTTGCTGAGGAGATCGAGCACCGCGACACGCTCGGCGACGCGTGCGGGATGATTGGTGGTGAGCTGAAAAATGCCGTGGCCGAGCCGGATGTTCCTGGTGCGCTGGCTGGCGGCGGCGAGAAACGATTCCGGCGACGGCGAATGCGAATATTCTTCCAGAAAATGATGCTCGACCACCCAGGCATGGTCGTAGCCGCAGCGGTCCGCGGTTTCCAGTTGCGTCAGGGCATCCTGATAGAGCTTGAGCTCGTCGCCGGCTTGCCACGGGCGCGGCAATTGCAGCTCGTAAAAGATGCCGAATTTCATCACGTTTCTCCCGCGACCCGTTTGTTGTTTTGCGCAGTGTATTCTCCAGCGGAGCCGAGTCCAGCCTCGGAGAATTCCGCCTGACCAAACAAACTCGCGCCGACGCGCACCTCCGACCGCCAGAGCAGCCCCTGGTTGCGGCGATGACCCTCGCCCGATTCGGTGCCCCGATATGCTGGCAGCTTGATCCAGATCAACGCGGCCGCCGATTCGCCGCTTAGTGTGCTGCAAGGCAACGGCCCTGACGCCGTCCAATTCCAAAATTCGAAAGCATGAGACACAGCATGTCCGCCGCTGGCGACGACGCATATGGACGGCCGCGCCGCAGGCGCATGGAAATCTTTGCGTTTCTGTTTTTGACCGCGGTGCTGATGCCGGCGTTCGCGATTGCCGCTGTCGGCAGCTACGGGCTTGCGGTGTGGGTCTATCAGATGGCGGCCGGTCCACCCGGGCCGCCCACGCGTTGAACGCAGCTTTTCAAGGAAACCCATCGTGGCCGGACCTCACACTGCCATCGACCGCCGGGCTCTCATAACGGGCCGCCTGCTCAAGGCCGACCGCGTGGTCGCGCCGCCCGGCGGAGAAATCGCGAGCATTTTGGTGCAGGCACGGCCGGAGTGCCTCGTCGGCGTGGAAGCCGCCATCGTGGCCCTGGCCGGATGCGAAATTTACGGCCGCGATCCCAAAGGCAAGCTCGTCGTCGTGGTCGATGCGCCGGACGCCGGCTCGCTCGGAACCACGCTCAACACCATCGCGCTGCTGCCCGATGTCTATTCCGCCTCACTCGTCTTTCACGCCATCGACGCCGGCTAGAGCATGAGATCCTGCTCACAACAAAAGCCTGACGTCGGGAGAATTGCCATGACCGCACCAAAGCTCGACCGCCGCCAGGTTCTGAAACTGGAGGCTGCCGCGATGGCGGCGCTGGCGGGCGGAATGACTACGCCGGCGCTGGCGGCGAACCTCGTCACCGAGCGCGCGGAGAGCGAGCTGAAATGGGACAAGGCGCCGTGCCGGTTCTGCGGCACCGGTTGCAGCGTCATGGTAGCGACCAAGGAAAATCGCGTGGTCGCAACCCATGGCGACATCAAGTCCGAGGTCAACCGCGGCCTCAACTGCGTGAAGGGCTATTTCCTCTCCAAGATCATGTACGGCCATGACCGTCTCACCCAGCCGATGCTGCGCAAGACGAGCGGCAAATATGACAAGAACGGCGAGTTCACGCCGGTGTCATGGGACGAAGCCTTCGACATCATGGCGGAAAAATTCAAGGCCGCGCTGAAGAAGCGCGGGCCCAGCGGCGTCGGCATGTTCGGCTCCGGCCAATGGACAATCTGGGAAGGCTATGCCGCGCTCAAGCTGATGAAGGCCGGCTTCCGCTCCAACAATCTCGATCCGAATGCGCGCCACTGCATGGCCTCCGCCGCCCTGGGCTTCATGCGCACGTTCGGCATCGACGAGCCGATGGGTTGCTACGACGACATCGAAGCCGCCGATGCCTTCGTGCTGTGGGGCTCCAACATGGCGGAGATGCACCCGATCCTGTGGACACGGGTTGCCGACCGCCGCCTCAGCGCGCCGCATGTGCGGGTCGCGGTGCTCTCGACCTTCGAACATCGCTCGTTCGACCTCGCCGACATCGGCGCGGTGTTCAAGCCGCATACCGATCTGTATCTGCTCAACGCCATCGCCAATCGCATTGTCAAGACCGGACGCGTCAACAAGGATTTCGTCGACAGGCACACCCTGTTCAAGCGCGGGCAGACCGACATCGGTTACGGCCTGCGCCCCGAGCATCCGCTGGAGAAAAAGGCGACCGGCCGCACCAAGCCCAATGATTCCACCGACATCATGTTCGAGGAATACACCAGGTTCCTCTCGGACTACACGCTCGAAAAAGCCGCGGAGATGTCGGGCGTGCCGGTCAACCGCATCGAGGCGATCGCGGAATTGTATGCCGATCCCAGGATCAAGGTTACCAGCTTCTGGACCATGGGGTTCAACCAGCATACCCGCGGCGTCTGGTGCAATAATCTCATCTACAACATTCATCTTCTGACCGGCAAAATCTCCGAGCCTGGCAACAGTCCGTTCTCGCTCACCGGCCAGCCCTCGGCCTGCGGCACCGCGCGCGAGGTCGGCACTTTCTCGAACCGGCTGCCGGCCGACATGGTCGTCACCAACAAGGCGCATCGCGATATCGCCGAGAAAATCTGGAAACTTCCCGAAGGCACCATCCCCGACAAGCCCGGCTATCACGCGGTGCTGCAGAACCGGATGCTGAAGGACGGGCTGCTCAACGCCTATTGGGTGCAGGTCAACAACAACCTGCAGGCCGGCGCCAATTCCAACGAAGAGACTTATCTCGGTTATCGCAACCCCGAGAATTTCATTGTCGTCTCCGACGCCTATCCCTCGGTGACCGCGCTTGCGGCCGATCTCATTCTTCCGACCGCAATGTGGGTTGAAAAGGAGGGCGCCTACGGCAACGCCGAACGCCGCACCCATTTCTGGCACCAGCTGGTTTCAGCGCCCGGCGCGTCACGCTCCGACCTCTGGCAGCTGATGGAATTTTCCAAGCGCTTCAAGACAGAGGAGGTGTGGCCCGAGGAACTGCTCGCCAAGAAGCCCGAATATCGCGGCAAGACGTTGTTCGATGTGCTCTACAGAAACGGTCAGGTCGACAAGTTTCCGGTATCGGACATCGAAGCCGGCTATGCGAACGATGAATCCAAGGCCTTCGGCTTCTACGTGCACAAGGGGCTATTCGAGGAATACGCCTCCTTCGGACGCGGGCACGGGCACGATCTCGCGCCGTTCGAAACCTATCATCGCGAGCGCGGGCTGCGTTGGCCCGTTGTCAACGGGCAGGAAACCAAATGGCGCTTCCGCGAGGGCCTCGACCCCTATGTGAAGCAGGGCGCCGGCGTTCAGTTCTACGGCTTTCCCGACGGCAAGGCGCGGATCTTCGCGCTACCTTACGAACCGCCGGCGGAATCTCCCGACAGCGAATATCCGTTCTGGCTGTCGACTGGGCGCGTGCTGGAGCACTGGCATTCCGGAACGATGACACGCCGGGTTCCCGAACTCTATCGGGCCTTTCCCGAAGCCGTCTGCTTCATGCATCCGGACGATGCGCTGGAAGCGAAACTGCGCCGCGGCGACGAAATCAAGGTGCAGTCCCGCCGCGGATTCATCCGCACCCGGGTCGAGACCCGCGGCCGCAACAAGCCGCCGCGCGGCGTGGTGTTCGTGCCGTGGTTCGATGAGGCGCAGCTCATCAACAAGGTGACGCTGGACGCCACCGATCCGATCTCGCTGCAGACCGATTACAAAAAATGCGCCGTGCGCATCGAGCGGGTGTGAGAGCCATGGCTCAAAAACCGGTCATTCTGGCGCTGGCGATCATTCTCGCCGCTGCATCCACCTCGCTACTGGCCCAGACCGTCAGTTCCGGCCTGCGCGGCTCGACCCCGCTCAATGAGGAGGGATCTGCCGCACCGATGACGCCGCAGCGCAACACCGCGGAGAGGGAAACCCGCAACTATCCCGAACAGCCTCCGGTGATCCCGCATAGCATCGACGGCTACCAGATCGACATCAACGGCAACAAGTGTTTGTCGTGTCACGCGCGGGCCCGTACCGGCGAGTCGCAGGCGCCGATGGTCAGCATCACCCACTTCACGGATCGCGACGGCCAATTCCTCGCCTCGGTGTCGCCGCGCCGTTTTTTCTGCACCGAGTGCCATGTTCCGCAGCACGTGGTGACACCGCCGGTCACCAATGACTTCATCGACATCGATGCCATGTTCAGCCGCGCCACACCGGGAGGGCGGCGATGAGCGCGACCGACCCGGCCGCGCCACGGCGGTCATGGCTGGCACGGGTGTGGGCGTTCGTCATCGAACTCTGGGATGTGCTGCGGCGGCCGAGTTCGGTGTTCGGGCTCGGCGTGCTGGTGCTCGCAGGCTTCGTTGCCGGCGTGGTGTTCTGGGGCGGATTCAACACCGCGCTGGAACTGACCAACACCGAGAAATTCTGCACCGGCTGCCACGAGATGCGCGACAACGTATTTGCGGAACTGAAAACCACCATTCATTTCTCCAACCGTTCCGGCGTGCGCGCCAGTTGCCCGGATTGTCACGTCCCGCATAACTGGACCGACAAGATCGCGCGCAAGATGCAGGCCTCCAAGGAAGTCTGGGGCCATTTGTTCGGCAGCATCGATACCCGCGAAAAATTCAACGACAACCGCCTCGAACTGGCGCTGCATGAATGGGCGCGGTTCAAGGCCAACGACTCGCTGGAATGCCGCAACTGCCATAGCTCGCAGTCGATGGACATCACCAAGCAATCGCCGCGCGCATCGGTGGCGCATCAGCGCTTCCTGTTCAATGGCGAGAAGACCTGCATCGACTGCCACAAAGGCATCGCCCACCATCTGCCGGACATGCGCGGTATTCCGGGCTGGCAATAGCCGGGCCCCAGGAATCGGTGGCTTGCGCTGAACGCACGAATGGTTAGCTTGCCCGCTTGAGTCGCCGCACGCAGCCTCGCCGTGTCCTCCAGCCGGGATTCCATGCCCACTTTCACGCCGCATCAGGATTCCGCGCTGAAAGCCGTTGCCGACTGGATGAAGGCAAAACCCGGCAAGAATGGCACGCCGCCGGTGTTCCGGCTGTTCGGCTATGCCGGCACCGGCAAGACCACGCTGGCACGGCACATCGCCGACGGCGTCGATGGTGAAGTGAAGTTCGCGGCCTTCACCGGCAAGGCCGCCCTGGTGATGCGCAACAAGGGCTGCGACAACGCCTCGACGATCCACTCGCTGATCTACCGCGCGCGGGAATCCGGGGTCGAACAGCCAAGTTTTGAGCTTTGGGACGACGCGCCTGCGTCGAAAGCCAAGCTCATCGTGATCGACGAATGCTCGATGGTGGACGCCGAACTCGGCCGCGACCTGATGTCGTTCGAATGTCCGCTGCTGGTGCTCGGGGACCCTGCGCAACTGCCGCCGATCCAGGGCGGCGGCTTCTTCACCGATTGCGAGCCCGATGCGATGCTGACCGAAGTGCATCGCCAGGCGCAGAACGATCCGATCGTGCGGATGTCGATGGACGTGCGCGAAGGCCGCGAGCTTGACATCGGCCGCTACGGCGAAAGCGAAGTGGTATCGCGCTCCGAGCTCGACCCCGACCGGGTGATGAGCGCCGATCAGGTGCTGGTCGGACGCAACAACACGCGGCGCGCCTACAACATGCGGGTGCGGCAGAAGCGGAACATCGAGGATCCGTTGCCGGTCGCCGGCGACAAGCTGGTCTGCCTGCGCAACAATCGCAAGAAGGGCCTGTTCAATGGCGGGCTGTGGCGGGTGAAATCGCGCGCGGCGTCGAAATCCAAGATCATCACCATGCGGCTGTCGCCCGACGAGGATTTCGGCCACAAGGTGACAAAGGTCTCCGTTCGCGGCGACTGCTTCGGCGGCGCGATCGAGACGATACCGTGGGAGCAGCGCAAGCCCTATGACGAGTTCGACTACGGCTACGTGCTCACGGTGCACAAATCGCAGGGCTCGCAGTGGGACGACGTGGTGCTGTTCGACGAGAGTTTTGCATTCCAGGACAGCCGCGCGAGATGGCTCTACACCGGCATCACGCGGGCGGCGAAACGACTGAGCGTGGTGGTGTGAAGCGCCTCAACAAGTCGTCCCGGCGCACGCGGGGACGACGAAGAAAGTCACTTCGGATTGGGATCGACCAGCCCCTCGCCCGGGTCTTCGTATTTTCCGGCGCGATGAAGGTTCACGGCGTTGCCAAGCGCGCGCGCCGCATTGCGCGTCTCTTCCTGAAAATCCTCGTCCTCATCCAGCGCCTGATGTGAAGTTGCATAAGGTTTCATATAGCCGATGTAACCGTCCACCTCTGCGGCACGGCTGGACTGGACCAGAGACATATCGGTAAGCCAATCGGACAGTGAACGCCGCAATGTCTCCGCACCCACGGTATCGCCGTGGACCACCACCGCAAAATGCCGGCCCGCCAGATGCCGCGGATAAGGCCAGCCCTTCAGCTCCAGCGCCTTGGCTTCGTCAGCTTTTTTGCCGTGGGTCGAGGTTGGATCGGGATTGCCGCCATCGGCGCAGACCAGCCGGTCGATCATCGCCTTCAAACCGGTCGGCGCATGATACCAGTTCACGGGCGTCACGATCATGATGCCGTGCGCTGCAACCCATAGCGGATAGATCTCGTTCATCCAGTCGTCGGTCTGGCCGACCGCATAATTCGGATAGCAGCTGCACGGCCAGTGACACAGCGCCATCGAGGTCGAGACGCAGGATTTGCAGGGGTGAATGTTTCTGCCGAATTCGGAAGTGAGCCGGCTGACGTCGAGTATGTCGACCGCAAATCCCATTTCCCGAAACACCGGCTCGGCGATCTTCACCAGTCGCCAGGTCTTTGACATTTCGCCGGGACAGGTTTGATCGCTGCGCGAAGAGCCGTTGATCAAAAGGATGCGTGGCGTCTTGTCGGCGTCGTCATGGCGCCGCTGGGCGGCGAGAATAGCCTCGCGCCCGGCGAGCCAATCCACCGAGAGCTCGTAATCCGGATCGGCGAAGCCCGGACCGGCCTTGCGCGTGTCAGGCGCTTTTCGGTAATTGATGTAGCCATCCCAGGCTGCCGCGACGATGGCGTCGAGCTGGCGCTGCAGCGGTCTGAACGCGGGATCGGCGAAGCGGCTGCGGTAGCGTTTCTCGAATTCCTCGCGCGACAGTTCGACGGAAGGCATTCCCTTGCGGACGTCGATCGGCGCCATCGCCTAATTCCCCATTTTGCAATCACTGCACAATTCGTCGCAGCAGGTTCCAACGCCGCCGCCTGACGGGCGGTTCCTCAGGCCCTAAAGCCTTGCACCGGCGGAATTTTATTCACGAACTCGTGTGCGGCCGATGGTAACAACGGCCGCCCCGCCGCGTATCTTCGGACATCGGGCAGGCGGAAGGCCGATTGCGAACGGCCGCTGCCGCTCTAGACTGCGCTTCAATCCGCTGACACCAAGAGGAAGCCCCATGTCCCGTCAATTCAGCCGCCTTTCGCTCTGCGCTGCCGCCATCGGCGCGCTGGCGATCACTGCACTCGCGGTTGCGCCCGCGCGCGCCGCGGAAGGCGCCGTCATCATCCCCACTCCCGCCGCGGACGCCCAAGCCTCCGACGGCATCCAGACCGCTGTCATCGCGGGCGGCTGCTTCTGGGGCATCCAAGCCGTGTTCGAACATGTAAAAGGAGTAATCAGCGTTAGCGCGGGCTATTCAGGAGGCGCGGCCGACACCGCTCACTACGAGATGGTGAGCGCCGGCAACACCGGACATGCAGAGTCGGTCCGGATCAAATATGATCCATCACAGATTTCTTACGGTCAGCTTCTTAAGGTGTATTTTGCCGTCGCTCACGATCCGACCGAGTTGAATCGGCAGGGGCCAGACACCGGTTCGCAATATCGCTCAGCCATCTTTTATGGCAACGCAGAGCAGAAGAGCATTGCCGACGCTATATCGCTCAACTCAACAAGGCTGGAGTTTTCCCGCGGGCCATTGTCACCCAGGTGGTTGGCCTCAAGGCTTTCTATGAAGCCGAAGCCTATCATCAGGACTATGCTGAACATCATCCGGATGAGCCGTACATCGCGATCAACGATCTACCGAAGGTGGCCGAACTTCGTAAGCAACTTCCCGAACTGTACGTCCAACGCTAATGCCCCGTTTCCCGAAGCGCTAGTGCCGGGCCGCGAAATCGATGAAGCCGCGTTGAGGATCTGCGTCGAGTAACTTCACACTTATCTTCTCGCCCACGCGAAGGCCCTGCTCTCCTCGCATTATTCGTCCATCAACCGGTGGCTTAATCAGACGCGCGTAGGTTCCTTTGGATGAAACGCCCGTGACGATGGCGTCGAACACTTCACCGATCCGATTTTGCATTAAGACCGCGGCGCCGACTTTGCGCATCTTTCGCTCGACCTTACGCGCTGCGTCTTCACGCTCAGTGCAGTGCGCGGCAATAGCGGCCAGTTCTGCTTCGGTGTAGGGTCCCGTGCCTTTTCTCAGCACGGCTTTTACCAAACGCTGACTCACCAGGTCTGCGTAGCGGCGAATCGGCGAAGTGAAGTGCGCGTATTTGGTTTTAGCCAATCCATAATGGCCGAGCGGCTCGACCGCGTAACGCGCGCGCATGAGAGAGCGCAGGAAACCAATTTTCAGCGCCGCGCCAATGGCAATCGTCCCGAGTTTTTCCAGAAGCTTTTGCACTTCGGTGC
>Ga0137412_10003732_pt1 | contig 12145 bp, 12 predicted proteins | sample CZODoug2_1_16fun_FD_122160 | JGI IMG/M metagenome (GOLD analysis project Ga0137412, IMG submission 122160) | Vadose zone soil fungal communities from Angelo Coast Range Reserve, California, USA - CZODoug2_1_16fungal (Hybrid Assembly) | ecosystem: Environmental > Terrestrial > Soil > Vadose zone...
TTCCGGGCCTGCACCGCAAGCATCAGGCACGAGCGTACGGGCTCGCCATCGAGCAGCACGGTGCAGGCGCCGCAGACGCCGTGCTCGCAGCCGACATGGGTGCCGGCCAGCGCCAGATCGTGGCGAATAAAGTCGCTCAGCAGCACGCGCGATTCCACGCGGCGCTGATACTGCTTGCCGTTCACCGATAGCGTGACCTCGTGGAAATCAGTGTCCATCGCGCGCCCGCTGGTAGGCTGCCTGCAGTGCCCGCTCGGTGAGAACGCCCGCGATATGGCGCTGGTAATCCGCCGTGGCGTGAACACTGCCACCCGGCTTGATCATTGTCTGCACCGACGCTGCGGCATCGCGGATGGTTTCTTCGGTCGGCGCACCCCCGATGAGAACATCGGCCGCCGAACCTGCATCGATAGGGGTTTCGCCCACCCCACAAAATGCCATGCTGACTTTGGTGCATTCATTCCGCTCGCCCAGCGTCATCATCACGGCCACGCCGACAATGGCAAAATCGCCGCGCCGGCGCGCGACCTCCATGAAACAGCTGCCGGTGCGCGGCTTCGGCAAAGGCAGTTCGATTTCCACCAGCATCTCGTCGGGCTTCAGATCTGTCGTCAGCGCGCTCACAAAAAAGTCCGATGCCCCGATCCATCGTTGTTGCGTCGCCGTCCGAACCTGGAACCTGGCGCCTAAGGCCAAGGCGATCGCGGGAAGCTCCGAGGCCGGATCGGCGTGCGAAAGATTGCCACCGATGGTGCCGCGATTTCGGATTTGCGGGTGTGCGATATGTGGCAGCGCTTCGCCGATCAAAGGGAAAACGTGTGTAAAAGTCGCGTCGCGCTGCAATGCCCGGTACCGCGTAAGAGGGCCGACCCGGGTCGCCGTGGCGGACGGACGAATACCGGCGAGATCGTTGATCCCGTTGATGTCGATCAAAACAGCAGGTTGAGCCAGGCGAAAATTCATCGTTGGGATCAGGCTTTGTCCGCCAGCCAAAAATTTCGCGTCGTCGCCGTGTTCCGCCTTGAGCGAGAGCGCGTGCTCGAGGCAGGTGGCGGCTTTGTATTTGAAGGCGGCAGGCTTCATGGCGCTCGCGTGCAAGCAATCGAAACGCAGCTCCGCGCCATGGGCGAGACGCCGCTCTCGAAGTATGAGACGGCCTCCGCCCCAAGTCAAAAAATCGAAGCGCTTTTTGGCTATCTGAAAATCCGATAGGGGCATGTTTGGCCCCGATGGTCGTTCTTGCCCATTAAAATCTCCGCATGCGCAAACATTGAGCGCGCCATTTGCAGCGGTGTTTGTCACTATTTGCCCATGGCGTTGCAAATGCCGAAGTCATTGAAGCTGGATAGTCCGAGCGTTACGCTGCGACCGGACGGGCGAGAACCGTTCGTCGCTCCGATCGAAGCGGTACGCATGAGCAAGACAGCGGAGGCCACGGCAGAATCAGGATCGATGCCGCAGCGCCTCGCTGTCGACGTTCGCGACGTTTCGCTGACGTTCGAGACCGCCGACGGCAAGGTCGATGCGCTGTCGAACGTCAGTCTGCAGATCGCGGACGGCGAATTCGTTTCCTTTATCGGCCCTTCCGGCTGCGGCAAGACCACGATGTTGAGGGTGATCGCCGACCTCCAGCAACCAACGGCCGGCACTCTCCTGGTCAATGGGGTCAGTGCGGAACAGGCGCGTCTTGAGCGCAGATATGGCTACGTGTTCCAGGCGCCCGCTTTGTTCCCATGGCGCACCATCGAAAAGAACTTGAAGCTGCCGCTGGAGATCATGGGTTTTTCCGATAGCGAGCAGCAGCAGCGGGCGGCGCGCTATCTGGCGCTGGTCAACCTCAACGGCTTCGAGCGCAAGTTTCCCTGGCAATTGTCCGGCGGCATGCAGCAGCGGGTTTCGATCGCGCGCGCGCTGTCGTTCGATCCGGAACTGTTGCTGATGGACGAGCCGTTCGGTGCGCTCGACGAGATCGTCCGCGACCATCTCAACGAGCAGTTGCTGCAATTGTGGGACAAGACCGGAAAGACGGTGCTGTTCGTCACCCACTCGATTCCCGAGGCGGTGTTTCTGTCGAGCAGGATCGTGGTGATGTCGCCGCGGCCCGGACGCATCATCGATATCATCGACTGCAATTTTCCGCGCGACCGCACCCTGGAAATCCGCGAGACGCCGGAATTCCTCAAGATCGCGCAGCGCGTGCGCGTCGGCCTGCGGGCGGGACATTCCTATGACGAGTGATACGCTGGCGCTGCCTGCATCGGGTATCGGCACGCTGCGGCGTCATCCGCTGGTAGCGGGCTACGCGCCGATTGTCACGATCGTGCTGGCGCTGATTGCGATCTGGTATGTCGCGGCGGTGCTGATGAATTTATCGCTGGTGCGTGACGCCTTCGAGCGGGAGGAGACGCCGTACACCGCCTCTGAGCTGATTGCGGGCACCATGAGCGCCGAGCGGCCGCTGCTGCCGGCGCCGCACCAGGTGATTGCGGCCTTCATCGATTCGGTGTTCGGCTACGCGCCGACCGCGCCGCGCAGCCTCGTCTATCATTCGACGGTAACGCTGTCGGCGACGCTGCTTGGCTTCGCACTGGGCGCGCTCTTTGGTATCGGTCTGGCGCTGATGATCGTGCACAGCCGCGTGCTGGAGAAAAGCCTGCTGCCCTGGATCATCTGTTCGCAGATGGTCCCGATCCTGGCGCTGGCGCCGATCTTCATCGTGGTGCTCGGCGCCATGGGATTGCAGGGCCTGCTGCCGAAGTCGATCATTTCGGCATATCTGTGTTTCTTCCCGATCACGATCGGGATGGTGAAGGGTTTTACCGCGCCTGATGCGATGCAACTCGATCTGATGCGGACATGGTCGGCGACACCCCGACAGGTGCTGGCAAAGCTGCGCTGGCCGTCGGCCGTGCCCTATCTGTTCGCGAGCCTCAAGGTTGCGATCACGATCTCCCTGATCGGCGCCATCGTGGCTGAACTACCGACCGGCGCCGAAGCCGGTATTGGCGCGCGGCTGCTTGCGGGCTCCTATTATGGCCAGACCATCCAGATATGGGCGGCGCTGCTGGCGTCGGCGATCCTCGCCTCGGGTCTGATCGGACTGGTGGACCTGACCGAGCGAGTGGTCGGATTGCGAATGGGGGCACGGTCATGAACCCGCGCAGGCTGAGATTGGGATTCATCCTCGCCGCGGCAGGCATGCTGTGCGCCGTGGTCCTGCCGCTCTCGAGCGAGGCGGTTGCTGCGTTGCCGGCGCGGCCGATATGGTTGGCATTGACGCTCGCGTCGGCGCTGCTGTTTGCGGTCGCCGCCTGGACTGGGGAAACGAGGGCGATCGCGCCTGGTTTCGCAGGCGTTTTATTTGGCGCCGCAACCACGCTGGCCTTGTTGCGCGATCCCGGCGTCGGCGGCTCGGCCGCGGCGGGGTTTTGGGCGATGGTGCTTGCGGTCTGGCTCGGCGCGGCCCTTTGCGTGATCCAGCTTGCCTCGATGCGTCCGCGCGACGGCGCATCGCGCCGCACCCTCAGCCTTGCGATTCCGCTGCTGTTCGGAGCGGTGGTGTTCTATCTCTGGGAAGTGCTGGTGCGCGGCTTCGGCGTGCCACCGGTGCTGATGCCCTCGCCAAGTGCCGCGGCGGTCCGGTTCGTATCGTCGCTGCCAACCCTGGGCGCGGATTTCGTCCAGACCTTCATTCGCGGCGTATTGATCGGATACATTATCGGCTGCGGTGCGGGCCTGCTGGTTGCGGTTCTCGCGCAGCGCTTTGCGTTTCTCGGTCGCGGCCTGCTTCCGCTCGGCAATTTCTTTTCGGCCTTGCCGCTGGTCGGCGTGGCGCCGATCATGGTGATGTGGTTCGGCTTCGACTGGCCGTCGAAGGCCGCCGTCGTGGCACTCGTCACGTTCTTCCCGATGCTGGTGAATACGCTCGCCGGATTGTCCGCATCCGGCCATATGGAGCGCGACCTGATGCGATCCTACGGTGCCGATCATCGGCAGACGCTGATGAAACTCCATCTGCCGGCAGCGCTGCCGTTTATTTTCAACGCCCTGAAGATCAACGCCACGCTGGCGCTGATCGGCGCGATCGTCGCCGAATTTTTCGGGACGCCGACGCAAGGAATCGGCTTTCGCATCTCAACGGAAGCGGGACGCATGGCGATCGATATGGTGTGGGCGGAAATCGCTCTCGCGGCCATCGCGGGAATGCTGTTTTACGGACTAGTCGCGCTCGCCGAGCGAGCGACCACTTTTTGGCATCCATCCTATCGAACCTGACTCGGCGGGTTCTCAAGCTTCGGAGTTTTGCATGAAGAATATAGTGGCACTCGCAGCGGGCGTGACGATGGGTTTGTCGTTGGCGACTGCGCAAGCGGCGGACACGGTCACCATCCAGTTGAAATGGGTCTCGCAGGCCCAGTTCGCGGGTTACTTCGTGGCCAAGGAGAAGGGTTTTTACAAGGACGCCGGGCTTGACGTCACGATCAAGCCGGGTGGTCCGGACGTAGCGCCTCCGCAGGTGATCGCCGGCGGTGGCGCCGACGTCGTGGTCGACTGGATGCCGTCGGCATTGGCGTCGCGCGAAAAAGGCGTGCCGCTGGTCAATATCTCGCAGACGTTCAAGAGGTCCGGGCTGATGCTGACCTGCCGCGCCGATACCGGCATCAAGAAACCCGCCGACTTCAAGGGCAAGACTATCGGGATCTGGTATGGCGGCAACGAGTATCCGTTCCTGTCCTGGATGTCGAAGCTTGGTTACAAGACCGACGGCTCCGCCGGCGGCATCAAGATCATCAAGCAGGGTTTCAACGTCGACCCGATCCTGCAGAAGCAGGCCGATTGCGTTTCGACGATGGCCTACAACGAGTATTGGCAGGTCATCGACGGCGGCTACAAGCCGAGCCAGCTGGTGGTCTTCAAATATGAAGACGAGGGCGTCGCGACCCTCGAGGACGGTCTATATGTGCTGGAGAAGAATCTGAAGGACCCGGCGTTCGTGACCAAGATGGCGAAATTCGTCAAGGCCTCGATGAAGGGCTGGGACTACGCCAAGAAGAATCCGGACGAAGCCGTGAAGATCATCCTGGCCGGCGATTCCACCGGCGCCAAAACTGAAAAGGACCAGAAGCGGATGATGACCGAAATCGGCAAGCTGCTCGGCGCCGCCGACGGTAAGCTGGACGTCAAGGATTACGACCGCACGGTTGCCACCCTGATGTCGGGCGGATCGGATCCCGTCATTACCAAAAAGCCCGAGGGCGCCTATACCTTCGCGGTCTACGACGCGATGAAGTGATTGGAGCTGATGCGTTTGATTATCGAGTGGGCGCCGGCTGAATTCGGCCGCCCATGGGCCAACCAGAAACAGCTATCGACAGTTGCGTAGAGTTCACAGAGACCGCCGATCGGGAGCGAACCGCCTTGGTGCTGGCGGCTGGATACGGTATGCATCCCGATAATCGAAGCAGAAGATATTTTGTCGTCGTCAGCCGCCGCGGCGATGGCGCAAATCCATTTTGTTGGGAGATCCAGCGCCGCAGGCAGGCCATGGGCGTCAAAGTTTCCGGCGACGGCTATCGCTCCTATCGGGCAGCCCACGATGCCGGAAACCAGGCGCTGGATAAATTGTTGAACGACCTTTCCAAAGAAGGCGGAACAACTCGTTAGCCGGCCGCGGTTGCCATCGGCGCGATCGACGCAGTTTATGGTTCGCCGGGCGTGTGCCGTGGTGCGCGCTAGGCGGCGCGGTGCAGTTTGTCGAGCGTGATCGGAAGGTCGCGCACGCGGGTGCCTGTTGCGTGATAGACCGCGTTGGCGATCGCTGCGGCGACGCCGACGATGCCGATCTCGCCGAGGCCCTTGACTCCAAGCGGATTGATGATCCGGTCCGGCTCATCGACGAAGATCACCTTGATATCCCGCACGTCCGCATTCACCGGCACGTGGTACTCGGCAATGTTGGCATTCATGATGCGGCCCAGCTTGTGATCGAACACCGTCTCCTCATGCAGCGCCATGCCGATGCCCCAGACCACGCTGCCCATGATCTGGCTGTGCGCGGTCTTGGCGTTCAGGATGCGCCCGGCCGCGACTGCGCTCACGACGCGGCTGACGCGGATGACGCCGAGCTGCTCATCCACCTTCACCTCGGCGAACACTGCCGAATGCGTGTTGCGCGCGTGCGAAGAGTCATCCGGGAAGCTGTTGGTTTTTTCCTTTTCGATCCTGTCTATGGCGCCATGCCGCATCGCGTCGGCGATCGAAACCGCACGGCTTGGGTCCTGTTTGCTGACGACCTTGCCGTCGGCGAGCACGACGTCGTCAAGCTTTGCCTTCGCCAGCGGCGATCCCTTGATAGCCTTCGCCAGAGCCAGCAATTCCTTGCGGACCTCTTCGGCTGTCGTCGCGACCGCGTGCGAAGCCGAGGCCGCCATCCACGATCCGCCTTCCACCGGCGCCTGCGGCAGGGTCGAGTCGCCGAGCTTGATACTGATGTTCTCGATCGGCAGGCCGAGCTTGTCGGCAGCGACCTGCGCCATGATGGTGTAGGTGCCGGTGCCGATGTCGGAAGCAGCACATGATACCTCGGCGTGGCCGTTCGCGCTCAGCACGATGCGAGCGGCCACCGGCATCTGCAATGCTTCCCAGATGCCGGTCGCCATGCCCCAGCCGACGAGCTCGCTGCCGTCGCGCATCGAGCGCGGTTCCGCCTTGCGCCTGTTCCAGCCAAAGGCTTCCGCGCCCTGGCGATAACATTCGCGCAGCGCCTTGCTGGTGTAGGGAACGTTTTCGTTCTGGTCGAGGTCCGAGTAGCAGCGCAGCCTTAACTCCATGGGATCGAGCTTCAGCGCCACCGCAAGCTCGTCCATCGCGCTTTCCAGCGCATAAACACCGGACGCCGCACCCGGCGCGCGCATGTCGCTGGAGGTGGGAACGTCGAGCCGCGCCAGCCGGTGCACGTATTGGGCGTTGGTGGACTTGTAGAGCAGCGCCGCCCAACCGGTGTCGTTGCGGGAGAACTCCTCGAATTGCGAAGTGACGGAGATCGCTTCGTGGGTGACCGCGTCAAGCGTTCCATCCGCCTTCGCACCGAACGCAAGGCGCTCGATGGTGGCCGGCCGATAGCCGAGCCCGTACATCTGCCGACGGGTCAGCACCAGACGCGCCGAGCGTTGCAGCGCCAGCGCACCCAGCACCGCCAGCACCACCTGATATTGCGGTCGCAGCCCTGCACCGAACCCACCGCCAACGAACGGCGAGATAACGCGCACATCGTCCGATTTCTTGGCGAACACGCTGCACAGATAGCGCTGTACGTTTTGCACGCCCTGGGTCTTGTCATAGACCGTGAGCTTGCCGCCGCCGTCCCACCTCACCGTGGAGGCAAACAATTCCATCGGATTGTGATGCTCGGTGGGAATGAAATATTCGGCTTCATGACGCACCTCGGCTGCCGCATAGGCTTTCGCGGCATCGCCGTGCGGTTTGTCGGGCTTCTTGACGACAAACGCCTGATCGCGCCGCCGATGCAAATCGGTGACGAAGGCCTGCTTTTCGTATTCGACGTGCACCAGCGAGGCAGCGTAGCGCGCGATCTCCCATTCCTCGGCCAGCACCAGCGCGATCGGCTGGCCGCTGAACATGATCTTGTCGTCGTAGAGAGGACGGAAGGGCGAACCTTCTTCTGGCGCGACATCGTCCTTCCAGGCCTCGTCGGCGCCGGCCATGCGGGGCCGGTTCTCATGGGTGAGCACGTCGAGCACGCCTTCGACACGCAGCGCCTCGCTGGTGTCGATGCGCGCGATGCGGCCCTTCGGAATGGTCGACTCGACCACGCTGCCATAAGCAAGGCCGGGAATGCTGAATTCGCCGGCATATCTGGCCTCGCCGGTGACTTTGGCGCGACCGTCTACGCGTGAGGTGGCAGAACCGATGTAAGGTGTCATGGGCTAGCTCATCGAATCTTCTTGTCAGACTGAGATTGCGGCGTCGCCTGCGCGGCCTGCGCCAGGGTGCGGACGATGCCGCGGCGTGCCAGGTCGATCTTGAATGCATTGTGCCCGTAGCCCCTGGCGTCACGCAGTAGCAGGTCAGCCGCGCGGGCAAAACTGGCTTGGTTTGCCGCTTGTCCTCGCAGTGCGGCTTCTGCCGAGGTGTCACGCCACGGCTTGTGCGCGATGCCGCCGACCGCCAGCCGCGCCTCCTTGATGGTGCCGCCTTCGAGTTCCAGTGCGGCGGCGATCGAGACCAGCGCGAAGGCATAGGAGAGCCGATCGCGGATCTTCAGGTAGGAATAGTTTGCCGCAAATCCCTTCGCGGGAAGTTCTATTGCGGTGATGATTTCGTTCGGATGCAGGTTGGTGTCGATCTCCGGAGTGTTTCCCGGCAGCCGATGGAAATCGTCGAATGCGACCGTCCGTGAGCCTTCCGGTCCCGTCATGTGCACCCTTGCATCGAGTGCCGCGAGCGCGACGCACATGTCGGATGGATGCGTCGCAATGCAGGAATCGCTCGCGCCAAGGATCGCGTGACCGCGGTTGACCCCGCCAATCGCCGAGCAGCCGGTACCGGGCTTGCGCTTGTTGCAGGGCGTGGCGGTGTCATAGAAATAAGCGCAGCGCGTTCGCTGCAGCAGATTACCGCCGGTCGATGCCATGTTGCGCAGCTGTTGGGATGCGCCGGCCAGGATCGCGCTTGAGAGCAGCGGATAATTCTGTTCGATCAACGGATGATAGGCGAGGTCGGAATTCGGCACCAGCGCGCCGATCCGCAGGCCGCCGCCCGCGGTCTCCTCCACCGTCTTGAGCGGCAACCGCGAGATGTCGATCAGCCGCGACGGCCGCTCGATATCTTCCTTCATCAAGTCGATCAGGTTGGTGCCGCCCGCGATGAACTTTGCGGTCGGATCGGTGACGATCATCCGCACCGCGTCGGCGACGTCGTTCGCCCGTGCGTATTGGAAATTGATCATGATTTGCCACCCGTCACGCCCATGGCCTGCTGGATCGCCGCCACGATGTTCGGATAGGCGCCGCAGCGGCAGATGTTTCCGCTCATCAGTTCGCGGATTTCATCGGGAGTTTTCGCCTTGCCTTCCGCGATCAGGCCGGCGGCCGAGCAGATCTGTCCCGGCGTGCAATAGCCGCACTGGAATGCGTCGTGGTCGATGAAGGCTTGCTGGAGCGGATGCAGCGCGTCGTTGGTCGCAAGGCCTTCGATGGTGGTGATCCTGGCGTCATCCTTCATCACGGCGAGGGTGAGACAGGAATTGACCCGCCGCCCGTCCACCAGCACCGTGCAGGCGCCGCACTGGCCATGATCGCAACCTTTTTTCGTGCCGGTGAGATCGAGGTGGTCGCGCAGCGCATCCAGCAAGGTCGTCCACGGGGCGACCTTGAGTTTCCTTTGCCGCCCGTTGACCTCAAGCGCGATCGAAATCTTGGCCGGCACCGGATTGGTCGTAGTCCGCGCTTTGGTCCTTGTGTGCGTCATGTTGCACTACTCCTCAAGTACCGTATTTCATCTTGCGCCGGAATCGTTGTTCTTGATTTGAACCGCGGTTTTCACAACCGCGTGTCATTTCTGAAGCGCGGCCAGGTCCAACAGCGAACAACGTCGGGCCTTCGAATAAAAGCGTAGGGTCTTGAAAAAAACGGGCCTTGACGAATGGCCGAAATTCTCGTCGACAAATGCATAATGTTTTCGGCGGGCCGCGGTTCCAGTCGGCGCGATCGACGCGGTTCACGGTTTGCCGGCCTTGAAGGCTTCGAGGACCTGTGGGCAGGCTGGTCCAGATCGGGTGCACCAGGCCTGCTGCGCCGCCACCGCTCCAGATTGAAGCGCGGCGACGACGGCGGGAGCGGGGCTTGAATCGATCGTGACGCCGTTCTGGCGCATTCGCCGATAATTCTCTTGCAGCCGGGTCGACAGGGCGAACCACAATTCAATCTCGGTTTTGCGGCTGGCGGCGTCGACCACCTCTCGCAGGTCGGGGGTCAACCCGTCGTAGATTGCCTGGTTGACGCTGGCGACCGAGAGCGGCAGCGAATAAGTAATTTCGCTGAAATAGGGCAGAAATTCCCAAAGCTTGCGACCGGCGCCACCGTCTCCCGACGACAGGACCGCATTGATACTGCCTTCGGCCAGCTTCGGCATCGTATCCGCAAAGCTGATTGACGCAGCCTTGGCACCGGTGCTGGCAAAAACGTCACTTGATGTCTTGTCATAGGTGCGGATCGAAAGGCCTGCCAGGTCTGACGGCGTCTTCAGCGGGCTCCTCGACCAGATACCGGAAGGCGGCCATGGTGTCAGATAGAGCAGTCGTTGGCCCTTGTTCTGCAAGACTGCTGCCAGGAATGGCCGCGCGAGGTCGGCAAGACGCCTTGCATCCGCAATCGAGGTCACCAGAAACGGCAGCGAGGGCAAGGCAAAGATCGCATCCTCGGCTTCCAGTGCGCCGGCGAACGCGTCGCCGGCCTGAACCCGGCCTCCTGCAATCGCGGCGAGCATGCCAGCCGATCGAATTCCTCCGGAAGCATCGAAACTCGGCCTGATCTGGAGTTTTCCCGCGCTCTTTTCGGCGACGTACTTTGCGAAGGTCGTTACGCCAAGTCCCGGCATGGCGCTTTGCGGATACTCCGTCGCCATATCCCAGACAATCTGGGCACGAGCCGCAGCCGGATGCAGCAGCAGGAACGCACCGGCCAGCACGCGAAAAAGCAGCATGGTTTCTCCCGATCCGACAAGCCGTTCAGCTGGCCAGCATTGCTAGCAGATCAAACTGGAGACGGTGAGAATTTCATGCGCCGATATTTGCAGATAGAATTTCCCGATATGATGTTCAGCGGCAAGGGCTTCACGATGCGTCTGCGATGTTGATCGTGAGCAAGAATGTCCGATGGGTTCAAAAAACTGGGATCAGGGTTCAAAACAAAAGCCGGTCGCGCTGCGCGACCGGCCTCCGTTCAACTCGACAGTTCAGTGTCCGGCGGGCGCTGACCCCGCACCGTATTCGTAGCGCGACCAGCCCGGCTGCGCCCACGGTGATGGAGCGTATGCGTTGGAGTTGCGGAACGGCTCACTTGCCGGCGCCGGTGCGCGTTCCACCTTTCGGACCCTGTGGTGCTCCGCGGCCGCGGCGATCTGGATGGTCGACGCAGCCAGCAAGGCCGAACCGAGAATTGTCAAAATTGTCTTTCGCATCTTGAATCTCCTTTATCAGCGCACTTGGTTGCGAGGCAAATGGCCTCTCGTATGTCAGCGCCTTGCCGGCTTAGATGGCGACGGGTCATGCCGATTAATACGATCCCCCAATCACGAAGCGGCGAGCAAATTTATTGGTCAAAAATTTTTTGGACCAAATATTCGGCAAGCGAACAGGCTCAACCGCTTTCGCGAAGCCAAATATGCTTTATGGACTTCTTTTGGCCGATCCGGTTCAATGGGCCGAACCGGCGCATGGCGAGAGAACCCGATGAAGAAGCTTGTATTTGCAATTCTCCTGATCGCATCGCCGGCTTGGGCGCAAACCAAATTGCTGCCCAAGAGCGTGACGGCGCGCGCCGATCCCTGTGCGCCGATTGGCCGGACCGCAGACGGCAAGCTGGTCTATTCGATGAAGTGCGAGAATTTGCCGGCCCCGCCGCAACCGCCTCCGCAGGCTGAAATCAGTGCGCCACAGGCTCCGGAGCCGGAAGTGCAACGGAGCGGGTTTTTCGGTCTGTCTTACGAAAGAAAGAGACCGGGCGAATAGGCGCGGCTTTTTCCAGGGCGAACAGCAACTCAACCAGCATTCATGACCGGATCGGCCTTTGCTGACGCGGCAAAAGGCCCTAGAATCCGGCGGTTGGCTGGAATGTTCCTTGCTTCGGGGATCTTCCGCTGCAATCTGTTTCGTCGAAGTCCTGCTTCGCAAGCCATCACGGGTTATTTGAATGAGCCAACTCATTGTCCACGCCGGCGACTTCACGTTCCAGGCCCGTTTCGAGGAACAATTGGCGCCCAAGACCTGCGCCGCCTTTCGCAAGGCGATGCCGTTCGAGAGCCAGGCGATCCATGTGCGCTGGAGCGGAGAGGGGGTCTGGATGCCGCTCGGCGATCTCGATTTCGGCGTCTCCTACGAGAACCACACCAGCTATCCCGCGCCCGG
>Ga0137412_10003733_pt1 | contig 12144 bp, 8 predicted proteins | sample CZODoug2_1_16fun_FD_122160 | JGI IMG/M metagenome (GOLD analysis project Ga0137412, IMG submission 122160) | Vadose zone soil fungal communities from Angelo Coast Range Reserve, California, USA - CZODoug2_1_16fungal (Hybrid Assembly) | ecosystem: Environmental > Terrestrial > Soil > Vadose zone...
TCGAACGCTTCAATGCCGAGGTGTTTGTGACACGCGGCAACGAGACCGTCGGCGGCAACTCGATCATGGGATTGATGATGCTGGCGGCGGGACCCGGCACCACGGTGACGGTCGCGGCCATCGGCCCCGATGCCCAGGCCGCGGTCGATGCGCTCGCGGCACTGATCGCCGACAAGTTCAACGAAGAAGGCACGTGAGCGGCGCCGTATTTCGGGACCGGGTATTCAGTGTAAGTCCGTCATCCTGGAGGAGCGCGTAGCGCGTGTCGAAGGACGACAGCCACCGGCCGTGCCGCTCATCCTTCGAGGCTCGCAAGTGCTCGCACCTCCCGAGTGAGCGCTAATGCGCTCATCCGGGGATGAGGAGATGCCCGTCTCAAAACGGATTGACGGTGACATTGGTGCCCTTGGTCATTTCAGCCGCGCCGCGCGCGATCACGAGTTGGGCGGACTTGGAGAAGCCGTAATGCACCATCTCCTTCGGGATGTAGACGCCGGACTCGCTGGAGACGAACACGACGCGGCCCCATTCCTTGTCGTCCAGCATGCGCTTCAGGTAATGCCGCGTCAGGCGAACCCCGCTCATCACGTTGACCTCGAACATCCTCGACCAGTCGGAATCGGCGATGTCGAAGAACGCTTTCGGCTCGTAGATGCCGAGATTGTTGACGAGAATGTCGACTTCGGGGAATTGCGCCACCAGCGCATCGCAGCCTTCGGCGTTGCCGAGATCGAACGCTGCGGCATGCACCTTGGCGGACGGCGTGGCCTCCCGCACTTTCGCCATCGCCTCCGCAACAGCCGCATTCTCGCGGCCGTTGACGATGACTTCCGCGCCCATTTGCGCAAGACCGATGGCGGAAGCGAGCCCGATGCCGCGCGTCGAGCCGGTGACGAGCGCCATCTTGCCTGTCAGGTCGAGATCCATCCATTGCCCCCTTCGAATTGAAAATTCCCGATGACCGCTATTTGGCCGGCGGCACGACGACGACATTCCACACCGTCGCCGCACCGGCGATACCGAGCGTAAACCGGCGGGTCGTGATCACCATGCGCTCGCCATTGGCGGCATGGAGCTTCATCCAGGCCTCGCATGCTTCCAACTTCCAGTCACCGGCTTCGCAGACCCCGATGAAGCCGGAGCGTTTGGCTTCGTCGAGCGAGGTCAGGCCCGATGACCACGGCTCGTTCGGCGTCAGCGGCGCCGGATGATCGGGGCTGTAAAAGGTGATGGGCTCGCCGGTATCGGTATAGGCCGCGACCACCGGCCAGCGCGAATGAAACCGGGTTTGCCACACGTCGGTCAGTTCGCGCGCCAGTTCGGAACGCGCGCGATACGTAGCACCTTCATTGCGCTTCTGATCCAGTTCATAGGCGACGATCTTCGGCGAGGCCACGAGCACGGCGAGCGAAGCCACCAGCCAGGTCGCGAGCAGGTTCGATAGCGCGATCTGCCGCACCCGCACCGCAGGTATCGCGACCAGCGCCAGCGGCACCAGGAAGAACAGCGAGATACCCCAGTCGGTCTTGATATAGATATGGAATATCACCGCACCGAGCGGCGGCCCGATCGCCACGATGGCCTGGACGATCCAGACGTTGAGCGCCTGCGAAACGTTCACACCGGAATTCGGGCCGCGCGACCAGAACGGAAAAAGCTTCCAGCGGCGCGGCGGCCACGCCAGCGCCACCGCCCCCAGCACCACCGGCACCGCCACCAGCGCAAGGTTATGGCCGATATAGCCGAGCGCGAGATCATGGATCTGGGCGCGATCGGAGATGGTATAGCTGTCGCCGGCATAGGTGAGCGCTATGAAATTCACCTGCTTCAGCCACAGGAAGTGCGGGATCATCGCCACCACAAGTGTGGCGATCGCGACCCACGGCGCCGGCGAACGCAGGAACTGCAAACGTGCGGGGTGAATCAGCGCGGCAAGACCGATGGCGCCGATCATGGTCAGCACCCAGTATTTGGTCATCAGCGCCAGCGCACCGGCTAACCCGAGCCAGATGCCGGATTTCACGCTGCGTTTTTCAAACGCGTCGAGATAGGCCAGCATCAGCAGCGGCAGCGTCACGAGTTGCAGAATATCCGGATTGTATTTGAAGCCCTTGAAATTGAAGATCGGATAGAGCGCTAGCATCACCACGACCAGGAAGGCGCGGCGGCGATCGACCACGCGCAGCGCCAGCAGCCAGCAGATCACGAGCCCGCAACCCAGCGTCGTCATCGCCAGCGCGTAGGTCGCCCAGTCCTTGACCGGAAAGATCATGAACCAGACGCCGGCGACCCAGCCCGACAGCGGCGGGTGCTTGCCATAGCCAAGCAGGAACTTCTGGCCCCAGGCGTAGGCTTCCGCGACGTCCATGTGGATGTCCTGGCCGGTCTTCAGGTTGACCAGAATCAGGGTCCACAGCACGGCATGAACCGTGGCAAAGCCGATCACCAGCCATAGGCTGGTCTTGGGATCGCTGGCGCGCGAGCCCAGCCATGCCCCCAGCCGCCGGAGCGAGGGAACACGCTTGCCGCGGGTGGTCGCGGGTAAAATGGATGCAGTCGACATACTTCCGTGCGTAGCGCGTTTTTCGTTGCTATGGAATCAGCCAGGCGTGAAGAAAGCCCCTTAAAATACAGCAATATGGTTGCCGCACGGGGATGTGAATGCTATCCCGCGCCCCATGACAACCGTCCCCATTTCCAACATCCGCAACTTCTCCATCGTCGCCCATATCGACCATGGCAAATCGACGCTGGCCGACCGCCTGATCCAGATGACGGGCGGGCTGACCGATCGCGAAATGGCGGGCAAGGAACAAGTGCTCGATTCCATGGATATCGAGCGCGAGCGCGGCATCACCATCAAGGCGCAGACCGTCCGGCTGAATTATCATGCCAGGGACGGCAAGGACTACATCTTCAATCTGATGGACACGCCGGGCCACGTCGACTTCGCCTATGAAGTCTCGCGCTCGCTGGCGGCGTGCGAAGGATCGCTACTGGTGGTCGACGCCAGCCAGGGCGTCGAGGCGCAGACGCTGGCCAATGTCTACCACGCGCTCGACGCCGGTCACGAAATCGTGCCGATCCTCAACAAGGTCGATTTGCCCGCGGCCGAGCCCGACAAGATCAAGCAGCAGATCGAGGACGTGATCGGCCTTGGCGCTTCCGACGCGGTGATGATCTCGGCGAAAACCGGGCTCGGCGTGCCCGACGTGCTGGAGGCCATCGTCACCCGCCTGCCGCCGCCCAAAGGCGACGGCGACGCCACGCTGAAGGCGCTGCTGGTCGACAGCTGGTACGACGTCTATCTCGGCGTGGTCGTGCTGGTCCGCATCGTCGACGGCACGATGAAAAAAGGCCAGCGCATCCGCATGATGGGCACCAATGCGGCCTATGACGTCGAGCGCGTCGGGTTCTTCACGCCAAAAATGACGCAGGTCGACGAGCTCGGCCCGGGCGAGATCGGTTTTATCACGGCAGCGATCAAGGAGGTCGCCGATACGCGCGTCGGCGACACCATCACCGATGATCGCAAGCCGGTGACGGAAATGCTGCCCGGATTCAAGCCGGCCATCCCGGTGGTGTTCTGCGGCCTGTTTCCCGTCGATGCCAACGATTTCGAAGTGCTGCGCGCGGCAATGGGCAAGCTGCGGCTCAACGATGCCAGCTTTTCGTTCGAGATGGAAACCTCCGCCGCGCTCGGCTTCGGCTTCCGCTGCGGTTTTCTCGGGCTGTTGCATCTCGAAATCATCCAGGAGCGGCTGTCGCGGGAGTTCGATCTCAACCTGATCGCGACGGCGCCGAGCGTGATCTACAAGATGCACCTGACTGACGGCCAGGTGATCGAGATCCACAATCCCGTGGACATGCCCGACGTGGTCAAGATCGCCGAGATCGAGGAGCCCTGGATCGAGGCCACCATCCTGACGCCTGACGAATATCTCGGCAGCGTATTGAAGTTGTGCCAGGACCGCCGCGGCGCGCAGAAGGAGCTGACCTATGTCGGCTCGCGCGCGATGGTGAAATACGATCTGCCGCTCAACGAAGTGGTGTTCGATTTCTACGACCGCCTGAAATCGGTCTCCAAGGGCTACGCCTCGTTCGACTATCATCTGACCGACTACAAGCCGGCGGATCTTGTGAAGATGCAGATCCTCGTCAACAACGAGCCGGTCGATGCGCTGTCGATGCTGGTTCATCGCACCCGCGCCGAAGGCCGCGGCCGCGCCATGGTCGAGCGGATGAAGGAACTGATCCCGCCGCACATGTTCCAGATCCCGATCCAGGCGGCGATCGGCGGCAAGGTGATCGCGCGCGAGACCGTGCGCGCGCTGCGCAAGGACGTCACCGCGAAATGCTATGGCGGCGACATCACGCGCAAGCGCAAGCTTCTGGAGAAGCAGAAGGAAGGCAAGAAGAAGATGCGGCAGTTCGGCAAGGTCGACATCCCGCAGGAAGCTTTTATCGCCGCGCTGAAGGTCGATAGCTGAGAACAACCTGACCTTGAATCCGCTGCATTGATTGAACCTCCGCGCAGGCCGGGCGTACTATCCTCTGTGTAAAGTGGCGTACGCCTACGGGCGGTTGAGGAAAGCCCAGTGATGCGGAAGACGAACTGGCGTTTAGTTACCGTTGGCGTGATTTTGCTGGATTTTGCCGTCGTGTTTTTCTTAGGAGTGCTCGACATGCCGCCGCGGGCGAACGATCCGGGCGAGCTGATGCGCAGGGTCGGACAGGTCGCGGGCGCCGTCTGCGGGATCAGCATTGTCATCATCATCTTCGGGCTCGTCGGCAAGAAGTCATCGACCTAGGCGCGCAGGACATCGATCCGCGGCGTGTCCCCGGCGTGCGACTGAACTGAGCCGGTCTATTGCGGTCGACGCTTGGTTGTTTTGGTCGACTTGCCAGTCTTTGGCCTCTTATCAGTCTTGGTCGCCTTGTCTGTCTTCGGCGCTTTGTCGGCCTTAGCCGCCTTGGGCTCGGCCGCTGCGACCGTTCGCAATGTGAGCAGCGCGTTGCGGACGATTTCGAGCGCCGGCTCGTTCGGCTTGTTGCGATGTTCGATCAGAGCGAGCGTCCGCGAAAGCGCCGGCCGCAACGGCCGCACGGTGAAATCGGACCTGTGGGTGGCGACCGAGACCTCCGGCACGATGGCCATGCCGAGGTTGGATGCCACCGCGCTCTTCAAGGCCTCGACGGTTCCGAGCGGCGTCGGCATGCGCGGCGGCGCTGCATGACCGGATAACCATCCGAGCACCAGCGGGTGGGCTGCGCTGGTGGCCTGCTCCACCAGCAGGTTCTGCTGCGCGACATAGTCCGGTGTGATCTCGTCTGGAACGCCCCGCGTGCCGGCAGCAAATATCGCCACCAGCGTCTCCGAACATAGCGGCGTGACCTTCACTTGCTTGTTCTCGATCGGCAGATTGATGAGCCCGAGATCGATCCTGTTCCGGATGATGTTTTCGACGGTGTATTTCGTCGGCGTGTTGGTGACGACCAGGTCGATGCCGGGATTGTCGAGACGCACCGTGCGAAGGACCGGTGGCAATCGATAGATCATCGCGGTCAGCGTCGTGCCGACATGCACGCGGCCGACCCACCCTTCGCGAAACCGGCGCATCGCCGCATCGGCCTCATCGCACTCGCGAAAAATCCGCCGGGTCGCATCGACCAGCTCGCGGCCAGGCAAGGTGGCATGCGCCTGCTTGCCCAGGCGCTCGATCAGCCGCACGCCGAAGCGCCGCTCGAGCTCGCGAATCTGCAGGCTGACCGCAGGTTGCGTCAGGTTGAGACGGCGCGCGGCCGCAGAGAAACTCCCCTGCTCGACCACTTCGAGGAGGGCCCGCAATTGGTCGAGATTGAGGCCGCGCAATCAAAGTTCTCCTTATCAAAAGGATTGAAACATCAAATTTGCCTTACCGCCAAAGTCGTATCAAATTGAGCGGGCGACACCGACCGACTTGACCGGCCACGACAACCCTGACTGCGAATTTGCTTGGCACAGGGCCGCGTCTGGCGATTGGACCTTCTTTTGGTCGCCGCCCACGAAGAACCGGTTCACGCGTGGGCGCCGTATCAGCCGACATGGCGAAATGATGGCGCCCTGAAGTCCGGGACGGATCGCTTGCCGCCCCGAAATTCACTCGTTCAGCAGGTCACATGACCGAAGACAATGAGCTGAGATATGTTGTCGGCGCCATCTACGATGCCGCGCTGAATCCGACACTTTGGCCCGGCGTGCTCGCCAGGATTGCGGCGTTCGTCGGCGGACCGTCGCGTGCGCTGAGCGCAAGGGACCTGATGTGGCTGCTCGTCAACACCGACGAACATGTCGGGCACGACGTCAAATACGTGCATTCGCAGACATGCGAGAAATTCGATCTCCTCGCGACCTTGCCGCTGTTCGACGCCGGGCAAGTCGTAGCCTCCCAAGGCGCGTGCCTCCAAGGCAAGGACCTTCAAGGCATGGGTGTTGCGGAACTGACGCGCCCCGATCGCCGCTGCGAAGGGCACGCCCAGCAGTCACCGGCGTGGGGCGATGTCGGAACCGCCATGGTCGAGAAATCGGAGAATGGGTGCTCGTCTGTTCCCGCAGACAATGAAATGCACCGGCGCATGATTCTTGTCGCGCCTCATGCGCGCCGGGCGATCCTGATCGGCAAGGCTATCGGCCGGAAAGCCGACGAGGCCGCGATCTTCGCCGACATCCTGGACAGCCTGACCGCCGGCTTTTTCCTGATCGACGCCGCCGGCCGAATCGTCCACGCCAACGCCGCCGGCCGGGAAATTCTCGGCGCCGACGATTTTCTGCGCACGATCGACGGCCGCCTGGTGGTTCGCGATAAAAAGGTCCATCAGACCTTGCAGCGAATCTTCGCCGGCAAGGACGAGCCGGAAACCGATGGCGAGATCGGCAGCAAAGGCATCGCCCTGCCGCTGGTGGCGAGGGATGGCGAATATCACATCGCCCATGTGCTGCCCCTGGGCTCGCGCGCACGCTACGCAGCCGACGCGCCCGGCGCAGCCGCCGCCATGTTCGTCTCCAAGGCGACGCTGGAAATCCCGTCATCCGCCGAAGTCATCCGGGACGCCTATCAGTTGACGCGGACCGAACTGCGCGTGCTGCTTGCCATCGTCAACGTCGGCGGAATTCGCGAGATCGCCGCCACGCTTGGCATCGCCGACTGCACCGTCAAGACGCATGTTCGCCGCCTGCTGGAGAAAACCGGCGCCGACCGCCAGACCGATCTCATCAAGCTGGTCGCCGGGTTTTTCACCCCGCTGGTGGCCTGACTCGCACGGCGAGGCGCGGGAACCTGGTCCCGCTCTCCGCCCGGCCAGACCAACCGACCAGACCAACCGATTCGCGGCGGCGGCCTTGCTGCCGGTAATCGCCCCTTCTTGCCCGGCGGCGGCGGATAGGCCACCATTGCGTTCCCGCACAACAAAATCCAAAAATGCGAGGAAACGCAAATGAACAAGCTTTCCGATCTGGGCCTGGTCGATCGCGCCCGCGCGCTGGCGCCTCTGATCGCGCGCGAGGCGGACGAAATCGAGCGGACCCGGCGGCTGACGCCGGCCGTCACCTCGGCCCTGATCGAAAACGGCCTCTATCGTTCGCTGCTGCCGCAGCGCTTCGGCGGCGCCGAGGCCCCGCTCGAAATCTTCATGCAGATGCAGGAGGAGATCGCCAAGGCCGACGCCTCCACCGCCTGGTGTCTCGGCCAATGCAGCGTCTGCGCCATGACCGCGGCCTATCTCGACGCCGACGTCGCCAACGAGATTTTCAACACCCCGCCGGGCATCCTCGCCTGGGGCGCGATCGCCCACGAGGTCAAGGCGGTTGCCGGCGGCTACCAGGCAACGGCGCGCTGGGATTTCGCCTCCGGCTCGCGGCAGGCGAGCTGGCTCGGCGCGCATGTGCGGGTTGTCGAGGCCGACGGCACGACGCGCAAGAAAAAGGACGGCTCGCCGGAGATCCGCACCATCCTGTTTCCGATCGAGAGCGCCACCATGTACGACGTTTGGGACGTGATCGGCCTCAAAGGCACCGGCACCGATTCCTACTCGGTCGAAAACCTGCTGGTGCCGGAGCGTTTCGCGGCCCTGCGCGACGATCCCAGCGCGCTACGCGAGAAGGGCCCGCTCTACAAGCTCACCACGAACATGGTGTTCAGCATGGGCTTCGCGGCGACCTCGCTCGGCGTCGCCCGCGCCACGCTCGACGCGGCGGTCGCACTCGCGCGCAGCAAGCTGCCGCAGGGGCTGTCGGCGATGCGCGAGAACAACGCCGTGCAGGGCCTGATCGGCCGCACCGAGGCCGCCTTGCGCGCGGCGCACGCCTATCTCTACACGACGGCGGCCGAGGTCTGGCGCGACCTCGAGCGCGGCGAACCGATCACCGAACAGCACCGCATCGCGCTGCGGATCGCCGCCACCTGGACCATCCATCAATCGGCCTCCGTGGTCGACACCGCCTATCACATGACCGGCGCCACCGCGGTGTTCGCCGCCAATCCGTTCGAGCGGCGGTTTCGCGACATGCACACCATCGCCCAGCAGATCCAGGCCCGCGATACGCATTACGAAGATGCTGGCAGGGTGATCCTGGCGGCGAAGCTGCAGACCGCGCCAAGTACACGATAAGCACGCGGTGAAGGGCGCGATGAGGCAACGTGACGCGGCAAGGTATGAACGAGCGGTCAACGCGACTGTTTTGCCGCGGCATGGCGCTACCACCGGTACGTAGTGCTACGGACGGGAACCAAGAGGGCTTATTAAGTTCCACATGAAAAAATTTCGAACGATTTCGCGTTCGGAATTAACATCATGTTCAAGACTTTCAAGCTCCGCTCGATTGCCGCGCGGCTGGTCCTGGCGATTTCGCTGACGGTCGCGGTGGCCTGCGGAGTCCTTGGCTGGTTTTCCGTGATGCAACAGCGCTCGCTGACGCGGCTCGCGCTCGAGCAGCAGTTGAAGCTGCAATATGACAGCGTCATCGCCGCCCTCGACTATGAAGGCCGCGCCGCGCTCGCGGTCAGCAGCGTCGTGGCTTCGTTGCCCCCGGTCGCGGACGCGATCGGCAGGGGCGACCGCGAGGCGCTGATGACGCTGCTCGGCGATGCGCACAACGCGTTGAAGGCGCAAGGCATGCCCCGCATGATGGCCGCGCTGCCGCCCGCGACCGTGTTCCTGCGCATCCAGGACCCCAAGTCTTATGGCGATGACGCCTCGGGGCGCCGCACCACCATTGTGACCGCCGGAAAGACCGGCCAATCGATCTTCGGCGTCGAAATGGGACCGGAGGCGCTCGCCATCTACGGCATCACGCCGATCATGCGCGACGGAAAGAACCTCGCCATCGTCGATGTCGGGGTCAATTTCGGCAAGCAATTCGTCGGCCGCATCAAGGAGCGCTACGGCATCGATATCGCCGTGCACAGCTTCAACAATGGCAGCTTCAGGCGGCTGATCTCGACCTTTGGCGAGGAAGCGATTGCCACGCCGGCCGAGTTGAAAACCGCGCTCGACGGTGCGGCGCTGCATCGCGATGCCAATCTCGGCGGTCATCCGACCGCGCTTTATGTCGGACAGATCAAGAACTACGCCGGCCAGCCGGTCGCCGTCATCGAGATCCTCAAGGACACGACCGATTATGAGGCGCAGGCGGCGAGTTCGCAGCGCAGCCTCATTCTCGGCATCGTTGCGATCCTGCTGGTTGCGATGCTGGTGGCACTGTTCGTCGGCCGCGGCATCTCGCGCCCGCTGGTCGCGATCACCGCGGTGATGAACCGGTTATCCGGCGGCGACACCGACGTCGTCATCCCCGGCGGCGAGCGCAAGGATGAGCTCGGCACCATGGCGCAGGCGGTCGATGTGTTCCGCCGCAACATGGCCGAGACCCGCTCATTGCGTGAGGCGCAGGAAGTCGACAAGCAGCGTTCCGAATCGGAAAAGAAGGCCCTGCAGCGCCAGATGGCCGACCGCTTCGAGGCCGACGTCAAGAGCCTGGTCAGCGCCGTCGCGGGCGCCACCGAACAGATGCAGCGCGCCGCCTCCGACATCACCACAAGCGTCAACGGCACCTCCGAGCAGGCGGCTGCCGCCGCGGGCGCATCGGAGGAGGCCTCCGCCAGTGTCTCCACCGTCGCCGCCGCCACCGAGGAGCTGGCGTCGTCCGTCGCCGAGATCGGCCGCCAGGTCGCCCATTCGAGCAGCGTCGCCGACGGCGCCGTCGCCAAGGCAGCCAGGACCACCGAAATGATCGGAAGCCTCGCCGCCACCGCCGAGAAGATCGGCGACGTGCTGCGCCTGATCGACGCCATCGCGAGCCAGACCAATCTATTGGCGCTGAACGCCACCATCGAAGCCGCACGCGCGGGCGAGGCCGGCAGAGGTTTTGCCGTGGTCGCCGCCGAGGTGAAGGAACTGGCCAGCCAGACCGCGAAGGCGACCGAGGAAATCGCCGGACAGGTCGGCGCCATCCAGTCCGCCACCTCCGACTGCGTCACCGCGATCGGCGACATCAGCCAGACCATTCGCGACATCAGCGGCATCGCCACCACCATCGCGGCGGCGGTCGAGGAGCAGGATTCGGCGACGCGGGAGATCGCGCGCAGCGTCCAGCAGGCCGCCGCCGGCACCAGCGAGGTGTCGCAGAATGTCGCCGGCGCGAGCCACGCCGCCGGACAGTCGCGCAAGCTGGCCGACAATGTGCTGACCGCGGCGGGCCAACTCGGCCAGCACGCCTCCGGCCTGTTCAGGAGCGTCGACGCCTTCCTCGCCGGCCTGCGCGACGCCGCCTAGCCTGACAGGCAGCTTCCCGCGCAGATGTGATCTGCGCCCCCGCGTTTCCACGGCGACATTCGGCAGATGTTAAGGACTTTCATCCACCTTCCGGATGACATCAGTTATTGGAATGCTAATGTTCAAACTCCGCTCGATCGCTGCCCGTCTCATCCTCGCCATCTCGATCACGGTCGGCGTGGCCTGCGGCGTGCTCGGAACGTTCTCGGTTCTCCAGCAACGCTCGCTCACCCAGCTCGCGCTGGACCGGGAGCTCAAGCTGCAATATGACAGCGTGATCGCGGCGGTCGACTATGAAGGACGCGCGGCGCTTGCCGTAAGCTCCGTGATCGCTGCGCTGCCTCCGGTGGTGGACGCGATCGCCAATGCTGACCGGGAAGCGATGGCCGCGGCGCTCGATGCCCCGATGAAGGCCCTGAAAGCCCAGGGCATCCCGCTGATCTCGTTCCAGAACCCGCCGGCGGTGACGTTCTTTCGCATTCACAATCCGAAGGTGTTCGGTGACGACGTCTCGGCGCGACGCATTACGGTCGTGAAGGCGATGAAGACCGGTCAACAGATCGTCGGGGTCGAGGCCGCACGGGACGAACTCAACATCTTCGGCATGACGCCGATCATGCGCGACGGAAAGGTGATCGGCAATGCCGATGTCGGCGCCGCCTTCGGCAAGGAATTCGTCGATCGCGCCAAGCAGCGATTCAACATCGATCTGGCGGTGCATTGGTTCGACGGCAAGGCGTTCAAGAAGCTGTCTTCGACCCTCGGCAGCACGGAAGTCACAACACCTGACGAGTTGAAGCGGGTGTATGGCGGCGAGGCGGTGCATCGCGATGCCAGCTTCGGCGGTCGTCCCGCCGCGTTGTATGCCGGCCAGATCAAGAATTACGCCGGCGAGCCGATCGCGGTGCTGGAAATCGTCAAGGACACCACCGAGTATGAGGCCGCAGCGGCCAGCGCGCAGCGCAGCCTGCTGTTCGGCACGCTCGCCATCCTGGCTGGTGCGGCGCTGGTGGCTTTCCTGCTCGGCCGCGGCATGTCACGCCCGCTGGTCGCGATCACCGCGGTGATGAACCGGCTTTCCGGCGGCGACACCGACGTCGTCATCCCCGGCGGCGAGCGCCGGGACGAGCTCGGCACCATGGCGCAGGCGGTCGACGTGTTCCGCCGCAACATAGCCGAGACCCGCTCATTGCGTGAGGCGCAGGAAGCCGACAAGCAGCATTCTGAATCGGAAAAGAGGGCCTTGCAGCGCCAGATGGCTGACCGCTTCGAGGCCGACGTCAAGAGCCTGGTCAGCGCCGTCGCGGGCGCCACCGAACAGATGCAGCGCGCCGCCTC
>Ga0137412_10003734_pt1 | contig 12143 bp, 10 predicted proteins | sample CZODoug2_1_16fun_FD_122160 | JGI IMG/M metagenome (GOLD analysis project Ga0137412, IMG submission 122160) | Vadose zone soil fungal communities from Angelo Coast Range Reserve, California, USA - CZODoug2_1_16fungal (Hybrid Assembly) | ecosystem: Environmental > Terrestrial > Soil > Vadose zone...
CTACCACCTGTGGCGCTGACCACCCTGTGGTCTTTACAAATCTTAGGACTGCTTTACGAATCTTTATCGCATGCCGTTCGCCCTGATGCTGGAATTGAAACACGAGCAGGAAAGGTGAGGCTTTGAGGGGACGTACATGGAGCACATGATGAAAGCGAAGCTTACGGTTCTGACTAAGTTGACTATTTTTGGACTGATCAGCGTTGCAATTGCGCTCTGGATACAATGGCTCTCAGGCGATCCTGCCTATCCCAAATTCCCTCCAGGGCCCGTGATATTTATTGTCGTGGCGGCGATCGTTGCGATGGGAACCCGCTGGTGGTGGACGCCGCTGATCGGAGCGCTGATAGCGTTGTTAGTGACCTCCGGCTGGTTTGCCCTTCTTCCTAGGGAAGTTCTGCGATTAACTCACCCCGGTTCGGTTGGCAAATTTGCCGCCGGAATCTTTGCCGGCACGTTGCTACAAATTGTCGCGCTTCTGTTTACGGACATTGCAGGATTGGCGGCAACTATCCAGAACTACAGGCGGATGGAAAAAACGAGCGACAGTGCGAAGGTTGCATGCCGCTTCTTTGGCGGATTATTCGTTTTCATGGGAATCCTGGCAATCATCAGCGGCACTCACGTGGACAAATATCACAACCTGATGCACCTCATCTGGGGGGCATTGGCGCTGGTCGCGAGCTTTGTGGGTTCGAGAGTAGCCGAACGCTTTTGCGTCGGATCCGGCATTTTCTATCTGGCACTTGCCATCCTTGGACTGCTGATTGGAAACCCATCGATGAACAGAGCCTGGTTCATCGGGCCAATGGTGCTACGCACCGGAGATCATATTCTTCATCTCGTATTAGGCTCTATCTTTCTGAGCATGGGGTTGATGTCGGGACGAGCTCACCGTGCTGGCCTGGCCGAATCCGTTGCAAGCTGATGTGCGAACGCTGATCGTGGCCGAGCTGAGAGAACTCCGCGATCGGAGAAAGCGCAATCGGGGAAAGAAAGAGATCGTCGATTCTGGCCTGGGAGGAAAATGGTTGCGATGAACACGACAAACACCAGGGAAGAATCCGCATCTGCGCTGCTAAAGACCGAGAGATCAAGACCGGAGAATGGCAATCTGCAGATCGAATCACCCTCAACGATCAAAGTTGGAGAAGCTCCACGATGGCTAGTGATCTGGTTCTGGGTTGGTATTGTGATCGCGCTTGCAGTAGCCGCGCGACGATTCATTGCTTTGGCCCGCCCGTCAGGCAGGTCGCTCATGTCCGGGCTCGACGCGACCTTTGCTTCCCGCAATACGCTAACTCTCACACATATTATTCCTGCAACCGCATTTGTTGTATTGGCCCCATTCGTACTCTTCCGTACCTCCGGTAAGAGAGAGTTAGAACGCGCACTCTTGCTCCTAGGGGTCATTGTTGGAATCACTGCCTACGCGATGAGTGTTGACGCAGTCGGCGGGTGGACGGAGCGCACTGCTGTTCTGTTCTTCAATAGCCTTTTCTTGTTTTCTATAAGCAGAGCCTTTATGTATGGGCAAGCCGGAGCGGTTATTTCAATGCGACGGTGGCTATCGCGAGCAATTGGGATACTTTTAGGCATTGCAACGACTCGTCCGGTGATGGGAATATTTTTTGCAACCAGTCGATTCACTCACCTTAAGATGAATCAGTTTTTTGGGATTGCTTTCTGGATCGGGTTCTCCCTCAATACGATAGTTGTTGAAATGTGGCTTTGGACGAGAAATCACGTCCCAGATTAGTATGGAATTACATCCTTCTCTGAAATACTTTAAGTCGGCTCCTTTCCATTTTTCAGGCACCGTACGCGCCGCCGCTTCGCAGCTTGGCTTGTCCGTTCACGGCGAGTAACCCAGCTCTCTTACCTCACTGACTATCAAATAGTCTGGCCCGCACGAGGAAAATAACGAATGCCAAATGACGAGCGCTCCAAGATAACTTACAACAGGACGGTGGAATCGCCAGCCACGAGCGTACTTCTGCGATCGTTACGTGTAGGCGATTTGGGATGGATTGCTCATCGACAGGCGATTCTCTATCATCGCGAATACGGTTGGGACTGGACGTACGAGGGACTTGTCTTGCAGATTCTCGGCGACTTCACTGTACATTACGATCCGAAGCGAGAGGACGCCTGGATAGCAGAGGTCGGTGGCAGCGTAGCTGGATCAGTGTTTCTCATGAAGACGGACGATGCCAATACCGCGAAACTGAGATTGTTGTATGCGGAGCCGTCGGCTCGCGGTTTAGGCATTGGTACTCGACTCGTGACTGTGTGCATTGAGCGAGCGCGGGCACTCGGTTATCACAAACTAATGCTGTGGACCAATGACGTCCTAATCTCAGCTCGTCGTATCTACGAAGCAGCAGGGTTCGTTCTTATCAAAGAAGAGAAACATCACTCCTTCGGTCACGAACTTGTTGGGCAAACCTGGATGCTAGATCTTATGTCCGGTACGTCTCTCGAATGACTGGAGAAACCTGCATACCTTCAGGAAGGTAATGAGAGACGTGATCGTATCCACCAATCAGAACGTCTGGTGAACTGTTGTTCCTATAAAGTCTGGCGGTCTCAACCGGTCGATGCAACACCATCCGATAGAACCTATTTCTTTTGGAGGTAGTGCAAGCGGAGACGAACACAGCCAACCTGTTGCGGTGCCTCTTCAAGCGTTATGTGGGGTAGGCCATATTTTGTAGGCGCATCGTCTTGAACCACTGAGAATGTGTTCAGTTCTTTCGATGCGGACGTTGTCTCCGCCTAGACATCTTTGAAAGAGGGAGAGTTCTGATCGGCAGAATCCCTGACAAGCCGTGGCTGCCGCACAAATGGGGCAGTGATTTTCGACAAACAGAAATGTGCCATCTGCTTCTTCGTGCCACTCCGTCATATATCCTTCGCGGCTTCGGATCTCTGCGAGACGTTGTACTCGTTCCGATAGGGTTTCGGCGTCTCTTAGGATAGCAAGGTACGCAACCTCCATCTCCTCTTCTCTGAAGCGAAGGATGGTGTTGAGAGCTCCTTCACCAAGACTTTCCCGAATTCCCTGGATGAGTTGCACGGTAACCAGGCTATGAGCATCGGAAAATCTTCCTTCACCCTGCTTCGTAAGCTTCCATCTCTGACAGGGGCGTCCCACACCTTTTTTCTCGGATTGAAATTTGATCAGACCATCCGCAGCCAGTTTCTGCAGCTGCTGACGAACGGCTTCCCCTGTGATCTTGAGCAAAAGAGCCAGGTCCGAAGCAGTCTGTGGGCCATTGACCTTGAGCTGCAGGAGCAATCGATCCCCTTGTGTTCGACAAGCATGCTCATTTTCCAAGTCAATACTTGATATACCCGCCATGAGATTATTATACGAAAGTTCACCCGAAAACGAGATTCCATTGAATCCTGAGGCGGAGCAATCGCATCTTTATTAATTCACAACTGGCTGAGAAAGTCCTAAATTCAAATGAGATTGCCGCTGATCTATGATTAAAAAAAGAATCGTCTGCCTCTATCTTTAGCATCGAACACCAAGACATCCGCGGAGAGGATTTCTCCAGATCGCCCGATAAACCTAGTAATTTTCCAAGCTGGTTTTTGACATATTCTATCTCGCAAGTTATACAAGGAACAGCTTTGAAATTAGGCTCGATTGGAGCCCATTGACAAAAGCCTCATCCGTACCCGGAATGCTTCCGCCGACCTAGACCTATATGGAGACACTGCTTTGCGTAACTTTGAAAGACAAATTGCTCTTGTACGTTCTTTGCTAAAAGGTGCTTGTGCCCTTGGACTAGCTCTCCTTGTGACAGGTTGTAAACCGACGGTGAGCGCGGCTTCCTATCCCCCGCCAGAGGTTGGCGTAGCCTCCGTCGTATCGCGCGAGGTGCGGCTATCGAATGAATTTAACGGCCGTGTTGCGGCTGTGGAATACGTCGATGTCCGTCCGCGGGTCACCGGTTATGTAGATCGTTTTGTCTTCCGGGAAGGTGATGCGGTGAAGCGCGGGCAGTTGTTGTTCGTCATCGATCCGCGTCCGTACCGCGATGCACTTGAAAGCGCAAAGGCTGGGCTCGACCACGCCCGCGCTGTAGCGGACTTTGCCAAGATCCAGGAGCAGCGTGCGCAAACGCTGGACTCGGCCAAGGCGATCTCGCGCGAGGAGTACCAGAATCGGAGTTCGGACCTGAGTCAGAGCGCCGCAAATGTTCACGCCGCAGAGGCTGCAGTGGCCACCGCGGAGTTGAATCTGGGATTCACCGAGGTGCGCTCCCCGATCAATGGTCGAGTCAGTCGCGCCCAACTTACCGCCGGCAACCTCGCCCAGGCAGACCAGACCCTGTTGACTACGGTGGTTTCGCAGGACCCTGTCTATATCTACTTTGATTGCGATGAGCAAAGCTATCTCCGCTACAAAAATCGTGCCGGCAATGGCGAGCGTGTAAACGCGGAGAACCCTGTACGGATCGGCCTGGCGAATGAGACGGGCTTCCCACATGCCGGCCGAATAAATTTCCTGGACAATACGGTCGATCCGTCGACGGGTACCATCCGTGCGCGCGTTGTGATGAGCAATCCCGATCACAGGTTTACACCCGGCCTGTATGCTCGTGTGCAACTCCAGAACCAGGCCGAGCAGCAGGCCATGCTGATTGACGATAAAGCCGTGATGACCGACCAGGATCGTAAGTATGTCTATGTGCTGGGTCCCGGCAATAAGGCACTGCGTAAAGATGTCGCACTTGGCCCTCTCGTCGATGGACTTCGCTTCGTACAGTCCGGCCTGGCGTCGAATGACAAGGTGATTGTGACTAACCTGCAGAAGATCTTCTATTCTGGCGTGCCCGTTACGCCGAAAGACACCGAGATGGATGTCTCCTCCACTCTCGCCTCACCTGCTGCGTCTCAGACCGCGACAAACTAAGGAATCTACGAACATGGACTTCTCACGTTTTTTTATCGATCGCCCGATCTTTGCGGTCGTGTTATCGATCATCATCTTTTCGCTTGGCCTGATTGCAATTCCGATTCTTCCCTCGGGCGAATATCCCGAGGTGATACCGCCGAGCGTCGTAGTGCGGGCAAACTACCCAGGCGCCAATCCCAAAGAGATCGCAGAATCGGTGGCGGAACCTCTGGAAGAGGCGATCAACGGAGTTGAAGGCATCATGTATATGAAGTCGGTCAGCGGCTCCGATGGCAGCCTTCAGGTCGTGGTTACCTTCCGCTCCGGCGTCGATCCTGACACCGCCGCCGTACGTGTACAGAACCGCGTCGCCCAGGCCCAGTCAAGGTTGCCGCAAGCTGTACGTGATTTCGGCGTCACAACGCAGAAGCAATCACCCACGCCGTTGATGTATGTAGACTTCGTCTCTCCCGACCATCGCTATGACTCGCTGTATCTGAGAAATTACGCAGTCCTCCATATCAAGGACGAACTGTCGCGCCTGCCCGGTATCGGCGACGTGCAAATGATAGGCTCCGGCGACTACGCCATGCGCGTTTGGCTTGATCCGAACCGTCTTGCCTCGCGCGGCCTGACAGCCACTGATGTGCTCAACGCTATTCGTGAGCAGAACGTTCAGGTCTCGGCAGGTCAACTTGGCGCGCCACCTTCTCCTAAGTCGGCGGACTTTCTCATCTCGATCAATGTGCGTGGACGTCTTCGCAGTGAGCAGGAATTTGGCGCCATCGTGCTTAAGAATGGCTCCAATGGCCAGATTGTGCATCTCTCCGATGTGGCACGGGTGGAACTAGGCTCTGGAGATTACACCAGTACCTTTCACGCTGACACCAACGACAACGCAGTGGCTGTTGGTGTCTTTCTGACGCCTGGCGCGAATGCGCTTGGTGTCGCTAAATCGGTCTATGCAAAGCTGGACGAACTCTCCAAGAGCTTCCCTGAAGGCATGTCCTACAGCCCCATCTGGGATCCTACCGTATTTGTACGCGAATCGATTCGTGCGGTAGAACACACTTTGGTAGAGGCCGTACTGCTGGTTGTAATCGTGGTGATTCTGTTTTTGCAGACCTGGCGTGCTTCGATCATTCCGCTGGTTGCAGTGCCGGTTTCGATTGTCGGCACCTTCGCCTGGTTGTATCTATTAGGCTTCTCCATCAATACATTGACGTTGTTTGGGATGGTGCTTGCCATTGGCATCGTCGTGGACGACGCCATCGTCGTAGTAGAAAACGTTGAGCGCAACATAGCCCAAGGGCTGGATGCACGTGCTGCCGCGCACCAGGCGATGAAAGAGGTCTCCGGCCCTATCGTGGCCATTGCATTGGTACTGTGTGCCGTGTTCGTGCCTATGGCGTTTCTCACCGGCGTTACCGGCCAGTTCTACAAACAGTTTGCCGTGACGATTGCGATCTCCACCGTCATCTCCGCCATTAACTCGTTGACGTTGTCGCCTGCGTTGGCGGCAAAACTGCTTAAAGATCACGATGCTCCCAAGGACGTGTTGGCACGAGGCATCGATAAGGCGTTAGGTTGGTTTTTCAGGCCATTCAACCGATTTTTCCAGCGCAACTCCGATCGTTATCACGGCACGGTGGCACACTCGTTGAAACTGCGCGGGGTGGTGTTCTTCGTTTACGCCGGTCTTTTGGCGACTACCGTTTTGCTATTCAATAAGGTTCCGACTGGTTTTATCCCAACTCAGGACAAGCTCTATCTCTTTGCTGGGGCTAAATTGCCCGAGGGATCATCGCTGGCCCGTACCGAAGAGGTTACGCACAAGCTGGTCGAGATGGGGGACAAGGTCGAAGGAGTCGAAAAGGTGATGGGCAATGCTGGCTTCAATGCCTTGCAACAAGCCAACACGCCTAATCTCACCGCCACCTACATCATCCTCAAGCCGTTTGACGAGCGCAAGCGCAGCGCAAAGGCGATCAACGACGAACTCAGCGCCAAATTCTCCAGCATCAAGGGTGGATATGCCTACGCACTTTTGCCGCCGCCCATTCAGGGCCTTGGCAATGGCTCAGGTTACTCGTTGTATATAGAAGACCGCGCCGGTCTCGGGTATGGCGCTCTGCAGAACGCTGTCGTTGCGTTTCAGAGCGCTGTTGCACAGACCCCGGGTATGACCTTTCCGGTTAGTTCCTATCAGGCCAATACTCCACAGCTTGAGGTTAAGGTTGATCGAGACAAGGTCAAGGCGCAAGGAGTGGATCTGACAGATCTATTCACTACCATGCAGACATACCTGGGCTCAGCCTATGTCAACGACTTCAACATATTTGGCCGCGTCTACCGCGTTATGGTGCAAGCCGATTCCACGTTTCGTCAACGCGAAGAAGATATCGGCAATCTGCGTGTACGGAATGCGCGCGGTGAGATGGTGCCGGTCGGCTCGCTGGTAACGATTGCTCCGACCTACGGGCCTGATCCGGTGATGCGCTACAACGGTTATCCTGCTGCCGATCTGATCGGCGATGCAGACCCGCACATTCTTTCGTCCGGACAGACCATTGCGAAACTTCAGGAGATCGCCGAGAAAGTGCTGCCGCGAGGCATGGTGCTGGAATGGACTGATCTGAGTTATCAACAGGTGACCCAGAGCGGCGCAGCGGCGATCGTATTCCCGCTCGCAGTAATGCTTGCATTCCTTGTACTCGCTGCGCTGTATGAGAGCTGGACCATGCCGCTCGCGGTCATTCTGATTGTGCCGGTGTGCATGTGTGCGGCTCTGCTCGGCGTATGGTTGACGGGCGGCGACAACAACGTATTCGTACAAGTAGGTCTGGTTGTGCTGATGGGCCTAGCCTGTAAAAACGCCATCCTGATAGTTGAGTTTGCACGGGAACTCGAGATTCAGGGGACGGGTACTGTAGAAGCCGCACTCGAAGCCTGCCGCCTGCGGTTGCGCCCTATCGTGATGACGTCGATTGCGTTTATCGCTGGCTCGGTGCCTCTATTGCTCGGGCATGGCGCGGGAAGCGAAGTACGCGCAGCCACCGGAATCACCGTGTTTTCCGGCATGCTCGGCGTAACGTTGTTCGGTCTGTTTCTTACCCCGGTCTTTTACGTTACCTTGCGCAAACTTTCAGGAAAGAATCTGGCTGCAGCAGGCAGCCACGGCTCCATGGAAAGCGACATAGATGTATTGGAAACCACTCATGTATAACTCGATCCGAATCCTTCCTGTGGTTCTTGCTCTATCTTTGACGGGCTGCTCTGTGGGGCCGCACTATAAGCGGCCAGACGTCACCTTGCCTCAACAATTTACCGCTCCCTCTACTGACGAGAACCGTAATCAAACGCCAGTCGCCAATGCAGGAGATGCCGAGTTCTGGCATGGCTTTCAGGATGCGCAACTCATTGCGCTGGTAGATCAGGCCCTCAAGGCGAACAACGATCTGCAGGCCGCGGTCGCCCACTATGACGGCTCCAATGCGCTGTTGCGCGCAGCGAAGTTCGACCGCTATCCAACTGTCACTATGAATGCACAAGGAGGCCGTCAACAGGTCGGCGAAAGCCAGGCGTATGGCTATTCCCCCGTCAGCCGCTTCTTTAGCGCTGGCATGAATGCTAGTTGGGAGCTCGATTTTTGGGGCCGTGTGCGCCATAACATTGGAGCGCAACGTGAGCTGGCCGCGGCAAGCGCGAGCGATCTTGCCGCATTGCAGGTAACGATCGTTGGAGATGTCGCGAGCGCCTATGTGGACCTGCGTGGCCAGCAAGAGCGTCTACGCATCGCACGCGAAAATGCCGATAATGAGCGCGAGACCGTGCAACTGGTAGAAGCACGACTCGCGGCTGGCCGTGGCACTGATTTTGATGTGGCACGCGCGCGTGCCCAACTGGAATCGACGCTCGCTCTTATACCTGCCCTTTTGACATCCATCGCCGTCGATGAACATCGTCTGGCAGTGTTGTGCGGACGCACTCCGGATGCTTTGGTTGCGGAACTCGATTCCGCGAAGCCATTACCGACCCTGCCGCCCAGCATCGATCCCGGCGCGCCTGCTGATCTCGTGCGTCGCCGTCCTGATATCGCAGCCTCGGAACAGAGGTTGCACGCTGCAACAGAGCAGATTGGTATCGCTACAGCCGATTTATTTCCTCGCCTGAGCTTCTCCGGCATGTTCGGAGGCTATGGTTCTCGCTCAGGCACTCCCTTCGACAGCATTAGTCCAGCCAGTCTTGTTGCGCTTGGCATCGACTGGTCCTTTCTTGATGTGGGCCGTGTACGCGCGCGGCTGGATGCAACCCGCGCCGATTCCTCCGCTCAGCTTGCACAGTATCAGCAAACAGTGCTGCTGGCGCTGGAGGATGTTGAAAACTCTTTGGTAAGTTATGCGCGTGCTCAGGATCGAACCATCCAACTGGAACACGCGACGCAAGACAGCCGACAGGCAACGAAACTTGCACGCGTGCGTTATACAAACGGGGCAACGGGATTATTGGACCTATTAGACGCCCAGCGGGTGCAACTCCAGGCCGAAGAATCACTCGCTGAAAGTCGCTCTGGCAGCGGGATAGCGGCTGTTTCCTTATACAGAGCGCTTGCTGGCGGCTGGCCACAACGGCTGCCGCCGAACGTGGCGCCACACACAAATGCTCAAAAGCATTGATACTGCCAGAGCTCAACGCTATTCCTGGCGAATGTCATTACTAAGCGATTCAGAATTTCTTGGGTACGGGAATTCTGGGCAGGCCTTGAGGAACGAGAATTACAGATAGCACCCGCTAATTGGTTCGGCGAGTCTTTGCGCATTTTCCGACTTGGTTTTGGATATATGCCGCCTGAATGCTTGATTCCGGCTCTTCGAGCGGTATCTTTCATCTCGATGAAATCGTAACAAGGAGGGCATCAAGGTGGGTTATAGTATTTGCGCGCAGCCCAGGGTTCACATCTGCGTGGTACTTGGTCGCGTTTCACCAAAGTAGTAGAAGACAGATATAGATGAACATCACCATCGGATACATTGAGGAACCACCGTTCTACTGGACAGAACCGGACGGATCGGTAGTCGGCGCGAATATAGAACTGACCGACGTAGTTTTACGCGCGATCGGCTATACGTATATCAAGCATCAGCCAACGACGTTCGAGATGAGCGTCACCCGCATGGTAGGTATGACCGCACTGAGTGTAGCCAACTCCGGTGGGTCCTGCGCAGTCGTAAAAGTACCGAGCACGCTGGGAGAGAATATTCCCTTCATTTCGTCGGCGGTTGGGACTGAAGCTGGAGTCGCACTTCCACCTCCTGCACTTTGACGAAATCCCTCATAATTGGCAAAGAAGAACGTCTTGTTACTCCCATTGTAAAGCCTGGGAATCTTTACGGGGCCGCCAAGTGAGTAACCAAACTGATTCAGTCGCAGAATCTGTACCGTCGACGATAGGGCTCTGGTGCAAATAGGAAGGCCCCATTAGGTACGTTGATCTTTTCAGGAACTGAGGACCAGATGTGACTGAGTTGAAGACTATCGAGGAGCTGTTTGTGGGGCGACATTTTGATCGCAAAGTGACCGCCCTATGCGCACGTTTATATCCGCGCTACAAGTTGAGCTTCCGTGATCTAGTCGAGATGATGGCTGAATGACCTACCTCTATCGGGCAGTGGACAAGGTTGGACACACTGTTGACTTCAGGCACAGCAGGACACGAGACGTAGCCGCAGCAAAAGCATTCTTCAATAAGGCCATCAGGCATGAAGGTCACCCGCCGCACACGATCACCCTCGACGGCTATGCGGCGTCGCATCGAGCAGTCCGTGAGATGCGAGAGGACGGCCTGCTTCCCAGGCGCACAAAACTGCGATCCTCTAAGTACCTGAACAACCTGATCGAACAGGATCATCGCGGGATCAAATCCAGAACCCGTCCCATGCTGGGCTTCAAGAACTTCGAAACTGCCGCCATCACCATCGCTGGCATAGAACTGCTTCGGCGTATCCACAAAGGACAGTTCACGCTAAGAAGCCTCCGGTCCAAACACCAAGCTGCGCTACCGATCTGGAACGCAGTGCTTGCTGCGTGAGGGGCGAGAGGTTTACTACAGTCTGGTCAGCCGTCGCTATTTGCACCAGAGCCCTTTAACTAAAGGAATGACTTACGCTCAGTTCATTTTTCCGCTCCACACCTGAAAAGGAAATGCTCTATCGTGCCATTCTTGCGAGCTCCGGCTGGGTAGACAAGGGTGGTTCAATATCATCAATCGGCAGATAGAGCCTCCGTAATCTCAGTAGCGGCATCGGCTTCGCGGTGAGGTTCGACATGATTGCCAAATCGAACCAGAGGATCCCTTCTGAACTATCGGGAAGATGAGTTGTAAACCAGAGTTTGATCGCCTGTTGCCAATCGGCGATCATCTGTTGTAACGCAATGGTTCCTCCTGGAGTGTCAGTTAAAGAGATCTCAAGTGGTGCCTGCATGAACACCGGGAGAGAGACCGAGTGCACGCTGGAATTGATTGAAAAATCATAACTAATCTCTACTTGAATAACGACTATCTGTGTTGTGGTATTGGCAAATAGTATCTGGAACAGGGATTGCAAGTTTTCAAGGAGTGAACGCCTAGATGTTGTGGATGCGATTTCTGCTAATGAAGCTGAAACATCCGAATCGATCAGCGGATACAGCGCATTGGCAAATTGGACGTTGGGAGATTGATAAATGAAGGGTTCAGCAGAAGGTTTACCCGAAACCAGTTCCTCATTGCGTTTGAGAAATACAGTGGACCAGGCATCCTGACGCTGGAGGATGTCCATATCGGGCAGGACAATGTGCCTTTCGGGAATGCGCTGCGCGCATCCGCTGCAGCGTTGATCGCAGGCTTGCTCTCGCTTTCGAGCGCCGCTGCGCAGCATCCGGGGTTACAGCGAGATTGTCCTTCAGGAATTCGGAGCGAAACTGGACAGTCGCGGCGAGGAATATTTAAAGAGAGCGTGCGAATCCGCCGGGCACATGAACCAATTGCTCGATGATCTGCTTCGATTGTCAGTGATCAGCCGCGGGGAATTGCAGCGCGAAAAAACGGATTTGAATGAGTTGGCCAAACAGATCTTCGCTGATTTGAAATCCAACGAGCCGCAGCGCAAAGTAAAATTCAAGCTCGGCCGCGGCCTGACAGTCCGAGGTGACACCCGGCTGCTCCGGATCGCGCTGGGAAATCTTTTGGGCA
>Ga0137412_10003735_pt1 | contig 12141 bp, 7 predicted proteins | sample CZODoug2_1_16fun_FD_122160 | JGI IMG/M metagenome (GOLD analysis project Ga0137412, IMG submission 122160) | Vadose zone soil fungal communities from Angelo Coast Range Reserve, California, USA - CZODoug2_1_16fungal (Hybrid Assembly) | ecosystem: Environmental > Terrestrial > Soil > Vadose zone...
GGGCGGATTTGCCCGGGAAAGTCGACGTAGAGTCGCTCAGGGGCAGCACGCCTTCGAGGATGGCGTATTTGAACGAGCGGCCCGCCGCATCGAAGGCGAGCAGCTTTTCCTTGATGGTGCCGCCGCCTTTCAACGTCAGCAGCCGCACCGCACCGACGGTATCGTTCTTGCCCTCGACGATTTCGTCCGTGGCGACCGCGGGATGCCAGGTGTTCAAGCCGTTGAAGTCCCTGGCCGCCTTCCAAACCTTGGCCGCCGGGGCATCTATGGAGATCGTCTTGCTGACGGTGAGCCGCGGGGCCGCAGCTTGGGCGAAACCGCATGCCAGCAAACATAGTCCAGCCGCAATGACAGAATTCATTTTCATCGTATTGAGTCCTTGTGAAGGAAGTTATTCGGTCGCAGCCAATGCGCCGCCAAGGGCGGAATCAGCAACAGGCTGACCAGGGTAGAAGACACCAAGCCGCCGAGAATTACCACTGCCATCGGGCCCTCGATTTCGTGCCCGGGTTGATGCAGCTGCCATGCCACCGGAAGCAGGGCCAATCCGGTGAGCAAGGCCGTGAGCAGCACCGGGGTCAACCGCTCCTCGGCGCCGCGCGACGCGGTTTCCAAATTCCAGGGCTGCGCCTCGACCTGCACCAGATGGTCGTAGTGAGATACCAGCAAAATGGTGTTGCGCGCAGCCATCCCAAACAGGGCGACGAAGCCGACCATTGCCCCCAGCGTGAGTGTACCGCCGGTCAGGGCGGCCGCGGCCACCCCGCCGATCAGCGTGCTCGGCAGCGAGAGCAGCACCAGCAGCACGTGCCTCGGCTGCCCGAATGCGAGGGCCAGCAGCAGCACGATGAGCACGAAGGCGGCGGCCGAGTGCAGCAACAATTCGTTTTTGGCCGCGGATTGCGCCTCGGCCGCTCCGCCGAAGCGCAGAAACACCCCCGCAGGCAGCCGGACCTTCGCGGCGATTGCCTGGCGCGCCGACGCGGCGAACCCTACCTGATCGGCGCCCTTCGGCGATGCGACGACGATTTGGCGGCGCAGCCCGTCCTGGTGGTCGACCAGGCTGCGCGACAAACCCATGCTGATTCTGGCCACCGCGGCCAGCGGCGCCAGCGCGCCATCCCGCCCGCGCAGTAATAGCGCGCCCACCGCGCGCGGATCGGCGCCGGCGTGTGCGATGCGCACGACCACCGGTACGCTGCGATCCGCCTGGTTGAGCTCGGCCGCCACGCTGCCGTGAAAGGCCGCATTCACCGTCTGCAGCACATCCGCCGCCTGCAGCCCGTAGATAGCGAGTTGCTCCGGCAAGAGTTCCACATGGAGCTCTATCTGGCGCGGCGGGACCATGAGACGCACGTTACCGCTGTCGGGCAGGCGCTGCAGCACATCGACGATCTCGGCTCCGACGCGATCGTCGGCATCGAGATCGGAGCCGATGACGCTGATCGAAAACGGCGCGGACTCCCCGGAAAGCGTCTCGCCGATGCGTTCGGCCAACACCGAGTAGATTTCCACGAGCTGGTTCGGGTAGTCGTCGAACACGTCGCGGATGGCGGCATCGATCTCGCTCGCGCTGCGGCCCTGGCGCGGATCGATCTGCACCTCGAACTCGCTCTTGTTGGGCGCGTCCGGATCCTGCCCGTTCTCTGCGCGGCCGATCTGCTCGGCGACGCTCTTGACCCCGGTGATGGCCATGAGTCCCTTGGAGATTTGTTCACCGACCCGGCCGGTCTCGGTCAACGAAATCCCCGGTCGCAGCGACGCATGCGCGATCAGGTAGTTCTCGCGAAAGTCCGGCAGCAATCGCGCGCCCAGCAGGGGCAGAAGAATGATGCCGGCGAGGCCGCTGGCGGCGACGATCCCGATGAGGGCACGCGGCCGCTCATTCAGCCAGGCGATCGCGCGCAGCTGCCGCCGCTTCAGGCGCTGCAGAAACGCCGCTTCGGGCTTGGGTTGATGCCGCGCCATCGCCAGAGCGCACAACGCCGGGGTCGCGCTCATCGCGACCAATAGAGACAGGCCGACGGCGAGCAGGAATGAAATCGACAATGGCCGAAAGAACGCACCCTGCAATCCGGACATCAACAATATGGGCAGGAACGCCACCGCCACAGCCGCCGTCGCATAGAACACCGGACGCCGCACCTCGAGCGAGGCGCCGATGAGCAAATCAGCGATGTCCACATCACGCGCGGCAGCGCGGCGGCGGCGCAGAATGTTCTCGACGTCGATGACGGCGTCGTCGACGACCACGCCGAGCGCGACCACGAGACCGCCGAGCGTCATGGTGTTGAGGCTCAATCCCAAAGCTTCGAGAATCCACACCGTCGTCAGCAGGGCGAGCGGGATCGCGCTGAAGGAGACCAGCGCGCCGCGCCAGTCGCGCAGGGCAATCAACAAGAGCGTCACCACCAGCACGGCGCCTATCGCCAATGAATTTCGCAGCTTCTCGATCGCGCTTTCGATGAAGCTCGCCGGCCGCAACAGCGCCGGATGGTATTGCACTCCTTGCTCGGCCAGCGCCGGCGCGAGTGCATCGAGCCTGAGTTCGAGCGCCCGCGTGACTTCGAGGGTATTGGCGCCGAATTGGGTCGAGGTTTCGATGAGGATGCCGGGTTTGCCCGAGATCAAGGCGTCGCCGAAGCGCGGCTCGGCGCCTTCGCGCACCGTGGCAACGTCGCCCAAACGCACGGGCAAACCGCCGTGCGTGCCGACCAACGCCTGTGCCAACGCGTCGAGCGTGGCGCCGGGAGCCTGCGCCTGGATGACGATGCGTTGCGTGGGGGTTTCGACGTAACCGCCGCCGATCAAGGCGGTTGCGCGCTTGGCGGCGGCCAGCACGTCGTCGAGCCCGAGTCCGGCCGCGGCGAGCTTCGCCGGATCGACGTCGATCTGCCGCTCGCGCACCTCGCCGCCGAAGATCTGCGCCTGGGCCACTCCGGGAACCGCGAGAATCTGCGGCTTGACGATCCATTGCACCACATCGCGCAGTTCCATCGGCGAGAGCCGGTCGCTGGTGTAGCCGAAATGCACGAGGTATTCCATGGAGGAACTCAACGGCGACAGCAGCGGAGCCCCGACACCCGCGGGAAGCATGCCGGCAAACTCGGCGAGGCGTTCGGTAACGACCTGGCGCTGGCGATACGGATCGCCGCCGCGATCGAACACCACTTGGATCGCGGACAGGCCTTGGCCCGAGGTCGAGCGAACCGTCTTCACGTTCTCCGTGCCGGCGAGCAAGCCTTCCAACGGACGCGTGACCAGCGCCTCCACCTGGGTCGCGTCGAGACCGGGCGCCTCGGTCTGCACCAGCACATGCGGAGGCGCGAAATCCGGAAACACGTCGAACCGCGCCGCCAGCAGCGCGGCAAAGCCCAGCGCGGCGATCAGGCACGCGAGCGCAGTGACAATGCGGGGATTGCGCAGCGAGGCGCGAACGATGGCGGCTAGCATTGCGTCGCTTCCTAGTCGTCGTCGTCCGGAGACTGCTGGGCTCCCACTCCCTGCAGCGACCACAGCACGCCCGCCCCGTGCACGACGACGGTGTCGTCGTCGTCGACGCCCTCGACCAGCCAGCCGTCGCCGTAGGCAAGCAGCAAACGCACTTTCACTGCTGCATAACGCGTCTTTTGTCCTTGCGTCTCTTTGCTCAATTGCTTGTAAACATAGGCACCGTTCTCATCGTAGAGCAGCGCGTCGCGAGGCAGCAGCAGTCCTTTGCGCTCGGCCGCGAACACCGCGACGGGCACTCGGGCGCCCGGACCGAGTCCGCCCGGCGCATTCGGTACTTCGATCAACAGGCCGACGCTCTGCAATTCAGTCGTTTCCCGCAAGATCCCGAGCACGCGGCCCGGAACTTGGATGCCGTCCACGTCCACCATGGCTTTGCTCGCGGGAGCCCCGAAGGAATGACGGCCCGGTAGATCGGCACGCAGCAGCAAGCTGCGGCCGCTCGTCGACGCCTGGATCGTCTTCTGCCGCGCCTCGGCCGGCAATGCGGCCAAGGGACCCCAGCGCAGGCCGAACCGCGAGGCCGCGGCTTGCGCTTGTGCCTGCGCCTTCGCTTGCTCCGCCTGCGCCGCTTCGAGCATCTTGAGGGAGACTCCCGCACCGCCCGCATACAGCGCGCGCAATCGCGCCAGTTCGGCCGAGCCTGCGCGCTCGGCGGCGTCGGCCGCGGTCGTGTCGCCGAGATCGGATATCAGCGCCGTCGTATCCAGCACCAGGCCCAGCGCCTCGATGCGCTCCGGCGCCTGCGCGGCGATGGGATGCGCAACCACGATGCCGGCCGCCCGCTGCTGCTCGCCGCTCAGGGCGGGTTGGGCGGATTGTTCGCCGTTCGCGGCCGCAGACAGGCCGAGAAGCGCGCAGCAAACGGACGGCGGCACGCTTCCCAAGCGGAGCTTCACGAACCGGCTCCTGCAACGATCGACTGCAGGGACTTGGCCAGGGCAAGCTCCGGTCCCGACAAGGGCGCGTGCAGCACATTCTCGAGATTGTTGCGCGAGCTCTGCAGCTGAGCGTGCATCTCGATCAGCTCGAGTTCGGCCCGCATGGCGAAGATCTCCGCGCCGACCTGCACCTGAACCTCCACGGCGCCCACTCTGACGCTAAGATCGGCGGTCTCGAGCTGGCGCCGCGCCGCGTCCAGCTGCCGCTGCGCCGTGTCGGTGCTCGCGCGGGCGATGTGCTCCGCCCGTTCCGCGGCGACGATCGCCCCATAGATGTCGGCTTGGAGCGCGAGCATGCGCCGGCCGGCGAGGTCGCGGCCGGCCTGCGCCTCGGCGATTTCTCCCCTGTTGCGATTCAAGGGCAGAGTGAACCCCACGTCGAACGGAAACTTGGCGATGCCGTGATCCCAGTAGTAGCCCGGCGAGAGTATGAGCTGCGGGTACTGACGTGCGACCGACAGCTGAAGCTTGGCTTCCGCGGCCGCGTACTCCCCGATGGCCTGCCCCAGGTCGGCGCGCGACAGAAGTGCCTGCTCGCGCGTTGCACGGCGCGTGTCTTCTTCCACCGGCGGCGGTTCGCCCCAGTCCGGCCATACGAAGGCCATGTCGTCCAGCGCCTGCGGAGGCAGGCCCAACGCCTTCGCCGCGGCAGCTTGGTCCGCCTGCACCGCTTCACGCAACTCTCCCTCCTGCCGTTCGATCTGAATCCTGGCCTGCTGGCTCGCCAGAAGCTCGCTGGGAGCATCCTCGCCGGCCTGCACCCTTTGGTTTTCGATCACGAGCAGCCGATCCTGCGCCGCCGCCAGCCGGGCGATCAGCGCCAGGCGCCGGCGTCCGCCCTCCCAATCGGAGAGCGCGGCGGCCAACGCGCTGCGCACCGCCCAGGCTTCATCCATCAACTGCAAACGCGCATTGCCGGTATCGAGCCTCGCAATGTCGCTGTCCAAGCGGCGGCGCTGGGAGGAGCGCAATAGCCAATCGAGACTGACGCCGTATAGCCAGGGATGGGAATCATGCCGCGCGTATTCCGACTCGAGAACGAGATCCGGATTGGGCGCCTGCGCCGCGGTGATCTCGCGCGACAGCGCCGCTTTGACTTGCGCCCGGGCCACCGCCAGCTGCGGGTTCTGCGTCAACGCAACCGCCAGCAGCAGAGCGCGGTCCCATTCCCGCGGCGGCCAGTTCACCGCCGCCTGCGGCAACAGACGCTCGATCTCGCCGCCCAATTGAACTTCGGCGAGCCGGCGCACGGCGAACTCATCCGCGCTGTGTTCCGGCTGGAGCGGCGCCGCATGATATTCGATGCAGCCTGCAAGAGTCGCCGCGAGCATGAGGGCGCCGCCGCGCCATGGGGGCGCGCGCATGAGCCAGGACCGTCGCGCGGTCGCGCGCAGGCGCTGTCTATCTCCGACTTGACCGGCAACCACGATAGTCACTCGCGATTCTCTCTCGGCGCGGCGACGGACGTACGCCGGGGAATATTTCTCTTTGGGTGATAATACTCGCCCGATCCGCCTTATTGAACTCGAGGTCCGGAACTGAAGCACTTGCAAATCCGGCGCAGCATTGTTGGAATAAGTCAATGGTGAGCAGACATCAGTTGATCGCATGTTGTTTGGCGCTGCTCGGCACTGCGTCGGCGGGGAGTTCCGTCGCCGACGGGCGCGGCGATGGTATCTGGAAAGCGGCTGTGCCCCCGGCGCCGATGCAGGGCGAATTCGACAGCCTCGATCCGCTCGGCGTCGCCGCGGGAACGAGAATCAAAGCGGACTGTTCCCTCAATTGGATCGATCCGGACAGCGGCAAGCGGTACTGTTTTGCAAGCGGTACCTCGCTGGAGTTTTTTCTGGACCAGCCGCAGGCCAATCTCGAGCGCGCGCAAGCTGGATGGCGGAGAATGACTTCATCGAGCGCAGTAGCCGCTCCTTAAGAACCCTGCGCGCCGGCCGAGTCGATCACGGTGCTCCTCGGGAAATCGGCGGCGCAATCACTGCGACGCCGATTCGAACCACCGTGACTACTCTCGCCCTTACATCAGAAGAATAAAATGCCTCCCAGCGCGTAATCTTTCTGGGTCGCCGAATTTCCGTTCCAGGCCTCGGCCTTGGTGTCGATGTATTCGCCCACCAACGTGATGCTCTTGGTGAGGCTGTAATACAAACCTACGACGCCGGACTTGTTGCTCTTGACCAGGCACCCGATGGCGGTCGGACAGCCGACGGTATTCGTGAACGGCCTTTCATCATTGGCGAGCTTGAGGTCCGAAATGCCGTAGCTGAGCCCGATTTTCAGTTTGTCCAACTTATAGGTTGCCTGCACGTAGCCACCGTCGGATTTGCGCTTGTCGCCGAGTGCCGATGTCGCCAAAACGAAGAAGCCCGTCGTGCCGACACCCTTGCCCGTGTAGCCGTACACCACGCCCTCGAAGCCGGCGACATCCAGCTTGACGCCGCCATCGACCTCGGTGCCCGTGTAGCTCGTGGCTTGGCCGGGGGCGGGAGTGATCTGAGAATTGAGCTTCAACTTCTGCGTGATGACATCGAACCAGGCCTTGCCGCTCAGCGCGTCGCTCTTCGGATCTCCCCAGGCGTAGGCCAGACCTGCTTGAATTTGCGGTGCATTGTGCGAGTTATAGGTGCCGTCATCCAGGGGCTGAAAGATGCCGAACGATCCCGTGAATCCGTACAGGTTCGGCGAGGTGTAGGTGATCTGCGGTTGCCAGTCGGTGTAGATATACCCGATTCCGATGCGGCCGAGACTGGTGTTGCTGGGTGCCGGGTTGCCCGAAGCGGTTCCCACGCCGAGCAGCGTCATGTCGTCGAGAATCGCATCCTTCCCGAAGAGGCCGATGTCGCGGCCCATCTTCACCGTGCCCCAACTGGCGTCGCCGAAGGTGAAATAGACTTGGCGTGCGTCGATGCCGGGTGTCGCCAGGGCAGAAGGCTGACCTGCACCGTTGACGCCTGCCGCCGCCGAACTATTGATCCCGGGATAAAACCCGACGGTCACGTCGATGTCGAAATCGGATTGCCGCGTGGTGGCACTGAAGACGAGGGCCGCAGGCAGCAAGCCGTTACGCACTGCGGCGGAATGATCGCCGGTGCAAGCAAGGCCGCCGATCACCGTGTTATTAGTACCGGTGTCGCAACTCGCACCGACGTAGAACGCATTGACATTGCCGGCGAAGTCCACCTTCCAGTCGCCGGCGGCAATATCGATTCCGGCGAACGCCTTGAGGATCGGAACCATCCAAATCGCGGCGCCGGCTGCGATCGCAAGCTTGGTACGCGTATTCATGAAAACTCCCTCCGTTTCGAGTTCTTTGTCGTTACGCCGAAGGCCGCGGACAATGTGCTGCCGAAGCCGACTGAAGCTCTTCCCGCAGTCGCCAAACGCCGCCAGCGGTCGGGTGAAGCCTGAATTGAGTGTCTGCAAGAGGCGTACCAATTGCGCAACGGAGAGCGATTCTGTGCAAATGAGAGTGATTCCCGCGGGCCGCGCGGTCATCGCATTTGCAGGTATCCCCAGCGCGCGCCCAACAGCCCGGCTCACGTGGCAGAAAGCGTGTCCACCTGTGGCTTTGGCGCAAATGATGGTCGCCGCGCTGGGCAAGTCGCGCATCAGTGTCACGCCGGAGGATCAGAATTGTCGCACTCTGTGTTGGATTAGATACAGGCGACGAAACGCGTTGGGGCGCTCCGCCGCGGCCGTTCCGCCGCCTCGTGTCTGCGCGGCTGCCGCTCGTGTGTGCGCACGGCGGCCGCTCGTGTGTGCGCACGGCTGCCGCTCGTGTGTGCGCACGGCTGCCGCTCGTGTGTGCGCGGCTACCGCTCGTGTGCGCACGGCTGCCGCTCGTGTGTGCGCGCGGCTACCGCTCGTGTGCGCGCGGCGGCCGCTCCCATGCGCATGTCGGTCCGCCTAGCTGCTACATTTTTGAAGCACAAACTGTGGCGTATCAGAAACACCGGGCGCCACAGCCGCGTTTCCGCGTTATGCCCTACATCGCAAGTAATTGATCCGTCAACAATATGTCCGCAGGAGAGCGGGCTGGCACGCTTGCTGCTTGTCGATGATCATTGAGGAAGCGTAGGAGCCCACACCAATGAAAACCAGAGCCGCGGTTGCCTGGGAGGCCGATAAACCACTGAGCATCGAAGAGGTCGATCTGGCCGGACCGAAAGCGGGCGAGGTCTTGGTGCGCATCGTCGCGACCGGCGTATGCCATACCGATGCGTTCACGCTCTCGGGCGCGGATCCGGAGGGGCTATTCCCGGTGATCCTCGGCCACGAAGGCGGCGGCATCGTGCAGGAAATCGGCGCCGGCGTGACCAGCGTCAGACCCGGCGATCACGTGATTCCGCTGTACACCCCGGAATGCGGAACGTGCGAGTTCTGCCTGTCCGGCAAGACCAATTTGTGCCAGAGGATCCGCATCACCCAGGGCAAGGGCGTGATGCCGGATGGAACCTCGCGATTTTCCTTCAACGGCAAGCCCATATTGCACTACATGGGCACCAGCACTTTTTCCGAATATACCGTGCTGCCGGAGATCTCGGTGGCCAAGATCAATCCCAAGGCGCCGCTGGACAAGGTGTGCCTGCTCGGCTGCGGCATTACCACCGGTATCGGAGCGGTGCTCAATACCGCGAAAGTCACGCCGGGCTCGACGGTTGCGGTATTCGGTCTCGGCGGCATCGGCCTGTCCGTCGTGCAGGGCGCAGTGATGGCCAAAGCCTCGCGCATCATCGCCGTCGATCTCAACCCGAGCAAATGGACCATGGCCAAGGCGCTCGGCGCGACCGACTATGTCAATCCGAAAGACTACGACAAGCCCGTCCAGCAGGCGATCGTCGACCTGACCAACGGCGGCGTCGACTACTCGTTCGAATGCATCGGCAATGTTCACGTGATGCGGTCGGCACTGGAGTGTTGCCACAAGGGATGGGGCGAATCGGTTATCATCGGAGTCGCGGGTGCGGGTCAGGAAATATCGACTCGTCCGTTCCAATTGGTTACCGGCCGCGTCTGGCGCGGCTCGGCATTCGGCGGCGTCAAAGGCCGTTCGCAATTGCCGGGCTACGTGGACCGCTATCTCGACGGTCAGATCAAGATCGACGAAATGATCACCGAAGTGCTGCCATTGGACGAGATCAACGACGCATTCGAGTTGATGCATGCGGGTAAGGTGATTCGATCGGTGATCAAGTATTGATTGAGAGATGCCGTTTCGACGGCTGTTTATGAAAACAAGTGGAGGAAGAATCATGGCAGTTTCAATTCATCCGTCGGTCGACAACGGCGTCAAGCAAGGATCGAAGGATTTCGCGGGGGGAACCTTGACCTGCAAATGCACGGACAAGCCCGTCAAGGTGTCGATCGGTGCGCAGGTCGCGCACAATCACGTCTGCGGCTGCACCCAGTGTTGGAGACCCAAGGGCGTGCTGTTCTCGATGATCGCGGTCGTATCGAAGGACAACGTGAAGGTCACGCAGAACGGCGACAAGTTGGGCATAGTCGATGCGTCCAAGACCATCCAGCGACATGCATGCAAGGTATGCGGCGTGCACATGTACGGCCGCATCGAGAACAACAAGCACGCGTTTTACGGCCTCGATTTTGTGCACCCGGAATTGTCGACCGAATCGGGTTGGGCGGCGCCGGGATTTGCCGCCTTCGTCTCCTCGATCATCGAGGCGGGAGCGAGTCCGGCAAACATGGGCGCCGTACGCAGCCGGCTCAAGGAACTGGGCCTGGAGCCTTACGACTGCCTGAGTCCGCCGTTGATGGACGCAATCGCGACGAATGCGGCCAAGCTCTCGGGCGTGCTCAAAGCTTAAGTTGGATGTAAAGCGGGTTCGGTGCGGCGGCGGCGCCGAGCCCGCCCATCATTGTTCCAGAACGATGTTGTGCTTGTGAATCTTCCGGTACAGCGTGTTGCGGCTGATACCCAGCGCTTGTGCGGTACGGCTGATGTTCCAATGCATTCTTTCCAGTTCGCGCAATAGGGCCGCGCACTCGGCGTCGCGCAGCGCGGCGGACGGCAAGTTCACCGCCGGCGCGCCGGCACCGATCTCCGCATTCCCGACCGCGCCCGCACGCGCGCCGGCGTTGGTGTGAAAGATTTCCTGAGGCAGGTTCGACAGCCGAATGATCCCCTCGCGGCACAGCGCCGAGGCGGTTCGCAGCGCATTGCGCAGCTGACGTATGTTGCCGGGCCATGAATAATCCAGCAGCTTGTGGAAGGCATCCTCTGCAATCTCGATCGAATCCTGTCCGGCGTTTTCCTCCTGCAGCAGCGTGCGAATCAGGTCCGCCTTGTCGCTGCGATCGCGCAACAGCGGCAGGTGCAGAGTGATGCCGTTCAGGCGGTAATAAAGATCCTCGCGGAATTCGCCGTCCTGAATCATCTGGCGTATGTCGCGGTGCGTGGCGCTGATCACGTGTAGATTGACCGGAATGGCTTGATCGCTTCCGAGCGGAACGACCTCGCGCTCCTCGATCACGCGCAACAGGCGCGTCTGCAGCATCAGCGGCATATCGCCGATTTCATCGAGGAACAACGTGCCGCCATTGGACTGGAGAATCTTTCCGACCCGGCCCTCCTTCACCGCGCCCGTGAATGCGCCGCGGGTATAGCCGAACAGCTCGCTTTCGATCAGGCTCTCGGGAATGGCGGCGCAATTGACGGTCACGAATGCCTTGTCGAACCACAGACCGCTGTGATGCAAGGCCTTGGCGAACGCTTCCTTGCCGGTGCCGGTGGCGCCTTGCAGCAGAATCGGCACCTGCTTCGCGAACAACTGCCTGCCGAAGGTCAGGTTCTTGCGCATTTGCGCATCTTCGCCGACGTGGTGTTGACCTCTTGCGCGCTGCGGCCCAGCCGTCGTGTCGGCCGCCGGATTCGGCGCGGCCAGTTCCAGGGTTCGCGCCGCCGAGCGCAGCGGCGCCCGCGCGATCGCGAAGAACCGCCGCCCGTGCGCCAGATCCCGCACCGGCCAAATCGTGCTCGGTTCGAATTGCGCGCGCCGTTCCAGGGTGGCGAAGTCGAACTGGAAGAATTTCTCGATCGACTCGCCGACCAGCGCCTTGCGCGTCGAGCAGCCGAGCTGCAGAAGCGCGCTTTCGTTGACCGCCAAAATATAGCCGGCGCCGTCCATCGCGACCAGGGCTTCGTGCAATAGCCCGACGAATTCGGGTCTGCTGTGAAAGCGCAGGATCCATGATTGGCTGAACTCATTCAGGAAATTCCAGCGCGAGATGAGGTGCGCCGACATGTTGACGAGAGCCATCGTGTGGCGCTGGATCAGCCTGCTGTCGCTGGAATTTGCCGTGGATGCGTCGAGCACCGCAATGATCGAACCGTGCGGATCCAGAATCGGCGCGCCGGAGCACGACAAGGAAAGATTGTATCCGCGGAAATGCTCTTCCCGATGCACGGTCACGGGACATCCCTCGGCGAGGCAGGTTCCGATGCCGTTGGTGCCTTCGTGGCGCTCGTCCCAGAGCGCGCCGAGCGATAGACCGGCCTGACGGAACTCGCGCTGCAAGGCAGGATCGGTGATGGTCGTCAGCACCACGCCCTGTGTATCCGACAGGATGACCGCGAATCCCGACCCGGCGATCTGCTCGTAGAGACTCTCCATTTCCGCGCGCGCAACAGGGAGCAGCTCGCCCATTCGCTGCTGCAATT
>Ga0137412_10003736_pt1 | contig 12137 bp, 10 predicted proteins | sample CZODoug2_1_16fun_FD_122160 | JGI IMG/M metagenome (GOLD analysis project Ga0137412, IMG submission 122160) | Vadose zone soil fungal communities from Angelo Coast Range Reserve, California, USA - CZODoug2_1_16fungal (Hybrid Assembly) | ecosystem: Environmental > Terrestrial > Soil > Vadose zone...
CTTTCGCCGCCGGCCCATGGCGCGGACGGCACCCCCTATCACATCGAATATGGCGTGCGGGCGAGCACAGCCGCGCCCGTGTTGTGGATCGAGGAAACCGGCTGCTGGTTCGCCGGCTCCGACGGCAAGCCGGCCCGCGCGCAGGGCATCGTGCGCATCAACAATGAACGCCGCGCCCGCGAGGAGCAGCTGCTCAAGCTGTCGCGCAACGACCCGTTGACCGGCGAATTGAACCGCACCCATCTGATCGCGGCGCTGGCCGAGACCATCGAGGAAGCCCAGCGCTTCCGTACCTCCTGCGCCTTCATGCTGATCGGCATCGACCATCTCGCGCGCATCAATGATGCGTTCGGTTTCGACGTCGCGGATGCGGTGATTTTGGAAATCGCCGCCCGGATCCGCGCCCGCCTGCGCGGCGGCGACATCCTCGGCCGCTTCTCCGGCAACAAGTTCGGGCTGATCCTGAAGAACTGCACCCTCGACGACATGAACACCGCCGCCGAGCGGTTCCTGGCCCGCATTCGCGACGACGTGGTGCCGACACGGTCGGGCCCGGTGTCGGTCACCGCCTCGATCGGCGCCGTCAGTGTGCCGCGCTATGCGCGTTCGACCGACGAGGCGATCAACCGCGCCCATGAAACCCTCGACGGCGCCAAACGCCGCCGCATCGGCTCCTTCGCCATGTGGCGCCCGAATGTCGAACGAGACGCGCAGCGCCGGGTCAACATCCGCGTCACCGACGAGATCGTGACCGCGCTCAACGAGCGGCGGATCGTGATGGCGTTCGAACCGGTGGTCCGAGCCGATGCGCGCGACATCGCGTTTTACGAATGCCTGATCCGGATGGAACGTGACGACGGGCGCGTGCTGCTGGCGCCGGACATCGTTCCGGTCGCCGAACGGCTCGGCCTGATCCGGCTGGTCGACCACCGCGTGCTCGAACTCGTCGTCGCCGAGCTCGCTCAAGCGCCGGGCGTGGAGCTCAGCCTCAACATCTCCCCGGAGACCACGATGGACCCGGACTGGTGGGCCTCGATCGAATCCCTGATGCGCGCGCATCCCGGCGTTGCCGAGCGGCTGATCGTCGAAATCACCGAGACGGTCGCAATCCAGGATCTCGGCGATCTGCGCGGCTTCGTGACCCGGCTGAAGAATTTCGGCAGCCGCATCGCGATCGACGATTTCGGCGCCGGCTACACCTCGTTCCGGAATCTGCGCAAGCTCGGGGTGGATATCGTCAAGATCGACGGCGCCTTCGTGCAGAACATCGCGCGCTCGGTGGACGATCGCGCCTTCGTGCAGACGCTGATCGATCTGGCGCGGCGGCTGGACATCAAGACGGTCGCCGAATGGGTGCAGGACGAGGAGGCGGCCGGCCTGCTGCGCGATTGGGGCTGTGACTACATCCAGGGCCGTCTGATCGGGCTCGCTTCCGCGGACCGGCCATGGGACGCGCAAGCGGATACGGCGATGCCGGCGGCCGGGTAGAATATTTCGGACGTCGTCCGGATCGCGCTCGCTGCGCCTATTTCCCCTGGACGACGCTGAAGATCACTCTTCCTTTTTCGGCTCGGTCGACATGCGGTCGAGCCGCTCCTGCATTTCCTTCATCTGCCGGCGCAGTTCGTCGATATTGTCCTCTCCCGGCGCCGAACCCGACGTCTCCGTCGATTTTTCGCCTTCCGTTGCGCCAGCGCGCGGCGGCACGAACGGCTTGAACATCGAGAAGGTCTGCTGGAACAGTTCCATGTTGCGGCGGACATGCTCCTCGAGCGGCGCGAAGGGGGTGCCGCTGAAGGTGTTGGCGAGCTGCTTGCGGAATTTCTCCTGCTCGCGGGTCAGCGTGTCGATCGATTGTTCGAGATATCTCGGTACCACCATCTGCATGCTGTCGCCGTAGAAGCGGATCAGCTGCCGCAGGAAGGTGGTCGGCAGCAGGTTCTGGCCGGCCTTGTTTTCCTGCTCGAAAATGATCTGCGCCAGCACCGAGCGGGTGATGTCGTCGCCGGTCTTGGCGTCGTAGACGAGGAAATCCTCACCCTCCTTCACCATCGCCGCGAGGTCTTCCAGCGTCACATAGGTGCTGGTGCCTGTATTATATAGCCGCCGGTTTGCGTACTTCTTGATCGTCGTAGGTTGGTCAGATTTCGCCATGGGCCCACACATGCAAAGCGGAGGACAGGGAACCCGACGGCAGCGCCGGCGGGTGGACGGCTACGCAACGCAACAAAATAAGCATGTTCGTCCGACTTCGGCTACCGTTTTGTGCGTCACGGTTAATCCCAAAGCAAAGGGCTTGCTCACGAATCGCCCAAGTACGCCATTTTGAATGCGCCGCCGCGTAAATCCGGCTTCAGGCCAATTGACATGGCTCAACGACGTTAACAGGATATCAGTCAAGAAAGTCTGCCAAGCAAGAAAGTCCGCCAAGAAAGTCCGCCAGGAAAAACGACCAAGAAAAAACGACCAAGAAATGCCGGCCGCCAGCCAACCCTGTGCGCCGATTTCGCAAAGCTTCAAAGCCCAAAACGTCAAGCCCGATCGACTTCCAATATCCGGCCTTCAATATCAGGCCTGCAATATCTGGCCTTCCATAACCGGCCCTCAAGACCCAGTTCTTCAAGAAGCCGTTCTTCAAGAACGAGGTCCTCAAAAACCAGGAGAGATGCCCATGTCAGACGATGTCGTCATCGTCAGCGCCGCCCGCACCGCCGTCGGAAGCTTCAACGGTGCGTTTGCTACCATGCCGGCCCACGATCTCGGCGCCGTCGCCATCAAAGCCGCATTGGAGCGCGCTGGCATCGAGCCTGCACGGGTGTCCGAAGTGATCATGGGCCAGATCCTGACCGCGGCGCAGGGCCAGAACCCGGCGCGTCAGGCCTCGATCGCCGCCGGCATCCCGGTGGAGAGCCCGGCCTGGGGTGTCAACCAGCTCTGCGGCAGCGGCCTGCGCACCGTGGCGCTCGGCTATCAGGCGCTGCTCAACGGCGATTCCGACATCGTCGTCGCCGGCGGTCAGGAATCCATGAGCATGGCTCCGCATGCGCAATATCTCCGCGGTGGCGTCAAGATGGGCGGCGTCGAGTTCATCGACACCATGATCAAGGACGGGCTGTGGGACGCCTTCAACGGCTATCACATGGGCAACACCGCCGAGAACGTCGCCCGGCAGTACCAGATCACCCGTTCGCAGCAGGACGAGTTCGCGGTTCATTCGCAGCAGAAGGCCGAGGCCGCGCAGAAAGCCGGCAAGTTCAAGGACGAAATCGTCCCGGTCACGATCAAGAGCCGCAAGGGCGATATCGTGGTCGATACCGACGAATATCCGCGCCACGGTGCGACGATCGAGGCGATGGCCAAGCTCAAGCCGGCCTTCGAGAAGGACGGCACCGTCACCGCCGGCAGCGCCTCGGGCATCAATGACGGCGCCGCCGCCGTGGTGCTGATGACCGCCAAGCAGGCGGCCAAGGAAGGCAAGAAGCCGATCGGGCGGATCGTGTCCTGGGCGCATGCCGGCGTCGATCCCAAGATCATGGGCACCGGCCCGATCCCGGCCTCGCGCGCCGCGCTGAAGAAGGCGGGCTGGAACATCGCCGACCTCGACCTGATCGAGGCCAATGAAGCCTTCGCGGCGCAAGCCTGCGCGGTCAACAAGGACCTCGGCTGGGATACCTCGAAGGTCAACGTCAATGGCGGCGCGATCGCGATCGGCCATCCGGTTGGTGCGTCCGGCGCGCGCGTCCTGGTGACGCTCTTGCACGAGATGCAGAAGCGCGATTCCAAGAAAGGCCTCGCCACTCTGTGCATCGGCGGCGGCATGGGCATCGCCATGTGCATTGCACGGGACTGAAAATGTGCATTGCACGCGACTGAACATGTGCATCGCACGCGACTAAAAGGTCAGCGGATTGCGAAAAGATTAGCTCTTCGCAACTGCAAACGGCTCGACTAAGAAAGACGCCCGGAACCTGTTCCGGGCGTTTTATTGTTGATGTTCGTCAAACCGGCCGCATAATCCGCGTCTAATAAAAAAACTTCAACTCACGGACACAATCCGGAAAAGTGAGTGGTTCGTGCGCGAACAGTAACCTAGAGCGCGGTGATGTTTCATCTTGAAGTCATTGCGCCCTGAAGCCGCCAAGGGAAGGATTCGACATGGCACGTGTTGCGTTGGTCACGGGAGGCACGCGGGGCATCGGAGCTGCGATCTCTAAGGCGCTGAAGGCCGCGGGCTACCAGGTCGCCGCGAACTATGCCGGCAACGACGCGGCGGCGGAAAAATTCAAGGCCGAGACCGGCATCGCCGTCTACAAATGGGACGTCTCCTCGTTCGATGCCTGCGCCGCGGGGGTCAAGCAGGTCGAGGCCGACCTCGGTCCGGTCGAGATACTCATCAACAATGCCGGCATTACGCGCGACACGGCGTTCCACAAGATGACGCTCGAACAGTGGAGCGCCGTGATCAACACCAATCTCGGCTCGCTGTTCAACATGACGCGCCAGGTGATCGAGGGCATGCGCGCCCGCAAATTCGGCCGGGTCATCAACATCTCCTCGATCAACGGCCAGAAGGGCCAGTTCGGCCAGGTCAACTATTCCGCGGCGAAAGCCGGCGACATCGGCTTCACCAAGGCGCTCGCGATCGAGAACGCCAAGGGCGGCATCACCGTGAACGTGATCTGTCCCGGCTATATCAACACCGAAATGGTGCAGGCGGTGCCGAAGGAGGTGCTGGAAAAGTCCATCCTGCCGCTGATCCCGATTGGCCGTCTGGGGGAGCCCGGCGAGATCGCGCGTGCCGTGGTGTTCCTGGCCTCCGACGACGCCGGCGCCATCACCGGCTCGACGCTGACCATCAACGGCGGCCAGTATATGGTGTGACCGGTTTCCTCGTCATTGCGAGGAGCGCTTGCGACGAAGCAATCCAGGCCTTGAATCCAAGCCTTGCGTCTGTAACCCTGGATTGCTTCGCTTTCGCTCGCAATGACGAAGCTGATAACCCCCCGCACCGCGACGCTGATCGGGCTGACCGCGATCCTGACGTGGTCGCTGCTGGCCGTGATGACGGTTGCGACCGGCACGATCCCCGCGTTCCAGCTCGCCGCCATGACCTTCGCGATCGGCGCATTGGTAGGATCGCTGAGCTGGGTCGGACGCCCCGAGGCGATCCGCGCGCTGGCGCAATCCCCGCTGGCCTGGATCGTCGGCGTCGGCGGACTGTTCGGCTATCATGCGCTGTATTTCCTGGCGCTGCGCTTTGCGCCGCCCGCCGAAGCGGGTCTGTTGAACTATCTCTGGCCGCTTCTGATCGTGCTGTTCTCTGCGCTCTTGCCAGGCGAGCGGCTGGCGCCGCACCATGTTGTCGGCGCCGCGCTCGGGCTTGGCGGCACCGTGCTGCTGTTTGCCGGCAACCGCAGCGGCGGCTTCGCGCCCGGGCAGGTGCCGGGGCTGGTCGCGGCGTTCGTGGCGGCCTTTGTCTGGGCGAGCTACTCGGTGATGTCGCGCCGGCTCAAATCGGTGCCGACCGATGCGGTCGCGGGATTCTGCGCGGTGACGGCGCTGCTGGCCGCGCTGGTGCATGCCGGCGTCGAAGACACGGTCTGGCCCGGCACGCTGTTGCAATGGCTCGCGGTGATCGGTCTCGGGATCGGGCCGGTAGGAGCGGCGTTCTACGCCTGGGATATCGGAATGAAACGTGGCGACATCCGCGTGCTCGGTGCGGCGTCCTACGCCACGCCGCTGCTGTCGACATCGTTTCTGATTTTGGCCGGCTTCGCCAAGCCGAGCGCAAACATCGCGCTCGCCGCGATCCTGATCGCCGGCGGCGGTCTCATTGCAGCAAAGGACATGGTGTGGCGGAAGAAAGAGTAGGGTGGGCAAAGCGCAGCGTGCCCACCATTTGCTTAGCAGTTTTTTTGACAGCCAATTATCGAGGGAAAGTCGGTGGGCACGCTGCGCTTTGCCCACCCTACGAAACTGTCAACGGCCGGACGACCGCAATTAGCTACGCGCAGCGACCATTAGAGACACGGCTCCCAACCCTTCGGCGCCAGTTCGAAGCTTGCAAATTCGAACGCGGGCGCAACGGTGCATCCGACCAGCGTCCAGTCGCCCATGGTCTCCGCGGATTGCCAGGCGGACGCCGGCACGATGGCCTGGGGCCGTTCGCCGGCGGCGATGTCGGGACCGAGTTTGACCGAGTGCGGCGGGCAATTCTCATTGGCGATCTGCAAATCGAGCGGGCTGCCGGCGTAATAGTGCCAGACCTCGACGGCATCGATGCGATGCCAGTGCGAGCGGTTGCCCCGCGCCAACAGGTAGTAGATCGCAGTCGAACTCGACCGTCCTGTGGGATCGGCACGGGTGTCGCGAAACGTCTCGCGATAATACCCGCCTTCGGGATGCGGCCTCAGTTCGAGGCGCGCAATGATATCGTTGGCGCTGGGCATTGGTGCCTCATGATTGGTTCTTGTGACTTGTTCTTATGACTTGTTCTTGCGCTCGCGCAGTTCTCGGAACACGTCCTCGGCGCTCGCGCCTTTCATGTGCAGCTTCTGGGCGACGATGGGCTCGTCGGCACGCAGGAAGACGTTGGCCTTCTTTTCCTCGCCGAGCAAGACCGGAATCGTCGGCTGGTTGGCCGCGCGCAGCCGCGTCACCTCTTCGGCCCGCGCCTTCAGCGCTTCATTGTCGGGTTCCACCGTCAGCGCGAACTTGACGTTGGAGGCGGTGTATTCGTGGCCGCAATACAGCTTGAAGTCGTCGGGCAGCGCCCGCAGCTTCAGAAGCGAATCCCACATCATCGGATAGGTGCCCTCGAACACCCTGCCGCAGCCGATCGAGAACAGCGTGTCGGCGGCGAACAAGGCCTTCTCGCCGTCGAAGACGTAGGAGATGTGATCGAGCGTATGGCCCGGCGTTTCCAGCACCCGCGCCAGCAGGTTCCCGACCTTGAGGACGTCGCCGTGAGCTGCGCGCAGATCGACATTGGCGATCTTGGTCGTGTTGTCATGCGGGGCGACCACGCGGCAGCTATATTTCTGCTTCAGCTCGGCGACGCCGCCGACATGATCGTGATGGTGATGGGTGATCAGGATATCGGTCAGCGCCCAGCCTTCACGCTCCAGCGCTGCGATCACGGGACCAGCTTCCGGCGCGTCGATCGAGGCGGTCGCCTTGGTTTCGTGGTCGTGAATGAGATAGCCGAAATTGTCGGACAAGCAGGTGAAAGTGCGAATTTCGGCGGCCATGATATCTCCTTCGAGAGGAACGGGGGTCGCGCTGACTTTACGCCCGACAGATATGGCGTTAACGCTGATGGGGCAATGCAATATTCCGCGCCTGGGGCCTGTCCGGGCCGTGTTAGATTGAGGCATGAACATCGACGTCATCGACCTGCGCGATTTCTATTCCAAGCGCCTCGGTATCGTCGCGCGGCAATTGATCAACCGCGGCATCCGGGCACGGTGGCCGAACGCGGATGGCCAGCGTGTGCTCGGCATCGGTTATCCGACGCCCTATCTCGGCCTGTTCCGTGAGGATTCCGAGCGCTGCATCGCCTTCATGCCGGCGGCGCAGGGCGTGCTGAAATGGCCGACGGCGCGGCCGACGCTCGCCGCGCTGATCGACGAGTTCTCCATGCCGCTGCCGGATGCGGCGATTGACCGCGTGCTGATCGTCCACGCGTTGGAAATGTCGGATGATCCGGAAGGGCTGTTGCGCGAGGTCTGGCGGGTGCTGGCGCCGTCGGGGCGGGTGATCGCGGTCATACCGAACCGCCGGGGCGTGTGGACCCGTACCGACACCACGCCGTTCGGTCACGGCCGGCCTTATTCGCGCTCGCAGATCACGCAATTGTTGCGGCAGACTTGGTTCACGCCGACGGGGTGGGGCGAGGCCTTGTTCATGCCGCCCTTCAACGGCGGCTGGTTCCTGCGCTCGGCCATGGCCTGGGAGCGGGTCGGCGCGTCACTGTCGCTGCCGGTGGCCGGCGTGCATATCGTGGAGGCCACCAAGCAGGTCTACCGCGCGATCCCGGCCAAGCGCGAACGCACGCGGCTCATTCCGGCGCTGCAGCCGGTGCTGGTGCCGTCATCGACGGCGACGCGGGGATAAAAAAGCGGGGTCAAAAAAGTAGGGTGGGCAAAGGCGCCTAAGCGCCGTGCCCACCATCTTTCTCAAAATCTCAGCCTGGGCGGTGCGCACGCTTCGCTTTGCGCACCCTACGAACGCTGGAGGTCGTCATACTCCGCGAAGGCGGGGTACAATACGCCGCAGCGCCACGATGGATCATAAACAGCAGTGGAATACTGGGTCACCCGCCTTCGCGGGTGACGACAGTCGAGAACGGGCTACGTCCGAGCCCCGCTCACTCGCCCGAATTGACATCTTCGCTGGGCGCGGGGGCTTGCGGCGTGGCGAGGCCGTCGGGCCGCGGCGCCTGGGGACGACGCCGCCGGCGCGGGAAGCGTTCGCCGCCGCCATTGCCTTCAAATGCCGCCGGAGTGCCGTTGATCTGAGGCTGCGGTCCCGTGATGAACGAGGGCAGGCGATCGACGCCGCCGGTGTCGGCGATCACGGGCTGCGGTTGTGGCTGCGGCTGATATTGCGGCTGCGGGCGATGTTCGCGTGGCTGCTGCTGCTCGCGCTGATAGGGCGGCGGCTGGTTCTCGCGCAGATAGGGCTGCGGCTGCGCCGGCACGAAGCCGGGCTCCTGCCCGAAATTCGAATATCCCTCGCCCTCGTCCTCGCCTTCGTCGGTGGTCGTTTCGTCGGCGCGCTGTTGCGGCTGGTTCTGACGGAATTGCTCCTGGGCAGCGGCAATCAGGCGGAAATAATGTTCGGCATGCTGGTAGTAGTTCTCGGCCGCGACGGGATCGCCGGAGGAGCGCGCGTCACGCGCCAGCTGCACATATTTCTCCGCGACATGCGAGGCGGTGCCGCGGATCTTGATGTCAGGCCCGTTGGACTCGAACACCCGGGTCATCGGGTTCTGGCCGCGCCGGTTATTATTGTTATTATTGTTGTTGTTATTGTTCCGGTTACGCATCCGCTTATTATTTTGACCGTTTCTCATGTCTTGCCTTTATTCCAGCCCTGAGTTGAATTTCTGTTGTGACCGATAGTTGCGACTAAACAGGTGCGCGCTTTGGGCGCACCGCGCTTCGGTGTCGTTCCCAGTCATGACGATTGCGTCGACCGTCGCGTCCAACAAACACGCGTTCCCTACCGCCGACGCACGTCGGCGATTCTTCATTCAGCTTGTCAATACAAGCGCTGTATTCTTGCGTTGGTGTTCAAGCGCAATATCAGGCTTTCGTTCGCTTGGCGGTCCTCGGAAGCGGCGCAGCTCTCAAACAGCCATCGCGCTTAACCGGACCTGCGTTTTGGAACCTTCTACCCGGCGCAACTCTCTCCTTGAGAGAATTTGGCTTTCGCCCGTACCACTACGGGGCCTGCACCGGTGTTTATGGGTGGAACGTAGTCGCTCCGGGGGAATATTCCAAGTGGTTTTTAGGTTACAGCCGTTCTTTTATGGCGGCGTTTTTCGGGCCGAAACGGCCCTGGAAATGCCCGCCAGGTCGGCTTTTGCGGGATTCTCCACCCTCAGTCCGGCCGCCGTCATCAAAGCTTCAATCTCGCCACTCTGGCCTTGTCCTGCTTCCACGACCAGCGCGCCGCCTCTTGTCAGCAATCGCTGGGCCTGCGGAATCAGGGCGCGATAGGCATCGAGACCATCGGCACCGCCGTCGAGCGCGAGCCACGGATCGTGGTCGCGCACCTCGGTCGCGAGTTCCACGATGTCGGACGAGCGGATATAGGGCGGGTTCGACACGATGAGATCGAACGCGCCGGCCAACGCGGCGGCGTAATCGCAGGCGACGAACAGCGCGCGCGACACAAGGTCGAGATCGGCGGCGTTGCGGCGCGCCGTTTGCAATGCACATAGGCTGATATCGGTGCCGACCCCGATCGCATCGGGCCATTCGCGCAGCAGCGCCAGCAGAATGGCGCCCGAGCCGGTGCCGATATCGGCGATGCGCAAGGCGCTGGTCGACGCCTGCGCGCGCAAGGTTTCCAGCGCGAGCTCGACCACGGTTTCGGTATCCGGCCGCGGCACCAGTGTCGCGGCCGACAATCGCAGCGGCAGTCCCCAAAATTCCTTCCGGCCGAGAATGCGCGCGACCGGCTCGCCCTGGGTGCGGCGAAGCGCGAAGGCATCGATCTCCATTGCTTCCGCGTCGGTGATGCGCCGCGCCGCCGACGCGATCAGCCCGGTCAGATCGAGCCCAAGCGCCGCGCCCACCAGCATGCGGGCATCCAGTTCGGGGGTATCGATGCCGGCGGCGTCGAAGCGTTTCGCAAGCGCGCGCCGCGCGGCCTCGACGCTCCGGCCGGCGAGGCTGTCGGTCACCTGCCGAGATCCATCCGGATGTCGTCCCCGCGAAAGCGGGGACCCATACGCCGCGGCCTCTCGATGGCGAAAGCGTCGGCTCCGACTTCTCGCAACAACGAAGGCTGGTGATTATGGGTCCCTGCTTTCGCAGGGACGACGTTGTGTGTGTTGCTGCGTCGGGCAAACCAACGAACATCCGTGCCGCTGCGCCCTGTCATGCCGCGGCGCCTTGCGCTGCGAGCTGGGCGGCCTGATGTTCGGTGGTCAGCGCGTCGATCAGTTCGCCGAGCGCCTCGCCTGCGATCACCTGCGGCAGCTTGTAGAGCGTCAGATTGATGCGATGGTCGGTAACGCGGCCCTGCGGGAAATTATAGGTGCGGATGCGTTCGCTGCGGTCGCCGGAGCCGACCTTTTCGCGGCGATCGGCGGAGCGCACCGCATCGATGCGCTGGCGTTCGGCGTCATAGATGCGCGAGCGCAGGATGTTCATCGCCGAGGCGCGGTTCTTGTGCTGAGAGCGGCTGTCCTGCATCATCACCACGATGCCGGTCGGGATATGGGTGATGCGGATCGCCGATTCCGTCTTGTTGACATGCTGGCCGCCGGCGCCCTGCGCGCGCATGGTATCGATCCGCAGATCGTCGTTCTTGATGTCGACATCGACATCCTCGACCTCGGGCAGCACGGCCACCGTCGCTGCCGAGGTGTGGATGCGGCCCTGCGTCTCGGTGTCGGGCACGCGCTGCACCCGGTGCACGCCGGATTCGAATTTCAGCTTGGCGAAGGCGCCGCGGCCCTGCACCTCGGCGATGATTTCCTTGTAGCCGCCCATGGTGCCCTCGCTGGCCGAGATCACCTCCACCTTCCAGCCCTGCAGGCTGGCGAAGCGCTCATACATCCGGAACAGGTCGCCGGCGAACAGCGAGGCCTCGTCGCCCCCTGTGCCGGCGCGGATTTCCAGGACCACGTTGCGGTCGTCCATGGCGTCCTTGGGCAACAGCGCGACGCGGATCTCCTGCTCAAGTTCGGCACGACGCGCCTGAAGCGTGTCGCGTTCGGCTTCCGCCATGCCGCGCATCTCGGGATCGGTCGTGGGATCTGCGATCAACGCCTCGGTGTCGGTGAGCTCCTTGACCGCCGCGCGATAGGTCTTGACCGCGTCGATCAGCGGATTGAGCTCGGCGAGCTCGCGGGTGATCTGCACATATTGTTCGGAACTGACCTGGCCCAGGAGCTGCGCCTCGAGCGAGGCATGGTGCGCCAGCAGAACGTCCAGTTTGGCTTCGGGGAGCATCGACATCGGTTGAATCTCGGACAACGAATAGCGAAGGGCAGGGGAATGGCGCAAGGGGGCGGTAAGGGAGCAGCGCAAGGGAATCGCGCAAGGGAGCGGTGCAAGCGGCCTCGCTACAAGGCAAGCCCTTGGGCATCGGCGAATTCGATCAGTCTCTGCCGGATCGACACGCTGCCGGTCGGCGCGTCCAGAAGCGGCGCCATCATGGCCTCGGCCTTCTTGGCGTCGAGATCGAGAATCATCGCCTTCACCGGACCATGGCCGGTGGCCGACAGCGACAGCGAGCGGTAGCCGAGTGCGATCAGGGCCAGCGCGCCGATCGGCTTGGACGCCATCTCGCCGCACAGCGAGGCGGACTTCTTCGCCTCCCGCGCCTTGCGCACGATATCGCGCAGCGCGCGCAGGATCGGCGCGGAGATGATGTCGAACCGTTCGGAGACCTTGGCG
>Ga0137412_10003738_pt1 | contig 12134 bp, 9 predicted proteins | sample CZODoug2_1_16fun_FD_122160 | JGI IMG/M metagenome (GOLD analysis project Ga0137412, IMG submission 122160) | Vadose zone soil fungal communities from Angelo Coast Range Reserve, California, USA - CZODoug2_1_16fungal (Hybrid Assembly) | ecosystem: Environmental > Terrestrial > Soil > Vadose zone...
CTTGTCGTGTCCTTCGCATACTGTTACAGAACTGTTTCACACTTTCGGCCGCAAACCGACATGCAAATTCCGCCTGCTTGCTCTATGATACGTAGCTGCAAATGACCGGCCACGCGGGCGTGGCGGAATGGCATACGCAGCGGACTTAACATACCTTGAGTGCTCGCTGGGAAACCGGCGATGCAGAACTGCTCAAATTCGGGGAAACCTTAACTGGCGATCCCGAGCCAAGCCTGAAGAAATGTTTCAGGAAGGTGTAGAGACTAGACGGGCAGCGCCTAACCTCCAGTGTTTCGGAGTAAGGTGAAGGGATAGTCCAGACCGCAAACCTGCGTTGTCAGGGCGGCGAAAGCCGTAGCCGGTAAGAAAATCCGCAGGGTCGCAAGGCCCGTGTGGGTTCAACTCCCACCGCCCGCACCACCATCCGTTTGAATGTCTAAGTGAGAACCACAGCCGGCCAGCGGACTTTGGGGGACATGAGCCCACCTGTAGGCGGCACTACAAACCTGATTTCATGAAGTTGGCGAATAACTGCCGTGAGGATGGCTCGCCTCGCGCCCGCGTCTTGGCGAGTCACAAGCCAATCAAAGAGCTGATTGACCTGCGTTAACCGGTTCCGGGACGCTAGCCACGGGTTGCGGCTTGGCCATATTTTTTGTCAGCGTTTTCCCGTCAATCTCTTTTTCCCAGCGCGCCACGACGAGCGTTGCAACGCCATTGCCAAGCATGTTGACCATGGCGCGGGCCATGCTCATGAATCTGTCGATTCCGAGGAGCAAAGCCATGCCGGCTACTGGAATCGTCGGAATTACGGTGAGCGTTCCTACCAGCGCAATGAAAGCGGCGCCTTGTACGCCGCTTGCTCCCTTGGAAGTCAGCACCGCCACAATAAAAATCGTGAGCTGCTGCCCAAGCGTCAAATGTGTATTCGTGGCTTGCGCGATGAAGAGCGCCGCGAGCGTCATGTACATGCTGCTGCCATCGGTGTTGAACGTGTAGCCGGTCGGCACTACGAGGCCCACCAGCGATTTCGAGCAGCCCAGCTTCTCCATTTTGCTCATCAGCGTGGGCAGCGCGGGTTCCGAAGAACTGGTCGCCAGCGTCAGCAGGATCTCTTCCTTGATGTACGCAAGATATTTGAAAATGTTGAAGCCCACGGCCCAGCAAACCGCACCCAGGATTACGACAACAAATACGATGCAAGTGAGATAAAACGTGAGGATCAATTTCAACAAGGGACCGAGCGCCGTGATACCGTATTTTCCGATCGTAAACGCCATGGCGCCAAAAGCGCCGATCGGCGCGAGACGCATCACGATATTCACGACGCCGAACACGGCATGCGTCATGCCGTCAAATAAATCGACGACGTGCTTGCAGCGCGGTCCCATCGAGGATAGCGCGAAGCCAAACAGAATCGCGACCAGAAGAACTTGCAGAATGTCCCCGCGCGTGAAGGCGTCCACAATCGTGTTGGGGATGATGTGCAGAATAAAATCGGGCACGCTTTGCGCTTTCGCCGCGCCGGCATAATCGGCCACGGCTTTGGTGTCAAGGTTCGCAGGATTTACGTTGAAGCCCGCGCCCGGCTGCACGACATTGGCCACAACAAGTCCCAGCAGCAGCGCCAGCGTGGAGATAACTTCAAAATACAGCAGAGCCTTGCCGCCGACTCGCCCCACCTTTTTCATATCTTCCATGCCGGCGATGCCTGTAACCACCGTGCAGAAGATAATCACGGCGATGATCATCGTGATCAGGCGGATGAAGCCATCGCCCAGCGGCTTCATGGCCACCGCGGTCGCCGGCTTGGCAATTCCGAGAACAATCCCGACCGCGATTCCGAAGAGCACCTGCCACGATAGGCTGGTATAGAAAGGTTTCTTTTTTCCGTTCGGGACGGCTACGACTGGGGCATGAGGTTGGGTGGCGCCGATATGGTCCATCTTCATTTCTCCTTCAGCGCATGCGCGCCGAGAGTATTATCCGAGCCACTTACCAGGATCCTGCAGCGCGTCGGCCAGATCGTTTAAGAACGACGCCGCGCGTGCGCCATCGACGACACGGTGATCGCTCGACAGTGTCATCGTCATCATGGGACGGATGCCGGGCTTGCCATCGACCGGCACGACGCGATCCGCGATACGCCCCACGGCAAGAATGGCGGCTTGTGGCGGGTTGATAATAGCGCTAAACGCGTCCACTTTGTACATCCCCAAATTGCTGATCGTGAACGTTGCGCCGGCAATGTCGGTGGGGCGTAATTTATTTGACCGGGCGCGCTCCGTCAGCTCCTGCCGCAGCGCAGCAATTTCGCCAAGATTTTTTGCCTGCGCGCCGGGAATCACCGCGGCCACGACTCCATCGCTTACCGCCATGGCGATGCCGATATTTACTTCCGGATTGAGGCGAATTCCTTCGCCCATCCAGCTGGAATTCAAGCGCGGATGTTTGATCAGGACGCGCGCTGCAAGAGCCACCAGGACGTCCGTGTGCGTGACTCGCACGCCTTGCGCTTTTTCGACCGCCGATCCCAATTTTTCGCGCGCTTCGTTGACTGCTCCTGCATCGGCCTCTCGCACCACGAAAAAATGCGGCACGGTCGTCCAGCTTTGCGTTGTTCGCTCGGCCATCAGCCGCGCGATCGAACTCATTATTTCCAGGGTGCCCTGCTCGGCCGCATCCTTTGCCGATTTTGGTGACGCGACCAGCGCCATTACATCTTCGGCGAGAATTTCTCCATGGCTTCCTGTGCCGCGCACGCCGCTGAGATCGATGCCATGTTCTTTCGCGAGCCGTCGTGCCTTGGGGGAAATTCGCGCAGATGATGATGCGGGAGCGCTGGAAGTTTTCGCGGCAGCCGCAGGAGCAGGAGATGCAGACATTGTATCCATCCGTCTGCCGCTGCCGGACGCTTGTGTCTCGACCGGAGGCTTTTCGCCCGGCATGACGATCCAGGCAATCGTTTGGCCCACGGGAATCACGTCGCCCTCGTGCGCCTTTACTCCGGCAAGAATTCCTTCCGCCGGGGATTCAATTTCGACGACCGCTTTGTCGGTTTCAATTTCGAGCAGGGGCTCGCCCTTGGCTACGGCGTCACCTTCTTTTTTTCGCCAGGAGAGAAGCTTCCCGTTTTCCTGTGCCATTTCCAGGGCGGGCATTACGATATTGTGGGCCATGATTTTTAGGAACGGCGAAGCAGCGCGCCGTTATTTTGAGACGACGACTCTCTCCGTTTTCGCGCTGGCTTCGACCATTTCCAGTACGCGTTGGCTGGGAGCGGCTTCATGCTCCCGCGTGGTTTCGAGCGGCCCGTCGACGGTCACGTACGGCGCGCCGGCCACCAGAAGTTTTTCAGCCGGGAAGCGAGTGATGACTTCGTGGCCTGTTTCGGTCACTACAATTTCTTCCTCTATGCGCGCGGCGCTCCAGCCATCAGTTGATGGCCAGAATGTTTCGAGCGCAAATACCATGCCCGGCTTGATGTCGTGTGAATGCTCGAGCGAAACCAAGCGGCTGATCACCGGCTTCTCCCAGATCGCGAGACCGATTCCGTGGCCGTACTGCAGCGCGAAGGCCGCCTCTTCGTCCGGGAATCCGAACTCTTTCGCCTTCGGCCACACCGACGCGATTTCCGCGGTCGTGCGTCCGGGACGAACCAAGGAAATTGCCGCGTCCAGATATTCGCGGCAGCGTTTGTAGGCGTCAATCATAGCGCGCGACGCGTAACCGATCGTGAAACACCGGTAGTAGCAGGTGCGGTAGCCCATATACGAATGCAAAATATCGTAATAGACCGGATCGCCGGGGCGCAGCACGCGATCGGAGAAAACGTGCGGATGGGGATTGCAGCGCTCGCCGGAAATCGCGTTCACCGCTTCCACGTATTCCGAGCCAAGATCGTAAAGAACTTTGCTCACCAGCCCGACGGCCTCGTTTTCGCGCATGCCGGGTTTCATGGCGGTATACAAATCGTGATACGCCGCGTCCACCATCATCGCCGACATGTTCAGCAGCGTGATTTCATCGCGCGTCTTAATCACACGCGCGTCGGACATGATCTGCTGCCCATCGACGACGGTGATTCCTTCCCGCTGCAGCGCGAACAGAATGGGAGGCTCGACGATATCGATTCCGAGCGGCTCTTTGTGCAGACCGCGCTTTTCCAGCTCCACGCGGATTTTCTTGGCGACGTCTTCCGCGCGGCCCATCTCCGGCGACATCGCGCCGCGCAGCAGCGGAATCCCGGCCCGCGAACGCTCTCCCAGCCAAGGGCAATGAAGCTGATGGTGCTTCGCGGCCGACCCGAAATCCCACAGGATGGGTTCGTCGTTCTGAGGAAGAAGAGAGAAGCGGCTCATTTTATCCTGAGCCCAGGTGCCGATGTGCGTCGAGGTGAGGTAGCGCACGTTGTTCATGTCGAAGCAAAGCAGCGCGCCCATCTCCGATTTCGCCAGCAGCGCCTTCGCCCGCGCCAGCCGTTCCCGGCGCAAGCGGTCGAAATCGACGCGCTGTTCCCAGTCAACCGCCATCGATCCGTACGTCGGTAGTGCCATGGCTTGCCTCCTGCCGTGAAATCTCCAGTAGCACAGGCTTCAGCCTGTGTTCTTTGGATTTAGCAAGGCCTAACTGTCCACAGACTGAAGTCTGCGTTACAAAAATCTTCTACGACCGTTTACACATCGCCCGAGCCGCTTCAAATACTTGTTGCTCGCTGGGGATCGTCGCATCTTCGAGGTGGGGAGAAAAGGGAACCGGAACGTGCATGGCCCCGATTCGCTTTACAGGCGCGTCCAGATCGTAAAAAGCGCCTGTGGCGATCACCGAGGCAATCTCCGCGGTGACGCCGTATCTCTCGTAACCCTCGTCCACCACAATAGCCCGCGAAGTTTTTTTCGCGGATTCGATCAACGTCTGCTCATCGAGCGGCCAGGTTGTCCGCGGATCGACCACTTCGGCGCTGATTCCGATTTCTTCAAGCAGGGTTGCCGCGCCGAGCGCCACCTGCACCATGCTGCTGGTCGCGACGATAGTGATGTCTTCGCCTTCGCGTTTGATGTCCGCCACACCGAACGGGATCGTGTATTCCTCGATGGGCACCGGACCCTTGAACTTGAACATCATCTTGTCTTCAAAAAAGATGACGGGATTTTCATCCCGGATGGCGGTTTTCATCAGCCCCTTCGCATCGTACGGCGTCGACGGCAGCACGACTTTCAGTCCGGGAATATGGCTGAACCACGCATGCAGCGATTGCGAATGCTGCGCGGCCGAGCGGCGGCTGGCGCCGAGTGTCGCCCGCATCGCCATCGGGACTCTCCAGGCTCCTCCGGACATGTAGTGAACTTTGGCGGCCTGGTTTACCATTTGGTCCATTGTCAGCGTAACAAAATCACCGAACATGATGTCGACCACCGGGCGAAGGCCCGTCATCGCCGCTCCCACCGCGACTCCCGTGAATCCGGCCTCTGAGATCGGCGTATCGATGACGCGTGATTTTCCGAACTCTTCGACGAGCCCTGACAAGACTTTGAACGGCGTGCCGGCCTCGGCCACATCTTCGCCGATCAGGCACACGCGAGGATCGCGCCGCATCTCCTCCGCCAGCGCCTCGCGGACGGCTTCTCCGAGCGTCAATTCGCGAACGGCGACCTCAGGCATAAATGTCCTCCCCTACCTGGTCCAAGCCGGGATACGTGGCCTTCACGGCAAACTCGACGGCCGCGTCGATCTCGGACTTGGCTTCGGACTGAATCTTATCGAGTTGCGCTTGGTCCGCGAGTTTTTGGCCGGTGATCCAATCGGTCAGCAACTTGATCGGATCGCGGTCGGCCATCCAGCGCTGTTCCTCTTGTTTGGCGCGATAATACTCGCGATTCACATCGCCAACATGATGTCCGCGATACCTGTACGTGTTGCACAAGAGAAATGCCGGACCTTTTCCCGAACGCGCCTGGTCCACGAGGCGGCTTGCCGTTGCGTACACGGCCCTCACGTCCTGCCCATCCACGCTCTCCCCGGGAATTCCGAATGCCGCGGGCCGCGCCAGAATTTCGCCCGCCGTCGTCTCGGAGAAATGCGTATATTCGTTGTACATATTGTTTTCACAAACGTAAATGACCGGCAAATCCCATAGCCGCGATAAATTCATCACTTCGTACAAAAGTCCTTGGCCGAGCGCGCCCTCGCCGAAGAAACACACCGCCACCTGCTTCGTGCCCAGTGTCTTCGCGGAAAACGCCGCTCCCGCCGCGATGCCCACGCTTCCGCCTACAATTGCGTTCGCTCCAAGGTTGCCGCTTTTCGGGTCGGCGATGTGCATCGAGCCGCCCTTGCCGCGGCAATAGCCCGCTTCCTTGCCGAGCAATTCGGCGAACATGCGATCCGGCGCCGCGCCTTTGGCCAAACAATGGCCGTGGCCGCGATGCGTGCTCGTGATGTAATCGTCGCGGTGGAGCGCCTCGCAAATCCCGACGGCGACGGCTTCTTCGCCGATGTACAGGTGGGCGAGGCCGGGCATCAGGGCACGCGTATATAGATCGTTTACCTGCTCCTCGAACAGACGGATCGACACCATCTGCTTATACATGTGAAGCAATCGTTCGCTTCCAATCCCGGCATCGGCTTTGGACTGATTCGTGGCAGTCGTCATTTCAAAACTCCTGACATTCGGGCTAAGACATTGAATATGACAGCAAAGTCCTGGTCGGCCATCCCCATACCCCGGGCCGCCGTCAAGAATTCATTGACTATTGCTGTCGTCGGCAAAGGCACATTCAGTTCGTTTCCCATCTCCAACGCCAGGAGCATGTCCTTCTGCATCATGTTCACGTTGAACCAGGCCTCTTTCGGCATCTTGAGCACGAAGGGTCCACGGTATTGAACCATTGGCGAACCAATCACGCTATGCGTCAGCACGTCAACCGCGGTTTCGCGGGCGATGCCGCTTTTTTCAGCAAGCAAGACTCCTTCGGAAAACGCCAGCATCTGTACGGCGAGACTTAGATTTATCGCAATCTTCATGGAAAGCGCAAGGCCGTTGTCACCCACGTAGGTGACCTTGGGTCCAATGTCCAGAAGCAGAGGTTTTACGCGGTCGAAAGTTTCCCGGCGTCCGCCGACCATCACCGATAATTTCCCCTCTTGCAGCGTTGTCACGCTGCCGGAAACAGGCGCATCAACCATGTCAGCGCCCTTTTCCCGAACCTTGGAAGCGAGCACCCGGCTCGCAGAGGGGCTCACCGTGCTCATGTCAATCAGGACTTTGCCTGCGCTTAACCCGGCGAGAAATCCATCCGGTCCATCCGAAACAGACTTCAAGGCTTCGGTGTTGGCGACCATTACGAAAGTTACGTCCGCTGCCGCGGCAACCGCGCGGGGAGATTCTCCCCACTTCATACCCCGGTCCACCAGCCATTGCGCCTTCGAACGCGTGCGATTGTATCCAGTTACCACGTGCCCTTTGTCGAGCAGCCTGTTCACCATCTGGCTGCCCATTACTCCGAGTCCAATGAACCCTAAATTCGCCATTCGCCGTGGTCTCCTAATCGAAATTGGACTGTTAGACTGCTGGTTCCGGGCCACCCGGAGCATCGCTTGAATCCTCACGCACCTGCCGAAGGTGAGCCTGCATCGCTTCCCGTGCTCCCCGCGAATCGCGGCGCTCCATCGCATCGAGGATACGCTTGTGGTGGACCTGGCCGCGCTCCGGCCCCCCATCGACATAGAAGATTCGCATGCGTTGTTCACGCAGCAATCCAACGATGGAATCGATCAAGGACAGAACAAAGGGGTTCGCCGCTGCTTCGGCCAGGGCAAGGTGAAAATCCAGATCCGCCTCAATGAAGGCATCGGGATCGTGCCGTGCGCTGTCCATCACACTGACCGCTTCTCGCAAGGTTCCAAGGTCCTGATCGTCAGCACGAGCCGCCGCCAGTGCAGCGATCTCGGGTTCCAGAATTTCGCGAATTTCCACCAAGTGGGCCGCCCCATCCGGAGTACCGCTCTTGAGAATCCGGTCGAGAGACTGGCGCATGGAATTCGAATTGCCATTCGCGATGAACGTCCCCCGTCCGGGAAAGGCGTCCACGAATCCCTTTTCGTGGAGCGCCTTGATCGCCTCACGAACGGCCGTTCGGCTGACACCAAATTGCTGTGCGAGCTCGCGCTCTGCAGGAAGCTGATCTCCCTCCTTCAAAGTACCTTTGAGGATGGATTCCTCTATCTGCTGAACGATTTGCTCGTAAAGACGCGAAGTCTGGACTACCTTATACACGAACTATCCTCCGACGAACCAGTTTTCCCGCCGCGCAGGATAAGTGCGCGATTCTGCCTGAGTTAAATGCTCGCTGTGCGAGAAGCCATGGGGTGCCTTCCAGAGCCAATATACCATAGGTCTATTGGTATGACCACAAAATCAGGGTTCGCGAACTCAAACAACTCCTTTAGTTTCAGGAATCCTTCACTTCACCCAGACGGTCTTCACATTCGTAAATTCGCGAATCCCGTAAGTGCTCAGTTCCCGGCCATATCCGGACCGCTTCACCCCGCCAAATGGAACCCGAGGATCGGAGGCCACCATCTGATTGATAAAAACCATGCCCGCTTCGAGCTCATTGATGAAGAGTTCTTGCTCACTTTTATCGTTCGTCCACGCGCTCGCGCCCAGGCCAAACCGGCTGTCGTTGGCGATCCGAATCGCTTCCCCAGCATTTTTCACGCGGAAAATGGAGGCCACTGGGCCAAATAGTTCTTCGCGGTAGGCCGGCGAATTAGTTGGAATATTCGACAAAACCGTCGGCTCATAAAAACTGCCCTTGCCTTCCACCGGCTTGCCGCCTGTCAGAAGTTTCGCACCGGCCTCGATCGTTTTGCGGACGTCGGCATGGAGTGAGGTCACGGCGTCGGCGGTTGCCAGGGGTCCTACGTCTGTTTTTTCATCGAACGGATCGCCCAGCTTCAGGCTCTGCATCGTGCTAACGAAGGCGCGTTCGAACTTGTCTGCAATTTCCTCGGAAACGATAAAGCGCTTAGCCGCAATGCAGGATTGTCCGTTGTTGATTACACGCGCCTTGACGCCGATTTTGACCGCTTCGTCTAAATTCGCGCTGGGCATGACAATAAATGGGTCGCTGCCGCCGAGTTCGAGTACGACCTTCTTGATCCGCTTTGCGGCACCCGATCCAACCTGTATTCCGGCTCCTTCGCTGCCGGTCAGAGTAGCCGCTTCCACGCGCGAATCCTCCAAAATTCTGTCCACCTTGCCGGAGCCGATCAGAAGAGTTTGAAAGGCGCCCTCGGGAAATCCCGCCCGCAACAGAATTTCTTCTATCTTCAGCGCGCATTGGGGCACATTCGAAGCATGTTTCAAAAGACCAACATTGCCCGCCATCAAACCCGGCGCGATGAATCGGAACACCTGCCAGAACGGATAGTTCCACGGCATCACGACCAGGATGACACCAAGCGGTTGGTAACGAATGAAACTACGGCTTGCCGGCGTCTCAACGGCTTCATCAGCGAGGAAGCGTTCCGCATGTTCGGCGTAGTAGCGGCAGCCCCAGGCGCACTTGACGGCTTCCTCCTCCGCCGAACGAAGGGTCTTGCCCATTTCTGTTGTCATTAAGCGGCCGAGGGACGATTTCTCACTCTCGAGGATTTCCGCCGCTTTGACCATCATCCGCGCGCGCGCGGCGAACGGTAGCCGGTGAAACGCCGGAAATACTCCAGCTGCGCGCGCGATTTTTTGGTCGACTTGAGAATCCGTGAGAGGCTCAAAGGTCTTAAGGGTCTGTCCCGTCGCGGGGTTGATCGTTGCAATTGCCATGATCTGTCCCATCCTCCAGAAACTTATACTACACTATCAGGTTGCGGGCTCTACGCGCCGTGGCCAAGGCGCTTTGGCACGCCGGCGACTCGGAGCCCGCCGGAATAAATTCATTCTCCCTGCGGCCCATGGGTGCGCCCACTCATGGCCGGAGCCCCAAAGTTGTATCACGTTTCGCGGACCACGCGCCGCCGAGTCGAATTCCACTTCACGGCTCCTTGGAGATAGGTTGCCGCATACTTGAGTCATTCAAAATCGTGATTTTGGCATATACTAGGCCGCAGGGCCCGGGCTAAGGATTCTCGGCAGGGGTGCAAGCTCGGGGACAATGAATTTAGACACATAGGATTTTTGGCTCCGAAAACGCTCGTCTCACGGCGGGCGAAATGAATCTTCAGGAGGATCAAGGCATGAAAAGTTCGCGAAGCAATCCCGCACGGCTCGTACTGTATGTTTTCCTGGGAATGGCACTGCTGCTTTTGGCGTATCCGCTGCTGCACGCCGCGGATCAGCCACCCGCAGTGGGCGTCAAAGCTCCGGATTTCACGCTGTCTTCACAGGAAGGCAAACAAGTGAGTCTGCACGATTTCCACGGCAAGTGGGTCATCCTATACTTCTACCCGAAAGATTTCACCACGGGCTGCACGATCGAAGCCCACAATTTCCAGCGCGATCTCGCGCAATATGAAAAGTCCAACACCACCATCCTCGGCGTCAGCGTGGATACGGTCGACTCTCATCAGCAGTTCTGCACCAAGGAAGGGCTGAGCTTCAAGCTCCTGGCCGATTCCGACAAGCAAGTCGTCAATCTGTATGGGTCGGTTCAAACAATGAACGGAATTACAATCGCTATGCGCAACACGTTCATCATCAACCCGCAAGGCGTGATCGTGAAGGAATACATCAAGGTGGATCCGACCAAGCACAGCGAAGAACTTCTTGCGGCGCTGCCCACACTGCAGCAAATGAAGTAACGGAATATCCGAATGTTCGCTGACGATGCCGGCGGAAGGCAATCTGCTTCCGCCGGCACTGTTTGACCATTTTCCTCACTGCGCACAAGTTTAGAAGCCGCACCGGAGTGTGGTGTGGGAGCCGCAAGATTGCCTGTCCGCGCTAGTCCGCGGGTTTCGGGGGTGGGGGTGGGGGCAGTGGTTTTGTGAACTTGGAATCGTCCACCGGCGCGTTGGCATCGACCTGTGCCCACTTGTAGGTGCGGTTTCCTTCCGCACTTACGACTCGCACCGTGTAAGGAATCTTGACCCCGCTGACGTCGCGATAGTCGTCGTAATTTGTCTCTTCCGGGAACGCTCCCAGGACGCTTTGCATCGTGGTGTAGGAGCGCAGGAGCAATCCGGTTTGTGCGTCAAAGTACAGGCGATCGATGGCGGAACCGTCGGGACGCAGGCCAACTACCCGGTAAGCGTCGTGGCCGTCGATTTTCTCCATCGCGTCTACCTGAACCTTCGCATGCTCGTCCCTAAATTTGAGATCTGGTGGGAACTCGGCAAGTTCCTTGAGGAGACCCAATTCGCCGCCGGTATCTTCCCGCAGAGGCGTGCCGTGCCATCCGATGACGCCGTCATAGCCAACCATGTTTGCCGGCCTCCCGGGGAATTGGATCGAGACGACTTGCTTGCCGGGAATTTTGCGATCAAACTCCGCCGGAACCGTGCCCATCGCCGGGGGAACAGGGGGAGTTCCCGGAGGCGCCGGGGGAGCGGGAACCAGCATTTCGACCATTCCCTTGTGGACTACCGAGGTGATCTTGCCGATTGCGGCATTCCCGCCTAAAGCTTGCGCGTACTTTGCGAAAACTTCCTCCGTCGCGGGAAGCGGGGCTGCTGGTGCGGGCTTCGCAGGCGCGGCGGGGGCTGGCCCCGAAACAACAGTTTCAGGCGCCATACTGGGCGCCATGCTGGGATCGATGCCCGTAATATTCTTAACTGCGAGAGCAGGGAAGATCTCTGCCGCCGTTTTCTCGGGGGGGGCTTTTTCGCCAGGGAATACAAGTGTGGGAGCGCCTTTTGCGGCGCCACGGTGGCATGTGTAGCAGGTGATTTCCCGTTTGTTGTCGAATACGGTGGAATTGAGCGCCATGGTCATCGCAATCATGCTCCTGGCGACGTGCTTCTCCCTCTTATCCTCAACGTCGAACTTTCCGATCGTGTGGCAATACGGACAGCCAACTCCAAGGGCGAGGGTGATGTATTCCATCGCGGGGTGAATTTCAGTGGCGGGGATGTCCTTTAGGACTTCTATTTTTTTATAGAATTGCGCCGCCGTCTTGCCCTTCATATTTTCGGCC
>Ga0137412_10003739_pt1 | contig 12133 bp, 12 predicted proteins | sample CZODoug2_1_16fun_FD_122160 | JGI IMG/M metagenome (GOLD analysis project Ga0137412, IMG submission 122160) | Vadose zone soil fungal communities from Angelo Coast Range Reserve, California, USA - CZODoug2_1_16fungal (Hybrid Assembly) | ecosystem: Environmental > Terrestrial > Soil > Vadose zone...
ATAGTTGAAATCGGAACGTCGCATAGGGTGCGCGATTGTACGCGGCAGCGCAGCCGCGACGCCGACAGAATTTGCAAACGAAACACCAAACGCCACGCCGATCCCGCACAAGCCCGCTATAATTCGCGCCCAAGCCTGGGTGGCGGAATCGGTAGACGCAGTGGACTCAAAATCCACCGGGGCAACCCCCCGTGAGAGTTCGAGTCTCTCCCTAGGCACCAACAAAAAGCCCGGCATGCCCGGGCTTTTGTATTGGGTCCGTTTACGTAAACGGACTTTCGATCAGTAATGTGCTCCGACCTATATTCTCCGATATCAACAGCTGGCGAACTTAACTGCAGCCGTGAATTCAGCCAACGACGGCGAATTCAAAACGAGGCAACGGATCTTCAGATGCGCAGCAACCACCTCGGCCTGGATGCGTTCGGCCTCCATAAAGGCACTGATCTGCTCTAAAGACCGGGGTCTATCGTTTCGTTGAGCTTGACGCGCTGCGATCAGCTCCGGTGCTGCCTCTAGTAGCACTATGCCGTTCAGGTGCAATCCCGCAAAAACCTGAGATTCGATGCGAATGAATTTGTCAGCGGCTCCAAGAAGCACGAAGTGGCCATCGAGCAAAATCGTTTCAACCTCGGTCAGCGGCGAATAATGGCGGTTCAGATATGTCCAACGCGCCTGCACCATCGCGATTCTAGGGTCAGCCAGGTACGGCAACGCTCGGCGCAGGAAATCGGCTGCGGGGACGAAATCAGCGTCGAAGATAGCGACGAATTCGCCGGTCGCGGATTTGAGACCTTCCGACAAGGCGCCGGCCTTGAAGCCGGTGCGGTCGTTGCGATGCAAATAATGGATCGGCAATCCCAGCGCCTGGTAGCGCTCGACGCAGGTGCGAGCGACCTCCTGCGTCTCGTCGGTCGAATCATCGAGGACCTGAATGTCGAGCAGTTCGCGCGGATAATCAAAGCGCGCAATCGCATCCACCAGGCGCTCGATCACGTAGCGCTCGTTATAGATGGGAAGCTGTATGGTAACCTTGGGCCACTCGGCGATTGCCGGCGGCGGGCCGGGGACTTTGTCACGATTCTTGAAATAGGCGTACACCAGGTAATAGCGATGCAAGCCGTAAGCCGCCAGAATCACCAGCACCAGGAAGTACGGAATCATGACGGCCAGATCAAACGCGTTGAGCTGGTACAGTCCGCGGAACGGATTCCGGTTCGCGTCCGTAAGCTTGGACCAGTAGTTCGAAAACGGACTTTGCGCCGCCGACGCCAGGAAGCCCAGAAGATGTTGCGCGGAAATCAAAACGGAAATTCCCCCTTGCAAATGCTCGCCCTGCAAAAGATCAACCCAAGAAAGCCAAAACGTTGAGCGACTCAGGGCGCTCCACAAAGACACAAGCTGTGTGGAGCGCACAGGCGATCGTCGCGATCGTCGCCATGATCGCGCTTGAGGCCGTGTTCGCGGCGATGGCGCGCCTCGGAGACCTGGCCGATCACATCCCCGAATTCATGGCCCTGGCGCTTGGCGCAGGCGTCCTTTACTTCATCGCCCTGTACGGGCTCGAGCACACAAGAGAAAACCGGGCCGTCCTGTGGCTCGTCCTGCTGGGCGCGCTCGCGTTTCGCCTGACAATGTTTCCGTACCCGCCGTCGCTTTCGACCGATATCCACCGGTACCGATGGGACGGCCACGTCCAAAATGCGGGGTGGAACCCGTATGCAGTGGCGCCGACCGATCCGCGCCTCGCGCCTCTGCGCGATCCGGGCTGGGCCGTGATGCCCGCGCCAGAAATTCCGACGATGTACCCGCCGCTGTCTGAGCTTGTGTTCCGCGCAACGTGGCGCGTGCTGCCAGGCCCGGTGGGCTTCAAGCTGCCGTTTCTGCTCGCCGATCTCGCTGTCGCGGCGATGCTCGCCGGGTGGATCCGTTCGACTGGGGGACGGAACTACCAGATAGCGATTTACGCCTGGAATCCGCTGGTCGTGGTCGAATTCGCATCAAGCGGCCACAACGACGCGCTGGCCATCGCGGGGGTCGTCGCTACGCTGCTGATTATACGGCGGCTCCCGGCGATGTCAACGCTTACGCTCACGGCCGGGGCGCTCTCAAAAGCATTCCCTGTCGTGTTGCTTCCGCTGGCACTTTTCCGTGCTGGGTGGCCCGGCAAGTTGCGCGGATGGCTGGCCGCAACAGGCTGCGCAGCACTCGCCGCTGTGTGTATTTGGCCCTTCCGCGCGGGCTGGCGGGAGTTTCTGGGAATGCTCAAGTATTACCAGATGATCTGGCGAAACTACCACTCGAGCGTCTACCCGGCGCTGCTGTGGATGTCCGGCTCACATGAGGTGGCTGCGGGGATCGGCGAAGGCGTCGTGCTCGGACTGGCGCTGTGGCTGGCCCTGCGGCGCGCCGACCCGACGCGCGCGGCGTTTCTTCTGATCGGCACTGTGCTGCTGTTCGCGCCCAACGGATATTCGTGGTATTTCACCTGGATCGTGCCGCTGCTTTGCTTCTATCCGAGCGCTGCGTGGCTGCTGCTCACCGTGCTGCAGTTTCTCTCCTACAAAATCTTCATCAATTACCGCGCGCTCGGTGACTGGCAGTTCGATCCCTTCTTCCAATGGCTTTGTTATGCGCCGTTTTATGTCCTGTTGGCTTGGGAGATTCTTCGCAAGCAGTTGCAAGCTGAGCCGCACCGAGAAAAAGTCATAGCAACGCGATGAATTCCTCGATCGTCAATCCAGCTTGGCGCAGAATAGAGCGGAGTGTTCCGCGGTCGAGTTCTTTGTGGTCGGGAACGACAAGTTGGGCGAATGGCTCGTCACGGCGGAGGATGATGTGACTTCCGTTCTGACGCTTGAATCGAAATCCCTTCTTCGAAAGCGCGTTAACACACTCGCGTCCTGAAACGCATGGCAGGCTTGTCATACAGCCATGACAATGGCATCAAACCGGTCTTCGGGGACTGGGAGGCCGTCTTCTTCTAAAGCTGCAACGTATCCTTCGATGGCTTCGCGTATGTTGGCTACGGCCTTGGCCTTGTTCTCCCCTTGGCTGACGCAGCCTGGGAGGCTTGGACACTCCACCACCCAATAGCCATCTTCACCGGGATAGAGGATTACCTGCCGCATCGTAGCCTCCTACGCCGAACAACTTCTCTTATGATTTTACACTAAATGTTAATGGAAAGTGTGACGTCGGGGCGGGGGCCGGGCGGTGGAGGCATTTTCGAGCGATCGACGGGGCGGTAGAGCGTGTCGCGTTCGACGGGGACGCGGCCGGCTTCGCGGATCAGCCGCTCGAGTTCGGCGCGCGGGGTGAATTCGGCGGTTTTGGCTCCGGCGTCGTGATAAATTTTTTCTTCGACCACGGTGCCGTCCAGGTCGTCGGCGCCAAAGCGCAGCGCGATTTGCGCGATGCTCGGCGTGAGCATCACCCAGTAGGCCTTAATGTGGTCGAAATTGTCGAGCAGCAGGCGCGAAATCGCGATGGATTTTAGATCGTGGTAGCCCGTCGGCGGGGGCAGGTGCGCGAGTCCCGTGTTCGCCGGGTGAAACGCCAGCGGAATGAACGCGGCAAAGCCGTGCGTTTCATCCTGCAATCCGCGCAGGGCCAAAAGATGATCGACGCGTTCATCTTCGGTTTCGACGTGTCCGTAAAGCATCGTGGCGTTGGAACGCAGGCCGATTTCGTGCGCCGTGCGCGCGATGTTGAGCCACTGCTGCCCGCTGACCTTATGGTCGCAAATAATTTTCCGCACGCGTGGATGAAAAATTTCCGCGCCACCGCCCGGCAGCGAGTCCACGCCCGCTCCTTTGAGCGCCAGAAGCGTCTCGCGAATCGAAAGTTTTGAAATGCGCGAAAAATATCCCACCTCAACCATGGTGAACGCTTTCAGGTGCACGGTAGGGCACCGTTTTTTCAAGCCGCGCATCAGGTCGAGAAAATATTCAAACGGCAGATCGGGGTGCAGGCCTCCGACCATGTGGAATTCCGTCGCGCCTTCGCGCATGCCTTGGTCGGCGCGCTGGTAAATCTCTTCGAGCGCAAACGTATATGCGCCGGGCGCGTTAGGATCGCGGCCAAAGGCGCACAGCTTGCAATGCGCGACGCATACGTTGGTCGGATTGATGTGGCGATTTACGTTGAAAAAGCAGGTATTGCCGTAGCGCTTCTCGCGGACGGAATTCGCGAGCCAGCCAATGGCGAGCAGGTCGGGGGAGCGATAGAGCACGAGGCCGTCGTCGAAGCTCAGGCGCTCGCCTGCGAGAACTTTGTCCGCAATCGGTTTTAGACGTTCGTCGGTGATTCGAAGTTCGCTCATTGTGCCAGTAGCACAGACTTTAGTCTGTGCTCTCCGGTATGCAAAAAAACCAACCCACACAGGCTGAAGCCTGTGCTACTTGTGCGCGACGGCTACAGCCGCGCCCCAGAACAGCAGGAACAAGAGACTAATATAACCGTTCACCGTGAAAAACGCAGCATTCATCCGGCTGAGATCGTTTGGCGAAACCAGTGAATGCTCGTAGGCGAGCAGCGCGGCCACCACGGCGATTCCCACCCAGGCAGGCCAGGGCAAATGAAAACTCCACGCCAGCCAGGCCAGCAGCGCGATCATTACGACGTGCATGGCGCGGGCGATGGTAAGCGCTCGGGCGATGCCGAAACGTTTTGGCACGGAAAAAAGTCCCGCCGACTTGTCGTACTCGATGTCCTGGCAGGCGTAGAGCACGTCGAAGCCGCCGACCCAGAGCGTCACGGCCGCGCAGAGAATCAACATGCGAGCGTCGAGCGAGCCAGCGATTGCAATCCACGCTGCCGCGGGTGACATCCCGAGGCAAAATCCAAGCACCACGTGTGACCACAACGTGAAGCGTTTCGTATACGAGTAGAAAAATAGCACCGCGAGTGCGACTGGGGAAAGTTTAAAGGCAAGAGCGTTCAATTGCCACGCTGCGATTACCAGCACAGCGGAAGCCGCCAACGCGAAGGTCCACGCGAACCCTACTGAAAGCGCTCCTGTCGCCAGGGCGCGCGCGCGCGTGCGCGGATTTTCGCGGTCGTAGCGCAGATCGATGATGCGGTTCATCGTCATCGCCGCGGAGCGCGCTCCGACCATCGCGACGATGATCCATAAAATCTGCCGCCACGATGGCCAGCCCGCCGCGGCGGGCCAGCCCGGCAACGCGCCTGGAATTGTGGGATAGCGCGCCGCAAGCAGCGCCCCCGTCAGCGCGAACGGAAGCGCGAAGACGGAGTGCTCGAACTTGATCATTTCGAGAATCGTGCGGATGCGGCTCGGGCTCACAGGCAAACCCCAGGAGTTTCAACACAGAGGACACAGAGAGCACAGAGAAAAGCATGAGAAGAATTCTTCATATCAGAGCAACCATCGCACAAAATAAATCTGCCTCCGTGTTCTTTGTGCCCTCTGTGTTAAAGCCTTTTCCGTTCCAATCTAATGGGCGTGAGTCACCCACTACACTTCGCGGGCTTTGGCTTTTGCTTGTCCTTCCCAGCGGTACATTTGCTCCTGCGGCAAAGCCATCTGCGCGAGGACGCGATAGACGTACTGCGCGACCAGATCGTCAATCGTTTTCGGCTGGTGATAGAACGACGGAATCGCCGGCATGATTACGGCGCCGGCCTGCTGCACGCGCAGCATGTTCTCCAGATGAATCCGGCTGAATGGCGTATCGCGCACACAGAGCACCAGGCGGCGGCCTTCCTTGAGGCAAACATCGGCGGCGCGCCCGATCAGATCGTCGCTCGTCCCGGCGGCGATACCCGCAAGCGTCCCCATCGAGCAAGGGATCACCACCAGGGCGTCCACCGGATAGCTGCCCGAGGCGATCGATGCGCCGACGTCCTTGTTCGGTAGGATTTCGATCTTCTCCGCACGGCCGCCGATCAGGAGTGAGGGAAGCTGCTTGGCGTCACTTGTGACGATGTTCAGTTCGTGCGCCAGCAGCCGCGCACCCGTGTCGGTGACGACGAGATGAATTCGCGCCACGCGCGGGTCGGCTTCGAGCAGCCGCAATGCCGCCTGCGCCAGCACCGCACCTGATGCGCCGGTGACACCTACAACGATCGTCTTGTGTTCCGCTTGAATCATTGGCATGTGCGGGAATTTCAAGTCTAGACAGCCATTTGCAGCAAAGTCAAGAAACGCGGTGTAGCGGCGGCACACAAGTCTATCCCCGCGCCGATTCTCGTCCTCAAAGTGAAGTTGTGGCACCAATTTGGCCGAGATGGTGTAACAGGTGCCGCAAATAGTCTTCCGCCAGGAACCTCAACGTCACGGGCTCATCCAAGCCTATCCGGCAAAGAGTTTCGAGCTTGGAGGCGGGCAGGTGAGCGATTACATGAGCGAGATAGCGGTTGTAACCTGCCCACAGTGAAACTAATAGAGTCCAATCTGCCTCTTCGACGGCTTGCACCCGCACACAGCCATCCTGATCGTAGCCCGGAAAATCCAGTGAAGTTTGCAGTGCAGCCCGCACAAATCGCTGGTGGTTGTTTGAAGCCGAATCAATCAGATGCCCGAGGACTTGCTTGCGTGACCATCCCCCGGACAACACGGGCTTGCTGCTCTCCGCCTCGGGCACCTGCAAAAGAATCGCCTCTGCCGACCGTACCACTCGGACTAACTTGTCACTCAACTCTTTCATTGGCTCTCCAATCATTGATTCGACTCTGTATTCTGCGAACGCAGTAACACTTTCATCACGCCGGGCCTCTGGGCGTAGCGAATGGCTTCCGCCGCATCTTTCAAGGAGAAAACACGCGAAATCAGCGGGCGCGGATCGACGCGTCCCGAGCGCAGCAGAGCAAGCGCAGGCGGAAATGGGCCGCAGCGCGACCCGACGACGGTTAACTCCTTCACGACGATCGGCCAGGTTTCGACATCGGCGCCGCCATGAAATGTGGATTTGAGCACGAGCGTACCGCGCGGGGTAGTAATTTGCTGCGCCAATGTGAGACCCGAGGGTGAGCCTGTCGCTTCGACGACCAGAGTAAACGCCCCCGCGCGCTGCGATACGCGCCCGCCAGATTGTGCGGTTTCGATGCCCGCGAGCCGCGCCAGTCGCAGCTTGCTCGCATGCTTACCGATCATCACGACGCGCAGACCCGAAGTGCGCAGGACACGCGCAATCAATTGTGCGAGCTTGCCATCCCCGAGCACGCAGCCCTCACGGTGCGCGCGGACGTCTACCTGTTCGAGGATCGCGCAAGCCGCGGCCAGCGGTTCGGTGAACACGGCCGCGTTATCGGAGATGCCGCTGGGCACGCGGTGCAGATTCACCACCGGCAGCGCCAAGAATTCCGCGAAGGCGCCGTCATGACCCAGAATTCCCAGGACGCGGCGGCGCGCGCAATGCGTTGGAATTCCCCGGCGGCAATAGCTGCACATCTTCCGCTGGCCAGGATGGCGAAACCCCAGGCCAGCGCACGCGAGATTGATTTCTCCGACGACGCGCCGCCCGATCCAGTCCTTGTCTCTTGCGTCGGCAACGCCCACGACATCGCCCACGAATTCGTGGCCGAGTGTGCCTTCAAAATTGTGATAGCCGCGCAGGATTTCAATATCCGTATTGCAGACTCCCGCAAAGCGCACGCGCACCAGCGCCCAGCCGGGCCTCAATCGCGGCTTCGGCTTTTGCACCAGCGCAAGATGATTTCGGCGTGTGACGGCGGCGAGCATCGAAAAGGCATTGGAGCACAGGCAGCGGCACCGGGCAATCCTGTCCGAACAAAGCCCTGTTCCATGTCCTGATGGTTCTCGAACAACCACTGAACGGCAGACCGTGTCCCGCGGGCATTGTCTGTTCCGCACTGCTTGCCGCCGGGCGCGTTGACCGTTCGGGCAGCCCCCTTTAGCATCAAGATGTACGTCCATTGTATGGCCAAGACTACCGAAGAAGACATGAACCAACTGGAGAAGGACATCCGCCAGTTGAAGATCGAGTACGAACAGTATTTTGGCGGGGGGAAGAAGCGGCCTCCCACGGAACTCGAGTGGCGTATCGATGTCACCATGAAGCGCTACAGTGACCGGGGCTCGCAAATGAATTTTGCCCAGCGCTTCCGCTACAGCAATTTGGCTCAGATGTATACGAAGTATCGCGAAATTTTCCGCAAGCGAATGAAACAAAAAGAAGAAGGCAGCGTGCAGCGCCACTTTGGCGCGGCGGCGCGGGAGATTGAGAATCTGCGAAAGCAAAAGCAGGGCGCCGAATCCGCCTCCGACGCCTCGCAGTCATTCCCGTTCGCGATCTCCTGCCAAGACCCCGACCACGAAAAGAAAAAAGTGGAAGACCTCTATGCGGCCTTCCGCCATGCGAAGGAGCAAGCAGGAGAAGATACGGGCCGGCTTACGCTCGAAGCCTTTCAGCAGTTCGTGCGCCAGAAGACCGGTGATCTCAAGAAACAGCAGAGCGCGCGCGAAGTCGAGTTCATCGTCACCGTCGAGGGCAATCACGCGCGGCTCAAGGCGCGCGTTAAGTCTTGACCCCAGCTTGTTTCCCCGCTCCTCCGCCGCCAGCCAGACCGACGCCTGGCATATTGCTTCCTCGACCTTCCTTGAGATCCGCGCACATCTGAGTCAGAACATCGGAGATGGAGGACACATATTCCTTGGCAACCGCTTGCAGGTTCCTCAGATTCTCAGGGTCGACATCATCCATATTACTTGAGGCCTCCTGCAAATGCGACACTTGCAGTCGATAGTAAGTACATCCGGGCAATGCTCTCAATTCATAGTCGACGGCCTCCGAAGCGCTATCCATAAAAACAGGCACAATTTGCTTTGCCCATCCCCAAAGTCCCCAGCGCTTTGCCGCGGCATAAGTAATCTGATCCTGCCGGTCCCCAGTCCCCACTGAGACCACGATGATTTTTGTCGCGTCGGGATATAGTGATCGTGCTTCCGCATATGCCGCCATCGAGGGGTTGTTTACGAACACCCCGCCGTCCACGAGCGCAAACTCATAGTTGCCTCTTTTCAAATGGACCGGTGGAAAAAACGTCGGTGCAGCAGAGGTTGCCCTCGCGATCTCAGTTAACTTCCAGTTGAATGTGGGATCCCCAGCGATTCGGTGGCTCTTAAAGAAGAACGGGAGCTGTCCCTGCAAGTCATAGCTGGAAATCAACAAGGGAGTGAGTGCCGTCCGGAACTCGGTGTCGTGGAAGAATTCCACCAGTGCGGCTTGAAGAGCATCCGGAGAATACTTGGGACGAACGATCTTTCTCCCCCATGTCAGAAAATGCTTCTTGAAGATCTCAGGGCCGCTTTGAACGTAAAGATCCACGAGTTCACTTGGCGAATATGGGCCGTTGTTCTTGCACTTCGTGCCAATTCCCAGAGCAATGATGCCGCCAGTCGATGTTCCTGCAATCAAGTCAAACACTTGGTAAAGGTCCAAGTTGAGGCGTCTTTGGATCTCGCTTAAGGATGGTCGCGGGAATGATTCCGCGTATCCCTCCCCCGTCTATCGCTAGGACCTTTATACTTGGCACGTTTATATCCTCACAAGCTTAGGAATGTCTGGCCGGCCCGGCAACATCATTTGGTTCATGCGCTATGCAAGTTTTCGGAAGTTTGCAGGGCTGGAAAACGTGTCGCAAGCATACGCCCGCTGCGTCGTATTGCCAGTATTCATTATGGCCTGCCAAGGCTCTCTCGCTTGCTGCGTTTGTATATCGACAGTCGGCCAACAGGTCGAGATGCTACCCATAAGTGCGTACCCTGTCAAAATAAGGATAGCTGTAATACCAACGCGTTTATATTTTGAGATATGGGACACTCCCAGTTCCCGCTTCTCGATTCCGGGCATCGCGCTTACAATAGCCGTTTTGCTGCTGGTCTCCGGAGGATTCCGTGCCCGTGGAACGCGCGCTGGTGAGTGTGTATGACAAGAGCGGGCTTGCTGATTTTGCGCGGCAACTCGCGTCGCTCGGCGTCGAGATCGTTTCGACTGGGGGCACGGCGCGGTTTTTGCGCGACGATGGAATCACGGTCCGCGATGTTTCCGATTTGACGGGATGGCCCGAGATGCTCGGCGGGCGGGTGAAGACGCTGCACCCAAAAGTTCATGGCGGAATCCTGTTCCGCCGCGGCGATGCGGGTGACCGCCGGCAGACGGCCGAACACAAGATCGCGCCCATCGATCTCGTTGTCGTCAATCTCTATCCCTTCGAAGCCACCGCCGCGAAGCCGGACCTCACGCCCGTGGATTTGATTGAGAACATTGATATTGGGGGGCCGGCGATGGTCCGGTCAGCCGCCAAAAATTTCGAAAGCGTCGCGGTGGTGACCGACCCGGCCGACTATGCCGCCGTCGCCTCCGAAATCGAAGCACAGGGCGAGGTGAGCCTCGCGACGCGGCTGGAGTTGGCGCGCAAGGCGTTCGCCCTGACCGCGCGCTACGACGGCAATATCGCCACGGAGCTCGAACGCCTCTCCGCCGCAAACGGATCGACCGAACTCAGCCAGCGCCCTGTGCTGCCCGCGCGACTGCATTTCGCCTTCACGCGCCGGCAAGAACTGCGCTACGGCGAGAATCCGCACCAGCGCGCCGCTCTATATGTTCCCGTGGGATCCAGCGTTTCGGGCCTCGCCGCGGCGCGGCAATTGCAAGGCAAGGAGCTTTCCTACAACAATCTGGTGGACCTGGAATCGGCCCTGGCGCTTGCCGGGGAATTCCAGCGGCCCGCCGCAGTCATCGTGAAACACAACAATCCATGCGGCGCTTCCGAACAGGACTCGCTGGCGGAAGCCTACGAGAAAGCGCTGGCCTGCGATCCCATTTCCGCGTTCGGCGGCGTGATGGCATTCAACCGTCCGCTCGATGCCGCGACCGCCGAGGAAGTGGCGAAGCTCTTCGTGGAGTGCATCGCCGCGCCAGGCTACGAGCCTGCGGCGCTGGAAAAATTCGCGGCCAAGAAAAATCTGCGGCTATTGCAACTCCCCGCGGCCGAACCGGTGGGGCGGAACACCGAGTGGGAACTCAAGCGGATTTCGGGCGGCGTACTCGTGCAGGAGCAGGACCGTCACGAACTCGCGGAGAGCGATCTGAAGGTGGTCACGCGGCGCTCGCCTACGCGTGAGGAGATTGATGCGATGCTGTTCGGCTGGAAAGTATGCAAACACGTGAAATCGAACGCCATCGTTTTCGCCCGCGCCGGGCAGACCGTGGGCGTCGGCGCGGGGCAAATGAGCCGTGTGGACTCTGTGAAAATCGCAATATTGAAAGCGCAATTGCCTCTCGCGGGCAGCGTCGTGGCCTCCGACGCCTTTTTTCCGTTTCCCGACGGCGTCGAAGAAGGGGCGAAGGCCGGCGCCACAGCCGTGATTCAGCCGGGTGGCTCGGTGCGCGACCCCGACGTGATTGCCGCCGCCGATCGGTTGGGCCTAGCCATGGTTTTTTGCGGCGTGCGGCATTTCAGGCATTGAATAACACGCGCATTCCCGGAGGATATTCAGGAATCGAGAACCGAAAACCGATACAATGGTGAGACGGGCTCCAATCGGAGCCCGCCCGCGATTCCGGCGGACTTGAAGCAGGGCCCCCGTCCGAGGGAACCACGGGAGTGTTCGAGGCATCAAACGTTGTGGTGACCCGATGAGAATCAGCTGGCAACTCGCCGCATTCCTCCTTCTCCTTACCGCCGCGATACAGCCCCGTGCCACCGCAGCGCAGCAAGGGGCTCGGCCGTCTCCCGCGAAACCGCAGCCAGCCGCGCAGTCCGGCAAGACCGGCGAAGCGGATCCTCGCGCGGATGCCTACTACTATTTCACGCTCGGCCATTACTACCAGCAGGAGTACGGAACCTCTAACCACGCGGAAGACGCCAACCGAGCCATCGATTTTTACAAGAAAGCTTACGCCCTTGATCCCGAAAGCCAGCGGATTAGCGAAGAGCTTGCCGAAATTTATTTTCAGTCCCAGCGCATCCGCGACGCCGTTTTGGAAGCGCAGGCGGTCATCGCCAAGGATCCGGACAATCTACCCGCCCGGCGGCTGCTGGCGCGAATCTATGTCCGCACGCTGGGCGATATGAGCGACACGTCCGGACAGCGCGACACGCTCGCGCGCGCGGCGGAACAATATCGCGAAATCACGCGGCTCGA